>Ga0207674_10000857_pt1 | contig 39747 bp, 36 predicted proteins | sample KBSCornC72_FD_184303 | JGI IMG/M metagenome (GOLD analysis project Ga0207674, IMG submission 184303) | Corn rhizosphere microbial communities from Kellogg Biological Station, Michigan, USA - KBS Corn C7-2 (SPAdes) (version 2) | ecosystem: Host-associated > Plants > Roots > Rhizosphere > Soil ... | reverse complement strand
CGATCGTGATGCAGGCATCGAATCCTTCGACGAAGCTTGCCGCAGCCCAGGATTTCCTTTCGCGATATCCGAAAAGCAAAAACAGGACCAGACTCGCTCAGATGGTGGCCGACGAGATTCGCAAAGTACCAAACCCTTACTCTACTTTGACGCTTCTCGATCGAGCCGCAACTACTTTTATGAGTCCTGATGAAACACGCTTCTTCACTATGATCCGGCTAGACGCGTTGCTCAATACTGGACAAATCGATGTTGGATTCAAGCTTGCAGCCCAGGTGTTGGAAAACAGACCTGAAGATGTATCGACGTGGATCAAGCTCACCTTTGCGGGAGCTGAGGAAGCAAAGAAACGAAATCTGCAATACGCGGATCCTTCGCTGGAATACGGAATGAAGGCGATCCGATCACTTGAGACAAATCAGCAACCCGCTGGAGTTGATGCGCAAGAATGGACCAATTTGAAATCTGAACTCGGCCCTTTGTATCAAGCCACGGCGCTGATCTATCTCGCCAAAGGGAACACGTCGGAAGCAAGCTCAAGGGTGGCCAGGGCTATCGAAAAAAGCCCGCACGACCCGGCAAATTACGCGTTACTCGGGCGGTTGCTCCAATCAGCCTACGAGCGCAAGGAGAAAAATCGTGAGTCTCAGCCGACGCAAATTACAGATGATCGTGTAGACCAGATCATCGAGGCGTACGCTCGAGCGGCAGGCCTGGCTACTGGTCGGAGTGAATATCAAAAGCTATTACAACAGGTGATTCCCGACCTCACCAGATACTACAAAACTCGCCATAACGATTCGACTCAAGGTCTCCAACACCTTATAGATAGATACCGACGAGTCCCGTGACGAGAAACACGGGTATGCTGAGCCCTGAATAGCCCAATAACTACTGCTCAACTAATTGGACATTAGACTGCCTGTTTAAGGATCAATTAACAGTTGATATTTAAGAATTACTAAGTATGAGCGTTTGAATTTTTGATACAGAGCATGGCATCCTGACTGGGAATGGACGCGACGAAGTCAAAAACAAAACTACTGCGCCACGTGGGCGAAGCGATCAGAGATTTCAACATGATCGACGACGGCGATCGAGTGATGGTCTGCGTTTCGGGCGGGAAAGACAGTCACACTCTGCTCGACTTATTGGTAGACCTTCAAAAACGAGCGCCAGTCCGCTTTGAACTCTTAGCAGTAAATCTCGATCAAAAACAGCCGAACTTTCCCGCGGATGTCCTGCCGCAATATTTGACGGAGATTGGAGTTCCGTTTCGCATCGTAGAACAGGACACCTACTCGATCGTCAAGCGCTTAGTACCAGAAGGCAAGACGTATTGCTCAGTTTGTTCGCGACTTCGCCGCGGGATTCTTTACAACGTTGCGGTTGAGGAGGGTTGTAACAAGATCGCGCTTGGACATCATGCCGACGACATCATCACGACTTTGCTTCTCAATCTCTTCTACGCCGGCTCACTTAAGGCGATGCCGCCAAAACTGAGGTCTATTGACGGACGCAACACTGTCATCCGTCCGCTCGCGTATTGTTCAGAGCGTGAGATTGCTGACTACGCTTCCGCCCGTGCGTTTCCGATCATTCCTTGCGACTTGTGCGGTTCGCAATCTAATCTCAAGCGCGCGAGAATGAAACAGCTTATTCATGAACTCGAAGGAGAAATACCTCACATTCGCTCCTCGATGCTAAACGCTGCCGGCAATCTGATTCCCAGTCATCTGTTGGACCACCAACAATTCGATTTTAGAAACCTGAAGGCTACCACCGGAAATATTGAATCAGAACTCGATCTTGCGGTGGGCCATATTGACGAGGACCTTCGACCTGAGCTCGTATCGATTGGAACTTTTTCGAACAGCATCGAAGACCGGCCTTAAGAAGACCTCCTGATGGTCCCGGTTGTGTAGTTCAATCAATTAGTCATGGGGTCAGCAAAACAAGAACTCGATTTCAGCGATTTTCCCCAAGGCGCCGTCACCGAATACACCACGCTTGTTTGTCTCGCCTGCATCTTCGACATCTTTACAAAACAGATCGGCCTTGCTCCTCGTTCCGCGTATTCCGAGATCAAACGCTACACGCCGTCGATTGAAGAGTTGACTTCACGAAAGGCTGTACGGCCTTTCTTTGACAGTGACGAGAAGCATCCGCGCTGTCCTTATTGCGACGCCGCAAAGCGGTGGCACGCGCGGATTGATACGTCGGCCATTGAAGGCGGAAAGTCAACAGATGTGGCCCGTCGAGCATTGACCAAGAAGCTGCAGAAAAAAAGTGAACTCTTTCCTGTTTTGGAGTCGAAGTCTGATCGTCGTTCCACCTTCTTCGACTGGTTGGATACTCTTCGAATCTCGGTTGACCTGGCAGACTCGCAGTGGCTACTCGAAACAACGAGGGCGCTACTTGCACGCCAGGAGCCAAAGACAAACTGGGAAGAAATCTTCGAGGGTGTTCGAACGATTCGACCATCAGCACGAATCGCCGAGGGTTGGCAACGCGATGGTACAAGACTGTTCTTAGCGCCCGGGATATACAATGAGGTCCTGCTCGTGCAGTACTTACTCAGCCGCTCACATGAGCATGGGGGTCGAACACTCGAAGGTCGTCTCACACTGATGGAATTGATCAAACGCTTTCGCAGAAGTGGATACTTTGAGAAACATCAAATCGCCGTCACTGATCAGTTTGAGGTTTTGGAGAAACTGATCGATGAGGTGGCTGGCTCCGGAAATCTGAAATTGTATTACGTAGTCGATCGACGCGAGTTCATGGAGAAAGTTAAAGCTGTATACACCAGCTATGCCTGAGCTTAATTGTTCTTGACTCCGTCTTCAACAATTCCTAATAATCACGAAGTCTCAAAGTTGATTGCATAAAGCTGTCTCACGCTCACCTAAGAAAAATTGCGAGGAATGCTTCTTCATGAAAAAACTCACGATGTTACTAACGCTTGTCGCATTACTCTGTCTGCCGCTCTTTATCGTTTATAGCGCTGGCGGATCTATTTCCGGCAAAGTAATTGATGCGCGAGGTGCTGGAATACCAGGAGCAAGGGTAGTGCTCACAAGTAAAGCCAGTAACCAGACTTCCTCAACAGTTACTGACGCTCAAGGTAATTACAAATTTGAATCATTAACCGCTGGACTTTACAGCGTCAGCGCAAGTGCAAAAGGATTCAGCGAAACTCTTCGCGATGCCGTGGCCGTAGCTGAAAACGGAAATGTCTCTCTGGAGCTCAAGCTCGAGATCGCGCCGGTTGAAGCACAGGTCAAGGTTTCACCGTCAAAGGGAAATCAAGATCCGATCTATCAACAACTGCGACAACTTGGCAAAACAGATCAAGATTTCGCCGGGCCTTACGCCGTCGTTAATAATCTGAATCTGAAACGCGATGCGGCCACATTCACTTTAAAATCAGGCGAGATATATTTTGTCGGCCCCGTTGAAGGGGAAATTACGGCCGCGGTCTTCCTGGGCGAAGGAGTCTTAACGCTGACGCCACCAACCGAGACTGAAAGAAAGAGCCTCAGAATCTTTACCGGTGATGATGGAATAAGTGAGCAATTCAGTGGATTGGTGATGCGGTTCTCAGACAACACTTTCGATGAGGTCAAAGCTTCTCCGGATGTGTCGATGAAGAGCAGCGGGCCACGCGCCGCACAGGCACGCGAAGCTTACCGTGATAACCAACAGGTTCTCCGCAAAAAGATTCAGGAGAATCGCGAGCTACGAACTTTGTTGGACCTCTCTGGTGCAAAGAATGCTGGTTTCTTCAACGCTTTCATCGATGGCAAACGCTTTAACAAACTTGTCTTCACCTTGGATCCGATGGGCGTTCGAGGATCTTTTCCCGAAGAAATATCACTTCTTAGTTACGGTGAATCGGATTGGGGAGTTTGGACAGCTTTCCATCGGCAACAAGAATACCAGCAACGCTCTCCATCGAGTTCAGAGGACCACAGGCTGATTGATATCCAACGACATGAAATTGAAGCGACCATAAAGGGAACTCGCTTAGCAGCGACCGATCGAATAACGTTCCGATCGCTGGCAGCAGGAACTCGAGTGCTACCGTTCGCGCTGTTTGGTGCACTTCGCGTCAGCCGCGTTCAAGACGAACAAGGAAACGAACTATCCTTCATCCAGGAGGATAAAGATGAAGACTCTGACTTTGGTGTCATCCTCTCAAAACCACTCGAGGCGGAAAAAACTTACCAACTAACCGTTCAATACGACGGCAGCGAAGCGCTCCGCGACTCAGGAGCAGGGAACTTTATTCTTATTCCTCGCTCGACTTGGTATCCAGCGAACGCAAATGTGTTATACGCCGAAGATCGAGCCATCTTCGATATGACTTTCCGGTTCCCAAAAGCTTATACGTTTGTTGGCACAGGGGCTCCCTCTGCGCCGGAAGTGCGAGACGGCGAAACGACGGTGGCCAAATGGTCCAGTGGAAAAGTTGAGTTAGCGGTGGCCGGCTTTAATTACGGGCGATTCAAGAAGAAGGAAATTGCGGACAAAGATACGAACTATAATGTTGAATTTTACGCGAACGAAGAAGTTCCAGATGAAATCAAACAGTGGAAGGAATACGCTCCTCTACTCGGTTCTCTTAGCACCAGCGCGATGGCCGACTCGGCCCTGGCTGATGCTCAAAACTCGACTCGAATCTACAATGCCTTCTTCGGAAAATTGCCTTACACACGCATTGCAATGACCCAGCAGCCGGCGCCATTCTTTGGTCAGGCCTGGCCCACGCTGGTCTATATGCCATACATCGCTTTTATGGACACAACGCAACGCTCTCAACTGCTCGGCGTTAGAGGAGCCAGTCATACTTTCTGGAAATATGTCGGGCCTCATGAGATCGCGCATCAGTGGTGGGGCCATATCATCGGCTGGGACAGTTACCATGACCAGTGGATGAGTGAAGGCTTCGCAGAATTCTCGTCTTCGCTGTACGTCCAGGCCGTGCGAGGCAACGAAAAGTTTCTGGACTTCTGGGAGGAACAGCGAAAGCGAATTGTCGAATCAAGTCCCTCAACGAAGGATCGCAAACCGTATACAGTTGGACCAGTTACACAAGGGTACCGGCTGAACAACGGCAAAACTGGAGACTGGATTGCGCAGAGTCTGATCTATCCAAAAGGTGCATACATTCTTCATATGATTCGAATGATGATGTACGACGTCAAGACCGGTGACTTGCGGTTTCAAGAGATGATGAAGGATTTGATTCAGACTCACTTCAATCAGGATATCTCTACCGAAGACTTCAAACTCATCGTCGAAAAGCACATGATTAAAGGTATGGACGTCGCAAAGAATGGAACGATGGATTGGTTTTTCAATGAGTGGGTCTACGGAACGGAAATGCCAAGCTACAAATTCAACTACCAGATCTCATCTGACGGGACCCTAAACGCGAAGGTCACGCAGTCTGGAGTTTCTGCGAACTTTGCCATGCCGGTTCCGCTATATGTTGATTACGGCAAAGGATGGGTGAAACTCGGGGCGGGGACAATCGTGGGCAACTCGTCAATTGAGATCAAAAATGCCAAGTTGCCATCAGTGCCCAAACGCGCTGCGATATGCGCGATGAACGACGTGCTCGCTCTTAGTATCGACAATAGCAAAAATTGAAGAGCAGAGACCGCGGCTTGTGGAAAACTGGCACACTATGGTAATTTGCAGGCTCTTCCAGCGGGTCTTGAAGCGCCGGCACTGGACCAGACCGTCGCCGGCACTGAATTAAGCCTCCCAGCTTTAACACACCAAAGCTATACGAAAAATGCTCGACGGAGAGTAGGAATGCTCGAAGTTAAGAGGAAGACCGATCGTCAGCGTCAACCTGCGTCCACCACGACTCGCCCAGTCAATGCCTCGGGTCACGTACCAAAAGAACGCAGGCGTTTTATCCGGCCGGGCGCCATCAACGACGTCAAGGATTTTCAATCGAAGCTTCCAGTAATAACAGGCGAAGTCCATTTTAAAGGCGCCATCTCCGTTGATGGCTCAATTTCCGGACAAGTCGGGTTAATAAATGCCTTGAGCTTGAAACAACGTCCGTCGGGTTCGTTCACAACCGTAGCGGAGCTAACGGGAGACTTTAATTTTAAAGCGATGGTTCGAGTCAATGGGCATATTGCGGGTACGGTTTTCTCTAAACAAGGCACACTCATTGTTGACACCGAAGCCAGAGTCGATGCGACAGTTGACGTTGCGGTGGCTGTAATAAACGGCACCGTCAAGGGCGAAATTGTCGCGCGAGAACGCGTTGAACTGGGGCCATCATCGAGAATTTACGGAAATATTTGGACGCGATCCCTGGTTATCAAGGACGGCGCATTGTTTGAAGGGGTCTGTCGAATGATCGACGAAAGGACGACGAACTCGTGATTGAAACCGTCTCCACTAGAGACAATTTGTGTCAGTCGAAAGTCGTGAAGAAGTTCACGGATTACAATTTGGTTACAAAGCTAGACAGTGACAGTTAACATTGTCTATCATGATCGCCCGCGTCAGCGGTTATCACGACCTGACAATCAAAAGTCAGGAAAATCCACGAACAAGGTAAGCGCGTAGTTTTGTTGCTTTAAATGTCCCGAGGGCAATGTGAGTTAACATCTCGCGCCCCAACTTACGGAGGTTAATAATGCTCAGGATAGGAAAGAATCCCAAGGAACAGGACGATAACGACAACGCCAGCCACAAGCAGGAAGTGCCTGAATACTCAACAGCCAAAACCTACCCCTCTTATCAGACGGGCAGCGTAGAAGCAAAACCTGCAGCTGAATCGACAGCTCCTTCAGCCCGAGCAATGACGGAGAGCGAGACTCTAGCGCGCGATATCAAGGAAGGAAACCTCAGCGGTTTCGTAGGAAACGGGACAAACGTCACTGGGGAAGCTAATTTTAAAGCAATGATGAGAGTTGATGGGCACCTTTCCGGGCGCATTAGCTCCACTAGTGGTACGCTCATCGTCGGCTCAAACGGTAAGGTTGATGCGAACGTGGAAGTGGCGGTAGCCGTGGTTCACGGGACAATCAATGGCGACATCATCGCCACTCAACGTCTTGAGCTTGGTAGGTCAGCAAAAGTAAACGGAAATATTCAAACACCCTCATTGATTATCGAACAGGGTGCGGTCTTTGAAGGAAGCTGCAAAATGTTGCAGATGACTGCGGCGGCCGATAAGACCAAGAAAGAAAAGAAAGCTGACGAACCGCTCGATACTTCGAGAATGCAGCCTATCAATGCTGATGGGGGCAAGAGCTCCAGCATTCCAAGTGTCTCGAACACAGTTAGCTGAAACAACCTCCGTTGCTTAAGTTTTAGGCGCTTCGCTGCTAACTCGCAGCGAGGCGCCTTATTGTTTTATGCAGTCTCTCTCCGTTATTCAGCGTCTTGGTCTCGTCTCGACTCCAAATTTTCTTATTTTCGCAATCTCACCGGCCTTTCTTGACAGCGACGCTCAGGTCACATAGATATGCTGTCTGTCACGTTCACTATCCCGGTCGAATTTTCCGCTGCAAAAACTGATGACCTTAAAAAAATATCTCGATCCGCCAAAATGCCTTCTAACTCTGATCGCCTATTCACTATCGGCTCTCAATTTGATCGCCCAGGTCGGACCGAAACCAACTCCTGACAAATTCATTCCAACACCCATCCTGATCCAGATCATCCGGGCCGAGGATCAGCGCCGTTGGGATAATGATCTGAAGACACTACTCACAAACTCGAATTCTGCCGTTCGCAGTCGTGCAGCCCTGGCCGTTGGCCGGATAGGCACAGAAGACTCCGTCCCTTCTCTTATCACCCTTCTGTCTGAAGATAAGTCTGCGGAAGTCCGATCGACCGCAGCATTCGCACTGGGAGAAGTTGAGTCACCAGCCGGGGCAGATTCTCTACTTCACGCTCTCGCGCGCGACGGCGAATCCAATCTGGTGAGAGCAAGAGCGGTGGAAGCCCTTGGCAAAATTGCCGCTGCACTGCCAAAGGAACAGCAAGCGAGAGCGACGGAACTCGGCGTTGCAATAATCAATTCGATGAAAGGCGCGACCGACCGACAGCTGCTCCTTCTTGGAATCACCGCACTTCTACGATCCCACCCAACTGAGGCGGGACCCGTGTTGGCCCAATTGGTGAGTAATAAAGACCCGCGGATTCGAGCCGATGCTGCAAATGCGCTGACACGTTTAAAAGCTAAAGATGCAAATGAACAACTGCGAGTCCTGCTCAAGAGTGACACTGACCCAGTGGTTCGCGCGAACGCCGCCCGAGTCTTGGGTGCAACTGAAGACAAAGATAGCTTCGACTCATTGCTCGACCGGGCACTCACCGATAGTGACTTGCGAGTGAGAATTAGTGCCATTCGTTCACTCGCGTCATTGAAAGATTCGCGCGCCTCAGAACCGCTGTTAAAAAAAGCTTCAGAACTAAGCAACAAGATCCCTAACGACGGACAGGCGTCAAACGAGGTGTTGGAGATCGCCACAGCGCTTGGACGCTTACTACCTCTTAAAGATGATGCGCGGGCAATCGCGTGGCTTCACCAGGCGGGAGATCGGTTTGGACATACGGCTCCTGAAATTGAGCAAGCTCTCGTCCGAATTGGACCTGACACGTATTTTAGCTCGTTCGGTTTAGACCAGGCCGCCAAGTACAAACTGGTGTCATCCGTCTTGCTCAATTGGCGCTCGGCTTCGGCGTATGCAGCGGGCTTAAGAGAGTTCGCAGCCCTGCCTGATTCATTTCAAAACAAACCAAAGTTAGCAAAAGCCGCCGAGTCGTTTTTGCGTGACATGCTCGCTTACAAAACATCTGGAATTCGAATTAATACCCTGGTGGCGGTCCATTCCGAATATGCGGTTCCTGATATTCTCAGAGCTCTTGCCGCATACAAGCCCGCCGACATGGGCGACATTCTTCGCAGTCAGCTCAAAGAAACGGATCCGATCATCCGAGCAACCGCAGCTGACCTGATGGGTGAGTTACCACCTTCGGAGGCTAACACGAGAGATCTCGCCGCCGCTTTACCGGTGGCTATGACAGACCAGTTGAACGACGCAGTACTCTCGACGCTCGATGCCCTGGGTAATCAAAAAACCGATGTCGCAAATGCCGCAATCAAATCGGCCCTCGACTCTCCCGACTTTCTGGTACGTCAACGTGCAGCCTCTATACTCAAGGCCAATAAAGTCGGGGATTTCGACAGCAGGATTGGACCGGTCAAGACGCGCAACTCCGTCGGCGACTACAAACGCGCAATTTCAAGAATTGGCCAAACCGTCCGCGCCGTAGTGACTACGAGCAAAGGTTCGTTTACGATTGAGTTGCTTCCCAACGATGCCCCTCTCAATGTTGATAATTTTCTGACGCTCGCGCAGAAGGGTTATTTTCGAAACATTACTTTCCACCGGGTTGTGCCCAATTTCGTAATCCAGGGCGGAGACCCGCGCGGTGACGGTAATGGAGGACCTGGTTATCAGATTCGCTGCGAAATCAACGAGGTCGAGTACGACCGTGGCGCAGTCGGCATGGCCCTATCTGGAAAGGATACTGGCGGTTCACAGTGGTTTGTAACTCATTCACCACAACCGCATCTCGACGGAGGGTATACAGTCTTTGGTCGAGTGATATCGGGAATGAGCGTCGTCGATAACATTTCACGCGGTGATGTAATTCAGTCGATCAGAATTGGCACGAGTCGGTAAGGACTGTTTATTGATGTCTCTGGCAAAAGAACTCTTACGAAAAACCCGCAATGGACTTGTTTATTGCCTGCTTGCGGTGTTCGTATTTCCCGCAACCACGCTGCAATCCATCGTCGCGCTTGGTACTAGTCATCAAAACACCCCTTCCGTCGAACGACACAAATACTCGATCGACTTGAAACTTGATTTTGAGAATCTCTCCTACAGTGGTTCGGAAAGAGTTCGATGGTTCAATCGCGGAGACAAACCCTCATCGCTAGTCTACTTTCACCTTTACCCAAACTTGCGGACTGGCGAACCCGGGAGCACTACTAATGGTCCTGCAGACCAAGACGAACCACGCCTGGACATACTTGAAGTTAAAACGGGGAATGGCGAGACGTCGTTACCATTTTCGCTCGAGGACCAGGGTGCCACGGTGCGCATTAACCTCCGCGAGCCTGTAGCTCCAGATGAAAGCACGGAGATCTTCCTCAAATTCAAGGGCACAGTTCCAGAGATTGATCCCGACGAAACCAGCCTAACAACGCATGTTGTCAAGCAAGTTAGTGCGGCGCTGCGAAGTGAGCGCGAGATGAGACGCGCTCGGGATGTCAATTTTCGTTGCCGCGGTTTAATGCTGCTCGCTACTGCTTATCCAGTCCTGGCGGTGCATGATGGAGACGAATGGCGTCGGCGTATGGAGCCTTCTGTTGGAGACTTCATATTCAACGAAGCCTCGGATTACAACGTGACCATCGCAGCTGCGCCGGGAATTGAGGTCTTTACCTCTGCGGAGAGAAGCTCCGAAGGTGAGAAGTCTTCTCAAACATTTTCCGCCTCGTCGATTCGTGATTTCGCAATCCTCGCCGGTAAGGGACTCCGGAGCGATCAGGTTGATGTCGAGGGCGTGAAGGTCAGGTCAATCTATTTGTCGGAGCACGAGCGCGTGGGTAAACGCGCCCTGACAACCGCCGCAGCAGCAGTTCGGGTTTTCACATCACTGTTCGGTGCGCTTCCTTTTAAGACGATTAGCGTCGCAGAGGCTCCGCTAGTGGCAGGACTCGGAAGTACTGAGTTCTCAGGGCTGACAATTATCGCCAGCGCCTTCTTCGTCGACTTTGACTCGCCGGCGGTCCGCAACTTACCCGAGATAATCCGCGAGCAACGTCCATCGGTCGAAGAGAGTCTCGAGTGGACAGTCGCTCATCTTGTCGCTCATCAATGGTGGGGCGGAGCGGTCGGTAACGATCCCGCGAAGGAGCCAGTCTTGGACGAAGCACTGTCGTGCTGGTCGTCACTCGTCTACTACAAGAATACCTATGGCGAGGAAAAAGCCGCCGCGGTTCTTGAGGATCAAGTTAAAGGAGTCTACCGCCTCTATCGCACTTTCGGCGGCGACGATATGGACGCCGATCGTCCTGCGCGCGACTATCGAAACACGTTCCAATACGCAGCAATAGTCACCGCCAAAGGCGCTTTGATGTTTGTCGAACTGCAACGTTCGCTGGGCGACGAAAAAATCTTTGCGGCATTGCGAAACTATTACAAAGCGAACCTATTCGAAATAGCCCAGCTCGAAGATTTAAGAAGCGCACTAGTCGCTGAAGCTCCAATCGAACAAAGACGGATGATTGCACGTACATTCACCCGCTGGCTCACTTCTCGCAGGGGCGATGAAGACATCGCGCCGCCTGATCAGGAGTTGGCCGCGTCGTTAGGACTTCCTTCAAAGCAAGGACCTCCGCAGAAGTCCGGAGACAAAAACGCGTTCAATGCGCTGGCCAAGGTTGGTAAATTTTTCTGGCAACAGATGACGCGAATTCGGTGAAAGTATTATGAGAGCATTTAAGTTGGAAGAAATATCGGAGTTGCAAAATCGCCGTACTGTCTCTGAACTTACAGTCGAGCCTGGTCTCGATCGGTTGGGATGGTTAATGGACGACCTTTTTCGAATCCCGGTTCTCGGGTGGCGCTTCGGGCTGGATGCCATAATCGGGTTAATACCTGGGTTTGGCGATACTGCAACGTCTATCGTCTCGTTCTACATCCTTGCTTCCGCAGTTCGATATCGAGTACCCAAGATCACACTGTTGCGGATGGGTTTCAATATCGCGATCGACTATCTGGTAGGTTCGTTACCGCTTGTAGGAGACGTCGCCGACGCCTGGTTCAAATCGAATAAGCTAAATCTGGCATTATTAAAGCGGCGGGCAACCGTGTCGGCCGCCGAAGCCCGAGAAGCCAGTATTGGTGATTGGATCTTTGTGGGGGCGATTATTCTCGGGCTGGTTGGACTGGCCCTTGTTAGTGCGTTCGTCAGTATTTATCTGCTCGTTCGATTGACTAGTTTCGTGGCGGGTAACAGCTGAAAACAACAGTACAGTACCGCGAGCGCAGCGACCGGATGATACATTCATCTTTCAGCCTGGATTCTGATGATCGTGGCTGTTTGAGTGTATCATCCGGTCGCTGCGCTCGCGGTACTGTACCATCCGCTAAGAAGTGACGGCGACGGGCGCGGGAGTTAACATCCGTTCAAGCGCTGACTTCAACATATCCAGACCGCGCTCACCGGCTGCGAAGCATTTTAATTTTCCTTCCGCGTCAAACAGATAATAAGCCGGCACGTAACCCTGCTCGTTTTGAAACGCCTCTTTTAACTTATGTTCATTATCGACTGCCACGGGCTCAGAAATGTTGTACTCAGCGATTAAATCTCTCACCGTTTCAACGTCTGTATCCGCTTCATAACGTGGCATGTGGACGGCGATCACACGTAGTCCTAATTCTTGCTTTTCGTCTCGCCACTGTGCCACTCGTGGCAGGTTCTCTTTACATATCCCACAACTCGCTGACCAAAAATGGACCAGCGTGGGCCGGCCAAGTGATTCGGCCTCAGCGTGTGCTTGAGTTCCGCCAAACCATTCAGTCGCGCCATCAAGTGCAGGCATCTTTGTTCCAATTCTCATTCCCATCGTGTTTATCCTAAAAAATATTTTCTCGGATACGAGGGTGCCGGTTTCGACACGACACCCTCGTTCCAAACCTACTAGCTAAGTGTTTTCTGACCTGGCTTCCATTCAGCCTGACAAAGGCCACCAGTTTGCAGAGCCTGTATCACTCGCAGAGTCTCTTCGGCAGAGCGACCGACGTTTAGATCGTGAACGACCTTGTAACGCAGGATGCCTTCCGGATCGATTACAAAGAGTCCTCGAAGAGCGATACCGCGATTCTCGATCAGTACACCGTAATCGGCTGCTACTTTCTTGGTAGCATCCGCAGCCAGTGGGTACTTCAGACCTTCCACTCCACCCTTATCGCGAGAGGTGTTCAACCAGGCGCGGTGTGAAAACACTGAGTCGGTTGAAATTCCGATGATGTCTGCACCGATATCCTGGAAGTCCTGGTATCGGTCGCTGAATGTTGTTAACTCAGTAGGGCAGACGAAAGTGAAGTCGAGTGGATAAAAAACGAGAACAAGCCACTTTCCTTTGTAATCTGCCAGCTTTACCGGGTCGTCAAGCTTTTCGATATTTTTAGTTGAGGCCATTTCAAAATCTGGCGCGGGCTGGCCCACCATCGCCTTTTCTGCTGCTACTGCTGTTGCTGCTGTCATGTATCCTCCAAAATAGTTGAAATATTCCTTAATGACACGCTCTTCAATTAAGCGTCTTTGCAGTCGGGACAGATACCACGCAAGGTGAGATGTACCGACTGAGCCTTGAATCGAGATTTACGTGCTGCGGCTTGCATAAGCTGGGCAGCCTCAGGAAGGTCAAAGTCGACGATCTTCCCGCATTCATTACAAATGGCATGATCGTGGCGATCAGTTTCGCGGTCGTAGCGGCTGGCGCAATCGCCAAAGCTAATTTCGTGAACCAGGCCAGCTTCTTTTAGATAACGCAGAGAGTTGTAGACAGTGGCATAACTAATGGTTGGAAGCCGCTGTCGGGCAGCTTCAAAGATGTCGCTGGCGGTTGGGTGGTCTTCGCGCTCAAGTATGACTTGAAAGACCGCCTCACGCTGCGGCGTCAACTTCTGACCCGCTCTGTCTGCCACGTTGAACTTTCCTGCCTTCATGATGGATTTAGACTAATTCTAAATCAAAAGGATGTCAAGCGGGGGTTTAGGGGGGTTGTAGCAAGGGTCAGTACCGATTCGGTAGCGTCGGGTGAGTCTCGACTGATATGACTTGGCGATAACTGGGGACTCACCCCGACGCTACCGCGAATCGGTACTGACCCTTGCTACGCTCGAGTTTTTCACACAGTCTCTTCAGCCAGGTTGATCGCGCGGAGACATCGCACAAAGACCAGACCACACATACTCTTCTAAACAATAAGGCGGTGCTCGGGGTGGTGTTCGGCGTAGTCAACGATCTGCCTCACATAACTACCAAACGAAGGACAAACTATGCCGTGCGGCAACAATAGGCGGCCGGCAACGGTGGTGAGGTACGTCTGCTTAACGAAAAAATAGGGTACGGCGTGATGAGGTAAGCCGGTAATGCGAGGCGAAGGAGGAAGCATCAGTAAGAATTGGACCAATCTAGCTGGAGCTGTTACACGCGAGCTTCTTCCACTGATTGAATCCGCGATTGTGTCGAACAGGTCGGACGTCGAAAGCGGCTGAGGGTCAGATAGTTGAAGCGTCTTCCCGATAGCCGAGTCATCGAGCGAGAGTGCCGACATTGCTTCAACCACAAAATCAACCGGTACCAGATTCAGGCTCACCTGGTGATTTCCAATATTGATCTGCGATAGCAGCGCGGGCCAGCGCAACAAATAGAAGATCAGATAATAGACACCGTCGTATTTTGGAATCTGCCCCGTTCGGGAATCACCCACCACAACAGCTGGACGATGAATAGTAATTGGCAACTCCCGCTTAAGCTGGTCTACTTCCATCTCGGCCTGGTATTTCGACTCCTCATAGAAATTCCTAAAGCCTTTGTCGTGCTGCAGCTCGGTCTCGAGAATCCTTCCTTCTCTTTTTCCGGCCACGTAGCAAGTTGAAACGTAGTGGTACTGCCGCAGCCTTGGCAAAGTCCTCGCAAATTGGTTTACATGTTTCGTTCCGACGACATTTACTAATTGAGCCAGATCCCTGTTAACCGCAAGGTCGTAGACGGCTGCCAGATGGAATAACCGCGTGGTCCTTCCACGTACCATTTCAATTTCAGCATCGCTCAAACCCAGACCGTCACGTGTGATATCACCGGCCACTACCTCGAAATCCGACACCTCTCGCTTTGTTTCAGCCACAATCTGCTGGATTTCCGATCGGGCCAAATCCATCAACGACGGTTGGACCAAAAGCACGAATTTACTTCCGGACACGGCCAAACGATGGAGCAATCGAGTAGCGATAAAACCGGGAAAGCCAGTAATGAAAAACGTTTCGGTCGGCGTCATGTCTGAATCTTTCGCTCCAAGCACAGTTACGATACCGCAAAAACTATTCTAGTGTTTCGTCAATGAGTATAATTCAAGGCCTCCGTTAACTCATTCCGAAGGTAAAAGAATCATGCCACGTCACTTGTCTAACACGCTCAGATCGTTCATCACGATCCTCTTAATAACCTGCTGTGCTTTTTCTGCAACTGCACAACAGAAATCGAACTGTAACGTTCGAGTTACCCTGTTGCAGCTCAACGACGTCTACCAATTTACCCCGGTGGACCAGGGAACAGAGGGAGGTATCGCTCGCGTCTCTACACTGCGGAAGGCAATACAGGTTGAGAACCCAAACACCCTATTCCTCCTTGCGGGCGACACAATCTCTCCATCTGTTGAGTCGATTACCTACAAAGGCGCGCAGATGATCGAGGCCTGGAATACGGCAGGATTGGACTATGCTACGTTCGGAAACCACGAGTTTGATTTTGGACCAGACGTGCTGAAACAGCGAATGACGGAGTCAAAGTTTGGCTGGGTTGCGGCCAATGTAATCGACACAAAAACAGGAAAACCATTTGGTGACGCCAAGTCATTCGTCATAAGAGAGTTTAACGGCGTGAAGATAGGTATTTTTGGCCTGGTCTTACCCGAAACTAAGACGACTTCGCGACCAGGACCAGATGTCGAGTTTCGCAATCCTTGTGAAACTGCGAAGCAGGTCGTTCCGGAAATTCACGCTCAGGGAGCTAAGGTTGTCGTCGCTTTGACTCATCTTTCGCTGCGTGAAGACAAAGAAGTTGCGCGCTGTGCGGATGTTGACTTAATTATAGGAGGACACGAACACACGCTCCTGGAGTCGCAAGCAGGTCATGCCCCCATTTTTAAAATGACGGCAGACGCCCGGCAACTGGGACGATTCGATCTGAATATTGGTCCGTCAGGAGAGTTGGACAGCATTGACTGGCAAGTTATCGAAGTTGACGGTAAAACCAAAGAAGATCCTCAATTCTTTACTGTTTACCAGAAATATGCGGGACTCCTCGCTCAACTGGCTCAAGCAGTGGGCCGTACGGCTGTGCCGCTGGATGCAAGAAGCGCTGAGAACCGAACTAAAGAAACAAATGTCGGAAACCTTGTAGCCGATTCATATCGTCGCGCAACTGGCTCGGATGTAGCGATCATCAATGGGGGCTCGATTCGCGCTGACGAAATAATAGGTGTAGGTAGATTGACCGTCCGGAATGTGCTGTCGATCCTTCCGTTCAAAAACAAACTAATCAAGCTTGAAGTAACCGGGGCAATTCTGCGCGCCGCAATTGAAAACGGTGTTAGTCGTAGTGCCGAAGATTCGCAACCTGGAGCCTTCCCACAGGTGTCAGGTATCAAGTTCTCGTTCGATGCTTCACGAAAGGCTGGATCAAGGATCGTCGACATAACTGTGAATGGACAGCCGCTGAACGAGACCAGAAAATATTCCTTAACCACCACGACGTTCCTTGCGCTTGATGGAGGTGACGGATATTCGATGTTGAAGGGATCTCCGGTGGTTACACCACCCGAAAAATTACCCCTGGATTCTGACGTCCTGCAGCGTTTGATAAGAGTTCAAAAGGTTGTGAGGCCACGAGTCGAAGGTCGCATAACCAGGTTAGATAAGACGACAAAACCGCAAACTGATTGCGAGTAAGAATTGTGAACGACGATCATTCTTCAGCGGAACGCTTCAAAGCGAAACAACTATTCCACGAAGCGTACGAGGCACAACTCGCTCATGACTACGAGCGGGCCATCGAACTTTACAAGCGCTCGATCGAGACCCATCCAACCGCTGAAGCTCATACGTTTCTCGGCTGGGTATACAGTTTCCAGGAGCGTTACGATGACGCTATCTCCGAGTGTTTGGAAGCTATTAGAGTTGATGAAACGCTAGGCAATCCGTACAACGACATTGGAAGTTACTTACTTGCAAAGGGTGACACCTATGGGTCGGTACGTTGGTTCAGGCGCGCTTTGCTCGCGCCACGTTACGACTCGTACGCTTTCCCGCACTTCAATCTCGGGCGAGTTTATGAGAGCCGGCGAAAATTTCTTGAAGCAACAAAACACTACGGTTTGGCTTTGCAGGAGAAGCCTGATTTTACAGAGGCTGCGGTCTCACTCCGGAGGATGCAAGCGAAGATAAATTGAGGGGGAGGGCTTTGATCTTTGGTCTTTGGGCTTTCGGGTTGGTAGTTTTGAAGAGAACAAAGCCCCAACTACAAAGATCAAAGACCAACACAGCACCATCCCTATTCATCTGCCCTCTTGATCCTAATCTTGGTGCCTTCCTTATCCACCGCTACGTAAACCACTTCAGCCTCGGTTACACGAACCTGGCCGTCCCTCCCGAGTCTTTCAGCTTCAACCACTACTCTCACTGTGATTGACGTTGTGCCTATTCGAACCGTCTCGCAGTAGAAACTAACGAGGTCCCCGACAAAAACAGGCTTGTGAAAAATCACTTCGCGCATCGCCACCGTCACAAAACGGTCCATTCGCGTGTGCCGGTGGGCCTCAATCGCGCCGGCAGTATCGATGTAACTTAAGATCACCCCACCAAAAATCGTTCCCTGGGAGTTTGTGTCTCGGGGCAACAACGTTATACGAATTGCGGGATCCCGTTTGTCAGTCATAATTCTGATAACTCCTTCACGATCAAAGATAACCTATTGAACCAATGCGCGCGCGTGTGAATATTCCGATCTTTCCAAGGATCTACTGGTTGGAACAAACCCTACTGGCGCGCTGTCTAATAAACATCTATCGCTCGCTAGAGATAGACAGTACTTTTAAGAAAGGATGGACCATAACGATGCTCATCTCAATTAGCAGCGTACTACTCGTCCTCTACCTACAGGAGGAGGCGACCAATTTTAACGATTTAGGGAAACTACTACTGGGCGGTGTTGCTGCCGCGATCGTTTGTGCCGTGGCGTTTACAATTGTTCGTTTGCGGATAAGAGACAAGCGGCCGGCAACCTCTAACTTCATCAGTATTGGTCCAACCGACAACAAGAGCGATTAACCTGGTATCTGTTTGGTTACCCAATCACTGATTGCCTGTTTAAGTTCATCGAGATGGTTATCGAAGAAATGACCCGTGTCGGGAATAATTACGAGCTCCGCTTCGTTGGACGCACGAACTTTTGCAAATAACTCGCGCAATTTTGCCACTTCTCCAAACTCATCATGTTCGCCGTGAACAAACAGTAGAGGTTTTCTGCATCTCTCGAGAAAGCTGAAATCAAACGACTTTAGGGGCGTTCCGATGCTGATCAGGTACTGTACTCGCGGATCGGTCATGCCAACTTCCATCCCGACGCGAGCGCCAAATGAGAACCCACAAACTAAAACTTTCTCACCTGGAAACTGGTTAGCGAGGTAATCGAGTCCCGCGCGTGCATCATTCATTTCGCCGCGACCCTCATCGTGCACACCGCTGCTCTGACCTACACCTCGAAAGTTAATTCTTAAAGTGGTCAGGCCGACTTCATTCAAAGCTGCGGCGGCACGAAACACAACCTTGTTGTGCATGGTGCCGCCGCCGAGGGGATGTGGATGAAGAACGAGCGCTACGCCCTTCCGCGATTGATTAGCGGGCTCTTTAAGGATCGCCTCCAGACGACCGTGCTCGACGGGAATGAAAAGGTTGCCGGCTGGGTACATCTTGACTGGTAGCCAGTTGCAAACGTAACTGCGACCTTAACTAGGAGCGAGCCAGCCACTATTCATCATCGACGCTCGAGTTATCGAGTTGAGAGGTATCGCTATCCAATTGTCCGGGGCTGCTTGAAGAATCAGGGGTCGGAGCTTCGGAGACTTCAGTTTCAGCGGCCATCGGAGCACTAACTGGAGCTGAGCGGCGGCTTGCAGCTTTCTTTTTAGTAGATTTCGGCGCTGCTTTTTTCGTGGTTTTCTTGGCCGCTTTCTTGGTGGTTTTCTTTGCTACCTTCTTGGTGGTCTTGCTAGCTTTGCTGCTTGAAGCTTTTTTTGAAGCGCTCTTCTTTGCGGCTTTTTTGGTCGACTTCTTAGCTGATCCGCGTGAAGCTGACTTCTTTGTTGTCTTCTTCTTCGAGGCTTTACCGGCACTCTTACGCGCACCTCGGCTCTTCTTACTTCCCTTTCTTGCTACCATTCTCTCGTCCCTCTCCTTTGCGAATTTACCGGCCTCGTAGTGGATGCTGATGTCCCCTGTGGCCCGGAGTAAATCTTTGAAGCGGTATTAAAAATCAGGCCGGCCAGGTAGATCGAAACCATTACGCTTGCCGTTTCGCTCAACCTACCAGAATAATCTCACAGTGTCTACGAAGACGTTGTGAGATACGACTTTGAGTTTTGGACTTTGATCTTTGGTCTCGGGACTTCGATCTGTGGTCTTTGACCTTTGCCGTTGATTTTGAAATGCCAAGCCCAAAGGTCAAAGGCAAAAGTCCAAGGCCCCGGGGCCCAAGACAAGGGCCCAAAATCGTCCAAAAACAGCCCTTCGCATCAGTTTTCTAGACATGTCTGATCTCTTTCAGATAAATTAAGCGTGTTTGCCACTTAAAGTTACGTCGGATGGTCCCCGGCGGAAAGGCCAAAAATGCAAGGCGGTAGTTATCTATTCGTTTCGGAACTCAAGGCCTATATATCCACTCCAAACTCATCCTATTCCAATAACGAACGGGCGCCCGCTTCCAGAACAGCAAAGGAACGCGAAGGACCACCAGCCCACCCAAATGCACTCGTGGTTGATGACGTTGCCGATGTAACGGAGATGCTGTCGGTGTTACTGACGCATGCCGGCTATCAAGTCGTCACCGCCGCTTCCGCGATGAGTGCGCTTAAAGTTGCCCGCGAACGCCAATTTGATGTGATAATCTCAGATATCGGAATGCCCGAGATGAATGGTTATCAACTCGCACGAGAGCTGCGAATGCTTCCAGGCTACGAATCTATTCCAATGGTTGCGGTCACTGGCTATTCGATGTTCGACGACCGGGAGCGTTCAGCCAAAGCGGGCTTTACTGCTCACATGACGAAACCCATTGATCCGCGCGCGTTACTCGATCTAATCGAACAACTGTGATTTTATATCGGGACCAGTTGAGCGATAGATGAAAACTGCCTCCAAACTCCCCGGCTTTCAGTCCGAGACCACCATTCGAATAGTCCAGTTTGTCATTGGCGCCGCCGCCATCGCATTGGTCTTTTGGAAATTGCAGTTTTCGACGGATTCTATTTGCTGCGGCGACTTTGACGGCTACTACCACATCAAATGGACTCGAGTATTATTGGAGTCGATCAAGAACCGGACCTTCTCACCAACCTTTCCATGGTTGCCGCTTACAACCCTCAATCCAAAAGACTACGTAGACCATCATCTTCTTTTCCACATCTTCCAGATGCCTTTTGCAAGCTTCTCTGATCCACGCCTGGGCGCAAAGATCGGGTCGGTAGTCTTCGGAGGCCTGGCACTCCTTTCTTGTTACTGGTTGCTGATGCGATATCGCATCAGCTACGTGCTGGTATGGCTGGTTGCGTTACTAGCTTGTTCAGCGCCGTTCATTTTCCGAATGAACATGGCCAAGGCTCCGCCTCTGGCAATCATCTATCTTGTTGTTGCGGCCCACCTCTTCTTTCGCCGGAAGAATTGGTTGCTGTTACCCCTTGCGTTCATGTTTACACTCACCTATGACATGTTCGTGCTTCTTTTGTTAGCGGCAGTGCTCTGGGTAGCGGTGATTGCATGGACTGAGCACAGGTTCGAATGGCGCGCCCTGGTGTTTGTATCAGTGGGAGTTGTTGCAGGCTTGATCATCAATCCCTATTTTCCGCATAACCTGCAACTCCTTGAAGAACATATAAAACTAAAACTGACAACATCCGACTTTTCGACCAAGGTTGGTTCCGAATGGTATCCGTATGATTCATGGGAATTCCTGGGCAATTCCCTGGTCGCCTGCGTTGCGATGATCGTAGGTTACGTGGCATTCGATCCGGGCGAACGTAAACGCTCTTATCAGTCACTCTTCTTCCTGCTCTTTGCCACGGTATTGATGATCATGACGGCCCGTTGGAAGAGAATTGCCGAATATTGGCCACCCTTTGCGATATTGTTCGCTGCATTTTCACTGCAACCATGGTTGGGTTCACGAATAGGCTTGAAGCTTCCGTCAGATGTCCTGGATGAGCTTCAGCCGTTCCTGGACCACGACTTCAAAAGAAACAAGGAAACGCGCGAAATAGACGAACTGGTTCGGACAGTCGGTGTGATAGTGATAGTTTTGCTGCTCGGAATAGTCCTATTCTTCAATCTCCGTTCTGAAGTAAAGGAGATAGGCACAAGTGAGCGCCATGAGTTCTACAAGGCCGGGGCCGATTGGATGCGACAAAACATCCCGCCCGGGCAGATTGTCTTCAATACGGACTGGGATGATTTTCCGCGATTGTTTTATTACGACTCGACTCACTACTACGTGTCAGGTCTCGATCCAAGTTATCTTTATGACAAGGACCCGACTCTGTCGCGGCTTTATGAGCGAATAACCCTGGGCCAAGAAGAGAATCCCGGACCACTGATCCGCGATCGTTTTAAGTCACGCTATGTATTCTCCGACAACAATCATCACGACTTCTTCTCAACGGCCCGGGAAAGCGGATGGTTCGATATCGTCTATGAGGATGAAGAGTGCACAATCATGCACATTCGCGATGAAAAAATTGGACCAACAGACGATTTGGACACAACGCCGACAGATAACGAACTGGAAGAAGGAATACCTGGAGGAATAATCGTTCCCGGAACCAACCGGAAGTAATGAAGAGGTGAATAGTAAGCGATGGATAGAAAGTCTTTGAGAAAGATATCTTTAGGTTTTATTTTGTTGCCCCTTTTGCTTGGCCTATGGGGCTGTAGTAAATCCGAGACACAACAGGCCTCCGAGCCGGCTCCTCCCGCCGAGCCGACGAAGCAAGCATCCCCCCTGACAGGATTTGAAAAGGACCTAAAATATATCAAGGACGGTCAGTACACATACATTTGGATCTTCTCGAGGAAAGACGGGAAGCCACTCGACAAAGACGATGGAGCGTTTCTGCGCACGACGGCTCCTCAAGTAGTGGACTGGGTGACGACTGACGAAGGGAAGAAGGTGATAGCGGGGACAAACTTCAACCTTGAGGAAGGGAATTTGAACCTGTTGAAGAAGAGGTTCATTGCCGAGGATTATTCCGGAAAGTGAGAGGTTGATCGATCAATCGTTAAGGATTATTGATTAGGACAACCTTGCCAAACTGAGCTCGATTCTCGAGCGCCTCGTGGGCTTGACGAGCTTCGGATAAGGGACGCGCAGTATCGACGATTGCTTTGATCTTTCCTTGTTCTACAAACTTTAAAACCTCAAGCAATTCAGACTTGGATCCCATAAAGGAACCCAACAAGGTCAGATGACGGTAAAAGACCTGTCGTAGATCTGTGCGAGCATCGTAACCACTCGTGGCGCCACAGGTCACAAGCCTTCCGTTGTTCTTTAACGCACTTATTGAGCCGGGCCATGTTTCAGCGCCCGTGTGTTCAACCACTACATCGACGCCTCGACCACCGGTCAACTTTCTGACTTGCTTGGGCCAATCGTCAGCGGTGTAGTTGATGGTCTCGTCAGCACCTAACTCTTTAGCCTTGATCAACTTTTCTTCGGAGCTCGCTGTGGTAATAACTCGGGCTCCGCGTAACTTTGCAATTTGAATCGCAATCGAGCCCACGCCGCTACCTGCTGCGTGAACTAGGACATTTTCGCCCGGCTGCACACTCGCCCGGGTCACCAACATGTGCCACGCGGTAATTGAAACCAGGGGTAGGGCCGCCGCCTCCTCCCAGGATATTTCGCGCGGCTTTGGCACGATGTTAATGCCGGGAACCGCCACCAACTCTGCGTATCCACCATCTCGCCGGTAGCCAATCATGTCGTACTCGCGACAAAGGTTGTCGGCACCACTCAAACAGGCTTCGCAATGCGTGCACGAGACGCCCGGCTGAACTATCACTTCATCGCCGGGCTTGACCCAACTGACCAATTCCCCGACAGATTGAACAACTCCCGAGATATCGCTACCTAAAATGTGTGGGAGCGGAATTTGAATTCCCGGCAGGCCGCGCCTGATAAACAGGTCAAGATGGTTCAGTGCACAGGCTCTTACCTTAACGAGGACTTCATTGGCTTTGGGTCTTGGATCTTCGACATCGGTGAATTCGAGGACTTCTGGACCACCGTGTTGCTTGAAGATTACAGCTTTCATATGCGCAGAATGTACAGAAGCGGTGAGTTAATCAGCGAAATCGGTGGATGATTATGATGCCTGCTCACGAGCATGGTAAGAGGAACGAGTGAGCGGGCTCGATTCGACATGATGAAAGCCCATATCCATTCCTATCTCTCGCCACTTTGCGAATTCAGCAGGAGTCACGTAACGCTCTACCGGTAAGCGACGAGCGTGTGGTTGTAGATATTGACCAATCGTCATAATGTCGCACGACACCGATCGAAGATCTTTCATCAGTTCAACTACTTCGTCGAAGGTCTCGCCCAGACCCACCATTATTCCACTCTTAGTTAACATTCCTCGAGCTTCAAGGTCTCGACGCGCAGCAGACCGATCGAGCAGTGTTAGTGACTGCTGATAGATAGCATCAGGGCGGACCCTGCGATACAGCCGCGCAATCGTCTCGGTATTGTGATTGAGCACATCCGGTTGGGCATCAAGAACGGTGTTGAGGGCAGCTTCATCGCCATTGAAGTCAGGTATCAGAACCTCAATCTTGCAACCAGGATTGACGACTCGCACCTGGCGAATAGTTTCTGCCCAATGCGCGGCGCCGCCGTCGGGTAAGTCGTCCCGATTGACCGAAGTAATCACGACGTGAGCAAGATTCAGATGTTTGGTTGCTTCGGCGACATGCAGCGGTTCTTCTGCATCGAGACTGCCTGGTAATCCCTTGCCAACTGCACAGAAACCGCAATGACGGGTGCAGATGTCACCGCCAAGCATGAACGTAGCTGTGCGGTCAGACCAACATTCAAAAATGTTGGGACAGCGGGCCTCCTGACACACGGTGTGCAGGTTTAATCCCTCGATCAGTTGTAAGACCTGATTCTGGTTGGTGGGATCGCCTAAACGTATGCGGAGCCACTCGGGCTTTGGTTGACGTACCTTTTGAATATTGCTGATTACGTTAAGTTCGCGCGCCATCTAATACCTCGGCCATAATTGTACATGCCCTTGTGAGAAACCTAAAATGGGCCGCTTTAATTAACAAAGGCGTGACACGACCATCCACAGATTACGTTCGAAATCATTGCCACGCACTCGGCGTAGTTATAAGCTTTCCGCCGACCAAAAGACGGAAGGCTCAGCGAAAGGAGTTCTCCATGAAGTTCATTCTTATCGTCATCTGCTTTGTAACCCTGACACTGACGACAATCTCGTTTGCAAATGCAGACATTCGGGCACCGAAACCGACACCGGCAACTCAAGGAAAGATTGTTCTTCACACCGGGCTTGAAATCGTTCCGGATACCAAGTCATATGAAGCGCGCCTTCAAATTTCGCAGTCGCAACTGCAAGAGCTTCGAGCGGCACTGGACGGAATAGACCACAATCGGACGTTTGCCACGTCGATCTCTCGTAGTTCACCGCGGACCATCATTTCGGGCGTTTTGCTTTTTCTGTCAATTTCGTTTGCGGGTGTTTGGCTGGCGCGTTCGGCGCGACGTTCGATTCCACCCAGCCGTTTTAAGAAGGCGATTGTAATTGGATTGATGTTTGTCGCCACGCTTGGAGTTGCGACCATCGTCACTCGTGGAAACGCGGGACCTCCGGGCTATTACCGCTGGCGGAGCCTTCCAAAATCATTATCAGAAGGCAAGTCTACCGTGGGCGGACTTGACGTTGAGATAGTTCCCGACGAGCAAGGCAGAAACATGCGACTCATTATTCCCCTCCGCAAAGAGGGTGGAACCGGCGAGGAGTAGTCTTGCAGCGCGTTGGTGATGTAGCTCTCTTCCACAGAACAAGTCTTAGCGCGTCAAATCGATCGGGAGTTCATGCATTTCTTGGGATTCTCATCGTCTGGATCGTGCTGAGCGCCTCATTGTCTGTCTGGATGCCGCTTCAGTTTTCGATCGTTACAGTTTTCGTTTTTGCCGGTCCTCACAATTGGTTTGAGCTGCGTTACTTTCTGACTCGACTGCCTGTTCGTTTCGGCAAGTCACGTCCTTTCTTCCTGATGGCTTTCGTCGGACTGGGAGTGTTAACCCTACTCTACGTATCACTGCCTTTACTGTATCGCTACCAGACTTGGTCCGAAGAGGAGTTCGCGACCGTCATCGCTATCTGGAATTCACTTCTCCTTGTGTGGATTGGATACCTAATACGGCTAAGGTCGAAACAGAGGCGAAAAGACTGGACGTGGACCATCCCGGTGCTACTGGCTTTGAGCGCGTTCAATTGGATCCAACCCGATGGCTTTAGCCTCGGCCTGGTCTACCTCCATCCCCTGGTCGCATTGTGGTTCCTGGACCAGCAGCTAAGGCGAACCCGACCAACATTTGTAAAATTCTACCGAGGCAGTCTCATCGCACTTCCATTGGTTTTGGGGGTGATGATTCTTCAGACTGCCGGAGCCGAGTCGCTGAACGACAGTAATGGACTCTTTTGGCGAATCACTCAACATTCAGGCGCCCAGTTATTGCCGCAAATATCCAGCCACTTGCTCGTGTCGACTCATGTGTTCCTGGAAATGCTTCACTACGGAGTTTGGATTCTGGCTCTCCCGCTTCTCACTTCACCAGGCCGCAATGCTATTGGCGCAGGTATGACGCGTTACTCGAAAAACTGGAAGATTGGTGTTGCCAGTCATCCGCGTGGTTTTCCCAGGTTAATTTTCGCCGTCCTTTTCATGGCAACGATATTTGTAGTTGCGTTATGGGTCGGGTTTGCCTATGACTACGCGACTGCACGTGACCTTTATTTCACCATAGCAATCGCTCATGTCCTTGCAGAAGCGCCATTCCTGCTGCGAGTGCTGTAACGCGACCTACCCTATGTCACCATCTCAACTGTGGCACTTTCTGCCGATCGGATATCTCTTCACGATAGCGATTGAAACACCAATTCTTCTGGCAGGCTTGTCGCCGCAACATTCGTGGCGTCGACGATTGCTTGCTGGGATCTGGCTAACCGGATGCACATACCCGATTGTTATTCTGGTCTTATCGCAGTTATTCAGTGATCGGAGAGCTTATCTACTTGTTGCGGAAACATTCGCGCCAATCGCTGAATGCCTGTTGTTTTGGATGGCCTTTGGTAATCGAGACTCAGGTTGGAAAATGGCTGTTCGTGACTTTGCAGTAATCACTCTTGCTAATCTGGCGTCGTTTACCGGCGGTGAGTTGCTAAATTATTGGAACTGGTTTGGTCTGTTGTCCTGAGTGAACTATTGTTTTTCCGACGACATCTTCCGAGAGCAGTTGGCCTTATCGCCAGGTCAGTACGAAGCGCCGTAGCGTCGGGGGTCGCAACTTGATCGTTTGGTGAAATTTTGTCTCGAGTCTCACAAAGAAGAACGACAACGCTTACTCGGTTAAGAATCCGCGATCGCTTTCGCAAGCATATCGGCATCTATATTTCCTCCCGATAGAATCACTCCTACTCTTCGGGTATTCGCCGGTAGCTTGCCCGCTAATACGGCTGCGGCCGCAGTCACTCCTGAGGTCTCAACAAGCAACTTCATGCGAAAGAGAACGAAGCGGAGTGTTTCCATTATCTCTTCTTCAGAAACTGTCAAAACATCTTCAGCAAGTTTTTGAAGTATGGGAAAAGTCAAGACACCGGGAATCTGGACTCTGAGCCCGTCTGCAACCGTCGGTGGTGGCGGAATATGCACACGCTCACCTTTCAGAAACGATTGTCGAGTGTCATCTGCTACTTCGGGTTCAACTGGAAAACAGCGGATGGATGGATTAAAAGCTTTCGCCGCCGTCGCGACCCCTGCAAATAGACCACCACCACTGCAAGGCGCTAGCAGCGAATCAAGTTCAGGCACCTCATCGAGAAACTCAACCGCTGCCGTCGCCTGACCTGCCATTACCAGGTAGTCGTCATATGGGGGAACGATGACGAGCTGCTCACGTTCGGCAAGATTCGAGGCAAACTTCTCGCGGTCTTCGCTGAGCCGATCATAAAAGATGATTTCCGCGCCATAACCCCGAGTTCCGGCAACCTTCATCTTTGGCGCATCATTAGGCATCGCTACCACCACGCGGGTTCCTGCCTCTTTTCCCGCCAACGCTACCGCTTGAGCATGATTGCCCGATGAAAACGCTACGATCCCACGTTGCTTCTCTTCTGGAGTGAGCGATTGGATCTTGTTGATTGCACCACGAATCTTGAATGCACCTGCCCGCTGAAAGTTTTCGCACTTGAAAAAGACTTCCTTGCCGCAGCGCTCGTTAAATGTGTGCGATGTTACGACCGGTGTTCGATGGATACGTGAACTGATGCGTTTGCGAGCTTCGTTGATTGATTCGAGTGTAAGCATTGTGGATTGGGGAACTTCTATCAGACGAGCATATGATCAAGTGAACTTACGGGATCGAGCTCCATCGAAAACACTTCAAGAAAGTGTTGGATTACGCGATCTTCAACCTCCGCTAAGTCAACCTGGTCGCCGCGGATTTGCTCCATCGACGTAACTGGTTCACCCTCGCAACCAATTATCATGTCGAAGTACTTGAGATCCGTGTTTACATTTAACGCAAAGCCGTGTGTTGTTATCCAGCGGGCAATATGAACTCCAATCGCCGCAACTTTGCCGCGCTCCGTATGAACGCCAGTTAGACCCTCAATTCTGAATCCTTTGATCTGAAAGTCATCGAGTGTACGAATCAACACCTCTTCCAAATCACGCACAAAACGGTGGACGTCTTCACGATCAGGGCTGAGATTCACAATCGGATAGCCCACCAACTGCCCTGGACCATGATAAGTCACTTTACCACCCCGATTAGTTTCGAAGAGGGAAACACCCGCCGCGTTCAGTTCAGTTTCATCCAGCAAGACACAGGAGGCATCACCGCGTCTCCCGATCGTAAATGTGTGCGGATGCTCCAGCAGCAGCAATGTATCAGGCTGCAAGGCGCTCTTTCGTGCCTGTTCAGTTTGGCGCTGAAGACTTAATGCCGATGCGTAATCGACCAGCCCAAGATGTTGGACCGACAAGACTCTTTTACTCATAAACTCGATACCATTCTAGCAACACGCCATCGTAGAACTCCAATCTCATATGAGCACTTATCAAATCCGCATTATCACTTTAATTGGGGTTCCCCTTGACGAGCGACCATTAAGAGCTTTAGGTTGAAGAAACCAATCAGACTTTCAAGAGGAGAAAACTATTTTGAGACGACCAATACTCGTGATGTTATCCGTTTTACTTGCTGCAGCTCCCGCATTTACTCAGACTAGAAATCGGTCAACCGCTAAGCCCAAAACAACAGCGACGGCTCCCGCACAAAAAACTAGTCAGGCTCGAACAGCGGGCGCGACTCGAGTGGCCGATCAAATAAAGTTTCTGACACGATTCATTTATTTGTTGGGAGGAGTGGCCAGCGGTATTGCTGCTGTAGATGAGGCCGCCAAGAGAAACGAAGCTACTCCAGCAATACTTCAAAAAAACCAGCAGAGTAAGACAACGGTTAGAACGAGTATCCAGGGTTTTCGTGAGAGCCTCGATAAGCTGGAGATCGATTTCCGGGCGCAACCAGAGCTGCAGCCTTATTACATTAAACTCGCCGGAGTAGCGGATGGGGCCGCGACCGCAGAACAACAGGCCGCCGCAAATCAGTTCGACGCCGCAGGCAGATCATTACTGAACGTGATCAGCCGTCTTACTGATGTGCTTGTAATTATGAGGCAGTAACTAATCCTGCTTCTTTGGAACTAATCCTGCTTCTTTGGATAAAACCCTTGTCGCGCTCTGACACTTACATCTGTTCGCGTAGGAACGGTAACCTTGATCCTTCGAAATTGATTGGGCGAAGCATCGGCGTTTGCGTAGTACTGCAAAAGATACTGGCCTCGCAGTTCCGCGGCTATCCTGCTAAAGACCGAGCTTAGGTCAGCGTCAGTCTCCGGTATAAAAGTATTACCGCCGGTTGAGTTCGCCAGACGTTGCATTCCTTCCTGACCGCGGCGGGTAATCACGTTGAGATACATCGTATTGCCTGCCGGATTAATCGAATAAAAGACTGCATCAGCTCGTTGAAGGTTCTTTTCGACTTCAGCCAGTGCCCGGCCGTTCACCCGCGCCGCCACTGCCGGTGAAGCGGATTCCTGTTCTGCAGAAGTTGTACCAATTGTTTTCTTAATAATTTCGCTAAAGTTATCAGCCCCGTCAGAAATCACAACTACCACACGCCGATGACGTGAAGGTGTTGTCTCGAGATATTGAGATGCCTTAACGACGGTGTCGTAGAAAGCTGTTGGACCTTTATCGGCTGAAGGCGCAAAGCTGAGCAACTTACTGGCGGCATCCTCGGCTGTCGTGCTCACCTGCTTTAGGACCGGAGTTCTATCAATCATGAATAGCGATGCACGGTCATCCTTCTTCAGAACTTCTTTAAGGAACCGGGCTGCCGCTTCCTTCTCAAAAGCAAACTGAGTATTGGTGCTGCCGGAAACGTCCAACAGCAAAGCAATCTCGAGTGGAATCTGTTCTGGATCACCAATCTCAGCAATTTCCTGTTGCTTACCTTCTTCCTCCAAACGGAAGTCCGCCACTTTCAGACCTTGAACTGCCTGACCCTCAGAATTGGTTACCGACACAGGAACCATGACCAGATTGGAAGTTACCTTAACAACATCCAGTACTTCCGGCTCAGGAGGTTTAGGAGTGGGAGTTGGCTTTGCCTTCCAGAGTGGTGGCGGCGGTGGCAGGTCGCGAACGGTTTGCGCATTAACCAATGGCGCCGATAAAAAAACAGCCAGCGCTCCAATAAGGAGCGCTGGCCCTAAAAGTTTTCCCCAACATGTATGAACGAATTTAGCAGTCATCGAGTCAATGTATCACGCCACCAGGTTGCTGCCGCGTGAATTCTCCCTATCCTACCGCTTTTCTGGCGGCATGATCCATGACTCTTTGGTGCCTCGTTGTGTCCGCGGAGTTGTATTTAAATCCGCGGGTCAAATAACTCATTTAGTTTCCTGAACCCGATGTACCTGGATTCATCGTTGGCGTTGGAGCAGTCAGGCCCTTATTGACGAGAAGCTTGATCTCAACTCGGCGATTCTGAGCGCGTCCGTCGCGGGTTGTATTGTCAGCCACTGGATTCGACTCACCGTAACCGTATGGAGTCACAATCCGACGAAGTGGAATCTGATGATTCTCGACCAGGTAACGAATAACTGCATCAGCGCGCTGCTGGCTCAAAGCACGATTACGATTGATGCTGCCGGTGGTATCTGCATAACCGGAAACTTCAAGTACATAACCCTTGGCGTTCATTGCCTTGGTAGCGATGTCGTCAAGCTTGGTTTTTGAATCAGGCAAGAGGACTGCACTGCCACTGCGGAAATTCACTGCAGTAACGGTTTGCGGTTCATAGTCATCGAGCGCCGAAATGCGTTCGTTAGTGGCGTTTACACCCGAGATGGCTGCATCAGCTGTCGCCTGCGCTGCTTTCGCACCACCGCGTGCTGCGTTGGACACTGCTGCCAACTCATCCAACTGTCCTGACAAACGTTGAGCATTGGCTTCGACCTGGGTCAATTTTGACTCGGTTGTGGACGCACGTTCCTCGAGTGGCGCAGCGCGGGATTCAACCGCTCTGGCAACCCGTAGGTCAGACTCATTGAAACGGATCTTTTCAGCGGCCAATTCGCCTGATCCAGTACCGCGACCTTCGACTTCTACGTTCAGTCCGCGAAGGATATTTGTTTGAGCGTAGTTATCACCACTGCGCAGGAAGCCACCCTTGGTTTTGACGCTGGTCCTATCATCGAGACGCACAACGGTATCCACGCCATTCAGGTCGCGAACTGTGAACGTGTCGGCGTCACGTCGTGTGACCACACCTTTGATCTTCATCTTCTGGCCGCTGGCGACGGTACGCGAGCCGGTCGAGGGTGTCGTATCTTGCGCTAAAGCCAGGGAGGCTGAGGTGATCATAAGGCAGGCAGCAAGTGCTACCGGGGAAAACAATCTAAATTTAGTGAATACCATCGGTTTACTCTCCTTCAGTTCTTAAAGTGACAGCAACGCGCCTTATCGGGCGGCGCGTTCCCACTATTTTTCCAGTCAGCGCGAGTTGTTGAAGGCTCGCTCCGCTTGTCCGATTAACTAGGCGGATGACATCTCTTAAAGCCTTCTTGAGATCAAGTCAATAGCCTTCCAGATTCGTCATCGAATCACCACTTTATCGCAATAACAAGGGGATTGTTAACAAAAATGCGGTAACGATCTTCACATGATCGTTACCGCTTCGTGTAGGGAATAGCGATGAAACGCAAGATTTGGTTAGAGCGAAAAGTCTCCAGACTCGAGTTGGTCCTTAATATAGGCCAGAAACTTCTCGGCATCGGATCCGTCAATGACTCTATGGTCGAAGCTCAGGGCAAAATAGGCCATCCACCGAATCGCTAAAAAGTCGTCCCCATCGCTGGAAGTCACTACTTTGGCTCTTTTCTCGATTTTTCCCACTCCCAGAATCGCCAACTGAGGCTGATTAATGATGGGCGTGCCAAATAGACCACCAAATACACCGGGGTTAGTGATGGTGAACGTCCCTCCAGTTACTTCGTCAGGCTTCAATTGCTTGGTCCGAGCGCGGTCCGCAAGGTCGTTGGCGGTTCGAGCCAGCCCGGAAATACTCAGGTCATCTGCTCGCTTGATCACCGGCACGATCAGCCCCCAATCAAGCGCGACTGCCATTCCCAGGTTAATGTCCTGTTTGTAGATGATTTGATCACCACTTACCTGGGCATTAAAAATCGGAAACTGTCTCAGTCCCTTGTTAACAGCCTCGAAAATGAAAGGCATAAAGGTGAGTTTTGTTCCGGTGCGTTGCAGAAACGACTCTCTATGCTCATCGCGAAGTTTCGCAATGCGCGTCATGTCGATCTCATAGACCGTCGTAACGTGGGCCGAAGTACGCCTCGACATCGTCATATGCTCGGCAATCTTCTTCCGCATGACAGTCATTTGTTCAACGCGGTCACCTGGCATGGGTCGAGCAGGCGGAGGAGCTATCACAGGTTCTTGAGGACCAGGCGAAGGGGCGGAAGGGGCGATCACCGGAGCCGCAGTCTTCGGTTGGGCCACGGTTGAAGATCCGGATTCGATAAAGCTCAGAATGTCATTCTTGGTAACCCGACCGCTGAGTCCGGTTCCTTCCAGTTGCGAGATATCAACACCGTGTTCTTGTGCGATTTTTCTGACCAGCGGACTGGATTTTGTTCGACGCAGGTCTTCGGCTGTAGCGTCGGCCGTGGACGGAGCCGAGACAGGAGGTGCGTTCAATTTTGCACGTAGGTCTGTAGCTTCAGGCTCGGAGATAGCTGGTGCCTCAACCGCTTTGGCTTCGACCCTTGGAGCTGGTGCGGGCGGCGGAGGCGCAACCGGGGTCTCATCAACAGCGACTGGAGCCGGTTGTTTCGTCTCTTGTGCGGGAGCAGCAGGAGCAGCAGGCGCAGCGCCATTTCCATCAAGGACGGCCACAACTGTGTTTACTTCAACCGTATCGCCCTCGTTAAACCTCACTTCAGTGAGCGTACCTGCAGCAGGTGAGGGAATCTCAGCATCAACTTTGTCAGTCGAAATCTCAAAAAGCGGTTCATCACGTTCGACCCGCTCTCCGAGCTTCTTCAACCACTTTGTAATAGTTCCCTCGGCGATGGATTCGCCCATCTGCGGCATCACCACTTCTGTACTCATGGTCTGGTTCCTTCTGTTCCAATAAGCTTTAAGTCAAAACTGCATACTCGACGATCAATAGGCGGCGAGCTTACGCGCAGCTTCGACAACATCTTTAATTTGTGGAAGATAATAATCCTCAAGTGGGGGCGAATAGGGTACCGGCGTATCAATTGAGGCGACTCTAATAATTGGTGCGTCGAGCCATTCAAAAGCTTCTTCGGAAATTATCGCTGCTAACTCACCGCCAATTCCTCCAGTTCGAGAAGCTTCGTGAAGGAGCATGACCTTGCTGGTCTTCTTGACGCTCTTGAGAATCGCTTCTTTATCGAGTGGTGCAAGTGTTCTCAAATCGATGATCTCGATATCAAGGCCTTCTTTTTCCAGCTCCTCAGCAGCATCAATAGCAGTTAGCACCATCGCTCCAAAAGTGATGATTGTCAGGTCGCGACCTTCTTTGACGGTGCGCGCCTTTCCAATCTCCACAATGTAATCATCAGACGGCAGTTCCTCGCGTAAACGAGGGAGCCGATACAGTTTCTTATGTTCGAAATAGAGGACCGGATCAGGATCGCGAATCGCCGCCTTGATCAGCCCCTTAGCGTCGTACGCGGTTGAAGGTTCTACAATCTTCAAACCCGCTGTGTTGAGGAAAAACGCTTCCGCATTGAGTGAATGAAATGGCCCCGAACGCACGCCCGATCCGCATGGACCACGAAACACGGCCGAGATCCCAGCGCCCCAGCGATAGCGACACTTAGCTGCATAATTTGTCAGCAGGTCAAATCCCGCAGAAATGAAATCGATGAACTGAAACTCGGCAACGGGTTTCATCCCCATCAAAGCTGCGCCGCATGCCGCACCGACTATCGCGCCTTCGGAGATAGGAGTGTCAACAACTCTCTCCTTGCCGTACTGGTCGATAAGGCCATCGGTAACTTTGAAAGCTCCACCATAAGCGCCAACATCTTCGCCAATGACAAAGACTGTTGGGTCACGTTCCATCTCTTCCCAGATACCCTGGCGAATCGCTTCCACCAGCGTCGCCGGTCCACCACGTTCTGGACGAGCCGATTTATGTTCTTTTTTAACAGCGGTCGACATCGATTAGGACTCCAAAACCTTTGGCCTGAAGGCCGGTTTCACAATTTCGTTATCGAAAACTCCGAAGGCAGCTCGCTCACCATCAGGCAGGGGCGATGACTCGGCCCAGGCGCAGTCGTCGTCGATCTCTTTGTTAACGCCGGCTACTATCTCATCAAGTTTTTCGCGAGTTGCTATTGAGCGGTCGAGCAAATATTTCTCAAACCGATCGATTGGATCGTTGTTCTTTTCCCACCACTCAACTTCTCCTTCGGCGACGTAGCGTTGATCGTCGTGTTCGGCGTGCCCCTTCCGACGATATGTCTTCGCTTCGATCAGAACTGCACCGCCACCGCCGCGCGCATACTCAGCTGCCTGCTTAGTTACTTCGTAGCAAGCTACAACGTCATTGCCGTCTACAATGTATGCAGGAATTGCATACCCAGCCGCCTTTTCGGCGAGATCTTTAACGGCCGTCTGTAAATCGGTGGGTGTTGAGTACGCGTAGCGGTTGTGTTCCGCAACGACGATTAACGGGAGACGCTGCACGGCTGCAAAGTTAAGACCTTCGTGAAATGCTCCGGTGCTCATGCCGCCATCGCCGATGTAAGCAACTGCGACAATTTCCTTTTTCTGCATTCGTGCTGCAAGCAATATCCCGGTCATCACCGGAATCATGTCGCCGAGATGCGAGATTGGACCAATAAAACCTTTGTCCATATCACCGAAGTGAATGTTGAGGTCTCTGCCGCCGGATGGCCCCCAGGCCTTCGCCATGTACTGCGCGAAAATATCCCTGGGCTTGATACCTTTAACCAGAACTGCGCCGAGATCACGAATAAGCGGCGTGATGAAATCGCCCGGCTGGAGAGCGTAAGCGGTCCCTACCGCCGTTGCTTCCTGGCCCAGGGATCGAAAAACACCTCCCACAACCTTGGTCTGCCTGTAGAGATTTACCAGTCGCTCTTCGACCAACCGCGTCAACTGTAAAAACCGGTAGAGCTCTAAAAGCTGTTCTGGCTTGAGAGTTGTTTCAGCAGTGCAACTTAAAGGCTCTCCATTAGCGGCGTCCGATGGCGCGAATCGAGTATCGACTCGCATCTCAAAACGCTGCGGGGCAGCGCCCCGTTTCCGCGTCTTCGTATCTTTTTGGTTCTTGCGCTCGTCTTTGTTTGTGTCCTGGTCCATCAGATTAGATATGTATCGCCATGTCGTGAACACCCTCAGCCGCTTCCATTACTGCTTCGGAGACGGTTGGATGAGCGTGCATAGTTCGGCCGAGTTCATCAGCCGTCGACTCAAGTTGCATGGCCACACACGCTTCAGCAATCAATTCGGTCGCATGTGGTCCAATGATATGTACGCCAAGTATTTCGTCGTACTTCTTTTCGCCTACGATCTTTACGAAGCCTTCTTCCTCGCCAATGATGCGAGCCTTTCCTGAAGCTGAGAAGGGGAAACGGCCGACTTTGACATCGTAGCCCAGCTCTTTGGCCTTGGCTTCCGTCAACCCGACTGAAGCTACTTCCGGATCGCAATAAGTGCAATTTGGGACTAGTCGCAGATTAATCGGCCTGACATCCTTTTTACCGGCCAGGTGTTCGACTGCAACTATTCCCTCTTTAGAGGCAAGGTGAGCCAATAATGGAGTTGGCACGACGTCGCCAATTGCATAGACACCCTTTTCACCAGTTTGCTGGAATTCATCTACCTGGATGAAGCCTTTTTCAACCTTGATCTTAGTTCCTTCAAGTCCGAGACCCTGCGTGTATGGCATCCGGCCGACCGCAACCAGAAGCATTTCCGCCTCGAGACTGACCGGCTCTCCTTTGGAGGTTTTGCCGGTTACTTTTACACCGGTGTCAGTCTTCTCAAGCGTTTCCAGCTTGGTATCAACCTGCGATTTAATGCCTCGCTTTCGAAAACTCTTCTCCAACTCCCTGGAGACTTCCTCATCTTCCAAAGGCACGAGTCGTGGCAAGAGCTCAACAATCGTCGTTTGCGCTCCAAAGCGTGAATAGACTGAAGCAAACTCTACTCCAACGGCTCCAGCTCCCATCACGATCAGCGACTTCGGAACATCTTTGAGCTCGAGAATATGATCACTGTTGACGACGTGGTTGCCGTCAGTTTCAAAACCTGGAATTGGACGAACGACTGAACCCGTGGCAATGATAATGTTCGCCGTCTCGATCGTCTGCTTCTTACCTTCGGCGTCCGTAATTTCGACTTTGCCAGGGAGTGCGAGCTTTCCTGTGCCCTTGAATACCTGTACCTTATTCTTCTTCATCAGGTATTCAATTCCCTTGGAGTTTTTTAATACAACTTTATCTTTCCTTTTCTGGACATCAGCGAATGCCAGTTGAATCCCCGAAGCCTGCACACCGAAATCAGCAGCATGCTGCATCTGCTCGTAGACGTGGGCCGACATCAACATTTGCTTGGTCGGGATACATCCACGGAGCGTGCAAGTTCCGCCTAACCGATTGTCCTTCTCAACGATTGCAACCTTAAGACCCAATTGTCCGGCTCTAATAGCGGCCACATAGCCGCCCGGACCACTACCGATAACTGTCACATCAAACTTTTCGTTAGCCAATTTAGTCCCTCTCGTAAATATTGTGATTAGCGACGATTAACAGGTGGGCAATATAAAATCGACTCACACGATACCTTCGCTCACTGAAGCTGTTGGCGCCTTTTTGAAAGACCAAGCATTATAATGGTTTGGCAGCTTGCTACCAAATCAGACGTCTTGTTGACAGCCAATTAAAAAGGACCATCGAAGAATGGAACACACCGAAGGATTTCTTAAGTTAGTTAATGCGATAAAGCCCAATATTCGTGAGATATCCGTATCCGAAGCCCGGAAACGCATTTCGGCTGACCCGAAGGTAAAACTGATTGATGTCCGGGAGGACCATGAATGGGACGCCGAACACGCCAGGGGCTCGCTTCATCTGGGAAAAGGGGTCATCGAACGCGACGTCGAGCGGACCATTCCCGACCAAACCACCGAAATTATTCTTTATTGCGGCGGCGGCTATCGTTCAGCACTTGCCGCTGACGCTTTGCAGAAGATGGGATACTCAAATGTGCTTTCCCTGGCCGGAGGGTGGAAGGCCTGGGTGGAAAGTGGAGCACCAACCGAAAAGTAGCCGGAATTGCCGCAAAGAAAAGTAAAGGCGCGTTGTTTTTAACAACGCGCCTTTTTAGATCGTCGCACCTGGTGCTGAGACTAGAACTCAAATCTGACGGCCAATTGAACCTGGCGCTCGCGGAAGAAGAACCCGTCCGCACCAGTTACCTGTCCGAAAGCAGGGTTGAAATTCAAGTTTGCAATCGGATTACCCGTGGTCGTCTGGATGTTGTAAATGGTGTTGTTAACCGACGTCACTTGAGTGTGGTTGAAGATATTGAAACCTTCCGCCAACACCTCAAGCTTGGTTCCCTCGGTTATTGCAAACCGTCGAGAGATGCGCAGGTCGGTGTACTTGATTGCAGGCTGCTTGAAGAAGTTCCGCGGCAAGAAAGCAAACCGGAGTGAACCGTTCGAGCCATTGATGCCGCCCGCCTGACTGAAGCCAAAAGCAGTACTAGGACTGCCCGATAGATTTGCCGTGTAGCGCGCGCCCGAGAATGCATTGAAGATTGGCGAAATGGTCCAATTGTCAAGGATCAAGTGGGCTGCCCCGTTGTCATCGTCTTTGAAGAAGTTGGTGTTGTAAACAACACTCACGACAAACTTGTGACGGCGATCGAAATTCGAGAGTGCATTCTCATTTGCCTGATCGAACGGATTGAATGGTAACGAGAAGTTCGCTGTGAACGTCTGCGAGCCCTGTCCATTATCAGAGGCGCGTGAGAGCGTGTAGTTGGTCTGGAACTGCAGACCATTGGTCAGACGACGATTGGCTTGCAACACCAGCGCATGATACTTAGAAGAGATGTTGCTGCGAATCTCTTCAATCAAACCAAAGCTGGTATTGGGGCGGCTAGCGCCGAGGAAGTACGGAATGGTCCATTTCTGACCTGCGTACGGACCATTAAGAATGTTGTAAGTTCGCGGAACAGTAACTGGATTCAGGTTGGTATCAACAAAGTTCGGAAGGTTTTTGCCGAAGCTGAAGAGATACGAAACCGAAACCGCTGTGTTTCTTGCGACTTCACGTTCAAACACCACGTCGCCCTGATGGATTAGAGGGTTTTGAAAATCATCAGCAAAGTAGAAGATTGAACCGGCGCCCGCGGGAGCGCTGGTTAACACGTTCGGGAAAATCGGAGCTGCGGCATTTGTAGGCTGTAGCGAAGCTGTGGTCTGGCCTCCCGAGCGACCCGTGCTGATAAGAGCGTTCAGGACGGTGGAATTGACTATTGGGCCATAGTAAATACCGTAGCCTGCGCGCAGACTCGTTTTTCCATCCCCGGTTAAGTCGTACGCAAAACCAACTCGCGGACCAAAGTTATTTCGATCGTCCGGCATATTTGAAGTCTGCGGCAACGATGGATTCGCCAGGAACGGTTCCGGCGTGCGGAGGTACTCATACCGCAATCCGAGGTTGGCTGTAAGCCTTGGAGTTACGCGCCAGTCGTCCTGGAAGAAATAGGAAAGGTTCGTGGTTGAGAAGTCAAAGACCGTTGGGCCAAATCCCTGTGTGTAATTACTGGTGTAACAGGCACCAACCAACCGTGTGTTGTTGTTTGAGCAGACTTTTCCGGCGGTTCTCAACGCTCCATTGGATGTGAAGTTCACATAATCAAGAATGAAATCATTGATGTTGGCATAGGTATATTGCCCGGCCTCGGTGAACAGACTGTCCTGTTTGTCTCTCACACGATTGATGTCGCCACCAAATTTAATGGTGTGGTTACCGGCTGAGATTGTGACACTGTCAGCAAATTGAATTCGCTTCTCATCAGGCTGAGCTCTGCGCTCGAGGAAGTTTGGCTTACCAAACTCCAGGCCATTGGTCAGAACCACTGAAGGCGACCTGCCATTACCAGCGGTGGTTGGCTCACCCGGAAGGGGTGGCTGACTAATCTGAAACTCAAAATCCCTCGACCATTGAAAACGAGCTTCATTCAATAGCGTGGGTGAAAAAGTTGAAGCCAATCGCAAGTTAACTGTATCGGCATGCACAAAGTCGTCGCCGTAGCTGGCCCGACCGCGTGTTACCGTCGCTGCAGTTTGCACACCGGCAGGAGATTCCCACCGCATGCGGTTGTATGAACCAGTCAACGTGTGCTTGTCGGTGATGTTCCAGTCAACCTTAGGTAAAAACAGCGTCTGATCTCCATTGCGATCAACGACGCCGGTCAGACTATTGAGGAATGACTGAGCACCGCTAATTTGCGCGTCAGTTAAGATGCGATTTGGATTTTTCAGAGAATCTCTAAACAGGGTTGCGGTACAACCAGGAGCGTTCGCAGCCGTACAAGTGTTGGTGGTCTGCAGATAATTCGGTTGAGTGAAAACCGATACCCCCGGAAAATTGCGTGCCTGCTGATCGTAGCTGAAGAAGAAGAACGCTTTGTCTTTGACGATTGGGCCGCCAATCGTTCC
>Ga0207674_10000854_pt1 | contig 39788 bp, 37 predicted proteins | sample KBSCornC72_FD_184303 | JGI IMG/M metagenome (GOLD analysis project Ga0207674, IMG submission 184303) | Corn rhizosphere microbial communities from Kellogg Biological Station, Michigan, USA - KBS Corn C7-2 (SPAdes) (version 2) | ecosystem: Host-associated > Plants > Roots > Rhizosphere > Soil ... | reverse complement strand
AAAAATGATGACTATGATACCAAGAACTCAACTCGCTGCGCTATTGATATTGATAGCCGTGACAATTACAGCAGTGTCATGTAAAAAGGAAGGCGCCAAAAGCAAGCAAAAAACAAAAACGGAACTTCTCACTGCGGGAACATGGAAAAAAACCAGTTTAACAAGCAATCCTGCTTACGACTGGTACGGCGACGGAAGTTATGCTACCGATATCCTGAGCATCATGGCTGTTTGTGAATTGGATGATTTCGACACTTACAGATCAGATGGTACAGGGGACACGAATGGGGGACCGATGAGATGCTATCAATCGGATCCACAAGCATGGCCGTTTACCTGGGCTCTTACTGACAATGAAACGAAGCTGGTATTTAATGGGGTTAATAAATTGAATTTGGTAGAGTTGACGGAAACTACTTTAAAATTCCGTACGACTTTTCAAGAGTACGGTATTACTTATACCCAGGAAGAGACTTACAGCCATTAGATTGCTTTTCTCCATAAATCAAAATCCGGATCCCCGGCGATTCATCTCTTTTTTATTTTTTCTCGCAAAACAATGCGCGCACATGAGAGAAGCAACATCGTGTTCGACAAATGCGCCTTGCCAGCTTCAAAACATCCTATTACACAAATTCAAAAATGATGATTATGAAACAAAGAACTCAACTCGCTTCGCTATTGGTATTGATAACAGTGACAATAATTGCTTTGTCTTGTAAAAAGGAAAGCGGCGGCGAAAGCAAGCAGAAAACAAAAACGGAACTTCTCACGTCGGGATCATGGAAAAGAACCGGTTTAACGAGCAATCCGGCTTATGACTGGTACGGTGACGGAAATTATGCTACCGATCTTCTGAGTGTCATGAAGGTTTGTGAATCCGATAATCTTGATACCTACAAATCCAATGGCACAGGGGATACGGATGAAGGGCCGACAAGATGTGACCAATCGGATCCACAGGCATGGCCCTTTGTATGGGAGTTTGCAGACAATGAAACAAAGCTAATACTTGACTACTTTGGCGAATTCACTTTAGAAGAATTGACGTCGACCACTTTAAAGTTCAGTTCAACTTTTGAGGAGAACGGTGTTACCTATACCATTGAGGAAACCTACAGCCATTAGATTGCCTGCCTGCCGGTAGGCAGGCTTCGTCCACCTTCGGTGTCCTCGCAATGACGACTTTAGTAGGTTATTTCTGTGGCAATGCAAATGCGACATAACTATCGCCGCTCTTTGTACCGAGTTTTCCACCGCCACAAGCGATCACGATATACTGCCGGCCATTGGCCTCATACGTGGCAGGCGTTGAAAAACCGGAGGCAGGCAAATCGGTTTCCCACAAAAGTTTTCCTGTTCGTTTATTAAATGCACGGAACTTGCCATCTTTCGTTGCAGCAATAAATAAAACGCCTCCTTTTGTTACGACGGGACCCCCATAATTCTCCGTACCCGTTTCTTTCACACCTTTTGCTTTGAATACAGGATCTTCACCCAACACCGTTTTCCAAACATACTCGCCTGTGTTGAGGTCCACAGCATTCAATGTTCCCCATGGTGGTGCAAGTGCCGGCAATCCTGACTTGCTTAAAAATTTATTGTAGCCGGAGATATTGTAAGGAATTCTTCTGAATGAATCAATGGCCGATAATTTACCATTGTATTTTTTTTGTTGTTCGTTTTGCAAGTTCAACACGTAAGCTGCAATGGCATCTTTATCCTCCTGGCTCAAATGCCTGAATGCAGGCATCATTCGACGCCCATTATTGATGAACTCAACAAAGCTTCGCGGATCATATTTGTTTTCAATGCCGACAATGGAAGGATAGTTGCCACTACCTTTTTTGTCGGGGCCATGACAACTCATGCAATTTTGTGTGTACAATCGTGAACCAGCCTGCCCGATATTTTCCTGCTCCTTCGCAGGATTGATATCAAACATTTTAAGTATCCACGCCATTTCGTTCGCATTCACGTACAGTATTCCTGTTTCGGGATCGACCGCCGCGCCGCCCCATTCACCGCCACCATCAAAGCCGGGAAAAATAATAGTTCCTGCTTTTGATTGCGGCATAAATAAATTTCCTGTATGGTAACCTTTCAATTGATTTTTTACATCTTCATATTCTTCAGCGGAGAGATAAGTGTTCAGATCTTTTTCTGTCAATGATTGACGAACAAATGGCGCCGGCTTTTGCGGAACGGGTTGTGTGGGCCACATTTTTTCCCCCGCCAGATCAGTTGTTGTGTCAACCGGCGTTTCCTTTATTGGAAATAATGACTGTCCCGTTTCACGATTGAAAATATATACAAAACCATTTTTTGAAGTTTGCGCAACGGCGTCGATCTTTTTTCCATCATGCGCTACTGTTAATAACACAGGTGGCGAGGAAGGATCTTTATCCCAGGTATCATGATGAATGTACTGAAAATGCCAGAGTTGTTTCCCTGTAGCCGCATCAAGTGCGAGCAAACAATCGCTGTACAGATTTGACCCTCTTCTTTTGCCGCCATAAAAATCCATAGACGAAGATCCAAGAGGGACGTATGCAATGCCGCGCTGTTGATCAATGGTCATGCCCATCCAGTTGTTCGCACCACCTACCATTTTATATGCATTGGGGTCTTCCCAGGTTTCATAACCGGGTTCGCCAGGATGAGGAATGGTATGAAATTGCCAAACGATCTTTCCAGTTCGTGCATCATAAGCACGAATATCACCCGGCGCTGCGTCCATGGCCTCAGAAACTCTTGACCCGGTAATAACAAGGTCTTTGTAAACGGAAGGAGGTGAGGTACAACTAACATATAAATTTTGTACTCCTTCCATTTCGAGGCCTGCATGCAGATCAACCTTACCATTATTTCCAAATGTTGTTATCAATTTGCCTGAGGTGGCATCGACGGCCAGCAGATCCGAGCCGGCGGCATAGAATATTCTTTGATCATTTTTACCGTCGCTCCAGTAGGTAACACCACGATTGTTGTTCATGATAAAATGGAACACCTTCATATTGCCCGGCAAACTGTCTATAGGGGAGAAGACCCATTTTTGTTTTCCGGTGCCTGCGTCAATGGCAAAAAGTTTTAACAGGGGAGATGTGCAGTACATTGTTCCATTTACAATAATGGGATTGCATTGAATTTGTGAATGAGCCGCTGTATCGGCATCACCGGTGTGAAAGGTCCATGCCACCTGTAATTGCTGAACATTACTGGTATCAATTTGAGTGAGTGAAGAATAATGATTGCCATCACTATTACCGTGAGCTTTACCCCAACCATTGTAAGCAGAAGACGAATCATTATCGTTACAGGAAAAAAGAAATATAGCTATAGCAGATGTAAGGCAGGCAATTGATTTCATTCAGTAGTAGTTTGAGAGTGAATTTAAGGTTTTTGAGTAATAGAATATGATCCTTGTAGATTCATCGTTAAAATTAAGTATGAACCATACAGGCATACAAGAAATACAAGGATAAATTCTTAAATGTCTTGTATAATTCCTATGGTATTCCACAGAAAAAGTGTACTGCGCATTTATTGAACCTATTTGGTCACAAGGGACACAAAGTTTACGCAAAGGGCACAATGACATTCGACGTTCTTCATTTACACTTTGTGTTTTTTGTGCCTCTTTGTGCCCTTAGTGACCAATCTTTACAATGATATACATGATTCTCAAACGAAAAAATTCTGTACATTAATGCAATGAGCCGCCTGGATAAATGCCTTCCGCTTTACATAGGTTGTGAAACCAACAAAGGAAAACTCGTCGGCATAGTAAAAGATTCTTTGTTTATCCAAAATCGAGACCAGACAATTACAGAATACAATAAACGTTCCCTTGGTCACACTATTTTTCTTTACCTGAAAAAATTGAGTGACATTACGGATGAACAAAGCCAGGAATTAAATAAGAAGGGATTTAACATTGGCCGGCCCAGCGGTTATACTTTTTCCAATGAGGCTTTTTTATACCTTCTCGGCTTACACGTTGATCTTTATGGATTGATCAGTTCCGGCCTTGCTAAAGATATTAACCGGCAGGATCCTTAGTTATTTCAACTTGCTTATCTGGTCATTGTAGTATTTTATTTCCTGCATCACCGATGGCAAGTTACCTCCGGGGTCTGTAGCATCGCGTTCTATATAAATATATCCATTGAAGTTTTGTTTCTTCAATTCTGCAAAGATCTCTGGAAATTTTACGACACCTGTTCCAACCGGAACATCTACCAACTTAGGATCGTTGTAAGCAGCAATATCTTTCAGATGGATCCCGAGAATGTGCCCACTCAATTTTTTTACCGCATCCAATGGGTCGATACCGCTTTTTGGCCAATGACCGAGGTCAGCGCAAACACCAAAATTTGGATGGCCTTTTAGCGCCATTAATGTTGTATCAGGGTTCCAGTAATGACTAAATCCTCTCCAGTGTTCATGGATGGCTACTTTTATTCCATAAGCACCGGCGAGACTATCGATACTGTCCCACATGTTTAATGGTGGTTCAGTGGTTACATATTTGACACCAAGTTGCTTTGCAATATCAAATTGTTTTATCCATGATTTTAGTGTGGAATCGCCGACAATATAAAGTGATTCACAGATCAATCCCTTTTGGGCGATCATTGATTTTAATTTGTCAATGCCTGAGGGTGATAATTGACCTATGACTGAATCTTTTAATTCTGCGCCAACCTGAACAAAAGTATTTGGCTCGATATATTTTAAGCCTGCGCTGTCGACTTTATCAAGTGATTGAGGGAAGTCTACAGTATGAAAGGTCCAAAGAGCGATCCCGAATTTCCAATCTTTTGCAGGATCAACAGTTGATGCTGCCAGGGAGTCTGCAGTATTCGTAGCATTTGCTGCCTGGTTGTTGTTGCAGGCACTAAAAAACAATGTTAAGAGTGTCAATAAGGAGATTGTCGTTTTCATTTACCAGAGTTATTTTGTGATAGTATTGAATAAAGATAAATTAATCGGGTGAGTGGCAAGTGGCGAGTAGGGGAGTAGGTTTCCAATGCCCCTCGCCACTAGCTATTCACCACTCGACTAGTATGGTGAAGGACTCACAGAGGTCCAGCCACCATCAATGATCAATGTTTGTCCTGTAATATGCTTAGCTTCATCAGATACGAGGAACAAAGCAGCATTGGCAATGTCTTCCACGGTTGCCGCTTTACCGAGAGGTGTTATTCGCGACCAGGTGCTTTCGAAACCCGCCTCGCTAACAGTTCTTTCAGTAAGAGTTGCTCCGGGTGCAATGGTGTTAACGTTGATCTTAAATTCAGAAAGCTCGACGACCAAATTTTTCGCAAGCATTTCAAGAGCCGCCTTACTCATTCCATAGGCCGCAAGATTTTTATGTGCCTGGTGACCGGTAACTGAAGAAGTGAATAATATCGAACCCCCGGTTTCTTGTTTCTTCATTTGCGTGGCTGCCGCCTGTGCAAGGAAAAAACTTCCGCCTAAATTGACCTTCATTACTGCAGAGAAAGCCTCGGGTTTGTAATCAAAAAAATCTCCGTACAAAGTAATCCCTGCGTTTGCAATAGCAATATCGAGCTTTCCAAACTTTGAAACAGCGGCATCAACCAATTGCCTAATAATCGCGAGATCACTTGAATCACCGTGAACCGCCACACAAGCTCCTTTTTCCGTTGTTATTTTTTTTGCAGCATCGGCTGCGAGTTTTTCATCAAGATCATTTAACACCACTTTTGCTCCGGCCTTCGCCAGCTTCCTGCATATCTCGAAGCCAATTCCTAGTCCTGCTCCTGTAACAATGGTGACTTTGCCGGTAAAAGACATAACGAGTGTAATAATTTTATTCGATGAATAAAACTATTTAATCTAAAGCAAACGCAAATCAAAAAATTATTTCTTTTTTGTCCTGGTCTTCTTTTCTCTCTTTTTTGCTGAGACCGACTTTACAATGGTTTGTCCGTTGACGATCTGCTTTTTGTCCTTCACCTTTGCCAGGGAGTTGGCATACGCCTCTTTTACAAGTTTTTTAATATAGGCCTTTGGAAATTTATTTTTATCCGGTACAAGGATGTAGCGGTACTGATTGCCTTCTCCCAAAAGAATTTTATCCGGATCAGAGATCTCTCGTCCCCAATAAAACCCAAAATGAAGATTATTGCTTGTGCGACCTACAGCAATGGAACAAAAAGTATGGCCCACTCTGTCGGTTGGCGACCATCCAACAGCAAGCGCATTATAATTGTCGTAGATCAGTTCATTGGCTTGCGGGTAAAGGTCCCAGATAAATTCCCGCAACCACAATGTCCGTTCAGTGATCTCTTCATTGAAGGGTTTCAGAAATTTCAGGAGATCTTTTGTTTGTTCTTTGCTCATAACAAATATTTCTTGTTGCAAAGAGTGCAGATGGTACAATCATTTTCCTAACCGGTAATTCAGCCCTATCATAGCGTTGGCAGCCTTCGTTGCGAAATTAGCCTGGACATAGGGTGTCCACCGTCTGAAAGTGGGTGCCAACGAAAAACTAAAATAACCGTAGTTCCCGATACCACCCACGTAGTGATAGTCTTTTCCCAACATCCATCCCGCGCTAGCTTTCACACCAAACGATCCATACTTTGTTTTATCAACAATTTCTGAATAAAAGCCAAACGTCGCAAGAGAATTTCCCCTCGCGATATAAGTTGCTGCCGTGTCCGTCAATTGTTTCCTGACAGAAAGGTAATCGCCGAAATCTTTGTATAAGGAAGCTTCAAGGCCAACTAAACGCCAGTCTCCTCCAAGGGGGAAAGGAATAACGAAGTCCATGCCGGCATTCAAGCCGACGGCTCCAAAGAAATAGTTTCCGGCAAATTGATCAAGCGCTTGAAAATCGATTATGTCACTATGATAATTTCCCTCATAGTGATTGAATTTGTAGTCACCCAATATCAAACCCCCTCCATAGTACATCTGAAAGTTTTTGAAATTATTGGCTGCTGAAAAATTGGTTTGAAAGGAGTAAACCTTATCATGCCCTCTGTCATTGGCGCTTCCTCCGGAAAACGCAGCATTTAAGTAACAGGCTGATAGCATTGAATCTGATTGCAACGGAATTCTATGATAGGAACTCGTCAATGAATTAGCGGGACTGGAATAATATGCAGCCGGGTAGTACCTGCAACTACAGAAAAGGATGAAAAAAACGCAAGCAGTTGTCTTCATGGATAAGAGGTCTGGCACGGCTAAGATAACTCAGAATTAAATTCATTTGAATGAATATTCTTGTGCTCTTTAATGACTCCTTGGCTATCCGTATCAAAAATGATCAACCCCTCGTCCTTCTCATTTAACTGCTCCAGCAACATTCCTTTATTGTTCCAAACGGATGATCTGCCACCCGCTTTTTTCCCTTCGCATTCACCCACGCAATTTGATACTAGCACCGTCATTGAGTACCGGTTTGCAGTGGCAGATAGACTATCAATGGCCTTGTTCATTCCATCAACGGTTTTTGCAACACTTGCTATGTAAATCTCCGCTCCATTGTTATGTGCTTGCTCTGCATGTGCAGGAACTGATATTTCGAAACAAATGGCCAGTGCAATATTAGTTTCATTCAAGACAGATTGATAAGCACCTTTTATAAAATAAGGTTCTTCGTCCGGGTGGATGTATTGTTTAAAATATGTTTTGCGTGGTTGAAACGGCTGAAATATGATCATCCCGATCATAATACCGTCGTCGGTTTTTATTGGCATTCCTGCTCCAATGATCAGTTTATTTGAATCACTAAGGCCCTGGAGTTCATCAAACCTCTTATCGTCTTTGCTCGTGGCTAATCCATTGGCAAGTGCGGGTTCGTACCCCGTCAGTGATAGCTCCGGAAAAACGATGAAATCTGCTCTATGCGGAACAGCCCGTTCAATTAATTTTTTGTGATTGTCGAGATTCGCATTGACATCACCCTTAACAGCCATTGCCTGAGCCAGGCAAATTTTCATTTTGCGATTTTTGATGAATTTATTTGGTCGGATAAACAAATCCCGTAGTCTGTTCTTTCATTTTTATTGGACGGATTTCAATTCTCGTGCCGGGGTTAAATTCAAATTCCGGATTTTTCTTTGCTATCGCAATCGCTTCGGAAAGATCCTCCGCAAGGATATGATAATAGCCGCCGATCACTTCCTTTGTCTCGTTGAAAGGAATGTCCTTCCACGCATTCTCAGAATATGAAATGATATCACCATCCCGCTCGATAGGTTGGGCAGAAATTAGTTTTCCCTCTTTTTTAAGTTTTGCGATGTATGTTTCACAGCCTTTTAGAAATTGCAGATGCTTTTCTTGTGATAAGGTGAATTTGGTATCAGATTGTTTCCTGATAAAAAGCATGAACTCTTTCATAATTAAAATATTAAGAGTTAAGAATATTGTTGCCGAAGATCCATGATGGGGTAGCACGTCCGCTAAGGTAGAGCTTTTGATTGTAGAGACGGAGACCTTCGAAGAATGTTTTCCCAACAATAAAGATGAACCATCATTCAGTCTTTTGCCAGGTCAACTCATAACGGGCAGAGGCGTCTTCAGAATGAGAATGCCCTCTTTGAATTCATAGTATCGTCGCTGATCCTGGCCGACCCAATATGGAAAAGAGCATGCTTTAATATGATGGATCACTAAATTGGAATCGGGGACAACTTTGTATGAACCATAATAGCCGAGAAAACCGTTGTAAGCTGGCACGATTTCCTCCGGGGTACCCTGCACCAAATTTGGTTGTTCAAATTTTTAATTCATGGCTTCATGATCTCAACCATCATATTTCCTTTCGCATCATAAAGCAATTGACCAATGGGATTTTCTCCATGCTATTTTATTTGCTTTTGTTCAGTAAAGTTGTGCTTTTATCCTGTCACAGTTCATTTTGAAATGAAGCATAGAACGAAAGGAATTGTTTATTTTGTTGTGTTAATGAACAAAGCGTTTTTAATAATGCCACGAAGGCGCTAAGACACTAAGTTGTTCCTTTGCGCCCTCGCGTCTTTGTGGCGAAAACTTTACAATAAATTATCTGAGCAATGGAAGAAAGTAAATTTATTGAGATAGCCGCCCTGATCGGTGAACCGGCAAGAGCAAGAATGCTTTGGAATCTTCTTGACGGCAGAGCGTATACCGCGAGCGAACTGGCGATAGCTGCTGATATCTCCGGAACGTCGGCCAGTAATCATTTAACCAAATTACTTGGAGCTGAATTATTGAAGGCGGAGCGACAGGGCAGGTACCGGTATTTTTCTTTTTCAAATTCGGAAATTGCTTACATCCTTGAATCTTTAGCGAGTCTTTCAGGACGTTCATCTAAGAAAATAGAAAAAGAGACAACACCACCGGGTATGAAATATTGCCGCAGGTGTTACGATCATTTAGCCGGACTGGTGGGAGTAAAGGTTACGGAAGCGCTTGAAAAAAAGAAAGCGATCCGGAAGTCAGCTAACTCTTACCTTATCACAAATGCTGGGTGGAAATTGCTTGCTGATCTCGATATCGATAAAAATGAAATGTTGGCCAATCGAAGGCCGTTGACAAGGCAATGCTTAGATTGGAGTGAACGCAGACCACATCTTGCCGGACAGCTCGGCGCCGTGCTGTTGAGCACCATGCTTGAAAAAAAATGGCTCAAAAGAATGAAATTCTCCAGGGAACTTATCGTTACAACGAAGGGGAGAAGTGAAATTCAGAAGCTATTTGACATTGAAGTCTAATGAGGAGAAAGCAGCTGTTTTGTAAGTCGTCATTGGGACAGAAAGAATATTTACCGTTATTGCGAGGGCGGAATATTTACCGTCATGGCGAAGGAGAAACCATCTCCCGTCATTGCGAGCGCAGCGAAGCAATCTGTATTATTATGGACTGAAATTTTGGATTGCTCCGCCTACGGCGGATCGCAATGACGACTTCAAACTAGCTTTTATCATCTAACCCATTTTCTTTTTTAAATTTGCATCAATCGCGTCTAAAAATTCTTCCGTGTACAAATAATCTTTTCCATGCTCCACCTTTGGCTTGATGGTGATCGCAAGATCCTTCGTCATCTTTCCTTGTTCGACTGTTTCAATACACACCTGTTCCAACGCGTTACAGAAATCAATTAGCGCCTGGTTGTTGTCGAGTTTACCACGGAAAGCAAAACCTCTCGTCCATGCGAATATGCTCGCGATCGGGTTTGTTGATGTTGGATTTCCCTTTTGATGTTCACGATAGTGTCTTGTCACAGTTCCATGAGCGGCTTCTGCTTCCATAGTTTTTCCATCGGGAGTCACCAGTACGCTGGTCATCAATCCTAAAGAGCCAAACCCCTGCGCTATGCTGTCACTTTGCACATCACCATCATAGTTCTTGCATGCCCAAACAAATCCGCCATTCCATTTTAATGCGCTGGCCACCATATCATCGATTAGCCTGTGTTCGTAGGTAATATTGGCTTTCTTAAATTTCTCTTTAAACTCCTTCTCGTACACCTCCTGGAAAATATCTTTAAATCTTCCGTCATATTTTTTCAGGATAGTATTCTTTGTGCTCATGTACAAAGGCCACCCCTTTTGCAGCGCCATGTTCATACAGCTCTCTGCAAAACCGCGGATGCTCTCATCCGTATTATACATGCTGAGCGCAACACCACCTCCTTTGAATTGGTATACTTCATGTTCGATCACCCGTCCATCTTCACCCTCAAATTTTACAGTAAGCTTTCCTTTTCCAGGAACTACAAAATCAGTAGCCCGATACTGATCGCCAAAAGCATGACGACCCACAATGATCGGTCTATCCCATGTCGTAACCAGTCTTGGAATGTTTTTTATTACGATCGGCTCACGAAAAACAGTTCCGTCGAGTATATTACGGATCGTTCCATTGGGGCTCTTCCACATTTGCTTCAGGTTAAATTCCTTTACCCGGGCTTCATCCGGCGTGATAGTCGCACATTTTATTCCCACCCCATATTGTTTGATTGCATTTGCTGCATCGATCGTTACCTGGTCGTTTGTTTTATCACGGTACTCGACCCCCAGGTCAAAATATTTTACATCTGCGTCAAGGTAAGGCAGTATCAACTTGTCTTTAATGAATTTCCAAATGATCCTTGTCATTTCATCACCATCCAACTCCACGACGGGGTTGGCTACTTTAATTTTCGGAGGCATTTTGTTGTTTTGATTTAGCGTTATGAAAAATTTTCCTTTTTTGACCGAAAAGAGTGTTTAAAAACTAACTACTCTTTAACAAGGCAGGCAAAACTAAGACTTTATAGCTGGTGTAAACAATATGCAATAATTGCCCTTCGCCCCGTTATTTTTTTTGTCGGGCATTTTTTGCGATTGATTGAAATCAATTTTTAGTAACTTACGTAAGAGGAGGAGAGTCATCATGAATACAACAAGACCTTTTTTGGATTACGTTCAAAAGTTTGTTGATATTACCGAAGAGGAGTTTCGACAGTTTATTGATCCTTACATATCGGTTCGAAAATTTGGAAAAAAGCAAGTTGTCACCGAGGAAGGAGCGGTGGAGAACCATTTTAATTTTATTATAAAAGGACTTGCCAGAAAATATTACAAGAAAGGGAAAGAAGAGATCAATACACAAATATCCTTCGAAGGACATATCCTTCATTCGCAGGAATCATTTCACAGCCGCACACCTTCAGAATATGTTGTGGAAGCGATCGAGCCTACTACGTTTGTTTCTATCACCTTTGACGACCTGGAAAAAATTTATGCCCGGTCGCAAAGAATGGAACATCTCGGGCGACTGATCATTACTCACACCATGGTGCTGAAGGACAAGTGGCAGGTCCAGCTGGTGATGCATTCACCAAGAGAGAGATTCATTTATTTTGTAAATCGCAATCCCGAACTATTGCAACGTGTTCCCCAGAAATATCTGGCAAGTTATCTCAACATCAAGCCGGAAACATTTAGTCGCTTCAAGCATCTTGTTCGGAATGGAGTGAAGACGGAGGTGGTGTAGGAAACGTCAAACGTGAAACGTCAATCGTGAGTTTCTATTACCGGTAACAGGTAACTGGGAATCAGTAATCGATTCAGCCATTCCCGATTGACGATTCACGATTCACGACCTTACACATGAACTACCAAGACAGGAATCTTCAGCTCATGTCTCACCGAATCGATCGTCTGTCCATAAAACCAATCTTTGATCCCTGCGTGTCCGTGTGCACCTATCACGAGCATGTCAACTTCATTTTCTTTTATGATGCGCACGATCTCTTTGGCCCGGTGATTAAATCCTAAAATGCCATTTGCTGAGTACCCCATTTGCTTTAATCGCTCTGCATAAAAATCAATATGCTCCTGGTCCTTCCTTGTCTCAAGATCATCAGTCTCTTTTTCCAACACTTTCGCCGATGCACTTTCTACAACATGAATAAGTACAAAAGAGGTTTTCTCATGAGCTTGCCCCATTGCGTAGGAGAGAAGCTTTTCATCTTTCTCGCTGAATTCAAGAGCCACACCGATCTTTTTGAAAACAGGTACAGCGATTTTCTGCAGACCACTGGCTTCCGCATGTACTTCGGGCATATCTCGCCGTTTTTTACTCATGATCGGGTAGAAAAATGAAATAAGTAATAAAGCTACAAACAATAAACCCCCGAGTGCAATAGCACCTTTCCAAAAAATATTTTCTGATTCATTAAAATATGCCGTTGCCTGCTCAACTACCATTCTCAAATTCAGATACACCAGGACGGAAGTGATCAACCAGGCTGCTGCCTTTGTCAACGGCTTTATGGCAAATGTGCCCATTGTTTTTTTATCGCTCACAAAATGAATAAGCGGGATAATGGCAAAGCCCAGCTGAAGACTCAAAACAACCTGGCTCAATATCAACAAGCTGTCAATGTTATCTTCACCATTGATAAGAATAACAACTACCGCCGGAATAATGGCGATAAGCCTTGTCATCAGTCGGCGTATCCAGGGATTGATGCGTAGACGGAGATAACCTTCCATTACAATTTGCCCGGCAAGCGTACCCGTGATAGTTGAACTTTGTCCCGCGGCGATCAATGCAACGGCAAATAAAGTGGGTGCTAATTTACTTCCGAGGAAATCACTTAGTAATTCATGCGCGGTTTTAATTTCTGCCACATCAGTTCTTCCCCTGAAATAAAAGACAGAAGCGGCCAATACAAGTATGGCGGCGTTTACAAAGAATGCGAGGTTCAAAGCAATGGCACTGTCGATCACATTCCATTTTAGCGCCCGCCTTACGGCTCTTTCATTTTTTTTAAATTTTCGTGTTTGTACAAGAGCAGAATGTAAATACAAATTATGTGGCATTACGGTGGCTCCTATAATTCCAATTGCTATGTACAATGCTTCATTATTGGGAATGTGCGGCACAAAGCCCCTTACGACTTGTCCCAGGTTGGGTTTTGCTAAGATAATTTCGGTGAGAAAAGAAAACCCGATGATACCAACCAGGCAAATGATAAAAGCTTCCATTTTACGGATGCCCAATCGCTGGAGCAATAAAAAAAGAAAGGTATCAAACACGGTTATCAGCACAGCAAATAACAGTGGAATTCCGGTAAGTAACTGGATACCGATCGCCATTCCCAGGACTTCCGCCAGATCACACGCTGCTATGGCCACCTCCGCCAGCACATACAGGATAAGGTTGATATATTTCGGATACGTTTCGCGGTTCGCCTGTGCAAGATCTCTTCCGCGCACAATTCCAAGTCGCGCAGATAAACTTTGTAGTAATAAGGCCATGAGATTACTCATCAACAAAACCCAAACCAGTGAGTAGCCAAACTTACTGCCGCCTGCAAGGTCAGTGGCCCAGTTGCCCGGGTCCATATATCCCACGCTCACGAGATAAGCAGGGCCAAAAAAGGAAAAGATCCTTTTCCACAATGGTCGCGACGTAATGGTTGTATCAACACTTTCGTGTACTTCACTTAAAGAGATCTGTGTATGTCCGTTTTTCATAGAGTTACAAAGATGTTTTTAGCTAATTGTTCACTGATCAAAAAAGCAGGTTGTCCCGAAGGGATACCTTTGGATTGTTTTAGTTTTATCTCGATAGAATGATCGAATCCAAATTTCTTTTTTACTTCCAACCGCGTACCAATGGCGATCTTTTTATGCTGGAGGAGTTCCAGCATTTGCTCCGATTGATTAATGACCCGGCAAACTTCCGCCGGTTGATTCACCGGCAGGTTGACCAGGCTTATTTGCCGGCTGTTATCCATTTTCCCCAGGCTATCAGGAATCGGATCGCCGTGCGGATCAAATTTGGGATAATCCAGGTATTCATCAAGTTTGTCAATTAATTTTTTGCTGCTGACATGCTCCAGGTCCTCTGCCACAGCGTGCACTTCATCCCATTTAAATTTTAATTTCTCAGCCAGGAAATATTCCCACAACCGGTGTCGCCTGATGATGTCGAGAGCTACTTTTTTCCCCTCGTTACTTAGACGAAACCCCTGGTACGGCTGATAGTGAAGCAATTTCTTTGTCTTTAATTTCTTCATCATGTCAGTGACAGAGGCCGGCTTTGTGCTTAGCTTTTCGGCAAGTGCATTCGTGCTCACAGTATTTTGACCATTTTGTAAATGATAAATGGTCTTGATATAATTTTCCTCACTGGTTGAATAATTCAACATGTCTAAATAAAATTTTAGACAAATCTAAAAAAAATTATGGATTAACAAAAATTTGAAATTGACGGAAGACAAGAAAAGAGTAAATTCGATGCTCATTTGGCACAAATACTATGAAAGGACTTCGTTTGCTTGTATTGATCCCGGTATTGAGTTTATTAGCCTGTAACAGTAAAAAGAAAGTCATCCTGTCCGGAGATGAGCCGGTTGATATAAAAGATTTTATTGAATCGTTTCAACCCTTACACCTTCCTTACCAGATCGCTGATACTTCCGTTTCAAAAAAAAGAGCAGACACCTCGTTGATAAGTTATAAGGTTTTTACTCATCTTATTCCCGATACGGTGGTGAGTAAAGTTTTTGGAAAAGAAGAAAAGCCTAAGATCTACCCGATCGGCCGCGTAATAGCACCAGAGGAAGGCAATTATCTTTTTGTAAAAGCATTGTCGGGCGATCGCAAGGCAGCCCTGATCCTTTGTTTTGATAAGAAAAATAATTTCATTACCGCGATGCCTGTTATGCAGCCTGATGCCAACCCTGCTACGCAGCAGCTTTTTGTGATAGATAAGCGCTTCACCCTTTCAAAAAGCATCACCCGGAAAAATGCCGATGGAACGATCAGCGATGGAAAAAACGTTTATGTTGTGAACGAACCTGCCAAATCCTTTTTGCTGATCATGACAGATGCACTGGATGAAAAGACAGTTGAGGTGATCAATCCGATTGATGATCTTTCAAGAAAAAATAAATTTTCGGCTGACTACCAAAAGGACAAACTGAATTTTATTTCGATAAGGGACAGTAAAAAAGCCGGCCGCATGGTCTTCTTTGTTCATTTTGAGAAAAAAAATAATTGCTCGGGCGAAATAAAAGGGGAGGCAAATTTCACTTCCGCCAACTCTGCCATGTATCGTTCTTCCGGCGATCCCTGCACATTGCAATTCAACTTTACTTCTTCGTCGGTATCCATGAAAGAGATACAGGGATGCGGTTCGCATCGTGGTGTCGATTGCATATTTGAAGGGACGTACCCTAAAAAGAAAGAAGTAAAAAAGAAGGAGCAAAAATCAAAGAAAGGCTCAAAATAATTTTTACCCTGTAAAAACGTTATACTCTGACAAAAAAGTTTTTTACTTGCCATGTGAATAATACAATGAAGGATTAATTTTTTGCCTGTATATTCGCACACATTGTGTAAAATTCACACTATGAGTTTTAGAAATTTTAAAGTGCCGTACCCTGTTGATGAGCATTATTCAAAACAAGTCGCATATTTCTCGATGGAATATGCCATTCATCAGCCGCTAAAGATATATAGTGGTGGTCTCGGTTTTCTCTCCGGCTCGCATTTGCGCAGCGCTTATGAGTTAAAACAAAACCTGATCGGCATTGGCATTTTATGGAAGTATGGATACTATGACCAGGCCCGCAACCAGGATCAAACGCTCCAGGTTACCTGGATGGAAAAGCAGTATAGTTTTCTCGAAGATACCGGTATCAAATACCAGATCACAGTGCATGAACACCCTGTGTGGGTAAAAGTATTTTACCTGAACCCAAAGATCTTTAATTCAGCACCCTTGTTTCTGCTCACTACCGATATTCCTGAGAACGATTACGTCTCCCAAACTATTTCACACAGGCTATACGATGCAAATGTGGCTACGAAAGTGGCACAGTTTATTTTGCTCGGAGTAGGGGGCGCCAAGTTGCTTGATGAGATAGGATATAAGGCCGAGGTATATCATTTGAACGAAGCGCATGGATTATCTGCCGCATTTTATCTCTACAATAAATATCACAACAATATTGAAGAAGTAAGGAAGCGCCTCGTGTTCACTACCCACACTCCGGAAGAGGCAGGCAATGAGAAACACGACATACATCTTTGCCATAAGATGAGTTACTTCTGTGGGCTTACCATTGATGAAGTAAAGAAGCTTACTGGTAATCCCGATGAAATGTTCAATCATTCATTGGCGGCCCTTCGTTTCGCACGATTAGCCAACGGGGTCTCGCAGCTCCATGGAAAAGTGTCAAGAGCTTTGTGGAGCAAGTATGATGGCATTGCGAAAATCATTTCCATTACCAATGCACAGAACTGGCATTACTGGGCGGACGAGCAGTTGTATGAGTCGATGGAAAAAAATTTCAAGTCCGCGTTTGATTACAGGAAAGAGTTTTTGAAGAAAAGAACATTTGAAATTGTCGCCGACCAGACAGGAAAACTATTTGACACGAAAATTTTTACCCTTGTATGGGCAAGGCGCTTTGCTGGTTACAAAAGAGCGGGTTTGATAACCACCGATGAAGAACGTTTTGAAAAATTACTGAGTAGCAAAAAATATCCTATCCAGATCATTTGGGCTGGTAAACCGTATCCTGTCGACTATCCCGCGATCACTGAATTCAATAATCTTGTACACCTCAGTCGTAGATACAAAAATGTTTCCGTACTGATCGGCTATGAACTCATGCTTTCAAGACGATTGAAGCAGGGGGCAGATTGTTGGTTGAATAATCCGCGCGTGCCCCGTGAAGCGTCGGGAACAAGTGGAATGACGGCAGCCATGAATGGAGCCGTTAATTTTTCCACAGATGACGGATGGATACCTGAGTTTATGAAAGACGGTGAGAATGGTTTTGTTGTTCCAAAAGTAGATTATACAAACATGACTGTGCATGACCAGGATGCTTACGATCTAAATTGCATCTATGAAATTCTAAATAATAAGATCCTGCCCATGTATTATGATAACCACGATCAGTGGAGGCAACTAATTCAGAATGGTATGAAGGATGTGCGGGCGCAATTTGACAGTAATAGAATGGCCAGGGAATATTACGAACTGTTGTATAATGGGTGAGTGGTGAGTAGCGAGTGGGCAGTCATCAGTTACTGATTACTCATTATTGATTATCGATTATTCTCCAGGCAAAGCTGCTATCCTCTTTTTTAGCATTCATTCCTTCAATAAATAAATTTATGGAACCAGAACAAGAAAGCTCTTTGTTTGAAATACGGGTAAACGAAAACGGGCAAAATTGTATACGGAAATTTTGGAGACTTCTAGTTCCTGGCTTGATCTTTTTTTAATTAGTTTTTCTAATTAGCCTAGGCGTGTCTGTGAAAAATATCCTCTTAAGCTATTCTAACACAGACCTGGTTAAAATTCCAATGACCGCGAGGGTGACCTATTATTTTTCACTCTTGACTGCTATAATAAATTCCTGGCTATAATATTTTATATCCGATTTGCCAGTTCGTTGAAGCAAGGCCTGGCAAAGAATGACGAACAAATGTTCAATACATCATTCCGGTATCTTTCCCACAACGCACTACTATTTCTTGTTACAATGATCATGACTCTTTTAACCTGGTCCTGGTCTTTAGCAGGAGGCTGGCTATTAGACAATTTTAGAATCTTTCGGCTACCATTGAAAGATCGGTTTCTGGCGAGTAAAACGAAACCAACTTTCTTATCACGCCTTCTACTAAGGCATCAGGGCACGATGCTCCGCTGGTTAAAACAATTTTTACAGGTTGGGTTACCGGAAGATAATTATTAGTGAGGATCTCTTGCTTCGTATGAAAATTATAATGCAGTATTTCCGTTTGCGAAAGTATTTTCTCCTCGTTATTTATAAAATATGTTGGTAACCTTTCTTCGCAGAGTTCGACAAGATGGGAAGTATTTGAGGAATTATAGCCGCCGACTACGATCGCCAGGTCGGCATCTGTAGCAAGCATAGCAATAACGGCGTTCTGATTATCATTGGTGGCATAACAAAGCGTATCTCTTGTATCAGCAAAATGTTCTTCGCTATTTTCAGTTGACCCGTATTTTTTGATCATTGTTTGCTTCAGAAAATCGGCAATCGCCTGCGTATCGCTGGCAAGCATCGTCGTTTGGTTGACAACCCCAATTCTTTCTAGATCTTTTTCTACATCAAAGTTATTGGAATATTGATCCTCAAATTCTTTATAAAAGGATGATGAGGCTTTTTCACCTGTAATATATTTTGCCAATTCCTGTGCTTGCTCCATATCCTTTACAATAACTGAGGGAGAATGCACTGCAGCGTGTGAAAAAGTAGCTCGGGTTTCTTCATGTTTTGGTTTGCCATGAATGATGATCGTGTACTTATCCCTGGCAATCGCTACGGAACGATTCCAGACTTTTTCAACAAAAGGACAAGTTGTGTTGTACTCTTCAATTTGGATCCCGATGTTGCGCAAGTTGTTCTCGATCTCCAAAGTTGTTCCAAATGCGGGAATCAAAACGATGTCATCAGGTTTTAACTCGTCGAATGGAATTAAAGTGGTACCGTGAGTGTCCTGTAAAAATCTTACTCCATGCGCCTGCAAGTCTGCGTTCACCTGTGGATTGTGGATCATCTCGCTTAACAAAAAAATTCTCTTGCCGGTCCCGCTCCTGCGGGATTCTTCAATAGTTCTGAATGCTATCTCAATGGCATTTTCTACCCCGTAACAAAATCCGAAATGGCGCGCCAGGTATATGTGCAGTGAGCCCAGGTCGAGAAGAGTAGGACTGAGATCCCTGCCTGACGGCGAGACAGGTTTTTTCATCTTATCCATTTCCTTCCGCCCTTTCTTGATTGCAGTGATCAGAGGACTACGGTAAATAATGGGAACCTCAAATTGCTTCATTCAGAACTACAAATTTATTTCGCAAGTTACGCAATGATGAACGGAAGATAAAGTGAAGGTTGTTAAAACATATTTTCTTATCATTGTTTAATGAGCTATGATTTCAAACCGCTGGACTGGACGCATAACACGAATATTTATGAAGTTAATATTCGCCAATATACACAGGAGGGCACTTTCAAAGCTTTTACTAAGGAATTGGTTCGTTTAAAGGATATGGGAGTTAAAACACTTTGGTTCATGCCCATTACTCCCATTTCCCAAAAGAATAAAAAAGGGGTGCTGGGAAGCTACTACGCTGCATCTGATTATACTTCGATCAATCCCGAATTTGGCACACTTGACGATTTCCGTGTATTGACAAGAGAAGCTCATGATCTTGGTTTCAAAGTGATCATTGACTGGGTGGCTAATCATACCGGCTGGGATCATAAATGGACGAGAGAACATCCGGAGTATTATGAGAAAGATGATACCACAGGAGATTTCAAAATTGCTTCGGGGATGGACGATATTATCGAATTGAACTTCCATAACCCGGACGTAGTGCAGGCCATGATCGACGCCATGAAGTTTTGGATCAGCGAGTGTGATATAGATGGTTTTCGATGTGACCTTGCTTTTTGGGTAGAGCTTGAATTTTGGAGAGAAGCGAGAAAAGAGTTGGATGCCGTGAAACCTTTATTTTGGCTCGGTGAGCTGGATCCAATCGAACATCCCGAGTACATGGGCACGTTTGATGCTGCATACACGTGGACATGGATGCATAAGACGGAGGATTTTTACAAAAAGCATCTCCCTTTTGGTGTTCTCGATACAGTTTTGAAAGAATACGATACAATTGGAGATGCGTCCATGCGAACGTGGTTCACGAGTAATCATGATGAGAATAGCTGGAACGGCAGTGAATATGAAAAATATGGGGATATGGCAAAGACCCTTGCAGTATTTAGTTGTACGTGGAATGGAATTCCTTTGATTTACAGCGGGCAGGAATTGCCCAACCTCAAGCGATTAAAATTTTTCGAGAAAGATGCCATTGACTGGACAGGGAAAAATGAACTGCATGATTTTTATAAAACCCTCTTGAATTTACACGCAAGTAATCCGGCTTTGCGTGCCGGTGACGCGGCTGCAACAACGGAAAGACTCAAAGCCCCTGAAAATCTTTCCATACTTGCCTTCCTTAGAAGAAGGGGAAAGAAAGAAGTATTGGTGATCCTAAATTTTTCAAAAGACAAAGCAAGTTTTTCCCTGGGTGCCGTAAATGCAAAATTTAAAGAGATATTTACTTGCAGACAAAGAGACCTTTCAAATGAGAAAGACTTTGAGATGAATCCGTGGGAATACCTTGTCTTTGAAAAACATGAATAACTAAGCTGCTATCATCGACAAAAAAACCGTCCCAAAATTGAGACGGTTTTTTATATACTAAAAGTTTTTATTCATTTAGATTGAGAGGATAAGTGTACATATCAGAGCCTGGATACATTCCTTCCACTTTTACTGTTCCCCTTGCATTGTAGAGTGCCTTTCCTAACTCATCCACATTTCTTACATCAACACCATTCACACTGGTAATGATGAAGCCTTCTTCCATTCTTGTTTTGCTCACAGGACCACCCTTCTTGATGCTTTTTACAACGACACCACCTTCGATGCCATATTGCTCAGCTTTCTTCGAATCAAGAGTTTCAAGTTCAGCACCCACTTCTTCCTCGATATTGTCGGTTACCACTTTGTCATAATTGCCCGGAGATTTCTTTAATACTACTGCCGTATTGAACTCTGATCCCTTGCGTTTGTAGGTCACATCAACTTTATCACCTGGTTTAAAGTTTGCAAGGATCGAACTCATTTCGAGACCACTTGTAACTTCTACTCCATTTATCTTAGTGATCAGGTCACCCCTCTTTATGCCCGCAGCCTGTGCGGCACCGTCGGGAGCTACCGCATTCACATAAACACCTTCCTCATTTTCTTTCACTCCAAGCTGTTTCAATTGTTCCTCACTTAGATCCTGCGTCGGATAGCTAACACCCAAATAACCTCTCTGTACATTTCCGTATTGGATGATGTCGCCGACTACTTTTTTTACAAGATTTACAGGAATTGCAAATGAATAACCGGCATAAGTTCCGGAGGGTGCAAGAATTGCCGAATTGATCCCGATGAGTAGTCCGTTTGTGTTTACCAATGCCCCGCCACTATTACCCTGGTTGACGGCTGCATCTGTTTGAATAAATGATTCAACAGGGGCCTGACCCTGGCGACTGTTAATACCGATCGTTCTTCCCTTTGCACTTACGATACCTGCGGTAACAGTTGTTTCCAGGGAGAGCGGATAGCCTACGGCAAGAACCCACTGACCCAACTGAACATCATCTGAGTTGCCATACAGCATGAATGGTAAATTATTTCCATCAATCTTTAAAACAGCAAGATCATAGTTAGGATCGCTACCTATTACCCTTGCCTTATAAGTTTTTCTGTTGTGGAGAGTAACGGTGATCTCCGAGGCGATTCCTTTGTCGCCATCAGAAATAACGTGATTGTTTGTGACAATGTAACCATCTTCACTGATTATAACTCCACTCCCTGACGCTCTTTGTTCCGGGATAATGGTCGGGCCAAAATCAAAGAATTGATTGAACCAATCGTCGAGATTTCCGCGGCTACGAGGAAGATCGTTACTTACTTTCTTAGCCGGGATCTTTGTCTTGATATGAACGACTGACTGAACTGAAGCATTGGCAGCTTTTGAAAAATCGACAGGGTCACCAGACGTGCCTTTGTCAAAAAAGCCTGCATAGTTTACAGGCAAACCACCCTGGGTCTGCACAAAAGAGGCCTGGTGGTGTGTGAATTGATTATAGCCCCACACACTGGCTATAGCTGATCCAGCGCTTATAGTAACGATCAGCAATAGTTGTTTCAACTTCATGGCGTATTAGAATTTTTAGTTTTTTTAATTTTTACCGATTGTTATCAGGCAAAGTCTATGCCCTGACTTCAAAATTAATAACGAGCAGCGGGTATAAACAAACCACTCGCTTAGTTTAACAAGATATTTACTAAGACCTTCGTACTTCATCGCTTTACAAATTTAAAAACAAATAACAATATATGGAACTGGTAAGTTTTAAAGAGATTGTAAAAACTCCATCGTATCCACCTTGTCTGCATAATCAAATAAACCAGGACATTGGGCATGGCCAAAAGAGATATGACTTTTCTCAATGATGCCCTGGATGTCCGGGTTATTATACAAAGACGACAAGAGTTCCGACTGGCTTGCGTAGTATTCATAATTTAACTGGCTAATAGGCGAGAAAATGGAATTGTCCTCTACTAACAGGATCGAGCCATTGGTCATGTAGAATTTATTATTCAACACGTGGAGAGCAAGATTATAATCGTAGTTGTTTTTGTACTTGTGATGATCAGCCAGGTAGTCATATTTTTTAAAGACTGCAAGGAGCGGCTCGAAATCATAACCTGCAGGCACGTATAACTTAGTGACATTGCGACAACCCAATCCGAAAAACTGGTAAACATCATTGGCGAGTCCGTCAAGTTCAGCTTGTGTTTCGTCGCCACCCAGAACGGATACTGAAGTTTTATTGCGACGAATAATATGAGGGTATTTACCAAAATAATATTCAAAATACCTCGAGGTGTTATTGCTCCCGGTGGCTATATACGCATCACAGTCTTTCAACATATCAGAAAACTGGATCAGATCATTTACCTGCGGCTCCCAATTTTTTAAAACATCGGCAAGCTCTTTTATTAAAACCTCGTCTTTCGAAGAGGGTTTTATTGTTGCTTTATGACCACTGATAAAAACAGATAAAAGGTCATGAAACCCCACCAGCGGCATGTTACCGGCCATGACTATACCGACGTTCGCGGGTTTATTCATTAATTGTTGGACGTGATAAGCCCCGGCCCAATCAACAAGCTCGCTTTCGCTAAGAAATTTTTTTGCAATGTTCTTTGTTGCAAGTTCAACAAACTCGGGAATGAACCAGCCATTTTGAAGAGAGGCATTTTTTTTAGCTTGCTTCCAGTTCGGGTTATCGCTCAGCATATAATTTCCCAACCTGCTCAACAGACCGATTCTGTCTTGTAAAATCATTTGCAAAAGAATTATATGAGTTTATATTTGCAATAAAGAAAATTTAATTTCAGAAATCCAAATTTAAACTTATGGCAATCAAGATCACGGAAGAATGTATTAATTGTGGCGCTTGTGAACCGGAGTGCCCCAATAATGCAATTTATGAAGGTGGAGTTGAATGGGCTATGGCGGATGGCACCACGGTAAAAGGCTCTTATACTTTAATGGATGGGACAGTCGTCGATGCGGATCAGAAAAATGCACCAATTGCAACCGATATTTATTACATAACTCCCAATAAATGCACAGAATGCCAGGGCTTTCATGAAGAACCGCAATGTGCGGCCGTATGCCCGGTCGATTGCTGCGTACCCGATGAAATGTATCGTGAAACCGTAGACGAACTGATGGCCAAAAAAGAAAAATTGCACATCTGATAGTGTGGATAAAAATCGTAGCCGATTGCTCTCTTAAAAGAGATTTTTTTTTAACTTACCAACAATAGTATAAGCAGATTCCATGCTGCAATTGAGTGACGGGTGATATTTCCTGTCGTAAAAAGGTGAAGGCAATGCATCCTTCACCTTTCTTATTTAATGGCATTAGCTTTTGACATAATTTTATTTCCAATAAAACAATTTTTCCTCAATATTTGCGCTGTAATTTAAATCATGAAAAAAAATATTGCTCTTGTTACCGGCGGATTTTCAGGTGAAGCGGTCATTTCGTATAAGAGTGCTACAACTATTGATCGCAACCTCGACCGGGAAAGGTTCAATGTTTATAAGATCGATATTAACCCCAAAGGATGGTTTTATGAGCCGGCAGCAGGCCAGAAAACGGAGATCGATAAAAATGACTTTTCGCTGCAAATAGAAGGGCAAAAGATAAAATTTGACGCTGTTTTCATCGGCATGCACGGAACTCCCGGCGAAGACGGAAAACTCCAGGGATACTTCGATACATTGAAGATCCCCTACACGTCATGCGACGCGGCAACCTCGGCTCTTACTTTCAACAAACGTTTTACTGTTGCGGTAGCTGCCGCGTCAGGGATATCGGTTGCCAACTCTGAGGTATTGATCAAACACAATTTTCAAAGTCCCGATGAAGTTGCCCGCAAATTGAAATTCCCGGTTTTTGTAAAACCGAATAACGGTGGCTCAAGCATTGGTATGTCAAAAGTGAATAAGCTGTCTGATGAATTTGGTTCCGCGATAGAAAAAGCATTTAAAGAAGATGACCAGGTATTGATCGAGGAATTTATTGAAGGCAGGGAATTTACAGTGGGTGTATTTAAAACAAAAGGAAATATCATCGTTTTGCCAATTACTGAGGTGATCAGTAAAAAAGACTTTTTTGATTACGAAGCAAAATATGAAGGTGCTTCATCAGAAGTGACGCCAGCTAAAATTGATGAAGTGGTAGCACATAAGATCCGCGACGCGGCAAAAAAAATTTACCAGGTATTTAATTGCCGTGGAGTGGTAAGAATAGATTTTATCTACAGTGAGAAAGCAAAGCAGCCATACATGCTGGAGATAAATAGTATTCCCGGGCAAAGTGAGTTAAGCATTGTTCCCCAGCAAGTGCAGGTGATGGGTTGGAGTCTGAAGGAATTTTATACGAAGCTGGTCGAAGAAGTTTTAGATATTTAGTTCGGTTTGAATTGCGGATCAACCGCAATCAAAATTTGTAATTCGCAATTCAAAATATACATAAGTGCTCAAATTTATCACGCATCGTCCTTTATGGCTGAATTTTATTACCGCTGTTGTGTTGGCTGTTGCTCTTTTTGCTGCGTTTATACTTTCCCTTAATTTCCTGACCCATCACGGACGGTCCCGTACGGTCCCACAGCTTGTTGGAAAAACCCTTGCTGAAGCGGAAAAAATTTTAGACAAAGAAGGTTTTGACATTGTGATACAGGATTCGGTTTATATCGATTCCCTTCCTCCGCTGGCTGTCATTAAACAGGTGCCCGAAAGTGATGCCGTGGTAAAAGTAAACCGAACCGTATACTTAACCCTCAACAGGTCTGTTGCGCCCATGATAGAGATGCCCAATTTAATTGGGTTCAGCTATCGCAATGCGATCATGAATTTATCAAGCGTGGGATTATCGGCCGATACCACTTACAAAGCAGATTTTGCGAAGAACTCAGTTTTGGAACAGTTGTATAAAGATGAAGCGATCGCCCCGGGGGCAAAAATAAGAATGGGTTCTCGTGTAACCCTTGTACTTGGAACCGGTGTGGGCGAAATGTTTTATGGTGTTCCTAACTTAGTGGGCAGGACTTATGCCGAGGGGAAAGCTTTACTAGAGGCGAACGGTGTTAACCTGCTTGTGTTATCAGCACAAGGGGTGACTGATACTTTGAATGCTTATATTATTGACCAGAACCCGAAAAGATATAATGAGGAAGGGGAGCCTTTGAGAATACGCAGTGGCCAGTTTATTAACGTAAAACTATCCACGGAGAAACCTGTGATCGTTGACAGCACAATAAATAATCAACCCTTACAATAAATTTTATGGAGACAATTACTGTTGATGAAGTAAAAAGGAGAATGGACGCTGGCGAAGAACTTCATCTTGTAGATGTGAGAGAGCCGTTTGAAAATGCAGAGTTTAATATTGGCGGTGTTTTATTACCGTTGGGAATGATACGAGCCATGCAGACCGATGAAATAGATGATCTGAAAGATGAGGAGGTCATTCTATATTGTCGCAGTGGAAATCGCAGCGGACAAGCGGCCATGTTTTTAGAGTCAATGGGATTCACCAATACAAAAAATCTTTCCGGCGGAATGCTCAAGTGGCTGGAGAAGTTTGGGAAGTAGAACACGATTTATGATTGACGATTTCGGATTTTAGATTTTCAGAAGATGACATAAATCCAAAATCGCCAATCCAAAATCCAAAATCAAAATTTAACGTTTAGAGCGATCATGAAGTTCCTCCCCGCCATTGGGAAATAATAATTGTTTACGATTAATTGTCCCCCCGAAATGTAATTATAGGTGTAGCCGTTGGGCTCATATTTTTCATTAAAGATGTTATTGACCTGCAGGATCATGTTGACTTCCTTTAGAAAAGTCTTATGAAACGTATAAATGACGCGGGCATCCTGCACATAGTAAGGATCCAACTTTCGTCCCTCATCTTCCGTATTGTCAAGATATTGCTTACCTACATATTTGCTCAGCAGGTTGATCTCAAAATTTTTTGCAGGGAAAAAACTTATTGTCGCGGCGCCAGTAATGCTGGGCGACAATGCGATGTCCGTCGAGGAATAGTTATTTAACTTCTGACCTCCATTATCATAGTCATCAATAAATTCAGTGAAATGTTGAACCTTATTCCTGCTTAATGTAAGATTTGCACCGGCTTTAAACCATGTAGCGGGCTGGATGCCCCCCTGTAGCTCTATTCCCATTCGATAACTGTCCGGTATGTTGGTCCTGGTATACGCACCCACGTCGTTGATCTTGCCTGTCAGAATTAATTGATCTTTGTATTTCATATAATAGAACGTCGCACCCCAGCTGTATGTGGACGATTTTCTTTCGATTCCAAGTTCTATATCATTTAAATGTTCGGGTTTAGGTTGCTGGTTTTTCCCGGCTTCAAAATCATCCCGGTTGGGCTCCTTATTTGCTATGCTGTAGGAAAAATAACCATTCCATTTTTTGTTTGTATAGTTGAGACCAATTTTTGGGTTGAGAAAATCATAGCTGTTTTTTATCAGCAGACCAGGATTGTCTTCAAACCCGTTGATATCGTATTTAACATGGCGATATTGCAGATCAACATAAGTCCGCCAGTTAATTGAGAATTTATGAAGCAACTTCGCATAGCTGTTGAAATCGTTTTTAGAGGCATCATGATCGTAATAAATGTCAGGGCCTGTTATTCCATGCTCTGCCCAAATCAATTTTCCGTAATGATCTCCTTCATACCGGGTATATGCACCACCAACAGTGAATTCTGTTTTCGCATTGTGATATTGCAATGAAAAAATGTCTCCGTAAAAATTATTGTTCAACCATAATTGTCGAATAAAGTCCGACGCATAAATTGTATCTGTTCCAACGATCGGGTTTGGAAGATGATAACTGTCGTAAGATTGGTCAGCCCGGTATTCCTCGTAGTATCCTTTTCCTTTGGTGAAAAATAATGCCGTATTAAAATCAAGATGAGAATTGAAGTGATGTGTGTAAAACAACTGGTAGTGGTCCTGCCAATAGTTATCCGTTTCATTATCGTAAGGTTCCCCGGGTTTTTCAGTACCGGCGTAATTTATTGTGCGATTGCCTGCTTTCAGATCGGCCTCTGAAACCCCATACCACGCCTGGTATGTTTTTTCATATCCTTTAATAATATTGAACCGAAGAGTATTTGAGTTATCAATATAAGCGGTTGAAAAATATAATGATCTTAATCTTGAACTGGCCCGATCAATATATCCATCGCTGGTGACACTTGACAAACGAATGTCAGCGGTAAAGTGATTTCCTATTAATCCACTTCCTGCCTTCAATGTGTTTTTCCAGGTATTGAAGGAACCGAAACTATTGTTCAATTCGGCATAAGCTTTAGGAATGATCTCATTGGTACTGAAATTGATCGTGGCTCCAAAAGCTCCTGCACCATTTGATGAACTGCCGACACCGCGCTGAATTTGTATGCTGCTGAGCGAAGAAGCGACGTCGGGAAGATCCACGAAAAACGTTTGCTGGCTCTCAGCATCATTATAAGGAATGCCATTGAGTGTAACATTAATGCGGCTTGCATCCGTTCCACGAATCCGAATACCAGTGTACCCGACGCCATTGCCGGCATCAGAATTTATGACTACCGAGGGAGTTTGATTTAACAGGAATGGAAGATCCTGTCCCAGGTTTTGCTTCTGAATTTCCTTTTTTGAAATGTTTGTCTTTGTTACCGGGGCGTGCTCAGCAGCCCTCACGGCTCTGACCTCCACTGGGGATAAATTGTAAAAGCTGTCTTTCGCAGCTAGCGGGTCCGTAGTGTCCTTCTGGCCAAACAAAAAATAAGCAGTGACCATCCAGAGGGATGTAATACAAATCCTCTTCATTTTTTAAAATTTGATGAATCATAACTTGATCGTTCATGACCCAGATTTATAAATGAGAGGGAATGCAGAGAAAAGGGGGAGTTATTGTCACCTTCCTTCGCAGGCATTACCCTGATCAGGTTCTACGGGTATGATCTCAGTCCCGACTGTTAGCGTCGGGGCACCCCGGGAACTTTGTTGACACAAAATTAGGGAAGAAAGTCTCAAAGACTGTAACATTTCGCTACCCAGTTTCGTACTACAGCAAATTCAACTATTATGAGGAAAATATCCATAACCATCTTGGCCGCATCCTTTGCAATGGCAGCGTTTAGCCAAAAGACGATCAATGACCCGAACGCTCAAAAGCGGCAAGTGCCCTCATTCACCGGAATTGAGGTGGGTGGAGGTATTGACCTGTATCTTAGCCAGGGGACGGAAGCAGTTGCGGTGAGTGCTTCAGAGATCAAATACCGCGACAATATAAAAACCGAAGTAAAAAACGGTGTTCTCCATATTTATTATGACGCCAATTCCAATTTCCATGTTGAGTGGGGGAATAGAAAATTGAAGGCTTATGTGTCGTTCAAAAACCTTGATCAGTTAGAAGGAAGCGGAGGATCGGATATAAAGGTTGACGGAACGATCACAGTTCCCACACTTTCACTACACGTATCGGGCGGCTCTGATTTTGACGGCAAAGTGAATATTAACGACTTGAAGGTCGATGCCTCAGGAGGGTCCGACGTTGATATTTCGGGAACAGCAAAAGAACTCAATGTAGAAGCCAGTGGAGGCAGTGATTTTAAAGGTTATGAATTGATCACTGATAACACTACTGTTGATGCGAGTGGCGGAAGTGACATATACATTACTGTTAACAAGGAGCTGAATGCTACATCAAGTGGCGGAAGCGACATACATTATAAGGGCAATGGTTTGATCAGGAATATAAATGGCAGCAGCTCTAACATAAAAAAAGTTAGTAAATAATCACTAAAAAAAGCAACATGAAAAAGGCAGGTTTACTGTTAATGGTCCTCGCCCTCTGTACAATATTAAATGCTCAGAAAACAGTCAATGATCCAAATGCCCAGGTGAGATCAGTTTCCGGTTTTCATGGCGTTTCTGTTTCAGGTAGCATCGAATTATTTTTGACACAGGGTAAGGAAGAAAGTGTCGTGATCAGCGCCGATGACACGAACATACGCGACAAAGTCATTACTGAAGTTGACGGTGGAATTCTGCGTATTTATTTAGAGCGCAAAAACAAGATCCAGATCGATTGGCCAAATAAAAATAGGATCAGGGCCTATGTTTCTGTGAAAGATATTGATTACTTATCCTCTTCAGGTTCCGGCAAATTGCATGTAGAAGGAAATATTAAAGCAGACAAATTAAAGGTCGATATGTCAGGTTCTGGCAATCTGGAAGGCGCCTTCACAATGAAAGAATTTTCGCTCGGCATAAGCGGATCTGCCGATGCAGACATTAAAGGAACTGCAGAGAAATCAGAGTTTCACATCAGTGGTTCAGGCAATATCAAGAGCTATGACTTTAGTACCGAATATTGCAATGCCTCTATCAGTGGATCAGGAAATGTGAGAGTTACAGTCACCAAGGAATTATCTGCACACATCAGTGGTTCAGGAAGTGTATTCATTAAAGGTGATGGTTTGATAAGGGATTACAGTGCATCTGGCTCCGGAAAATTCAAGAGAGTAAATTAATCTAAACTAAACATATGAAGAAGCTACTTTTTATAATGTCTGTACTTGTCCTTAATACAGCTCTGCATGCGCAGCTGACTATCAACGATCCCAATGCTGAAGTAAGGGAAGCAAAAAACTTTCACGCTATTTCAGTTTCGAATGCCTTCGATGTATTTATATCACAGGGCAATGAGGAGGCAGTGGCGGTAAGTGCATCAGAACAGAAATACAAGGACGAAATAAAAGTGGAAGTGGCCGACGGTGTGCTAAAGGTCGGTTTAAAAGATGAAGGTAAATTTTGGAAAGGATGGAATGGCGATAAGATGAAACTAAAGGCATACATCTCTTTCAAAAACATTGATAAACTCACAGCTTCCGGCGCGTGCGATGTTAGGGTGCAGGGAACGATTAATGCCGAGAATTTGGAGATCCGCCTCTCAGGTGCAAGTGATCTTAAAGAAGGAAAATTCAATGCAAAGAGCTTAGACGTTGACATCAGCGGAGCTTCTGACGTGTCAATATCTGGAACGGCCGGGCAATTAAAAGTAGACGCCAGTGGCGCGAGTGATATTAAAGGATTCGACCTGGTAGTTGATTATTGTGAAGTTCATGCCAGTGGCGCCAGCAGCATTTCAATAACTGTAAATAAAGAATTGTCGGCGCATGCTACCGGTGCCAGTGACATTCACTACAAAGGCGATGGTCTTATCCGCGAGATCAAGACCAGTGGTGCAAGCAATATTTCAAAGCGGTCGTGACCAAAAACAAATTTGTTTCTTAAAAATAGATGCCTAATTTTGAACCCATGACAACTACAAATGCATATCGCTGGTTTTATTTTTACTACTTCTTTAGTAAGAAGCCGGGAGTGCTTTTGTTGAGAATCCATTAACAGTACAAAAATCAACATAAAGAATCCCGGTTAAAAGCCGGGATTTCTTTTTAGAACATGGCATCCAGAGTTTCAATACAAGGTTACGAAGGTAGCTTCCATCAAATGGCCGCACAGCAGTTCTTCGGAAAGAATATAGGCGTCATTCCCTGCGCTACATTCCGCGATGTAGTTAAACTTGCCTCAAATAAAAAAGAAAGCGATGGGGGAGTGATGGCGATTGAAAATTCTATAGCAGGCAGTATCCTTGCAAATTATAATTTGCTTCAACGGAGTGCCCTGGTAATAACAGGTGAAGTTTATCTGCAGATCAGGCAAAATTTATTGGTAAATCCTGATGTAATGATCGATGACATACGAGAAGTGCATTCTCACCCGATGGCGATACAGCAGTGCTTTGATTTTTTAGACAAACACGATTGGAAACTTGTAGAGACAGAGGACACGGCACTAAGTGCAAAACATATTCACCAGCACAAGAGTAAGCATATAGCGGCAATCGCCAGCAAACTAGCAGCGGAATTGTTTCATCTCGATGTCATTGCTCCCAATATTCATACCCTGAAAAATAACTACACAAGATTTTTGATTCTTAAAAGAGAAGAGGCTGCGCCAACAATAAATGGGGCTGATAAAGCGTCAGTGAGCTTTCATACCGATCACTCAAGGGGAAGTCTCGCCAAAGTGTTGGCAAAAATTGCAGAAGACGGTATCAACCTCAGTAAGCTTCAAAGCTTTCCAATTCCCGACACAGATTTCAAATACAGTTTTCATGCGGATATGGAATTTGAACACGTTGCCCAGTTCGAAAAAGTAATCCAGGATATAAAGCCACTTACCGAATATGTAAAGATATATGGAGTGTACAAACGGGGAGAATGGAAGTGATGTTTTGGGATTTGATATTTGAGATTTTAAAACGAAAAGTTTATGCAGCTCGCAGAGCGACTTCATGGGATCGGAGAATACTATTTTTCTCAAAAGTTGAGAGAGATAGATGGACTCAATAAACAAGGAAACGACATCATAAATCTCGGTATCGGCAGTCCTGACCTTCCCCCTCATCCTGATGTGATAAAAACCTTGCAGGAAGAAGCTGCAAAACCGAATGTGCATGCTTATCAGTCTTATAAAGGATCACCCGTATTGCGGAAAGCAATTAGCGAATGGTATAAGAGATGGTATACCGTTGAACTAGATCCCGACTCCGAAATTTTACCACTGATTGGAAGTAAGGAAGGCATTATGCATCTATGCATGACGTATTTCCAGCATGGTATCGGGGTTTTGATTCCAAATCCTGGTTATCCTACTTACTCCAGCGCCGTTAAATTATCTGGCGCCGTACCGATTTATTATGACCTTCTCGAGGAAAATAATTATGAGCCAGATTTTAGTGAATTGGAAAAGGTTGTTCAATCTTCTACCACAGATATCAGGGGACTCTTCGTGAATTATCCCCAGATGCCCACTGGGCAGTTGCCCACGAGAGAATTGTTTGATAAACTGATCTCATTCGCAAGGAGAAATAATGTCCTCATCATTCATGACAATCCTTACAGTTTTATTTTGAATGATAACCCAATGAGTATTCTCGCCAGTGACGATGCAAAGGATTGTGCCATTGAATTGAACTCATTAAGTAAATCTCATAACATGGCGGGCTGGCGTGTGGGCATGCTTTGCAGTGCAAAAGAAAGGATTGACGAAGTGCTCCGGTTTAAGAGTAACATGGATAGCGGAATGTTTTTGCCTGTGCAAATGGCAGCTGCAAGAGCTTTATCACTGGATGGAAGCTGGTACGAGCAGGTAAATACGGTTTACAAAAAAAGGCGGGACAGAGTTTTTCAATTGCTCGACGTGTTGAAATGTAATTATTCAAAAAAACAAGCCGGCCTATTTGTGTGGGCAAAGGTTAATGAGAGGTTTAAAGATTGTTATGATTGCTCTGACTTTGTTCTTCATAATTCTTATGTATTTATTACGCCCGGAGGCATTTTTGGAAACGCAGGAGAAAAATATATAAGGGTAAGCCTGTGCGCGACCGAAGAAAAAATAGATGAAGCGATCAAAAGGGTCAAAAATTTAACCGCATAATATCAGTTCAATGGACCGAAAAAGAATAACAATCGTAGGAGTGGGGCTCATTGGCGGTTCGCTCGCCTTACAGCTTCACGAGAAAAAAATTTCGTCACGATTGATCGGCGTCGAGAACAATACATCACATGCTCAGCAAGCATTGGAATTAGAATTGGTGGATGAGATGTTGCCTCTTGACGATGCTATCCAACAATCGCAGGTGATCATTCTTGCTACACCAGTCGATAGTATGGTGACATTGTTGCCTGAAGTATTGAACAAGGTTCACGATCAAATTGTAGTTGACCTTGGCTCCACAAAATATTTGCTCATTGAAGCGGTTAAGGACCATCCGAAGCGCGGGCGTTATGTTGCCGCGCATCCGATGTGGGGGACAGAATATAACGGTCCGCAGGCAGCAGTTAGAGGCGCTTTTGAAAAAGTGGCTGTTGCTATTTGCAATGCAGGAGAATCAGACGATGACGCAGTGGAATGGACGCGGTACATGTTTGAAAAGATAGGAATGAGGTTACTTGAAATGGATGCATATGCCCACGATCTTCATGCAGCCTATGTAAGCCATATTTCACATATTACTTCATTTGCACTGGCAAATACTGTACTTGAGAAGGAAAAAGCAGAAGGTGCCATTTTTGATTTGGCGAGTGCCGGTTTTGAAAGTACTGTGCGCTTAGCGAAAAGTAACCCTGCGATGTGGGTTCCCATCTTTAAGCAAAATAGGGAAAATGTTCTTGATGTTTTGAATGAACATATCTCTCAATTGCGTAAATTCAAGAGCTGTCTTGAAAAAGAAAATTATGATTACCTGCTTGAGCTGATCCAGGAAGCGAATAAAATAAAAGGAATTATTAAATGAGGGTTGGAAAAGTTATGATCGACAACTTTGTGTTCTTTGTGCCGACTTTGTGGACTTTGTGACCATAGGTCACGCAGAACACGATGGAAACACGAAGGACACAATGACCATCGCACGCAAAATAATTTCTATTTTTCAGGTGGGACTCATCGGCAAAGGAAGATGAAATGTAATCCATGAATAGACTTCTATTAATTATCATGGCATCTTCATACATTTTTTTTCTTGCAACCCTAAAAGCTATTGCTTCTTCAATGCAAAGGAGAGACTGTTTTATATTTTGGAAAAGAAGGATTATCGGATTAAATGCATAAGTGTCGCCCGCACGGATTCGATCCAGGGATTTAAGGGAAATTTTGAATTAGACCCGGTAGTGAAATCATATAAAATTGTTGACGACAGTGTTATTAATCAAGACGTCTACATATTTATTTGGACAAACGATAATGCAACATATTCGCTGAAACTGAAAAAAAAGGACTGGTCAAAAGACACAGTATTTAAATGCCGTCACTTGGTTAACAATAGCTCAATTTTATTAGACGCGGTTTGTTTATGTCACAATTTTTCACTCAGCTCATCGATCAGTTTTCTTCCTGTTTCAATATCTGCCTTCAACTTTTCCTCATTAAATTCTTTCTCTTCATTTAATGTTTCAAGATGTGCGTTCAATGTGGCCATGAGATCCTTGACTTGCTTGGAAGTTGACTTTGCGGCAAGTTTTCTCAGGATCATGATCTTTTCATAATCGACAATTCCTTCGCGCAATTTTTCAAAACGAATGCCGCTGTTCTCGCCAGGGTATATAAGAAAGCAGTCACCAGCGGGCCAGGAACCAAAACGACCATCACGCATCGGGTCAGCAGGCCAGGCATCATAGGCCCATCGCAAGAAGCCATTGTATCCGTGAGCTGCGGAATACCAGCTGATCCATCTTCCTTCAACAGGAGGTGAAAACAAAAAATTATTTGGATAAGAAGGTGTGCAACAAACATAAAATGTGGTGGTCATGCCTTTCGCCGCTCTTGCCTTGACGGTTTGCACATTAGCTTCCTTGCCATGTACGAAACAATAGTCATTTAGTAAACTGTCAAGTTCCGGGTGCCAATCACCGGCATAAGTGATCTTCCAATCTTTCGAATGTTCTTTGATCACTTTAATGGCTGACAAAGTTTGTTCCATCGCATTTTCATTAATACCGAGATAAGTTTTATTAAGCCATCCTTTCTTTTGAAGATGCGATCTTAAATCTGTTAAAAAAACATCCCAGTTCTTTTTAAATTCTAAAGAAGTTGACAACCATTGTTCATATACATAATTGCCCGTCGCTTCGTTCATGTAACGAAACCTTTCACCCCAGGGCAGGGGCGTATAAATTGTGATGGCTTTATCGATGCCAACACTCGTGGCCAATTCAACATACTGATCAAAAATATTGTAATCAAACTTCCACGAACCGTCTTTGCGTTTTATCCATTCTATCATTCCTCCTTCGATCGCATACTCGTTGTCTCCCCAGGGTGAATGCACACCATAGGTAGTAATATACGTTCCTCCTGCGTCTGCATATAGTTGCAAATGTTTTTTTAGAAGCGACTTGTGTTCCTCACTCCAGGGTTTTACATGGTAATAGTCTGCGATCACCCAGGGATTCTGCCAGAGATCAAGTCTATAAGTCCAATCATGAGGTTTAGGCAAAGTTTGATGTTGTACTTTGATGACGATATTGAGAACTGAATTCCCATTTTTTGAATTTACTTCGATCGTGCCGCTGTATGTTCCCGGTTCAGCTGTCGCAGGGATATTGCAAGAAACCCACACGGGTCTTACGGTTTTACCCGGCACATCAAATCGATCGAATGATTCAAATCTGTCAGGCATTAAATAACCATTTTTGTAGGGGGTCGCACCGCAGTTACCTTCTCTTGACCCGTAAGGATAATTTGCGACCACATAACAAACTTTGTTGAGCTTAATATTCTGTTTCCCTATGACACTTCCATTTCTATTTTTCAAATCACTTATTCTAAATCGAACTTGTTGCAGCGTGTCGGGTGACCATACAACGATCTGCGTATTCAAACGTTCACCTTTCCATCCCGTCGCCTGCCATGAACTTTCAGTTTTTATTTCCGGAACTTCCGTCCTAAAATACAGCTTTTCGCCCGAGCCAAAGCCAACATGCATGCCTGATCTTTCATTTAACCAGGAATTTTCATCAACTGGCTTATCGAAATCATATTCAGGATGATAATGTGGGCCTGAGATGGGAAGGAATGATGAATCAATTTCCCCTTTGCTCTGTGCAAAGACAAGAATCCCCAGAAACAGGCTGGATGACAGCAAGCACAACTTTTTCATCACTGGTCGGATTTGTTGAGAGTTTTTAATTTATCAATTATACCGGTAGTTGAATACCCATCAATGAGGGAATTGATGACAACCCGTCCTCCATTTAATTTCACTTCGTTCGCGCCAACAATTTCTTCAACAGTATAATCACCACCTTTTACGAGGACGTCAGGTTTTATTGAATTGATCAGTTCAAGGGGAGTGTCTTCTTCAAAGATCACAACGCCATCTACCATTAGCAGGGAGGCAAGAATTAGTGCCCGTGAGTCCTGGTCATTGACAGGCCTTGCCTTGCCCTTTAACCTTTTCACTGAATCATCCGCGTTTACTCCAACGATCAAAAAATCTGCTTCCCTTGCGGCTTGTGATAACGAGAAAATATGACCCGGATGGAGAATATCAAACACGCCATTTGTAAACGCGATCGATTTGCCCAAAAACTTCCATTGTGCAATCTTTGAAACCAGTTGTGGTAGTGAGTAAATCTTTTGTGATATGATATCAGGTCGCTTCAGACGCTATTTTTCTTTTATTGATATAAGGAATCGCTACAAAGCTAAATATTCCTCCAATCAATATGGCAAAGGTTTGAACCAGCCAAAGTATCCAGCCAAATGCCAGGGCAATTCCCTCCTCCAGTCCGTATACTTCCATTGTTTTTTTAATGAGCAGTGCATATGCCCCGATTCCACCCGGAGTAATAATTACACCAACGCTGCCGGCGGATAGGATAGCAAAGGTTTCCTTCATTCCATATTGCTGGGTTTCCTGCAATGCAAAAAAACCCACATAGGTGCTAAAAAAATAGCAGGCCCAGACAATGAGCGTATAAAAAAGAAATAACCCTCTTTTTTTTAAGTGTTGTACCGCGCTGACTCCCTGCCACACACTCTTGCCTATTTTTTTAAACAAGCCGATTACATCATTAAATGTCTTTTTCTTAATGAGCATCCACAGGACCATGCATATAACTATGATGCCGACGAGAATGCCTGCTATTAAAAAACCAGGGATCTTTTTCTTTTGAGGATCATGCGGCGAATGAAAAAAAGCATTGATCAGATCAGTATAGATGCCAGGTTGAATAGCCAACGTGATAGCAAAAACAATCAGCAAAGAGATAGCATCAATGATCCTTTCAAGAATAATGGTCCCAATAAGTTTATCGGCTGGAATTTTTTCATACCGTGCAAGCATGGTACATTTCAATATTTCACCAAGACGGGGAATGGCAAGGTTTGTCAGGTAACCTATCATGACAGCGAAAAAAGCGTTGTCTGTCCGCGCCTGGTATCCCAGGGAACTAATAAGCAATTTCCATCGCACCGCTCTCACCAGGTGACTAAGGAACAGGATTGCAAAAACGGGAATGATCAGCCAATATCGTGCATGACTCAGCGCTATTTTTATCTGGTCTTTTTCTTCACGATTGAGATCCTTCAGCGACCACCATGCCAAAAAAATCCCCAGGCCAAGAAAGACTACATATTGAAGTATGGTAAATAACTTTTTTTTCATTGATACCGAAAATAAACCTACATGCTCAATTCTCAAAGCAAATCCAAAAAAGTAAAGTTATCTTAAGGATCGCACAAATGAGCTGATGGACTCCTTCATCTTAATTAAGCATCATGTTATCTATCAAACGAACCTCGTCGATGTAAGCAGCTACCAGTCCAAGAATATTTGTCCGTGCATCCCATTCATTGATCGGTTTTAAGGTTTTCGCATTTGCAATTTCAACATAGTCAGTTTTGAACCCTTTTTTCTGAAGACGATCTGTGGCTTCTTTTTTTAGATCTCTAAGGGAACCGTTGCAAATATTTTGTTTCAGATCGATCAGCGTTTCATAAAGACCGGTAGCTTTTGCCCGTTGTTCTTTACTAAGACGCATATTTCGGCTACTCATGGCAAGACCATCTTTCTCACGAAGAATAGGACAGATCCGGACAGCAACTTTTTCATCCAATCCCATTAATTGGATCAGTTTCGTTATGATCATGCATTGCTGGTAATCTTTCTGACCCAGGTATAGTTTGTCAGGTTCTACGATCATCAAGAGTTTTTCAACGGCCATGCATACTCCCTGGAAATGGCCGGGCCTGAATTCGCCTTCCAGTATGGTGTCAAGATAACCAAGATCATATTCCTTTTTCAGCTTAAAACTATCGGGGTAGACCTCCTCAACAGCAGGCAGAAATAAGATATCGCAGCCCGTTGTCTCTAATTTAATAATATCATCAGTGATAGTGGAAGGATATTTTTCAAAATCAGTCGGGTCGTTGAACTGGGCAGGGTTGACAAATATGCTGCAAACACTCACTTTATTCTCGTTCAGCGAGGTTTTAACTAAAGAAAGATGACCATCATGAAGTGCACCCATTGTTGGCACAAAACCTATACCGTCATTTTTTTGCCTGCATTGATCCAGGTAGTCTTGCAGATCCTTCGTTTTTTTAAATGTTATCATTTCCCGTTATTATGGTCAAAATGCCATTTTCCCATCCCAGTTCGCAATAAAATGGCTAATTTTGCAACCTTTAAAAATACCTACTACTAAAAACACTCAAAATGTCAGCAAAGAAAAGAATTTTATTTATTGCTAACGAAATGTCCCCATATCTTGAACTTACGGAGTTCTCGGAGGTGGTGAATAAGCTGGCAATAAAGGCAAATGACAATGGTTTTGAAGTAAGGTGCATCATGCCCCGGTTCGGTATTATCAACGAACGCAGGCATCGTCTTCACGAGGTGGTCCGCTTATCGGGGATCAATGTTTCAATTGACAATGAGGATCATCCCCTGCAAATAAAGGTAGCATCACTGCCCAATGCAAGGCTCCAGGTTTATTTTTTAGATAATGAAGAGCTGTTCAAGCGTAAGTTCATTTTTCATGATGAACACGAAAAATGGTTCGAGGATAACGGGCTTCGTACCATTTTCTTTTGCAAGGGAGCTCTCGAGACCGTGAAAAAATTTGGCTGGCCGCCCGACGTGATTCACTGCAGTGGCTGGATGACGGGCCTCATACCGTTTTACCTGAAAACAGTTTATAAAAAGGAGCCAGTTTTCTCACACAGCAAAATACTTTTTACGATCGGTCAAAACACCTTCAAAGAAAAACTGGGAACTGATTTTATAAAAAAGGCACTTATTCATGCATCTCTAAAGGATAAGGACCTCGAGATCTACAAAGAAGCGAATAACACAGCCATGTTTCGTGGTGGCGCCACTTATGCAGATGCTATAAGCTTCGGCGCAGAAAAGGTTGAAAAAAAATTGGTGGATGAATTTTCGAAAGTGAAAGGCAAAAAAACTTTACCCTATAATGCAGAG
>Ga0207674_10000852_pt1 | contig 39796 bp, 37 predicted proteins | sample KBSCornC72_FD_184303 | JGI IMG/M metagenome (GOLD analysis project Ga0207674, IMG submission 184303) | Corn rhizosphere microbial communities from Kellogg Biological Station, Michigan, USA - KBS Corn C7-2 (SPAdes) (version 2) | ecosystem: Host-associated > Plants > Roots > Rhizosphere > Soil ... | reverse complement strand
ACGCGGGCTTCGATGTCTTTTCCATGGACATGACAGGATACGGCCGCTCCACACGTCCTGCAGCGATGAACGATCCTTGCAATCTAACGCGTGAACAGCAGGCGTTGTTTGTACCTGCCCTAATTCCGTCGCCTTGTGCGGCCAGTTATCCGCACCAGATGACGACCCTGGCTTCGGATTGGAACGATATCGATGCGGTGGTAGATCGAGTCCGTGCATTGCGTCATGTTGACAAGGTGAACCTGCTGGCATGGTCGCTCGGCGGACCGCGTTCCGCTGGATACGCGGCACAGCATGCCGATAAGGTCGGGAAGCTGGTACTGCTCGCCCCGGCCTATAATCGCGCTGCAGTGGCGGAACCGCCGGCCCAAGTACCCGCGAATGGTGCGGCGATGAACACGCAGTCGCGTGACGAATTCAACGCCAACTGGGACCGTCAGGTCGGCTGCCCCGGTCAATACGAGACTGCAGCTCGCGATTCCGTCTGGTCGGAGATGATTTCTTCGGATACTGTGGGAGCCACTTGGGGAAGCGGAGTACGCCGAGCCCCGCAGGTGACCTCCTGGGGATGGACCAGCGCAGTCGTAGCGGAAACACAGATCCCGACGCTGATGGTCACGGGCGCGCATGACAAACAAGTGAATCCTGATCGTGTACGAGAGCTGTACGCCGATCTCGGCTCGCCCAAGAAAGTGTTTGTCGATCTGGCGTGCTCATCGCACAACGCCATGTGGGAGAGAAACCATCTGCTGCTCTTCCGGGCATCTCTGGAATGGCTCACGAAGGGCACGGTCGAGGGAAAATCGGAAGGCATGCTGCGTCTCGGCTACTAATTCTGTGACGCAGCCGACTTATGCCGCCGCCCGGGTGGCTTCCGATCGCATTCATCGCCATTTGGCGGCTAATTCGGCGCGGTGCTCGGTCGAGGGCGCTGCGACGCTTCCCGATTCAGCGACTCTAGCCGCTCTGATCGATGCCGCTTTCTGGACCAGCCTCCGTCGCGAGGAAGGCTACATCCCCCGTATCTCTCTCGCCTGTGTTGCCCCCAGCCAGGCGGACGATGCGGTGACCTTTGCCGCTTCGCTTTCCCTGCAACCAAAGGATCTTACCAAGGTCGCCGCGGCCGTGGACCGGGCTGGTCTTCATCTCGGTGTTTGGCCGCAACAGGACGAGTTGCGGGTCTGGGGTATCACGCGCAACCTGCCTCCGTTGTGCGTAGTTTTGGAGGTGCTGCTTCCGGGTTTGCTGGTTGTGAAGCAAAGTCCTTCGGAGGAGTCTGGCAAGTTCATCAACATCGCCGTACTTCAAGGGGATGAGATCAAGATCATCGATCCGCAGGCCGCCATCAGCCCCGCCCATCCCACTTTGCTCACTTCGATTCTCCGCTTGGAATCGCAGTTCGCTACCGGCTCAGCGGTGAACGTTCTGTTGCAGCTTGCCGTTTCGATCCGGATGCATGGCCGCGGCGGTCTGCTGCTGGTGGTGCCTTCCGGTTCGGATGCCTGGACCGAATCCATCCTTCAACCCATCACGTATTCGGTTGTTCCGCCGTTTTCCGGGCTGGCCGATCTGATGCGAAAAGACGCCGGGAGTACGCCAAGCCGCCGCTGGGAAGACGCGCTAGGTCGTGTTGTAGACGAAATTGCCGGACTCACTGCCGTAGACGGCGCGACTCTGATCGACGCGGATTACAAGTTGCTGGCGTTCGGCGCCAAGATTATCCGCCGCAAGGGTTTCGCGCAGGTGGCCCAGGTTACCGTTACGGAAACGATTGAAGGCGGAACCGCGGTGATTGCCGAGCCGGCTCAGTTCGGTGGAACTCGCCACCTGTCCGCTGCCCAGTTCGTCCATGACCAGCGGGACGGGATCGCGCTGGTCGCTTCGCAGGACGGAAGGTTCACGGTTTTCGCCTGGTCGCCTAACGAAGAAATCGTGCACGCCCATCGAATCGACGCCTTGCTGCTCTAGGCGAATCGCGGTGGTATGCTTCCAACATGACGCACAGGACCATGAATCTTGTTCTCGCCGGCGCTGCACTGATCGGTCTTGCAGCCTGGCCCTCTGCCCGCGCTCAAACCCGTAAGCCCACGCCTCCCAAGTCGGTTCGAATGTATGTTCTCGATTGCGGGAAGATCACAGTGGCGAACGGAGACTCGATGGGGTTCAAACCCGGCGAATTGGCCACGGCCAATATGGTCACCCCATGTTTCCTGATCGTCCACCCGCGCGGCACCATGATGTGGGACACCGGCGAGATCCCCGACAGCGCTTTCAAGAGCGGCGTCACACCGCAGACGGCGGGAGCGTTTACTGTGGATCGTCCGCTGCTGCCCCAACTCGCCGCCCTCGGCTACACGCCGGCGGACATCACATACCTGGCGCTTTCGCACTATCACGGCGACCACGTGGCCAACGCCAACGCCTTCGCCAAATCCACCTGGATCGTGCAAAAGGGCGATCGCGATGCGATCTTCGCCCCCGGCCGCTCCAACGAGAAGAAACTTGGAGCTGTCGGCGACGCGGCCTACTTCACGGATCTAGCCAAGAGCAAAACCTTGCTGCTAAAGGGCGAGGATCACGATGTGTTCGGCGACGGTACTGTGGTGATCAAGTTCACGCCCGGCCACACGCCCGGCCACCAGTCGCTATTCTTGAAACTCGCCAAGACCGGACCTATCCTGTTGTCGGGCGACCTGTATCACTATCCCGAAGAGATGACCTACAAGCGCATCCCACCCTTCGATTCCGATAAGGAGCAGACCGCCAAGAGCCGGGCGATGATCGAGGACTTCGTCAAGAAGAACAAAGCCCAGTTATGGATCCAGCACGATTACACCTCGGGCATCAAACGCAAGATCGCCCCGGAGTTTTACGAGTGAGCCGCCTTCTTCTGGTGCTATTGCTCGCGGCCGGCGCCGTGTTCGCCCACCACGGAAACACCGCCTACGACGAAACTGCCCGCGTTCGAATCAAGGGTACAGTCACGGAATTCATCTGGACCAACCCGCATTCTCAGATCTATTTAGACGTGAAGGATAGCTCCGGCAAAGTGGTCCATTGGGGCGTCGAGACCAACAGCCCAGGCATCCTGACTCGTGCCGGCTGGACGCGCCGCGCACTGAAGGCAGGCGACCAGATCACGATCATTCTCTGTCCCGCCAAGAACGGCCAGCCTGTCGCGTACGCCGGATCGGGAGACCCTGGCACGAAGGTGATCTTCGCCGATGGCCGCGAGTTGGACTTTACCGATAAGACCGTCGACAAGGCGGTTGATACTGCCAAATGAACATGCGACTGCTCGCCCTAATCTTGTTTCTGTCGGCCGCTGCCAACGCCCAGGCTCCAGCTCCTCGACGCGATTTATCCGGCGTGTGGGGAATGCAGGCTGCGCGCGAAACGTCAGAAGACGATAAACAATCGCCCGGTGGCGACATTCCTCCGCTGACCGCTTGGGCCAAGGCTCGCTATGATCTCCAGAAGCCCGGTTACGGGAAGCGAGCTGCAGCCGGCGGAAACGATCCCATCCTGCAATGCGACCCTATGGGCTTTCCTCGCATTCTATATTTCCCCACGCCCTTCGAATTCGCGCAGATTTCCAACCGCGTCCTGCAAATGTTTGAGCGCGACCATGTGGTCCGCGAAATCTGGACCGACGGACGCGCGCTTCCCGGCGATCCCGATCCGCTCTGGTACGGATACTCGACCGGCAAGTGGATGGACGATGTCACCTTCGTAGTCGAATCCACCGGCTATGACGATCGCACCTGGCTGGGCGCCGCCGGCTTTCCCCACAGCGAAACCATGCGCCTGGAAGAACGTTATCAGCGCTTGGATCGGGACACAATAAACTTTACCCTCACGATCAACGACCCGCAGGCTTACACCAAACCCTGGAACGCTTTGCCTCGAGTTTTGAAACTGCGTCCTCGCGCCGAAATCCGCCAGGGCTACTGCGTGGCTTCTGAAGAGAATGCCTTCACCAGGCGAATTCGCGAACCGGGCGCGCTAAAAACCGGCAAAGCCGCCAAAAAGTAGCTACGCTTATAACTACGCCTGCGCCGCCTTTTTGCGATTTGCATCCAGTCTCGAACTAACCAGCGCCACAATTTCATCGATCACCGGATGACTCAAGCCCTTCTGTTTGGCAATCAGCTGCACCAGCATGTCCGGACGCTCGATATATTGCCCTCCATTGTTGAGCGCACGTGCTGCCGATGCCGGACGAACCAGGGACTGGGCAGCGGCGGCGTATTTCTCAAACGGCACCAGATCGCTGGGGTTCGCGCCCAGCTTAACGACTAACCCATTGACGAACTCATAGACGGATCGCGACGTCTCGATATCGGTATGTACAGCTTCCTGCGCCGTGCGCATACCATCCTTGGTGATGCAGCGATAGTTGCCCGCCAGCAGCATCGCCCATTTCGCCAGCGGCACGAAGATAGAATCGTGCACCTTCAGCTTCACCGGCAGCTCGATCGGGCCCTCTGGTGTGTCGAAGCGCGCGCCATCGATGTCTTTCTCCAGCTGGCGAAGAATCGCCGTGGATTTGTCATCGTCGAATCGCGCGACTTTGAAGTTGGTGGGTAGTGTCACCATAAGCACGTTGACTTGCTCGTCCGGCGGGCGGATCGCTTGCGGGTCGGGGCTGTTGAGCGTGATGCACTTGGGATCGAAATTCTCCCACACGGTCGGATCCGTGTAGGCCGGCTTCAGAGCGTCGTGGTCCAGGCCAGGGATGCGCCTGACGTAAGGCAGCGGAGGCATATTCATGATGGACATGCACGGCACGCGAGACTTCGCGACGGAGTCGAGCAGTTCGCGCACGCCCGGCGCGCGATACTGCGGCTCCATCATGCACAGACCGACCAGGTCGTAGTCCTTCGGATTGACGCCGGTCGCCGGTCCGGCGGTTACCTTGCCGGGCAGCTTACGTGAATCGAGTACAACCGGATCCTTGCGCCCTCGCACCGGCAGTCGCACACGAAAACCTTCGGCATTGATCAGATCGGCTTCGGCCGGCAGGCAGACAAGATGAATCGTATGGCCGCCAAACAGCATTTTGGAGGCGAGGAGCGACCCATAGGACGCGCCCATAAGTAAGATGTTGTATGGCATGACTATACTGTACTGAATGTTGGCTTCCAAAGATTGCTCCGCTCAGTCGGCGCGGTGAATCCCAACTATGGGCCTGCTTGTTTCGATTCTCCTATCCGACATTCTGCCGATTTTCGCCATCGCCGGCGCTGGTTTTCTTCTAGCGCGATATGCCGGGATCGACGTGAAGATGCTGTCGCGGGTCGTCTTTTACTCGCTTCTTCCGTGCCTGGCCTTTCGGCTGCTCCTCAGCTCCACGGCTTCGGGACCGAACGTTGCGCGTCTCATCGTGGTGGCCGTGCTGGTCATGGGGACCATGGGGTTGGTGGGTTTCGTCGCAGCTAAGGCGATGGGCCTGGACGGTAAAGCTCTGCGCGCTTTCCTGATGGTGGTTATGTTTTCCAACGGCGGGAATTATGGTCTGCCGGTGGTGAGATTTGCCTTTGGCCCGGAAACCCTCACCTGTGGCACGATCTTCTTTCTCACCGGATCTGTAACCACCTATGTAGCGGGAGCGTTCTTTGCGGGCAGTCATCATCGGAAGATTGCCGGAGCGCTCGAGAAAGTGTGGAAGATGCCAGCGCTCTACGGACTCGCGCTGGCCCTGATTGTACGAGCCATTGGCAGTCCTGTTCCCGAAGTGATCATGCGGCCCGTGGAGATGCTGAGCGACGCCGCCCTGCCCGTGATGATTCTCGTCCTGGGAATGCAGCTTGAGCGTGCGGTGTGGCCGGCCCGGCCTGGGATCGTTATGCTGGCAGTAGGAATCTCGCTGCTTGTCGCGCCGTTGGTCGCGTTGGGCCTCTGCGGACTTCTAGGTCTGACAGGACCAGCCATGCAATCCGCTGTGATCCTCTCTTCCATGCCGGTGGCTGTGATCACCACGATTCTCGCGCTGGAATTCGAGCTGGATCCCGAATTCGTCACGAGCGCGGTTTTCTTATCGACCATCGCGAGCCCGCTTACACTGGTGCCGATGATCGCCTATCTGCGCTGACTGCGGCTTGCGACTACTTCGCGTGTAAGGCCAAGTTACCCGCGCCTAGCTTCGCACGCAGCGTGTATTTTCCTTGTCCGGACCAAGTCACGTGGTGGGAGATTATAGAATCGGAAGCACCGAATGGAGCCGCATCCAGATTCCCCACTTCGACCGAAGCGTCCACGCTGGCATAGTCAGCGGCGCTGCCGACCGCAATCTCTACGTTTCCCGCCTTATTGTCAATATCCTTATTCCCGGTGATCGCGGCCATTTCAAGGTTTCCGCCGGAAAGGCGAAGAACCACGTCCGCAGTCTTCGGCACATCGATGAAGGCCTGAAAATCGTTGTGCGGCGTATCTTTCACCACCAAGTTGGCATGGGTTCCGTTGGTCGTCAGCTCGGCTGTGGCATTGCCGGGATTTCCTCCAAAGGACACGCGGATCTGATCGGTGGCCGCCGTGCGAATTTGATAGTTGCCGCCATCCAGGTGCATTTCGATGCTCCCTCCGGAGGCGAACGAGTGTTCGGCCTTAACGACCTGCGGCTGTTCGGGTGTGGACGGCATTGAGCAGGACGTACAAAAGACAGCTAAGAGCATGAAGACAAATTTCATAGAGCCTCCGGACTGGGCCAGTATACATGAACCGGGGAGCGCCAAACCCCCGGGAGCGCCAAACCAGGGATCTGTTGTAACCTACGCGACGGGCACCTTCTTTTAGGAGATCGCAGTGAAAACCCGAATAGCTCTGGTAGCAGTGGTTGCTTTCGCGTGTGGCGTGATGATGGTCGAGCGGGGCGGGGCACAGCAGAGTCCTGCGGGCCCTTATACCGCCGATCAAGCACAAGCAGGGCGCGCGGCGTATCAGGTCAACTGCGCCTCATGTCACGCGCCGGATCTATCCGGTCGCGAAGGTCCGCAATTGGCGGGTACCAATTTCATGACCCAGTGGGGCGACAAAACCGCGGCGGACCTGATCGGATTCATGCGCGCGACCATGCCTCCGGGCGGTGCCGCCGGGTCGCTTCCGGACCAGACCTACATCAATCTCGCCGCGTTTGTTCTGGATGCCAATAGCGCGCGGCCAGGAGATCGATCGCTCACGCTGCAATCCTCCGTTGCGATCCGCAGCGTCGCCTCCGGGCAGCGCGCAGCGTATTTGCAGTCAGGCGCCGCGGCGATTCCCACCACTCAGCAAGGGAAGCAGGATACCCCGGCTCCGCAGACACCGCGTGGAATCACTGTTTCAGGCGAAGTGAAGAACTACGTCCCGGTCACCGATGCGATGCTCCGTAATCCCGATCCCGGCGATTGGCTCATGATTCGCCGCGATTACAAAGCCACCTATTACAGCCCGCTGAATCAGATCACCGCGCAGAACGTCAACGATCTGCATCTGGTGTGGAGCTGGGCCATGCAGGAGGGCGCGAGCAACGGGAACCAGCCCGCACCTATCGTCCACAACGGCGTGCTTTATGTGAACAACACCGGCATGGTGCTGCAGGCTCTCGACGCGAAGACTGGTGAGTTGATCTGGGAGAATCGCTACGGCGCCGATCCAACGGCGCCCGCGATGCGCGGTATCGCAATTTACGATGACAAGATCTTCGTAAGCACGGGCGGCGCGCATCTGATGGCGTTCGACGCCCGCAATGGCGAGGTAGTCTGGGATACTACCGTCGGCGATCGCTCGAAGGGCGAGTACAGCAACAGCAGCGGTCCTCTCGCGGTGAAAGGCCGGCTGATTCAAGGACTCGGCCGCGACTCCTGCGCGACCTATCGCGAAGAGAAATGCTTTATCAGCGCTTATGACGCCAAGAAGGGTAAAGAAGCCTGGCGCTTTCGAACCGTGGCGCTCGAAGGTGAACCCGGAGGCGATACCTGGGGCGGTCTCGCGAACACCTTCCGGGCGGGTGTCGAGACGTGGATTACTGGAAGCTACGATCCCGACCTGAACCTCACCTATTGGGGCACGGCGCAAGCCAAACCTTGGATGCGCGCGAGCCGCGGATCAGGTAACGGCGCGACGCTGTATGCCAACTCCACCGTCGCGCTCAATGCCGATACCGGAAAGTTGGCTTGGTCGCACAGCTACGCGCCAGGCGAGACGCTCGATCTCGATGAAGTCTTCGAACGCGTGCTGGTAGACGACCAGGGGCAGAATTACGTCTTCAACGCGGGTAAGGCGGGAATTCTCTGGAAGTCGGATCGCAAGACTGGAAAGTATCTTGCTCACAAGGAAATGGTGTTCCAGAACGTGTACGACTCGATTGATCCGCGCACCGGCGAGCCGCACTATCGCAACGATATCGTCGAGCAGCGTGTGGGCGAGTGGGTGTCCGCATGTCCCTCGACCGAGGGCGGCAAGAACTGGCCATCGATGACGTACTACGCTCCGGGGAATCGCCTGATCGTTCCACTGAGCCAAAGTTGCCTGGATATGAATGGACAGGCCATCGATAAAATCGCGGGCGGGGGCAGCGGTAACGGGGCTCTTAGACGCTTCTTTGAGATGCCGGGCACCAACGGGAACGTCGGCAAGCTTGCCGCCTACGATGTCCGGACCATGCGAGAGATCTGGAAATACGAACAGCGCGCGCCGTTTCTGACAGGCGTCGTATCGACGGCCGGGGGAGTGGCCTTCGCCGGCGATCTGGATCGCATGTTCCGCGCCTTCGATGCCGGCACAGGGAAAATTCTATGGGAAACCCGGCTTCCGGCCGCGGTGCAGGGCTTCCCGCTGACGTTCACGGCAGGCGGCAAACAGTATCTGGCGGTTACCACCAGCAACGGCGGAGGCAGTCCTCGCAACGTGCCCGCCGTAGTCGCACCGGAACTGCATTATCCGGCGACGGGCAACGCGCTGTACGTTTTCGCACTTCCGGATCGAAGGTAGGATCTTCTATCGACTGTCCAGCGTCCGCTGATCGAACCGACCAGCTCTTTGTAGGCGATGGTGATCGCTGCGAAAGTCACTGGTGCCGTCACCAGGAGCCCAACAATCAGGCACAAGAACCCGAGCACGTTGACGAAGAACGCCAGGATCAGAAACATCGTGAAGCCGAAGTCGTCGTTCTTCACGACGTTGTGGCTAGCCTGCATCCGGCCAGAACTCCATCCGCTTATCGACGATAAACAGGTATGTGAACTTGTACATGGCCGCGATCACCAGCGTCGGAATGATCAATGCGAGCATCCTCAGCGCGATCAGAGCCCCTTGGATCAGCGGCACTCCTCCCACCGCAGCCGCTGTCGCTGTCGCCGCCGGGAATGCCTGCCCACAACTCGGACAGAATCGAAATCGGATCCGACGGAACCACCACAACGATGGCAGAACATGCGATCCCTCCTGGATGGACCTGCCAAGCAATACGAATATTTTGATTCTCCGGTTCAGCCCAAAGGGGTTCAGTCTCAAGCTTTCAGCTTAAAATACAAGTTATGTCTACTTCTGCCTCTGCCGCTCCAGACCCTGGCCGCATTTTCGAGACTCTTTGCGCTTTCCAGCAAACGGAAGCCTTAAAGGGGGCGGTCGAGCTCGACATCTTCACGCATATTGCCGAGGGCGCTTCGAGCGTGGCGGAAATTGCTAAGCGCGCGCAAGCGTCGGAGCGGGGGATTCGCATCTTGTGCGACTTCCTGACGATTCAGGGGTTCCTCGCCAAGACCGACGGCCGCTATTCCAATTCGCCCACGGCGGAAATGTTCTTGAACAAGCGCTCGCCGGCCTATATCGGATCGATGGCGACGTTCCTGGCCCACCCGGGACTTATGGAATGCTTCCACGATATGGCGGGATCCGTGCGTAAAGGGGGCACGGTGTCCAAGGGGACGCTCGCACCGGAGGATCCGGTGTGGGTGGTATTTGCCCGCGCCATGGCGCCCTTCATGGCGATGATGGCGGAGATGGTGGCGAAGATCGTGGCGCTGCCAGGCGCCGCTCAGAGGGTACTGGATATTTCCGCGGGGCATGGTCTGTATGGGCTCATGGTGGCCAAGGCTAATTCCTCCGCGCAGATTTACGCGTCTGACTGGGCCAACGTATTGGAGGTGGCGCGCGAGAATGCTGCCAAATTCGGAGTGACCGAACGCTTCCACACGATTCCCGGCAGCGCATTCGACTCCGACTTCGGTTCGGACTACGATCTGGTGCTGGTGCCCAACTTCCTGCATCATTTCGATCCGCCCACCAACGTCAAATTCCTGCGGAAACTGCGCGTCGCGATGAAGCCGGGAGCCATGTTGGCCATCGTGGAATTCGTTCCCAACGAGGACCGCATCTCCCCGCCCATGGCGGCGTCCTTCAGTCTCCAGATGCTGGGTGGCACCGCCTCGGGCGACGCCTACACGTTTCGCGAATTCAGCGAGATGCTGAGCGAGGCCGGTTTCAGCAACATCCAGCAGCAGCCGCTAGTGCCTACGCCGCAGACGCTGGTTTCGGCGAAAGCCTAGTCTTTAGCTGGGCCTCTAGCAACAACATGAAAACCCGTGTGTCCTATCGTCCCGCCCAGCCGGGTGAGATGCCGTCTATTCGCGCGCTGCTGAAGCTCTATCCCCGGCAGCTTGCCCAGAAGAACCTGCCCGGAATCTCCTCGTTTATCGTGGCCGCGTCAGGGGATCGCATCGTCGGCTGCTGCGCCCTCCAGATCTATTCCAAACGGATGGCGGAAGTGCGCAGCTTAGTGGTGGATCCCGAGTTCCAAGACCAGCGCATTGCGTCGAGATTAGTCGAGTTGTGCAAACAGCGCGCGCGTGAGCGGGGAGTGAAAGAACTCTTCGCGGTAACTAGCGAGACGAGCTTTTTCGGGCGGGCGGGCTTTGCCACTTTCCGCCGCGAGAAAATCGCGATGTTCTTCGACGTCAGCCGAATGTAGTCAGTCGCACGCTTCGGTGATACAAATGGACTCGAGCGTCCGGCCGACCGGCGGCGCGGGAAGTCCGGCTGCCGTCATCAGCTTACGCAGCAGCAGCCCGGTCTCCGGATGCGGGATCGCCGATTGCACACCGACGCGGACCAGACCATCGGCATAATCCACCGGTTCCCAGGTGTGGACGGCCAGCTTGCCACCGCGGTTGTCCGTGTTTCCGTAATCCCGTACGTTGAGCTTGGCGCCGTGGTCCACCAGCAGCTGTACGACCGCGGTGGCCCCCTTGTGTGCCGCGCCGTGCAACGCGACGCGCCCTGTGTCGGCCTGCGCATTCGGGTCGAGCCCCAGGTCCAACAGCATCTTCACGGCTTCCAGCGTTTGTTCCGGCGACCACTCATACGTGATCCCCTCCACCCAGCCGATTCCAGCAGCGACCTGGAGCGCCGTCACATGCAGCACCGTGTCGATCTTAGGATCGGCGCCATGCGCGAGTAGAAGCTTCATGAGGGGCACGTCACCCGATTGGGATGCACGCAGGAAAGCCGTCGCGCCGTTCTCATCCAGCCACTGGTTGGTGAAAACCGTGCGGGTCTCGGTGCTGTCCTTCAGGCGGGCATTCACATTGGCGCCCTTATCGATAAGGAGCTTGATGTAATCCAGGTGATCCATGTCGCCCTTGCGGACGGGATAATCTCCGGATTCGATATTGCGGTTATCGGTCGCCAGATACAGAGGCGTCCAGTCGCCTTTGTTGGCCAGATTCACATTGGCGCCGTGATCCAGCAGATATGCTCCCAGCTTGTAGTAGCGATTTTGCGTCGCCACCAGCAGGGGACTCCAGCCATAACCTGTAACCTGGTTGATATCGGCTCCTGCAGCGAGCAGGACCTTGACCGATTCGAGATCGTTCGAGCGGACCGCATAAACTAGCGGCGTCAAAGCTCCGCCATCCTTCACCACTGCTCGTCCGCGGCCGGCTCCGCCAAAACCGAGCGCAGCGGCTGCGGCGTCGTCTGTAAAATCCGCCGCTTGATCCGTTCCATCTGCTGCTCCCGTTGCGCCAGCTCCTCTGCCTGCCGCTCCACCCCGGCCGCCCCGGCCTCCGCCTCGAGCTGGCGTCGGTGCGGCACGACCCGCGCCCAGGGGCGGCGATGCCTGACCCGCAGCCAGTGCTGCACCCTGCGCTGCGACCTGCTTGCGCGGATCGTTCGATTTCCCGAGCGCCGGTCCTCGTCCTCGCTCGACCAGAGCCGAGCGAGCTTTGATATCCGCACCGCGCTCGATCAGCAACTTGATCGCGGGAGCATGGCCTTCGTCCGCGGCCCACATCAGCGGAGTGGTTCCGCGCAGAGTCTCCACGGCATTCACATTCGCGCCGCGATCCAGCAGAACCTTGATCGTATCCACGTTGCCGGTGCGCGCCGCTTCCATGAGAGGCGTCCTGCCTAGAGGAAGTTTCTCGTTGGGATCGGCTCCGGCTTTGATCAACGCGTCCACTATTGAAGCATTTCCGTTGACGCTTGCCAGCCACAGCGGGGTAGCGCCCTCACGATTGGCGATCTTCGGGCTGGCGCCTGCTTTCAGCAGCAGATCCAGCATCTCTTTATCGGATTTGAACACCGCCCAGTGCACTGCCGTCGCACCATCGGCCTGCGGAGCATTTACATCCGCATGCTGCCCGACCAACGTTTGCACAGCCGCCTTGTCCCCGCGCATGGCCGCGTCTGCGACGTCGGACCGTCCTGCGCCAAAGCTGACTACGGACGCTGTCAGAAACAGCGCAATGAGAGTCCGCCTCATAGATTCTCCAGGTGGCCCGTACTGTCGCCAATACTGTCCTGGTGAATATCGTACATGTCCAATATGCTTAAGAGCAGATTACCCGTCGGCACGGTCCTGGTCGGATACGCCAGATGACGACCGCCTTTGAGTTTTCCGTTTAAGCCGCCCACCAGAACGTGCGGCACGTCGTAGTGGACGTGCTGATTGGAGTTCCCCATGTTGCTGCCGTAGAGAACCAGAGAATGATCCAGCAACGTCCCGTCGCCGTCCGGAGTCTTGGACAGCTTCTCGATCAGATGCGCCAGCATCTTGACGTGATACTGGTTGATCTTCGATAGCGTCGCGATATTCCTTGGATCTTCACCGTGATGGGACACGCCATGGAAACCCGCGGTGGGTGCTTCGCTCGCTGGATACGTCCTGCCCGTCAGATCGCGCGCGAACAGCAACGTTCCTACGCGGGTAATGTCCGCCTGGAAAGCCAGAGCCATCAGATCGAACTGCAGCTTGATATGTTCGTCGAAGGTTTGCGGCACGCCGATCGGCACGCTCATGTCGGTGGGAGCGACCGTTGAAGCCTCCATCGCGATATGCAGCCGGCGCTCGATCTCGCGCACGTTATCCGTATAGTTGTCGATTCGCGAGCGGTCAGGGGCGCTCGATTCGCTGCGCAGACGAGTCAGACTGCTGGTCAACGAATCTAGAATGCTGCCGTCCCGCTTCCTTCGTTTGGCGCGCTGCTCTACAGTGCTGCCGTCTCCGAACATGCGCTCGAAGACTACCTGTGGATTCAATTCCATCGGCAGCGGATCGGTCGGCGTGGCCCAGGAGATGGTGTTGGTGTAGGTGCAACTATAGCCTTCGCCGCAGTTGCTCGAATTCGCACCCGGGTCTTCGACCGCGAGCTGCATGGAGGGCATCAGGTTCTGCCCGCCGATCTTCTGCGCGATCATCTGGTCGATGGTGGTGCCCGCGTAGACGTCCGCGCCGGCCGTCTTCTTGGGCTTGTTCGCGCACAGGAACGCGGCAGCCACCCAGTGGTCCGCTCCGGTCGCGCCCGGAGGCGGTTCCGCCGAACGGGAATGTAGACCGCTCATGATCACCGTCTGGTTCACAAACGGCTCCAGAGGTTTCCAATTGAAGGGAAGAGTCGCTTCCAGCTTGCCTTCAGTGCTGGGGACCCAATAACCGGGCGCCATCCCGTGCGGCACAAAGCACCCGACAAATCGAGGCTTCGGCGTGGCCGCGGTTTGCGCCATCGCTGTTGAGGCCGGAATCATCGCGTCCAAAAGAGGCAGCGCAAGCGTCGCGCCGGCGCCGCGCAGAATTGTTCGCCGGGACATGTGCTTCTTCGTGATAAACGTCATGGCTGTTTTTCTCCTAAAATTAACGGGCTGCGCGTGTCTGAACGCCGCCGGGTGTATTCGCGCTTTCGGGTACCTTCATATTCGTCTGGAACGCGGGACTCTTCACGATACCCAACACAACAGAAGAGAACTTGTAATTGCTGCCCGCTGCATCGCGAACGATCGACCGCACCAGCGGCATGTCTTCATACTCAACGCCGCGACCCAACGAGTAGGTCATCAGCTTCTCAGTAACCACCCGTGCAAATTGATCCGAGCGGCGAACCAGTGAATCGCGCAGGCTCACGACGCCATCCACTTTGGTGCCGTCCACCAGAACCCCGGTTGCATCAATGGCGCTGTCTCCATCCTGGGTGCGCCAGGAGCCCACGGCGTCAAAGTTTTCAAGCGCCAAGCCGATCGGCTCAAAGATCTTGTGGCACGATGCGCAGGACGGACTGGTGTGATGCAATTCCATGATTTCTCGCATGGTGGGCGCCTTCGCGTTGCCCGTGGAATCCACCGGCCTTTCTTTGATGATCGGTACGTTTGGCGGCGGATCCGGAGGGCTCACGCCCAGGAACGTTTGCAGGAACCATTTGCCTCGGGCGACCGGAGAAGTTCGTGCCGCATTCGAAGTCACGGTCAGAAGCGCCCCCTTGCCCAGCAGGCCGCGGCGGTAATCCAGTTCGGCTGGCAACGTCACCCGGCGGAACTGCGGACCGTAGATGTTGGGGATTCCGTATTGCTTCGCCAGGCGCTCGTTCACGTACGTGTAGTCCGCGGTCAGCAAATCCAGGATGGCGCGATCCTCATGCACCACGCTACTGAAGAATAATTCCGTCTCGCGCTGGTAGGCGGCCCGCAAGTTGTCGTCGAAATCCGGGAATAAGTTCACTACCGGCTCGCTGGTCTTGAGCGATCGAACGCCCAGCCACTGCCCGGTGAAGTTGGTGATCAGCGCTTCCGACCTCGGGTCCGCCAGCATCCGCCGGACTTGCTTTTCGAGCACGGCTGGATCCTTCAGCTTGCCCTGCGCCGCCAAGTCGATCAATTGATCGTCCGGGACGCTGCTCCACAAGAAGAACGACAGCCGCGAAGCCAGCGCCAGATCGCTGATGCGATAGTTCTTGCCAGCCTGCAACCCCGCGGGTTCCGGCTCTAGGCGATACACAAATTCCGGATCGGCCAGCACGCGCTGTAGCACCGCTTCGATACCATCATCAAAGGTTCCGTTATCGGTCCGGCCCGACTGATAAAACTCCATCAGGCGGGATACGTCCGCGGTAGTGGCCGGACGGCGAAACGCGTGCTTCACCAGCGACGATGCGATACTGCGCGCGCACGCGGCGTCCTCTTTGGCAGTAGCTGGTTTGCACACGAAAATCTTCTGCCGAGCCGCGGTGTCGCTGGCGCCCGCGGCATTGTACGGACCTTCAATCCATACCTGTCCCACGTGCGGATAGAACAGAAACCCCGGTATCGATCCCGGAGTGTTCATGGTTCGCTGGAACGGTCTGTTCAACTCGCTGCCGGGCACGTCGTTGGTCGCCAGGAAGGTGACTCCAACTCTGTGCAGGCCCGCTTTGACCTTAATGCGTGGCGTCGATTTGCCGTTGCCGGTTGTATTTGAAATTTCTTTATCCCAATCGAATAGCTTCACCCGGTCGCCATCCACAGTGACTTCCAACTGCTCGCCCTTAACGCCGCCCAGGACCGCCTGGAAGTAACCTGTGACGCCTTTGACCTTGAAGGTGTATTCGCCATCCGCAGGAAATTGGTAGTCGATCAGAATGCCGCCGCGCGTTCCGAACGGCAGCCCTTCGATGTGATAGTTCTGCGCGGTATCGGCGGGCACTTCGAAGACGGCCTGCGTCGGAGCCGACACGTCGCCGATCGCCAGACGGCTGATCTTTCCCGCAGCCGAGAGATATGCTTCCATCAACGCCGGAGACAGCGTCAGAGCGCCGGCGATATTGTCGAATCCTCGAGTCGAATCGTCCGCAGGCAGAAACTTGGTGGCGTCCACTTCCAGCGCCAGCACATCACGAATCGCGTTGGTGTATTCCGTGCGATTCAGACGATGCATGCCGGGTGGGATCAGGCTAGGCGTCGCGGTGCGGTCGAGTTCCTTCTCCATGAAGGAGACCATGGATTCCATCACCGGAGCATCCGGGCGGGGCATGCCCGAGGGAGGCATCATGCCGGCGCGCAGCTTCCGAACGACTTTTTCCCATACCTCGGCGTGATCGTGCATCTGGGCCGGGTCCAGCAGATCGAGCGACAACCCAGCGGTCTTCAATCGCTGGTTGTGGCAGGTGACGCAATACTTGTCGAGCAGGGCGCGCTCAGCAGCCGCGTTAGTTGCCAGGGCGGGCGCCGCAGGAGTCTGCGAGCGGGCAATCTGTAAATAGCCCGGCACCGCAGCCAGCGCCAATACTGCTGCGAGGCCCAAAAATCGGGTTCGATTCGACTTCCGCTGCTTGGCGCGTCCGCGCCGAAACCCGCTTTTGCCTGTACTCATTTGGCCCCCTGTAAAGAAATGCGGCCGTCCGCGAGGTCCGGGGAGCTACCCGGGCCCTCTATGCAATGTAATCAATAGTTTCGCCGGGCGCAAGCCCTCCCACCCGTCCGGCAGAGCGAAGATGTTAGAATCGCCCAGGCAAGGAGATCTTTTGTGCGACTTCTCGCGTTGATTTTTCTGGCCGGCGCGGCCTTGGCGCAAGCGCCTCCCAGTCCGGTTCCAGCGCCTGCAGGATTCCTAAAATCGGTGGGAACCATGAGCGAATTGATGCTCGATTTCATCTTTCCCACCTCCAACGAGGTCTTCTATGTCGGCCGGAACGAAAACAAAACCCCGAAAGACTGGAACGATCTCAGGAATAATGCCCTAATGCTGGCCGAATCGGCAAACCTGCTGATGGCGGATAACCGCGCCAAAGACCAGGATCGTTGGATGAAGGACGCCAAGCTGCTATGGGAAGTTGGCAACAAGGCGTTCATCGCCGCTAAAGCAAAAAATCTGGACGCATTAAAAGCCCTGAATGACGACCTGTATGAAGCCTGCCAGAGCTGCCACGAACACTATCGTCCCGGCTACCGCAGGCGTCCCTAGCATCTGGTATGCGCACTGCAATCCTTTTCGTTTATCTTGCCGCCGCCGCGAGCGCCCAGTGGATCCACTATCCCGTCCCTGGAACCCCTCGCACCGCCGACGGCAAGCCCAACCTGACCGCTCCAGTGCCTAAGGCTGCCGATGGCAAACCCGACCTTTCCGGCATCTGGCTGCGTGTGCGCCCCGCCGGATCACCCGGCGGACCTGACTTCGGAAATACAGTCACCTACTATATGACTCCCGGCGCGACCGTTCCCTTACGTCCTTGGGCTGCCGAGCTACTGAAGAAGCGGCGTTATGTCGACCTCGGCGGCGGACGGCCGTCGGAAGCCTGCTTGCCGCACGGCATTATCGGCGGCATGCTGCCCACGGTGCCGTTTAAGCTGGTGCAGCATCCCGGTCTGACTTTGATGCTCTACGAGCAATTGAATCACTACCGCCAGATCTTCACCGACGGCCGCAGTTGGCCGGACGACATGCAGCCCTCCTGGTACGGCTACTCGATCGGATATTGGGAAGGCGATACGTTCGTGATCGACACGCAAGGTTTCAACGATAAGACATGGCTGGATGACAGCGGGCACCCGCACACCGAGGCCATGCGAACCTACGAACGCTTCCATCGCATCGATTTCGGCCACATGAATCTGGAGATCACCATTGACGACCCGGTTGCATATACCGCACCCTGGTCAGTAACTCTGCATCTTGAATTGATGCCCGACACTGAGATGATCGAAGACGTCTGCGACAACGAAAAAGACGCCGCGCACTACGACGCGCTTCATCATTAGGATCGTCAAAGTGCGACCGAATGGGCACGCGCGGTAACTGCGCGTATAGCCTGCCGCAGCGGAGTTCGCAATAGCATGACGGTCGCCGCCCGAAATCAGGGGCTTCGACCAGGTCTGCCCCAGCAGGATCGCCTGACGATTCTCGCTCCAAGGCCGAAGACCGTTCAGCTCAAGCGCGTCAATATGCTCGCCGCATTCGCCAAGCAATTCGAGGACGGCCGTGCGATGCATCTCGGTCCTCACGCCCTTCTCATCCCACATCGGACGGTTGAACCCGATCAGCGTTCCTGGGTTGGCGTAAAGTCCCGATCGTCGTGATCGGTCAGGGAGACGATGGGTTTCAGCCCTAAGTTCTGGATTTGATCGAACTCGACGGTAGAGGCATCCAAGGGAGCCAACGGCGGCGTCCACCATCCCTTTTGCAGGTCTAAATCCGATCCGTAGAAGGTCCGAAAGCGCCGTTCTGTATGCAGTAAGGCCATTCGGAGCAGGTCAGAATGGCCTGCGGCCCAATAGAACAAGTCCAGCGATTCGCGCGAATGCAAAGTATGCGAATACAGGGAAAACGCCGATTCTGTAGAACTTCGTCGAAAAGCCCGGTACCCACTGAAGGTGAATCCGAGTTGTTTTCATGCCAGGAAGCTTGGCGGAAGTATCTTTAAGGCTCCTGTACAACGCGTTGAATCTTTAATGAAACACTTTCGGTGTTAAATGATCCGAAACAGTGGGGACGGCCGTAACCCAACCGTCATCGAGTTGTAATACAAGAGTAGTATCCTGGCCGGATCGCGGCGCGGAAAGCGACATACATCAGGAGCAACAGGAGAGGCGAATGAAATCAAAGAAGGCTATAAAACGATTGACTAGGGTGGAGAAGCTACTCGCCGAAGTCCAATCTCATTATTCTGCGCTTGAGAAGCCGCTGGGGAAGCTGCTCTCATCCGCGAAAGCTTCGGTCGAGGGCATTAAAGATTCGATTGCCAGGTCAATCAAAGCCAAGCCGGCCAAAGCCTCGAAAACCAAGAATCACATATCCGGCAAAAAGAAAGATGTTTCGGCCAAAGCGCAAACCAAGGCGGCTCCTGCGATCGCTCCAAAGCGTCCGGCGAAGCGCTCCGGTTCTCGCACGCGAAAGTCCGGATCGGCGAAGCGGCCAGCCACGGCAGCAGCTGGTGCGGGCATGTCGGAAGTCACCATCGCCAGCTAACTGGGTTCCAATTCGGCGAAAGCCCAAACTGAAGGCGTATGCCGGCCTGCAAAGGTTCATTCCGCGCGCTGTTGCTGTTCGACATCGCCGAGGAGATTGACCTGGTCGCGCTGCGTGGTCTGCTCTCTGCCGCGCCTCCTGCCCGTTCGCCGGACTTTAAATTGCCCACGCCCGGCTACGTTCGCTTCGAACGCCCGCCGATTGTCGAGGTGTGCGATCCAATCCATTTGGCCACCGGCGAACAGGCCGACGCCCGGTTGCGATATTTCGACTACGGCGTAGTCAGCTTGGAAATCATGATTCGCTTTCAGAGCGAGTGGTCCGACGTCATCGCACTCTCCAATCGCTGGATTGAGGCCGGCGAAGTCGAGCAGCGTGGTCTCAAAACAGCCCGCAAGCATGTGGACAAGCTATGCTCAGCCCTGCGTAAACCCTATGCGGAATGGCTGGACGAGGCCTACTACGTCGTCGAGCTTCGCGAGGTTCTGGATGCCGCGGGCAACGTCCTTACCGGCGGGCAATTGATCTCCGATCACGGCCGCGAAATCAGCCAGGTGATTCGCGGCGAAGTCTTGCCTCTTTCGGTCGCCGAGCAGAGGGAGGTCCTCTCCTCCAGCATGTCCTACTATCCGACGGATCTGCTGGTGGTCGGTTGGTCGGCGGCCATCGTGTATGACACCCCGCAAGGCGCAGCGCCCGTCATCGAATTGCTGGAGTATGCCAATACTCAGCTTCTGGAATATCGCCGCTACGATGAAATACTGACCAACTTATTGAAGGATGCCCGCATTGCACTGGAACGCCAGGGCGGAGTTCTCTCCCGCTGGAGGCTGGCTCGCGCCGCCGAGCAATTGAATCGGCTGCGGCTCGAAACCATGGAGCTGACTGAGCGCACCGATACCGCCATCAAGTTCTTGAGTGACATGTTTTACGCGCGGGCGTATCGCCTCGCGGCCGCCAAGGTCGGAGCCAACGACTATCGCACGCTGGTGGACTACAAGCTGCGCGCGGCGGGCGAGCTCTACGAGTTCATGGTGAATGAGTTTCGCGAAGCGCGCGCATTTGCCTTAGAGGTTCTGGTTGTCATCATTCTGGTGATCGAGCTGGTCCCTATCTTCCGCGGAAGATGAAGCGGTAAACTAAGCTCTCAGTTGAGAGGTGCACTGGTGAACAAGAAAATTGCTGGATCCATGATTGCCGTCGCTGGTTTGACGACAGCTTGATTTCTTGGCTCCCTGCCGGCTCCCGGTCAGGATGGCGATGCTCCCGTTAAGGGCAAGGGCAAACAGAAGGCCGCGAAAGCTAAGTCCGCGCCAGCGCCACGACTCGCCGACGGCAAAGTAGATCTTAGCGGCACTGGACTCCCGATCGCAACTTCATCTACGACATTTCCGACTCGCTGAAGCGCGGCGACAAACTTCCCACGCAGCCTTGGGCGGAAAAGCTCACGCGCGAGCGCATGTCCAAAGACGATCCCGAAGCCAATTGCCTGCCGACCGGAGTCCCTCGCCAGGCGCCTTATCCATGGCAGATCGTGCCCACGCCCACGCGCGTCTACTTCCTGTTTGAAGGCAACATTCACAGCTATCGCCAGATCTTCCTCGATCGCGCCAGTCATCCTGCCGATCCCAACCCCACCTGGTATGGCGATTCCATCGCGAAATGGGACGGCGACACGTTGGTCGTCGATTCAGTAGGTTTCAACGATCTGTTCTGGTTTGAGTTCGCCGGCCATCCGCACACCGAAAAGCTCCACGTAACCGAGCGCTACACACGTCCCGACGCCGATCATCTGGATTACGAAACCGTGGTGGACGATCCCGGCGCCTACACGCGTCCGTTCACCATGTACGGACATTCCACGCTGCAATCCGGCGGCGAACTGATGGAGTATATCTGCAACGAGAACAACAAGGACGTCGGCCACATCGTGGGCAAGGATCCTCGCAACCAACTCGGACTGAATTAAGCCGGCAGCCTAAATCCATGTACGATGGTACTGGAGGAATGGCCGAGTGGTTTAAGGCGGCGGTCTTGAAAACCGTTGACGGGGAAACTCGTCCGGGGGTTCGAATCCCTCTTCCTCCGCCATGGTTATCCAATTTATAATCATAAAGTTAGCGATGCGCTAAACCCGATCTGTAGCGGAATTGATCCCACGAGACGGAGTGTCGAACACCATGGCCCACCGCGAGCTTGCTGTGCGAACACCTCGTTCGACACTTTACAAAGGCAGCTCAGAGCCGTGAATCGTGGTTCGAATCTATTTCGAGGAGCCACATACTATGGAGCGAATCGTCTCTCCCCATTAGTTCACGAGGACGATCTCAAAGTCCGCAAACACGGCGGGTTTCCGCGATGTTCTCATCATGATGCCGACTCGAGGGTACGGCCCATTTCGACGTTTCTTAACCGGTTCTGTAATCGCCAACGGCTGCATGATGCCGAAGGATCCGGTCACCTAGACCGGCCGGCCATCGCAGCTGCCGCGGAGCGAATGGCCGCCGAGCGACTTAGAGTACTCGCTGTGGCGTATCGCCCGTGGTCCAACTGGGCAGGAGATGGAGGCGCGGACGCCACAGAAGACTCGCTCACATTCTTGGGGTTAGCCGGCCTGATCGATCCGCCACGCCCCGGAAGCGCTGGAGGCTGTTCGTGTTTGTCGCCAGGCAGGAGTTCCCGTGAGGATCACCGGAGATCCCCCGGCCACAGCTCTGGCCGTCGCGCGACAGCTGGGAATCGCATCCGCGAGTGAGCGCATTATCACCGGTCCACAGCTAGCGGCGATGTCGCAGTCCGAACTGGAAAAGCACGTCAAGAAGACGCGCGTATATGCCCGCGTCGATCCAGCCCAGAAGCTGCGCATCGTGGAAGCTCTTCAGGAGCAGGGAGAATTCGTTGCGATGACTGGCCTCTGTAGCGCCGCGCAAAAGGACCCACTCGATTTGCGTTGTATCGCGCACACAACCTGACGACTTGCGCCCTTAGGCCTTTGCAGTCTATTCTTGCGTCCGGCACGTTCCGTGCATAGGCATAGCTAGAGACGCCCACCATGACAAAATCTAGACTCAGCACGTCCGGCATCCTGGATAGCGATGCCATGAAAATCCTGGCTGGGTGTCGCGATCCATGTATCACCGTTGTGGTTCCGACCCATCCAGGCGCGCAGGAAGGCTCTCGTCTGGCCTTGGTTCACTCGCTGGTCCGCACGGCCGGAGATCAAATGCGGCGTGGAAAACTGGCAGGACGAGCGGAGGAACTGCCGGCTCCTCTGGAAGAGGCTGCCCGCGAATTGGGAGTCGAGGCAGGCGGAGCCGGATTCGCGACCTTCCGCTCCCCGGAGCACACGGCGATTTACGATCTCCGGAATCCGCCGGCGGAAAAGGTGGTGGTCGCGGATCACTTCTATCTGGCGCCGTTTGTGACCAAGGCCTTTGCGCTGCACGATTTCTTCGTGCTTGGGCTCAGCATGAAACATCTGCGGGTGTTTCGGTACGTGAGCGGAGAGTGCCAAGAATTGCCGCTGTCGGCCGCCGTTCCCGTCAGCCTTGACGCCGCAGGCGCATTCGACAAGCCCCACCCTCAGTTGGAGAACCGGTCTGCATCCGGTCCGTCGAATGGCGCTTTGCGCGGCGTCCATGTCGGAACTCATCATTTTTTCGGAATCGTAGATCGTGGCTTGAAGCCAATGCTTAACGGCAAGCAACGCTTGCTCACGGGCGTCCACGAGGAGGTGGCGGCGTACCGGCGAGTTGCAAAGTACCCCCACATCTTCACAACCGACTGTCTGGGCAACACGGAGTTCCTGACGGGCCCGGATATCGCCTCCCGTGCTGCCGAGGCATGCCGCAAGGAATATCAACTGGTGGCGGAACGCGGTCTCACCCAATACCTGGAAATGTCCGACCGCCGCCGAACCCTGGCCGATGTTCCCACCGTGCTGCTTGGGCGCTGCAGGCAGAGTGCATCAACTGTGTGTGCGCACGGGGACCGAGTTCGCAAGCCGAGGCGGCGAAGATCAGATCAATGCCGCGGTGGTCGAGACGCTACGCAACGGCGGCGAGGTATTCATGCTGCCGCAGGATAAGATGCCGGTCGCTCACCCGGTGGCCGCGATCTTGCGTTACTAGCCAGGCACGAAGGCAAACGAGAGGAACCAGTCGTCATGAAGCTGACCAGGATTCTGCTACCGGTGGATTTCTCCGAGCAAGGAGATGGGGCCGCCCAACAGGCCGGGGCGCTCGCGCGATATTTCGGCGCCGAACTCATTCTGCTGCACGTGAATCCGGTCGTGGTGCCGACATTGACTTCACCGCGCGAATTCAGCGGGCCAATCGATACCGGCTGGATCACGGTGATCGAGGCCCAGGCGCGCAGGAATCTGGATACGTACCACCAAGCCGACCTTACCGGAGCCAAGGTCACGAAGACCGTCGTTACCGGCGATCCAGCTGCGAGCATTGTCGAATTCGCTCACCGTGAAAAGCCAGACTTGATCGTGATGCCAACCCACGGATACGGGCCTTTTCGCAGATTCCTGCTCGGCTCGGTAGTCTCTAAGGTCTTGCACGATACGGAGGTTCCGGTGTGGACTGGCGCGCACTTGCAGAGGAGTGCGCGGTCGATGTGGAGGCGGATCAACAGGGTTCTCTGCGCGATCGATCTTCAGGCGCCAGAAAGGGCTCTACTATGGTCACGCGATTTCGCGCGTGAATTCAAAGCAGAGCTTATCCTGGTACACGCTGTTCGGGGCTTGGATTCCAAAGATCCAGTGGAGAAGGAGGTCGCTCAGGCGCGCGAACAAATCCGGAGTTTGCAGCGAAAGCTGTCCGTAGCGGGCGAGATTCTGATCGAAAAGGGAGATCCGGTCCAGGTAGTGCGGGCAGCGGCTACGCGGGTCAACGCCGATCTTGTCGTGATCGGTCGAAGCCCACGGGAGGGAATTTCGGGGCGTTTGCGACCGAACGCCTATTCGATTGTGCGTGAAGCTCCGTGTCCGGTCGTTAGTGTGTGAATCCGCAAAGGCGGACGCGGACGGGCAACAAGGGTCCCACCTCTGCGGGTTCAGTGTCCGCAGAGTTATCAACCAGATCCTCCAAGAGGATCCGCCGAACGTTAGGGAGCGGTGATGGGATCAATGAGCGACCGACAGCGCAACGTCGTGCGAGGTCACCGCTGGCATCCGCATCGCGCGCTTTTCCTGCTGCAGGACATGGACCGCCATCAAGGCACCTACAGGATGGGCGCCCACACTCACCACGGGCTCTGCGTCCAGCGCAGGGCGGTCTCCATCGAGGTGCCGGAATTCGAATACCGTCCGCATTGCTTCGGCTTCGTCCACTCCGAGTCCATATTCGGCGCTTACGGCATCGAGGTCGCGAAACATTCGCTGTCTCAGAGCCGGTTTGTGACGCGACTCATAGAGGAGCTTGTTCAGCCGATATGCCGCGAGTGGCGGATGGTCGTAGAAACGATACGGATGGCTCTGGAATTGATATGGCCGCGACGGCTCTGGATCCAGTTTTACACCGCGGTGGAAGCGAGCCACTGCATGGCCGTGATGCGAGGTTTCCTGGTACGAGAACAATTCCATGTGTTGTGCGCCCACGGCGCCGAGTACGATCGCCCAAGGCAACATCTCGGTATTACCTACCTCGTCCAACTGCTCGGGCGTCAAGTCCAGGAACGAATCCGTGTGGCCGTTTTCGAGTTCGCGGATGCACCACCGGTCGAAATCGTACGCGGGCTGGTAATACTTCGCGGTGCCTGGGTAGTGGGACATTCCGCCGCTGGCGAGAAGCGCGACGCGCTCCGGCTTGGCTGCCACGATTTCCGCGATCGCCCGGCCCAAAGCGGCACAGCGCTGAGGCCGTGGCAGGGGTGGCAGATACGTGTTCACGAAAATCGGCACCACGGGGATGTCCCGAGTACCCAGGATCCACTCGAAGGGCGCGGCAAAGGAATGTCCCAGCACAGCGTCCTGCGAATAGGCCATATCGAAATCACGGCGCACCAGACCGTCCAGAAGATCCTCGGCCAGCGCCTGATGAATGAGCGGGTTCCAGGACCGGCCTGCGAAGGCAGTCTGCGCGCGGTCCCCGGCGATCACGGCGAACGTCGGGACAGATTGCAGGAAGAAAGTCTCCAGGTGGTCGCTGGCGAGAATCACCAAGGCGTCTGGCTTGGTTTCATCCAAAACCTCACCCAGTTTTCGCATGGCGTCAATTCCCGCGTCGAGCTGCTTCGGATCTTCCTCCGGGGGCCGCGTGAAGAGTTGCGGAGCGTGCATGGTGGCCATGGCTGCCACGATTTTTCCCATATGATTCACCTCGCAAGTATCGGCTAATGACGAGCACGCTTCGCTCCAAACCATGTAGCTTGAAAATGCAAGGGTAAGATGTCAGGGGATTGTCTGCCTGATTGTGCTTGGGTGAAATCGCCCACCCGCGAAGGTTCCGTCTGGGCGTTCTGGCGCTCGCCCCTAAAGCGACTGATCTCGCATTTCAGCGGCAACTTCACTCCCAAGACCGCCAAACTGAGAGTTAATCTGTCGGGCGCGCTCAAGCGCAGCCGCGACGTGTGGAAGAATGTTTTCACTCCCCACGTGTTCGACGAACTCTGCTTGCGTTAGCAGACGTTCGGGCTGTTCCCGCGCTCCACACAGCAGGAGCGTCCGGCCGCTCTTCTTGAGACGATCCGCCAATCTCTCAAGGGCGTACAAGCCGGTCGCATCGAGGGCGGTCATATTACGGATCCGAAGCACTACCACGGGAGCGAAAGGCTTAAGATTCACGGTCGCTTCTTCGAGTTTGTCCGTGGTCCCAAACAGGAAAGGACCATGGATTCGAAGAATCGTGACATAGGCAGGGACCTCCTTGTCTTGCAGTATGTGGAGGCGACCTTCCTCTATGTATTCGGCGGTAACCGGTTCAACCGTGGTTGTCTGCGTGATGCGGGAGATGTACAGAAGCGCTGCCAGAGCAATACCTACTTCGACAGCTATGGTCAGATCAGCGAACACCGTTAGAACGAAAGTTGCGGCCCATACCGCTTTGTCGGCTGATGACAACCGAAGAATTACGCCGATCTCCCTCCATTCACCCATGTTGTAAGCAACTACAAACAACACGGCCGAAAGGGTTGCAAGCGGGACGAAACGGGCGAGCGGCGCGGCTACCAGCAAAATGGTCAGCAGAGTCAGGGCATGGATAATGCCCGCAACTGGTGTTCTCGCACCGGACCGGATATTTGTGGCGGTTCGAGCGATGGCTCCCGTGGCCGGAAGGCCGCCGAACAGAGGCGAGGCTAAATTTGCGATGCCTTGAGCGACTAATTCTACATTTGAGTTATGCCGGTCACCGGTCATGCTATCGGCTACAACAGCAGAAAGAAGACTCTCCACCGCTGCAAGAAGTGCGACGGTTAGAGCTGAAGGAATCAGCACTACGATCAACTCAGGCCTGAAGGCCGGAAGGGAGACTTTTGGCAAGCCGGTCGGTATTCCTCCAAACGCGCTTCCAATCGTTGCGACGGGAAGAGCAAAGAATGCGACGCATGCCGTTGCCAGGAGTAAAGCGATGATCGATCCGGGAATCCGGCGGGTCAGGCGCGGCGCCAAGATAATGAGTGCCAGTGATGCGGTAGATAGCGCTGCCGTCTGCCAATGCACTGTCGAAATGTTCTGCGCGAGTACGCGCATCCGCGCTACAAACTCACTCGGCAGTGCCCCGATTTGAAGTCCCAGAAAGTCTTTGATCTGTGTCGACGCGATTAATACCGCAATGCCGTTGGTGAACCCGATAGTTACAGGACGTGGTATGAATTTTACTGCTGTCCCGAGGCCAGTCAGACCCATCACCACCAATATTGCGCCGGCCATTACTGTGACAATCAGTAATCCAGAAATTCCAAATTTCGCAATGACACCGGCCACAATCACTACAAAAGCTCCCGTGGGCCCGCCGATCTGCACCCGCGACCCCCCGAGCGCGGATATCAGAAAACCCGCGACCACGGCCGTATATATTCCGGCCTGCGGTTTCACTCCGGAGGCGATGGCGAAAGCCATGGCTAGAGGCAAAGCCACCAGCCCGACGGTCACGCCGGCGATCAGGTCAGCCAGGAAATCCTGTGTTTTATAGCCTCGCAGGCACAGCAGGAGCTTTGGCGACCATCGGTCAAAACTAGCCAAGTGTCAACACCTTTTATCTAAACTGTCCTCCTTAATCAAATCAGAAAGACCATGCGTGCGGTTAACGAGCAGTGGCAGCCGTCCAGTACGGCGGCAGATTCGTTTTTGTCTCACGAACGATCTCAAGCACTGCCCGTCGATCGTCCGTAGTAAGGCGGGCGAACTTCTCGCTCTGGTCTTTGCCAATGAGGATGTCGTATAGGCGCTGATAGACTCTGTCGCGCACAATTCCGGGCATGCCGTCAAATGCGGCGCTGTACAGCATATAGCTAAGCGGATACCTGAACATGCGCTTTTCAAGGTCGAAGTCGCGCAGAGATCGGCCCTGGCGATCGCGCTGTCCGCGTTCCGGAAAGGTCTTGGTGAACGTGGATACTCCCTGAATCGGATCGTGCAGTCTCGCCTCATCCGCGAACAACATGTAAGTTACGAGCGCTTCGACATCAGAGTCGATCTTATCGGACGCGGCTTTGCCAGATTCGATGCGTGCATCCCAGCCGGCACGTATCATCAGGTTTGTCATTCGAGTCTGATGCTCGAAAGTCATCAGAGCAACTATGTCGCTCACCGGGGACATATAGCCGGTGTTGTCAAACTTCCCGGCGAGGCTGGTGACGTTCTGGGTGCCTCTCGTCTCCAGCAGACTTGGCCGTTCGCGATCACGGGCTACGGCGTTGCCGCGGTGATGCATTTCCCCGTGCGTGCCACTGACATACCAGCCACCCCAACGATCTTCGAAAGCGGTGCGGTGATCGGTCACAGGGTTGCCCATTCGAGACGCAGGCATGCCCATCGAGTCGGGATACACCGAGCCCACCATGATTCCCGGGATGCCCAGCGTCGCCGGGCCCTGGTGGCACTGCAGGCAAGCATCTCGGCGATCGAAGCGAGGCTGCTTTGACTGGTGCATGTCGAGCGTGTAGAAAACGACGCCCTGTCTCGGGTCGACCGCGGTGAATTCCAGGACATCGCCGCCTGGTACTGAGCCTACCATCACGTCGTCGCTGAAGAACAGCGCACGCGGCTCGCGAGGCGAAATCTTGGCTGCCTGAAAACTGGTTTTCGAAAACACCAGCAACTGCGAATCGGAGTTCACTCCCAGGTTCTGGAGAACGCTAGGCAGATATCCAAGCCGGCCAGAGCGAAAGTCCAGTTTGACCTTTCCGCTGGCGAGCTGTTTATCCAGGCGGGCTATCGGATCGTCCAGCGGAGCCTGGGCGTATTGAATTGCGGGATGGTCGATGGGAAGCATCGTGAGATCCGGGGGTTTCTGGCCACGGACCGCAAGAGCTGCTGCGCCGACAGCCAAGGCCCCGGACAAACCTAATCGAAATCGGCTCACAGGCCACTCTTTTTCCCGCTCAGTTGGAGCGCACGCGCGAACAGGATACTGCTCTCGATGCGCGTGTGAGCGTGCATAGCCGCTTCCAATGCTTGTAGTGCCCCAAAAAGGGTGCGGAGGTTCTCGTCAGCGTCCTCCGGTAACCGGTAATCATGCGCAGCGTCACGCATGACCGCAAGGAATCGGTCCTCGTGGTCATGATCGTCTTCCAGCATGGTGATAGGATTCTGCATGGAACCGAAAACTGGCCTGGGACCGGCCAATCCTGTGACCGCGTGGCTCTCCGCATCTACAATTGCCGGAAACAGCACATTTTCTTCCCGGCTCATGTGTCCTTCCATCTCTGCCCGCAGCCGGTAAAACGCTCGCCGTAACGATACCAGGCCAGAGGGTTGCATGGACCCAGCCCTATCGTCGATACGATCGAACAGTTCTTGAATCAACGGAAAATCCTTGATCCGCCATGACCGGTGGTCTCTGACGAGGTGCTCAACCAGACTCCTAAGAGGCGCTTCCGTCCAATCCTTTTCTACCTGAGTAACCTGTTGGCTGACTGCAATCATTTCTCTGACTCCTTCGCCGGGATTGGGGGTGTCTGGGTTCTTACGCGCAGCTCCCGCGGGGTCAAATCACCCAGTCGCACCCCAAATCCACCATTTCTGGGTGAATCCGGCTTCTTCCATCCATAAGATGGGCAATTCCTAGGCCAACTTCCGCGTGTTCCCGCTGCGCGTGCTACTAGTAATCAATAGCCGGAATCTCGGACCGCCGATTGCTTCACTGTTGTTAGGAGGCGAATCCCGAGGTGCCGCACGCGACAAGGAGCCGAACCGATTGCCTGATGAACGTTTCCGCAGATTGCTTGAAGCCGCTCCGGACGCCATTTTGCAAGTTGACGAGGAAGGCCGGATCATCTTGATGAATCGTGTCACCGAAGAAATGTTTGGATATTCGCGTGAGGAGTTGTTGGGACAACCAGTGGAGCTTCTTATCCCTGAAGAACTACGCAACGTGCACGTGGGCCATCGGGCGCACTACCGCACCCAGCCGTCGACCCGCACGATGGGAACAGGCTTAGCGCTCCAGGGTCTCCGCAAGAATGGGTCACGTTTCCCGGTAGAGATCAGCTTAAGCCCTGGGTCTTCCCAGGAAGGCTTCCACGCAACGGCGATCGTTCGCGACACCACTGAACGGAAGCTGGCAGACGACCGGTTCCGTGCAGCACAAGAACAGTACACGCAAAAGCTGGCTGAGACAAATCGAGAGCTGGAATTACGCAGCCGGGAGATCGAGCGGGCTGACCGTCTCAAAAGCGAGTTCTTGGCCAGCATGAGCCACGAGCTTCGCACTCCTTTGCACACCATTATCGGCTTCTCCGAGCTACTCGCGGAGGAACTGGAAGGTCCGTTGAATGAAAAGCAGAAGAGATTTATTCAGCACATTCACACCGACTCGATGCACCTGCTGGACTTGATCAACGATATCCTGGATCTCAGCAAGATCGAATCGGGCCGACTGGAGTTGCGTCCCGAACCTTTTGACTTGACGGCGGTGGTTACCGAGTCGATCGCTTCAGTCCGCGCGCTCGCGGAGGCTAAGTCGATCGCGCTGGAAACCCTTTTGGACGTCCCGATGGCTATCGAAGCCGACCGGTTGCGCGTCAAGCAAGTGCTGGTAAATCTCCTGAGTAACGCAGTGAAATTTACACCCGAGGGAGGACGTGTTCGCGTCGAGGCTGGTATTCGCGGAACCTTCGTGTCGCTATCTGTCGCCGACACCGGTGTCGGGATTTCCTCGGAAGAACACAAGTCCATCTTCGACAAGTTCTATCAGGTGGGAGCCACTACCAAGGGCGTGCGGGAAGGAACGGGCCTCGGCCTGGCCATCACTAAGCGATTGGTAGAACAACACGGCGGTAGCATTCATGTGGAGAGTGAACGCAATCGGGGAAGCCGTTTTACGTTCACGATTCCGCTTCAGAAGCAGGAGCAAGAAACAAAAGCATGAAAAAGGTTTTGGTGGCCGACGATAGGGCCACAGGCAGGGAGCTGGTTCGCACTGTTCTCGAAAACTCCGGCTACGAAGTCTTCGAAGCGAGCAACGGCTTGGAAGCTGTGAATCAGGCGCACGAGCTTTCTCCAGACCTAATTATTCTCGATATTCACATGCCCGGACTAGACGGGTTTGGCGTAATCCAACAACTGCGTCGTGAGGAGCATTTCGCCGCGATCCCGATCATTGCATTGACCGCCAGCGCCATGATGGGCGACCGCGAGCGGGCCATGGCCGCCGGCTTCACCGGCTATATAACCAAACCCATCAGCCTGAATGCATTGCGAGCCGAAGTAATGCGCCTGATACGATAGACAAACACCAATGTCCGCGCGTTCTGCGTTATCCCTGCTGATTATCGACGATAACCCAGGCAGCCTGGAAATGCTTTCCAGCGCCCTGGCTCAGCCGGACCTGGAAATCCTCACGGCATCGGATCCCGAAGTCGGTTTAGACCTGGTCCACAGCCGCCACCCCCAAATCGTTCTCACCGATCTGATCATGCCTAAGATGAGCGGCATGGATGTGCTGGAACGCATCATGGAGTTTGATCCAGCCACCGAGGTAATCCTGATGACCGCGCACTACTCTACCGAGTCCGCCGTGGAAGCGATCAAAAAAGGCGCGGCGGATTATCTCAACAAACCTGTTTCTATTGCCGCACTGCGGGAAAAGATCGGTGGAGTCGTGGAGATCGCTCGCAAACGCCAGCGGGCCAGCCGGCTTGAAGACGAATTGCTGGCCAGTGCCGCGTTCGAAGGGATGGTGGGAAACAGCCCGACTATGTGGGATATGTTCTCCCGCATTCGCAGAGTTGCTCCGCACTACCGCGCCGTATTGGTTACAGGGGAAACTGGCACAGGCAAGGACCTGGTGGCGCAGGCACTGCACCGGCTAAGTCCGGCTGGGCAGGGACGGTACGTCGTCCTGAATTGTTCGGCGGTGGTCGAGACACTGTTTGAGAGCGAGCTATTCGGACATGTACGCGGCTCCTTCACCGGCGCCAGCAATGACAAGGCCGGACTCTTTGAACACGCGCACGGCGGTACGCTGTTTCTCGACGAGATAGGAGATATGCCGCTGGCGACCCAGGCCAAGCTTTTGCGCGTTCTCCAGAATCAGGAAGTCCAGCGCGTCGGATCTCTCACCGCGCGTAAGGTGGACGTGAGAGTAGTAGGAGCCACTAACCACAACCTCCGCGCTGCTATTGCTGAGAAGCGCTTTCGCGAGGACCTTTATTACCGCTTGTCGATGGTTGAAATCAAAGTTCCCTCACTGGAAGAACGCAAGGAAGACTTGCCACTTCTGGAGCGGCACTTGATCGCCAAATTTGCCTCCCAATACGGAAAGGAGATTCGCGGTCTCACCCGCCGTGCGCAAATTCGGCTGGCCTTACATTCCTGGCCGGGCAATGTTCGGGAACTGGAGAATGTCATTGGCCACGCCTGCATGATGACGTTAGGCGACACCCTCGACGTACCAGACCTTCCTCCCTATCTGCTGACTGGGGGCCAGGACGAAAGTGATGCGGTCCTCGCGGTTGACCCGGAATCCAGCCTGGGAACATTAGACGAACAGGAACGAGCACTCATCCAGCGCGCCATGCAGGCCGCGGAGGGTAATCAGTCCCAGGCAGCGCGCACGTTGCGAATCGGCCGCGACGCGCTGCGCTACAAACTGAAGAAACACAATCTGTGACAGGCCCAGGGTCGCGGGATCCCGCCGCCATTCTAGACGCTCAACACTGGACACGGCGCGTGGCGGATGATCCCGTAAGAATGGGTCCGCAAACGGCCCATGGTCTCGTGCAGTATGCCACGCCCGATCAAGATCAAATCCGAATCGTGACCTTCGGCTTCTGCACGAACCACGTCGGCCACCTCTCCCACTCCCACAAACAACGGTGCCGTAATTCCAATTGACCTCTGCAGGTCTTCAATGACGCCACGCGCGTTCTTCTTTAGCGTTTCCTCCAGTTCCTGGTCCAGCCGCCGCTCGGGCCATCCACTAATTCCGGAGATCGCGTGAACCAGACGAAGTTGAGCACCGGTAAGCTCTGCGTATTCAGCGGCCCACTTGATTAGGGGAACGCTTTGAGGAGTGGCATCGATGGCGCAAAGCACGTTGCCGCCAGCTATGCGGTGCATCGAGATTTGCTCCGTGTGAGTGGCGGTCCACACCGGACACTCAGCGTCGTGCAGCACCTTGGCGGTGACCGAACCCAGCAGCAGTGTGCGGAATGGGCCGTAACCGTGGGTCGGCATCATTATAAGGTCAACCCCTTCGGCGTGTGCGAAACGAGTGATGACTTCCGACGGATCGCCAACCTCGGCTATGCGCTGCACAGTTAACCCTTTGAACTCCCGCACAAATGTACCGTTCAACCGGGTCTCTAGATCACGCCTCAGTTCTTCCATATCCACCGGAATGCCGGCCCCGTCACCGATGCCGAGTTGCCAGATGGGCGGTATGGCGCTTAGCAGTGTAATCTTGGCGCCGAAGCGGCTCGCGAGAGCGTGAACGACAGGAGCTGCCTGGCAGCATCGCTGCGAAAAATCGATTGGAAACAGTATGTGTTTTATGGCCAGCATACATCCTCCTCAGCAGGTTTTGTCACTTCACTTGAATCGCCTCGAGATACGTGGCGAGACTGTATATTCGCACCCGGCCTAGGTCTTGATCCCAGGAGACTTCAGAAAAAATCGGGCCCCACACGGGCATCTCGCGTGTGCCATGAGTCGCCGGCGATTGCTGTTCGCCCGAGATAATCTTCTGGACCTGCAGAAAGGGAAACGTTCCACCATTGCGCGCTGATATGCGGGTCAAGTCCGCGGGCGGAATTCTTAGGGATGCAGCCATGGGTCCGTTACCCTTGGCGTCTCTCCCGTGGCACGTGGCGCAATACGCCTTAAACAACTCCGGTCCCTTGAACGAATCCAGGAGCTGCTTCTCTTGCGTAGTCTCTGGTGCGCGCTTCTGTGCTGAGACCGCGACGAGAGTCAAAAATACACCCGCCAAAACGTATGCGCCCGTGCTTAATTTGTTCATGGCTCGTTTCCTTTCCCTGTTCACTCTGAGGGAGTGCAGTTATCATGCCAAGCCGAACGCCCTTATTTATCCGTTTAGCTTCAATGCGATAGGACCACTCCGTGTTTGGTGACGCATCTATCTGCTCGTGCCTGGGTTAAATGACCCAGAGAGTGATAGAGTGAAAACCAGCGTGCTCCCCACAAGTAGTCATGTTTCCATTTCGAAAGATACTGGTTCCCGTTGACTATTCGGGGTCCTGCGAAGCCGTTATTCCTTATTTCAAGGAGATAGCGCAACGCTTTTCGGCAAGCGTAACGCTGGTGCACGCCTACGGGCTTACGGATCCAGGTTTACCTGAAGAAGCGCGACGATTCGAAGAAGAGCGGTTGCGGCAGTTCGCCGTCGAGAAGTTCCCCGGCTAGCATGTGGATACATTCGTCGAGCTGGGCGACGCTGGCTCCGTACTTCATAGGCATGTTCAACATCAGGGTACAGACCTCGTCATGTTGGCGACCCAACGGACGAGGCCCGATCAGACGTTTGCTGCTGGGTTCTGTTGCAGCCAAGGCGCTTCACGACATCAGTCCCGCCGTGTGGACAGCGACCGCCGAGATTTTGACGGGCCGCACGTCTCAAGCTGTGTACAGATCGATATTGTGTCCTCTGGACGAAAGTGATGAGGCCAAGGTGGTCTTGCAGACGGCCGCCGCATTTGCTGCGTGGTTTTGTGCGCCTGCTCGCTTGGACGGTTGCTGTACCTCCGCGGTCCCGTTGGCGTCAATGCTCCATCCAGCGTCTTAGCGCAACACGGGGTATTTGCGAAAACCGATGAGGGCTAGTCCGCCTATAACCAAAGCAATGCTCGACGGCTCGGGCACGGTGGTGCCACTCAAAGAAAAGGCGGCATTAAACTGGGGGGCTGGCGCGCCGCCTACGATGTCCGTACCGACACGCAGCCAGTCGGGATCGAGATTGGCATCTCGGGTCCATGCCTGCAAGTCGGGAGCGAATGGTGTCGTCCCAGTTCCAATGATTGGCCTCGAGCCCGATAGCCAGTAAAACTGCGCACCATTGGTGAGCGTCACTTGCGGAACGAAGAAGTAGTGGTCGGCCGGCAGGTTGAAGGGGATGATGAACGTCATGTCAAGCTGGACTTCCTGACCTGTTAATGGCCCGTTGCCGAAGGTGTTTTGGTTGGGACTCGCATGAATCCCGCCTGGTTGGATGCTGTTGAGTGCGGTGAATGTCGTGGACAGTATGGAGGTCGAGAATGTCAACCCGCCCGCCGCGCTATCTCGGTCGGCGAACTCTACGTCGGAAGGGGAATTAGCCCGAGTCGGTACGTTTGGAGTTCGCGCAGTATTTGAATCTGCGGGAAACACGCGGTACATCTCAATAGTCACGTTCGACACGCTAGTCGGCGTCCCCGTTGGCGAGACCAGAAGGCCAACTAGGGAAGCGGAATTGATGATGGTTGGAGAACCCAACAGAAAATCGTCTGCGGCCTCGATTTCAAACACGCCGGGAGAGCCTGCCCGGGAAGCCATCGCCATGGAATTATTGGGTGTCAGATTGTTGTAGATGATGTCGCCCCTTGCGGGGATCCCGAGCAGCATTCCTCCGGCAAGCACTGCCCACTGCAATTTACAATGCATAGAGTTCCTCCTTTCAGTATTATGCTTTATGCCTCCGTGACTCGCCTGGCGGGTCATCGAAAACTCGGAGGTTTCTCTCGTCGAAATTTGTCTTACTCAGAGATCACTTGGTAAAGTGGAACGTTTCGACTTTTCCCACCGACTGTCCGAGTAGACCCCACCCTGGAAGGGCTTCATCAGTGTAGCGTTTCAAAACCAGACACTCACGTCGATCTCTTTATCCCTGGTCGATGCGGCTTTCGGATTGGAGCCCGCAACGGGCGTGGTTCTTGCGGAAAGCGTGGTTGATCTCTGCTGTGGAGTACCCCGAAGTCCCCCAAGATCCCAACATAATCGGAATCGCAATGGATATAACTCTTGTGATTGCAACGCGAGCGGATACAAGCCGCTCGGCTTTTTGTAGGTTCGAGTCCTACCCGAGGAGCCAGAACTAAGTTCCCTATTGCCAACACAGCTCTGGAAGACACGCCGCTTAGCGGGGCTGCGCTGCCAACGGGCACATCAAAATGAATTTACCCATCCTTACCCGAATTTCCTTATCCTTGGACGTCAGAGTACCCCCAGTTTCCCCCCAGTGCTTCTTAAAAATGATCGCGCGGATAGACGGCGACGTTCGGCGGAGCGCTGTTAGCCGCACATCGCTCGCTGTTTGAAACCGGTCCTTGCTTGACTTGCGCAGGCAGCGCATAACAATTTCGGAGATGTGGGAGGGGGCATCGAGCGCAGCGGGCTCTTCGTGCAGAATTGCGGGCATCGTTTCGATAAAAGAGTTACGCGCGAACGCCCGGCGTCCGCTCAGCATTTCATACAACACCAAACCGAATGAGAATATATCGGAACGCGCGTCCACGTCCTCGCCTTTTCGCCTGTTCGGGCGACCTGTAAGCAGGGGTTCCCATGACTGCGCCTGCTTCGGTGAGAGCCATGGTCTCCGTGGCCAAATCGTCGGGGCAATCGGGATACTGGGCGGTGCGAAGTAACTTCAGAGCGCCCGGACTGCGGCTTCGACACGTCGCGACAGTGACGTATAATCGTCGCCCTCCAAACGCAGCGGTGTGCCGAACTTGATCCGCGCGTGGCCCGGCTTGGCCATGCGCCAGCTCTTGTGGAGGACCCGGTCCAAGCCCTCAAGGCGCACGGGGACCACGCGTGCCGACAGCCGCGATGCCATCATGCCGACGCCGGGCTGGAAGGCGTGGATTTCTCCGGCATCGGTCCGATCACCTTCCGGAAAAATCAACACGCACCAGCCCTCGCTGATCAGGCGTCCGGTGTACCGCAGTGCATCCATGGCGCCAACTTCGCGCTGGGGCAGCGGAAAGATGTTGAAGAACAAAGAGGCCAGGAAAAAGCTCAGGCCGCTGGTGAATCTCTGCCAGCGAGAAAACCGTTCTGGATGGAAGTGCGCCGCAAAAAACTCGCGTGATGCCGCGATTGCGACCCGCCGACGCAGGCGATAGGGCAGCGCCATCAGGATCGAAGGGCCGTCGAAATGGCTCTGGTGATTCGACGCAAAGATCACGGGAGCGTTGAGGTGCTCAAGATTTTCGCGCCCTCCGATCCGTAGCCAGGCAAATAGCCGTGCGAGCGGCAGAATCACGACCGCCAGGCCGATATCGCGCACCAAAGAAGCTATCCGCGACCGCGGCCAACTCGGAATGTCTTGCATAGGAGCCGCCGCCACCGCGGGCTGCTCGCGGATTGAGGTCAGATCGCCAACGGTCCGCGCCATCTGGAAATCCGGCTCGCTCACGCCCAACTGGATCATCAGCTCGACGCGTTCCAACGAGCTCAAACCCAGTTCCTCCAGCGTCGTCTCCGGTGTGAGCGTTCGCCCGCGCGCGTACTGCGCGATGAGTCGATCCGTCGCACTGCCGGTGCGTGAGGGCTCTGCTTGACCTATTTGGCCGCCTGAGTTCACCCACTGCCAGATCGCCGCGCGCTTCAGCTTGCCCGTACCTTCAGTGCGCGGCAGCTCGCGCTCCGGCCACAGGCTCAGACCTTGGACACGCTGATGATCTTCGAGCTTGCTATTGGCGGCGCGGACAATGGCGGCTGCATCGGCGCCGGGATCAAGCACCATCACCGCGTGAACCCGGTCCTTCCCCACGGCCGCGGATTCCTTGACGCCAGGGATTTCGTCCAGCACCCGCTCCACATCTTCCGGAAAGACATTCAAGCCTTCCGGTGTGACAATCATTTCCTTCTTGCGCCCCCGGATCGACAGTCTGCCCTCGGCGTCGAATGCGCCGATATCGCCGGTGTGCAGCCAGCCATCGTCAAAGGAAGTGTCTTGTGTGTCCGGAGTCGCACCGAAGTAGCCTGAGCTGACATTTTCGCCGCGTACGAGGATCTCGCCGTCGGGTGCAATCTTCACTTCGACGCCGCCGATGGGTGTCCCCACCGTGCCCCGGCGCGCGTGGAAAGGGTGATTCAACGTTACAATCGGCGCTGTTTCGGTCAACCCGTAGCCTTGGATGGTCAGAAACCCGAGGCGCGACCAGAACTCCTCTACATCAGGAGCGAGCGGTGCGGCGCCCACTATTAACGCCCAGAATTTCCAACCGAACAGGCGATGAACGCGACGGTAATGCCACCAGCGTCGCGGCCAGCGTGCACCGGGAGGCAACGCCGTGGCGGCCTCGGGAAACAGACGCACGACGTACTCCCGTAGGATATCGAGTACCTTCGGCACGGACACTAGCACGGAGATCCGCCGCCCGCGAATCTGCCGGATGATCTCTTCTGGACTGTATCCACGCATGAACACCACCACGCCCGGAAGCATCGGCGGGACGAATGTCGCCATGGCTTGGCCGAACATGTGGCTCAGCGGCAGAAGGTTCAGGAAGCGGAGAGGAAAGAATGGCTCGCCGAAGCGCCGGTATTTCCGGATCTCCGTTTCCACGGGCACGATGTTGGCGAGGATGTTGCGATGCGTGATGATCACGCCCTTGGGATCCGCAGTGGCTCCGGAGGTGAAGACGATTTCGGCCAGATCATCGCGGTTCACGGGCTCGGGCAGAGCTGTGCGGGTGTCCGACCAGTCGACTTCGGCAAGAAGCCACGGGCGAGGCTCGGCGCCCTCGGGCCACACGACTTCGTTGCCGATCCAGACGACGCGGGCTTGAACCTTATCGTGGATGCGCAATAGAAATTCAAATGAAGCCCGGTAATCCACGGGGACCACGATTGCCCCGGTCAGCAGGCAAGCCCAGAACGCCGCGATCCATTCCGGCCGGTTTTCGCTCCAAAGTACGACCTTGTCGCCTTTGCGGACGTCCGCTTCGCGGAGCCGTACAGCTAAAGCGCGAGCAGCTTGCGCGGTCTCCCGGTAACTACGCTGCTCGACGCGAAAGCCTTCATCGTAGACGAGAAACAGATCCGGGAGGTCCCCAAAGTCTGCGAAGAAATCGAGCAGCGTGTCACGCTTCATCCGCTGCTATTATGACGACTATCTCCGATTCTAATTGCTTGAGGTATGGCCTCCCAGTGAAACTCGAATAGAGCCGATAATACGTCATAACTGGCAGAATGCGGAGTGTGCGGTCGGGTAGGCTCGCGAGAGTTGCGGATTAGCCGATGCGTTGGGAGACCTGACACAAGGTGTCTTTCCTCCGATCATTGCTGTCCCAAATCCGGACACTTTCCGTTGAGGTAATCCAGCAAATCGATGATTCTCCATGGAATTGTTTTGGACCCAGGACTGTGGGGATTTGAAACGTGAATTCCTCCCCGGAAAAGACGGTCAAAAGTGGCCGAGTGGGTGTATGCTGTGTCCACGGAACCTTTTGAACCGGCATCCGTAGTGAACCGATAAGGAGCATCCAAATGAGCCATCGAATCACTGCTTCCATCGCCCTGGGGGTCCTGTTGACAGCGGGATCGTTGTGGGCGCATCACAACATGTCGGCCCTCTTCGACTTCAACAATCGAGTCAAGATAACCGGCACGCTCACCAAGTTCGATTGGAGAAACCCTCACATCGAGTTAATCGTAGACACCAAGAACGGTGGTGGCGAGGTGGAAACCTGGTCGTTGGAAGGACCGGCGCCTTTCTTCTTCCGCGACCGCGACGTCAGCAAGGCCGATTTCGAGGGATCCGTTGGAAAACCGGTGACGGCGGAAGCCAGCCGCGCCCGCGACGGCTCCCGCTGGGGGTTGCTGCGGACGATGACGCTGCCGAGCGGCAAACTAGTGTCGGCGTGTCCGCAGAATTGCTGACCCGGCCTCATCTTCTCACCAAGCGTCAATCGTAGATAGAGCGTGTGTCACCTAGGAGGTCCCTGTGAAGAATCTCTACAGGATTTCAACGGTTACCGCATCGGCTGCGCTTGCGG
>Ga0207674_10000851_pt1 | contig 39823 bp, 28 predicted proteins | sample KBSCornC72_FD_184303 | JGI IMG/M metagenome (GOLD analysis project Ga0207674, IMG submission 184303) | Corn rhizosphere microbial communities from Kellogg Biological Station, Michigan, USA - KBS Corn C7-2 (SPAdes) (version 2) | ecosystem: Host-associated > Plants > Roots > Rhizosphere > Soil ... | reverse complement strand
GAGTGGCCAGCGCTCTAAATGCTTCTCAGCTTGAGCGCGAGACGGCGACTCCATTTAAGGTCTGGGCCCCTGCGATTACAGAGAAAGGCTGAATCAACAGGTCGGATGCTGGCTCGATTGCGAAGTATCGGGCACGGCAGGTATTGGGAAACTCAACAGATAGGAATCGATTTTTCATTGGTAAATATTCCCCCGCCTTTTGACGCTCCATTTTCATGGAACCTCTATCTTTCGGATGGCGGCTTGCAGTGCGCCTGAAACGGTCAGTCCGCTTGCGTCGACGAACACCGTTAGGCGCGAATACGTTGATAAAGCCTTGAAAATGGAAAATTTATGACGCATGGCCGTAACTGAAACAAGCACTGCGTCCGCGGACTTCTGGGCAGGGTCCTTTGAACGTAGGAGACGAGATGTTTAACTCGTCTTAACTATTTGTAACGGGCGGCATGCTAGTGGAGGACTTTCGAGGTGTCAAGGTTAATTTGCCGTCGCAAAGAAATCATGACTGCTTTGTGAAAACTCGGAGCTAGCTCGAGGCAGGAGTGTTGCGGTTGGTTCGTGTGACTTTGTGGATCGTCCTTAGTTTTTCTGGACTTTACCCTTAGTCACACTAACTAAACACGAAACTCCTTACCACCGAAATCGACTTTTGAAGCAAAGCTGCTCAAGCAGAAACCTGGACTACCGTGAAACTCGAGAGTGGAGATCCAAACTGATCTCGATCGCGCGTGTCACTACATCAGGGCCAACCCGCAACCATCAGGCGAGACAATCCAATAGCTAACCAGGACATTTTTGTCCACCCTGGTGTGGCGTGGGATTGCAACCACTTAGCCAACATCCTCTTGAACCACAAGGACAATTTAGTCATGCATGGGCCAGTAGTTTCACCTGATTTCCGGTGAAAAACCCACTGGCCCAACGATTGCCACAAAGCCCGCGCAGTGTAGAGCTTGAATTCGATGAACGAAGTGAGCCGATCGCCGATCGCGCGTGCGATCCTTCAATACCTGCTGAGTCATCCCGAAGCTCAGGATACTTTGGCGGGAATCGTTGAGTGGTGGTTGCCGGAGCAAAAAGTCAAAACGCAAACAGCAGCCGTGAAAAAAGTACTCTCACAACTAGTGCAGGAAGAGTTGTTGATTGAAAGAAAAGGCACCGACTCGCAGTTGCACTATCGGATCAACGCTGAGCGTTTAAGTGAGATAAAAGAGTTACTCAAATGATTCCAACGCTTTCCAGGCCGGCCAATACCAATACCGATACCGACATCTCTCAACCACCTGGTCCATCTAATGTGTTTCTAACTAACTAGAATTACCCTTGGAGGTCACTCATGCCAGTTGCACCAACTTATCCCGGCGTCTACGTTGAAGAGATCCCCAGCGGCGTGCGGACGATCACTGGGGTTGCCACGTCCATAACCGCGTTTATTGGCCGGGCGTTGCGCGGACCAACAAATGAAGCCATCACCATAAATAGCTACGCCGACTTTGAACGAATTTTTGGCGGGCTCTGGAATGACAGTCGTCTTGGCTTTGCCGTGCGTGACTTCTATCTAAACGGTGGGAGTCAGGCAATAGTCGTTCGTCTGTTTCATCCATTCTTCGCAGCGGCAGCCGATCGTGATGACGCGTTGGATGCTGCCCAAGATGCTGCGACTGCTGCATCGACCGCAGCGGGAGCTGCCGGCGCAACTGCAGCGAGTGTTGCCGCGGCCGCACGAGCCTCGGAAGCCGGTGAAGCTGCCCCAGGCCGAAAACGTGCTGCCAACGTTGTGGCCAGCGCCGCCGAAGCAGCTGCTGCAGCTGCCGGAGCTACGCCGGCTTCTGTTAGTGGCGCAGCAACAGATGCGGTTGGCCTGGCTGCCCCCGTTACAAAAGCGACAATTGATGCGAATGGACTGCAACTCACCGCCGTCTCCGAAGGCGAATGGGGAAATAAGTTGCGTGCGCGCGTCGACTATGACGTCGCAGGTGGCGCCGCTGATCTGTTCAATCTTTCAATTCGCGACGATTCAACAGGACAGACGGAAGTATTAAGAAACGTCTCGGTCGATCCCAACCATGCACGCCGCGTAGATCGTGTTCTGCAAAACGAGTCCAACTTTGCTCGCGCATCCGGTGCGTTGCCCGGGGCTCGACCTGCCGCACATGACGCGCCAACTGATGCCAATCCTTTGTGGGGCGATAACGGTACCAACGACAAAGTCACGGGCACCGGCATCGCGTCCAACGGTGGGCCAATCGATCAAAACGACTTCACTGGTCCAGGACTCGAAAATGCGAAACAGGGTCTTTACGCGCTTAGAAAGGCCGACCTTTTCAACCTCCTTTGCATTCCTCCCTATGACGCTGAAGACAATGTGGATGAAGGATTGATTTCGACAGCCACTGCCTATTGTCAAAAGCGACGCGCGATGATGGTCGTTGATCCACCAGCCGGGTGGAACGATAAAGACGACGCCAAGAACGGCCTCGATGCCTATATCACCACCAAGAGTAGCTACGCCGCGTTGTTCTTTCCGCGTTTACGACAGCCCAATCCGCTGCGTGGAAATCAAGTGGAAGACTTTGTTCCGTGCGGTGCGGTTGCCGGAGTTATGGCTCGTACGGACTCAGAACGTGGTGTGTGGAAAGCACCTGCGGGGCTCGCCGCAAACCTTGTAGGCGTGCCTCAACTCAGCGTTCCCTTAACCGACAATGAGAACGGAGAGCTCAATCCTCTGGGCATAAATTGCTTGCGTGCTTTTCCGGCTGCGGGTCGAGTGGTCTGGGGATCTCGCACTCTCGAAGGGGATGACCGGCTTGGCTCTGAATGGAAATACGTCCCCGTCAGGCGCACGGCGCTCTACATTGAAGAGAGTCTCTATCGAGGCATTCAGTGGGTTGTATTTGAGCCCAATGACGAACCACTGTGGGCGCAGATTCGATTGAATGTCGGCGCCTTCATGCACAACCTCTTTCGCCAGGGAGCGTTCCAGGGACAGACCCCTAAAGACGCGTACTTCGTAAAGTGCGATAAAGAAACAACCACTCAAAACGACATCAATCTCGGGATAGTAAATATTGTCGTGGGATTTGCGCCGCTAAAGCCTGCCGAGTTTGTAATCCTCAAACTTCAGCAGATGGCCGGACAGATCCAAACTTAAACGCGTCTTTGTTTCTCAACTGAATCCTCGATTGTCTGAAACGAGACAATCTTTCAACTTCTTGATTCGAGATTTAAGGAGCATCGCATGGCACAGTTCACAGTTAACGCACAGCGTTTCGATCCCTATAAGAACTTCAAATTTCGCGTCAAGTGGGACGGCCGGTATGTCGCCGGGATCAGCAAGATGGGAGCGCTGAAACGGACCACTGAAGTTGTGAAGCACCGTGAAGGTGGCGATCCCAGCAGTAGTCGGAAATCCCCAGGGCGCACCGAATACGAGGCGATCACACTTGAACGCGGCGTGACGCACGACACGGAATTTGAAAAGTGGGCCAACAAGGTTTGGAACTTTGGTGCAGGTTTGGGCAGCGAAGTCTCTCTGAAAGACTTCCGCAAAGACATCATCATCGAGGTCTATAACGAAGCGGGTCAACTGGCACTTTCGTACAAGGTCTATCGTTGTTGGGCGTCTGAGTTTCAGTCGCTTCCTGACTTCGATGCCAACGCAAACGCCGTGGCCATTCAGCATATCAAGTTGGAAAACGAAGGTTGGGAACGTGATGTCGAAGTGCCGGAACCGGCTGAGCCTACGTTCACAGTGCCGGCGGCGTAAAGAACTTTGACCTGGCTACCTAAGGCGTCTCATGCACGCGATCTCTGCTGAAGAACTGCTGCGAATTTGGGAGCTTGGACAATTCAGGCCGTTGCCGCACCGGGCTCTCCTTTTGCTCGCAGGCGGTTGGCCTTCGACCAGCAGAGAGGAACTGGAGCAGATGAGTATCGGAGAGCGAGATGCTCACCTGCTTGAGCTGCGTGAGAATCTTTTTGGACCACAATACGCCGGACTCGCCGAGTGTCCGTCGTGTCAAAGCAATATCGAGATCGATTTCGACTCAGCTGCGATCAAGAGTTTCGGGTCAAAACAATACGGTCCATTTAGTTTTGCCCTGGGAGATTTCGAGTTCGTGTACCGGGTCCCAAATTCTACTGATCTGCTCCCACTGAACAATTCGAGCGATCTTGAGGAGTTAAAGATGTCAATTCTCGGCAAGTGCTTGCTTGAAAGGAGATTCAAAGGAGCTGAGGTGTTGTTATCAGACCTACCATCCGAGGCGATCGATGCTTGCACCGCGGAACTGGCGAAACGGGACCCGCAGGCTGATGTTTCGCTAAGTCTTGTGTGTCCCGATTGTAATCATCGATGGGAAGTGATCTTCGACATTGTGACATTCGTCTGGCAGGAGATTTCCGTTTGGGCCGGTCGTTTGCTTCGTCAGATCCACACCATTGCCTCGGGATATGGTTGGACTGAACCTGAAATTCTGGCGCTCAGCCCGCTGCGACGCCAGGCCTACCTGGAGATGTTGCGAGCATGAGCGATTACCTGACTAACCTTGTATCTCGCAGCACTCAACAGGGCAATCTGCTCGCACCCCGATTGCCTTCAGTCTTTGAGTCGCAAACGAACGATGTCCCGGTTCAATTCCTCGATAGTTTTGACGAAGGGGAACAGACCCTCGCCGAACCTCATGCGCCAGAACAGCGAATGGTAAAGCCCGAGACCAGACCGCAATTGTCTACTCCTCAAGATGGTGGTGATCCCGAAGTGTCAATGCATCAGGACCAAAAAGCTTCTGGTGAAATGAGCCTGGCCGTCGAACTTCCCGTCCATGATCTGTTAAGTGAGACTACGACGTTCGATGAGAAGGATGAAGTTGGATCATGGGCAACAACACCGAATGCGTCACTGAGCTCACCGGAAAGCATTGATGGCCCAAACGCGAAGCCCGCCGAAGAAAGCCCGGCTGTTCACACGCAATCAAAGAATTTGCCAGGCAGGGATAAGATCAACATTGCCAGGGTTCGTCCTCCGAGTTCGCGTTCTTCCCGGCAGATTCGAACACAAAAGCGCTTCCACCCAAGTGATGAACCCGCGAATCTGTCGCTGCCGGCCGAAATCTCGCGCGAAGTTGTTTCGAATGACGGCATTAACGAAGAATCGAGTAATGACGATGGTGGAGCACTCACCATACGGTCACCTGAAACAAAACGCGTCCGTCGCTCAGGTGAAGTCTCCGTTGCTCGCGAGCGTGAACTCAGAGCTTCGCTACCAATGGACCAGTTGCTGGACCGTTCGTCGTCAGCAGGCTCCGCATATTCGAATGGACCAGCAGCAACGGAGAGTCCCGAGCCAGTAATTAATGTGACGATCGGCCGGATAGAAGTCAGGGCGACCCAATCTTCGGCCTCAGAGAAGCGCGGCTCGCACAGATCTCCGGTGATGCCGCTGGAAGATTATCTGAAACTGCAGCGCCGAGGTGGCGCAAGATGAGTAATACTCGAGCCATCGCCGCGGTTACCGCAACAATACGAGGTTTGATCGAGAGAGGATTCGATCCCGCTAAGGATCCAAACTCGGACCCGGAACTCCAGGGAACGGCGGTCACCATGCAACCGCCTGACGAAGCGCGTGGTTCAAATCCTCCTGACAAACAGATCAATATTTACCTGTACCAGATTCTTCCGAACCTCGCCTATCGTAATTCCGACTTGCCGAGACAGTTACGTCCGGGAGAAACCGGTCAACCACCATTGGCGCTGAATCTCTATTATCTCTTGACCGCCTACGCGATTGACGATGCGCAACCAGTGAGCCATCGCATTCTCGGTCGAGCGATGAGTGTCTTGCACGATCATCCTGTTCTCGGGCGGCGTGAAATCGAGGCTGCCCTTCCGAACACAGGTGTCAGTGAGCAATTCGAACGTATTCGATTGTCGCTTCAACCGATGGCGCTCGAGGACATCTTCAAACTATGGTCAGGATTTCAAACTCACTATCGATTGTCAGCCGCTTATGAGGCTACGGTTGTTCTGATCGATAGCACGCGACCAACATCCGCGCCCCTGCCTGTGCTGCAACGTGGCGAAGAAGACCAGGGTAATTCGAGCATCGCGGGAGTGAGCTTGCCGGTACTGGATACGATTCGTCTGCCGAAGGGTCAGAGCAGTGCGAGTTTAGGAGATGAGCTCAATATCGAAGGCAGGAATCTCGACGGTCTAATCGCTGTTCGTTTCGCCTTGATTAGCTCTCGGGCAAATGGATTCACACCGGTCTCGCTGGTCGCACCGGCAATCGCACTCTCCGACAAAGGCGTGAAAATCACGCTACCAGACGACGCCGCAGCTCAAACAGCCTGGCTCTCCGGCTTCTATACCGTTACAGCGATCGTCCAACGCGGACAACAAACCTGGAGCTCGAATGAACTGCCACTCTCGATTGGGCCAACGATTACGCAAATTCAACCTGGGAACGTAGTGGCTCGGGATGCGAACGGCGACGTGTCGTTAACATTGACTTGCACTCCAGAAGTCCGATTAGCGCGAGTCGATGATCAGCACATGCGCTTCGATCAGACAGTGGTGCTTTTACTGGGAAGCGGAAGGCAAATCGCGCCCAAAGCCCCACCAGCACCTCCTGCATCTCCTGCGCCTGCGCCGAAGAGTACAAACACGCTCGACTTTGTATTTCATGTTGAGCCGAATGAGGTGGGCACCTATCTGATTCGACTTCGAGTGGATGGGGTCGATAGCGTTCCTCTCGATCCGCAGTCTGAAATCCCTCAGTTCGCCGACGACCAGAAACTACAGGTGACGTAAATGTCGAGCCCCAGTGAATGGCACAAACGAAACGAGGAGTACCTCAGCAAATCGCTGACGATCTTGCGCTGGAAGTTATCTCGTTTTGCATCGACAAATCAGAGGTTCGGAGCCCGGGCAGCCGAGGATGCTGAAATTGATAGTTTGAACGATGCCGCTGTCACGAGTCTGAACACTGAGATTGCGAATCTCGAATTGTTACCAACACCGCCCGCGCTCGTAATTGTCAGCAGGCTATTCAAGCTTTCACGATTTGAACAAGATCTACTTCTGCTGTGCGTGGGAATGGAATTGGATACGAGAATCGCGAGCTTGTGTGCTCGAGCCCAGGATGATCCGCATCGTTCGTACCCGACCTTCGCACTCGCCCTCACCGTGCTCGATGAAGCTGCCTGGGACGTTCTTTCGCCTGAGCGCCCGCTGCGGCGCTGGCGTTTGATCGAAATCACACAGCATGGACCACAACCGTTGACGGTTGCAGCCTTGCGTGCCGATGAACGAATTGTGAACTACATCAAGGGGCTTAATTATCTTGACGACAGGTTGTCGCCACTTCTGTTTCCTCTGCAAGTGAGTGGGGTCGGCAAAGAGCTGCCAGAGTCATTCCAGTCCAATGTCAATACGATCGTCAACCAGCTAAAGCGACAACGATCGAATTGGTTCTTCCCCATCATTCAACTGGCAGGTACCGATCTCCAGAGCAAGCAACTAATCGCCGCTCACGCTGCAACTGCTCTAGGTATCCAGCTACTCCGATTCCCCGTGGCGCTTATGCCGGTTCATGCGGGTGAGCTGGAAATGGTTGGACGCCTGATCGAGCGAGAGATGGCGCTCTGGCCATTCGGTATCTATATCGACGACCAGGACCTGGAGAAGTCTGGCGCCAAAGAGACAACCACACATTCGCTCTTCAGATTGCTGACGCGGAGCAACGGCCTATTTTTCCTCGACACCCTGGACGGCAATCCCGCTCTCGCAGCGTTAGGCCGGAGTACCTTGACGATTGATGTAACGAAGCCTTCACAACTTGAACAACAAAAAATATGGCAGGAGATGCTTGGACCAACTGCCGATGGTCTGCCCGCAAGGCTTGCTGGTCAGTTTGATTTGAATATCTCGGCCATCCACGAGATTAGTGAGTCTACAGCGACGAAAGTTAATCAAGAAGAAAGTGGTCCGGAAGAATTCTGGGATGCGTGCCTGGCTGTCACTCGACCGAGATTAGATGTCCTGGCTCAGCATATTGAGCCCAAAGCAACGTGGGACGACATAGTGTTACCCGCACCAGAGCTCAATTTGTTGCGACAGATTGCCGGACAAGTGGGCCATCGTCAGACGGTCTACGAAGAGTGGGGATTTGCAGCGAAACGAACACGAGGTCTCAGTATTAACGCGTTGTTCGCGGGTGAGAGCGGAACAGGAAAAACCATGGCGGCCGAGGTCATCGCCAACGACCTTCACCTGAACCTGTATCGCATCGATTTGTCAGCCGTTGTCAGTAAGTACATCGGTGAGACTGAAAAGAACCTTCGGCGGCTGTTTGATGCCGCTGAAGATGGAGGCGCCATCCTGTTTTTTGACGAAGCAGATGCACTTTTCGGTAAACGTAGCGAAGTGAAGGATAGTCACGACCGATACGCAAATATTGAGATCAACTACTTGTTGCAGCGAATCGAGTCGTATCGCGGTCTGGCAATCCTGGCCACGAACATGAAGAGCGCACTGGACCAGGCTTTCATGCGGCGCATCCGGTTTATCGTCGAGTTTGCGCCGCACGGACAAGCGGAACGCAAGGCGATCTGGCAGCGAATCTTCCCGGTACAAACGCAAACAGTTGGGCTCGACTACACGCGCCTTGCGAATCTCAATCTCAACGGTGGCAGCATCAATAACGTCGCGATAAACGCCGCATTCCTGGCCGCCAGGGCGCAATCGCCTGTGACGATGCCGCTGGTCCTGCAAGCGGCTCGAAATGAATTTGTCAAACTTAAGCGTCCATTCAACAGCGACGATTTCACCTGGTACGAGGAACGAGCTGTTTCAGCATGAATATCAACTTGCATATCGATCGACTCATTCTTGAAGGACTGGCCATTGAGCCCGGTCAAAAGCGAAGCGTGCAAACAGCACTGCAGGCAGAGTTGGCGGAGTTGATCGCTGCCTCTGGCATCTCGCCAACTTTAGCGGGTGGCGGAGCGCTTCCCGAGACACGGGTTCCGGCAGTTCATCTCGTGGACCAACCTAGTCCGACCCAGTTGGGAACCCAGATTGCACGGTCAGTTCATCAAGGCCTGGCAAGTGACACGATGACAAAACGTTGAAGTGGAGTTTGATGTGAGGCGACGCTCGTACATTCAACCTCAATCAAGTGGGCCGTTCACGCCAGTCGCACGAGGAGCGCTGCAGCGAAAATGCGCTTGCGGTAACGACTCTCCTGGTGGTGGTGAATGCGACGAGTGCCAGCAGAAGAGCCAGTCGCTCCAACGAAAAAGTTCTGACGCGTCAACGGCCCAGGGAGTCATCCCGTCTATTGTCGATGAAGTGGTCAATTCTCCCGGTGCACCCCTTGATGAAGCGACCCGAAGCTTTATGGAACCGAAATTCGGTCATGATTTTAGCGGCGTCAAGGTCCATACGGACGAGCGAGCGGCCGAATCTGCCAGCGCAGTCAACGCTCGTGCGTATACCGTTGGGTCTGATCTCGTTTTTGGTTCTGGTAAGTACTCACCGTCAACGGTTGAAGGAAACGCGTTGCTGGCCCATGAGCTCTCTCACGTAGTTCAGCAGGATGGCTCCGCACAAACAGGAATTGCTGCCAAGTCAATTAGCCATCCCTCCGACGGAGCTGAACGTGAAGCTGATCTTGCCGCGCAGCAGGTGATGAACAACGAAGAGGTCCATTTAAATCAATCGGCCGCAGCCCCGATTCAACGATTGGATCTGGGCGAGGGAATTGGGATCGGAGCAGCCGTAGCGGGCGCCGGTCTCATCGGTCTCGGGATCGCAGCGCTGGCCGGCGCCTTCGACAAAACAACATTCACCGAAGCTGAACTTGACGCCTACCTCGCTTCGCTTGCGTCAAAAAGGAAGCCTGAGGGAACGACTGCGAGTGACAACAAGGCGCGCGACATCGTCGGCCGGTGGCAGAAAGGAATCGCCAAATACAATATCAATAACGGTTTTAAGAATGCTGGCGTTAGCATCTCCGCCTTTGACCTCAAGATATTGCTCATACAGGAAATGTTGTTGGGCGCTACGCTCGATGACGATGAGCAGGCGATTCTCAAGATCTTCTCAGCTTCAAGTCGAGCGGAACGAGACAACCTGGCGGATCGCATCGGTTACGACGAGCTTTATAGCGCATTCGATGGGGACGAGTTAGACCAGTTGTACGTCCTTCTGCCGCAAATGGGTTCCTTTCATCCACGTGGCTCTAAAGAGCACAAGGCCTACACAGTCGAGCAGTACATCGAAAAGTGGGAGAAGGAACATGGCGAGGTAATGACGCACGAAGAGAAGAAGACTCTTGGTCGCGGGTGCATCGGGATCACTGCTTTGAATCTTTTCACCATCGGGATGCCCGATCTCAGCAACTGCTACGACACGTTTGCTCAAGTGTGGGACGCAGCGAGAAAGATGAATAGCTTTTTGGCAGGAAGTTTCCCCGATCGCAAGGCCATCATTTTTTCCAAGCGCTTCTATTCGAGCGGGATGGATTTCGAGCCAGATCCAAAGACAGGCAAGGTAGACATGAGTGGTTACCACTATGCGCCCCGTCCTGGCTTTACGAATTACGACTACGGTCTCTACGACGAAGAGACCGGTAAGTGGTGGCACGCCAATCATTGCGACACGACTTTGCGTGCAAATCCGAAATGTGGTGGTCCAATGGAAGTCTACGAGAGCAATCTGCAGTACTACTCACGAGGCCTGGCTGATTTCGACCGACAGGTATTTTGTGTGGGCGTGGCAGTGCAGCCCTGAAGGGAATGAGGAACCAGATGGACGATGATGAGTTAGAGAAATCACTGGACCAGCAGACGGTGCTGCAAGGCTTTGCACTGAATGCTAAGGCAGGCGCCGTAATCATGACTGACGCGAACACTGTGGTCTATGTCACCGATCTCCAGGAATGGCCCGAAGACTTTGTCAACGATCGTGTTGAGGTAAAGGGCGTTCTTCATCGCGGTCAGGTCTATCCCGATGTGGACGTGGAGGATGGAGTGAGCAGCCAGGGCTTACCGGGACAACAGTTTTATATCGACATGGAAGGCTATCGCAGGGCCTAGAGGTGCTTCGTACTTCGCCATGAGTGAACACGTAACAACACAGACGGCAGCACCGGCAGTTTCACCGGCACAGCTCACAAACGGGGCGGTCCTGCAACGGAAGTGTGCTTGCGGTAGCTACGGCGAAGGAGGCGAGTGCGACAAATGTCGAAAGAAGGGCAATGAACTCCAGAGAAAAGAAGATGGATCTGGCGGGCCGGGTGAATTACCAGCATCAGTTCACCAGGCCTTGAGTTCGTCGGGACAACCTTTGGACTCTTCAGTTCGACGCTGGATCGAACCGCGTTTCAACCGCGACTTCAGCAATGTTCGAGTTCACACCGATGGTCCAGCCGCCCAATCAGCAAGAGATGTAAATGCCCTCGCGTACACGGTTGGAGCGGACGTTGTTTTCGCGCAAGGCAAGTACTCGCCCGAAACAGAAGCGGGAAGTCGATTGCTCGCACACGAGTTGACGCACGTGGTGCAGCAGCAACAGGGCAGCGTATCGGCGCAGGGAAAAACTGTCAGCGAACCCTCGGACGCTGCAGAAAGAGAAGCTGATTCGGTCGCCGAGAAAATCATGACCGGAGAAAGCATAAGCATTGCCAGTGCACCCAGCGCCGCGATCCACGCGGAGTTAAGTGATGGTGAAAAGGCCGCCGTCGTGGGTTCGATTGCCGGAGCGATTGGGATCGGGTTCGGCATCGCATACCTCGCAGGAGCGTTTGATAAAGAAACGTTTAGTGATACTGAGTTACGCGGGTACCTCACCACGTTGGCCACCACGCGCCGGCGCGAAGGACATCGTGACAGTGATAACAAAGCGCGGGATGTTGTCAGGCATTGGCAAGCTGGAGAAGCCGCTTTCAACATCAATGCGGGATTCAGCGCAACTAATGGAAGCCTGACAGGCAATCAACTCAAGCGATTATTGATCCAGGAGATGCTGGATGGTGTAACGGGGGGCGCCGACGAGGTCTCTATTCTCACGATTCTTGAAAACTCAAGCACGAGCGATCTGTTGGACCTTCTAGATCCGACACAAGGACTCGCAATCCAGGACATTGATAAGAAAGTAGACGGTGATAATCACGATCGCTTCGAACGCCTGTTGGAGGCCCGATTCCCGAGGGGTGGACCCTCGCCCGCGCCGCAACGAGATCAGACTGGACCAACGTGTACCGGACGTCAGAGCGTAATGGTTGATTTCGCACGTCGTCGTGCGTTGGATGAGGTCAACAACACAATAGCTATTTTAACTAGTCGTACCAATGAGCCAGCCGTCAGACGGGTCATCGATTGTCGTTTCCCGGGAGCATCAGCTGCTCAGATTAACGAAATACGAGGAGTATTCCAGCGAGTACTGACCCGGTTGCCTCAACGAATCTACCACTGTGCGGGTGAAGGCGGCGCCGCGGAGCTGGAAGGAATGGTGGCACGTGATTCAGAGGGTAATACTCGAACCATCGATTGTCTGTCGGAGTATGCAGTCACGTTCGGATTTAAAGCGGGCACAGGACGAGCAGGCACCATCAATGAAGTTTTTCTTTGTCCCGAGTTTTTCCGGCAGAGTCCAGAAGGACAGGTCATCACCATTGTTCACGAATCCGTACATGCTGCTGGATTGCTTCAGGATCCCAAGTATCAACCGCCTTGCGGATTGAACCTGGGTACATCCCTGATCAACCCCGACTCGTACGCCTATCTTGCCAGCGACCTCATGTCGATTCCTGCATCAGGTGCGAGCGGAAACGCCGAACAAGTTCAAAGGAAAGCGACATCGACTGCTCCCGCTACGTTGCCTTCTGTCGTAGACGACGCGCTTGTTTCCTCCGGCGAGAGTTTGGACGAGACGACGCGGCGCAGGATGGAGCTTCAGTTCAATCATGACTTTGACACCGTGAGAGTGCACACCGGTCCAACAGCTACGGCTTCTGCTCGCGCCGTCAACGCAGTCGCTTATACCGTTGGCGACGACATCGTCTTCAATGATGGCCAGTATGATCCGTCGAGCTCAACCGGCACACGCCTACTAGCTCACGAACTAACTCATGTGGTCCAGCAATCGAGCGAGCGAAATCAAGTTCCTCAACCTGCAAAGCCTTTCAGCGAACCCTCAGATCCAGCTGAGTTAGAAGCGGATGTTGCTTCTGACAAGATTTCCCGAGGGGAACCGGTTCAAGTTGAGAAGGCGCCCAACGCACAGTTGCATGCGATGAATCCTGGCGAGACCGCGGGCGTAGTTGCGGGTGTTGTCGGTGGCGCTGCAGCAATTGGCGTAGGTATTGCGGCCTTAGTCGGCGCCTTCGACACCTCAAAGTTTCGTGACTGCGGTGACGAGTGGCAGAAAAAAATAAATCCGGCAACTGAGACGGCCCAGGCATGGATCAGCAATGCCATCACGAAAGTTGATGCGGTTATTAGCGGTGGCAATAAACAAGGAGATCAGTTCGTAATCGACAAGCTGTGGGAACACTTCAAGATCACACCCGCAGCGAAGAAAGAACTTAATACCCTCCGGTCGGGACTCGCTGAAATTCAGGCTGGCTTCAGTTCAGTTGAGTTTGAATGTGAAGAGGGTTGTGATGAAACAGAAACCTCAGGTGAACTTGGTTATGTAAGCGGCTTGTTTGGCCTTGGTCTGTTTCCGCGCTTCGGTCGCATCCATTTGTGCAGGTTCTGGTTGAAACAGGACGCGCAAACGCAGGCGGAGACGATCGCTCACGAAATGGGCCATCGTTTTGCCGGGAAACGAGGAGACGTTCGTCGTCGCGAGAAGCCTCACGATTATTCAGCCCTGACGACGGATCAAGCACTCGAGAATGCTGACTCATACGCTCAGTTCGCCAAAGTAATATTCAACATCGGCAGCATGAAATCTTCGGAAGGCTCAACCGAAGACGCACCTGAAACTGGAAAAGTTAATCGCAAAGCGATATCTGACGACGAAGCGTCTGCGGTTCCTTCCCAGGTTCACGACGTATTGCAGGACTCCGGTGAGGCTTTGGATTCAGCGACCAGGGAATGGATGGAACCACGTTTCGCTCGCGATTTCTCGGACGTCCGCGTTCACACCGGCGCTCAAGCTGCAGACTCGGCCCGGTCTATTAACGCGGCGGCTTATACGGTCGGTCATGACGTCGTATTTGGACCAGATCGCTATGAGCCCGGCACTTCGCAGGGAAAGACCTTACTTGCTCACGAACTAACGCACGTGGTCCAACAGTCAGGCGAAGTGGCTTCGCATGATCTGCAGATTGACGAAGATCCAGGCGCTGAACAACAGGCTGATCAGGTCAGTCAACAAGTTGTGCAGGGTCACTCTGTCCAAAACTCTCTGCAAAGTCCTTCGTCAACGCCAGGAGGATTGCATAGACAGGCTGAAGATGACCTGGGGCCTGAGCCGGAGGAGAGAATTCAACCACCTCAATCAGGCGGAATTCCGGTGGTGAATCCGGGTCGAGGCATGGGAGGCAATCCACCACCACCCGGTTGTGTTGAATTCCTTTGGGCCCGCGAATACGAACGCATCTTCAGACTCGACACGATCTCCGTACTGGCGATAGGCGCAGTTTCAGCCGGCGACTCAAAGCAAGAGGTTAGGGATGCTCGCCAGAAGAACCGCGCCGCTCAAATAGGAGTTAGTGAGTTATGTGAGAAGTATGTTGATGTGAAGCATCCCTTTAGCATTCGCTTCTACTATAGCGATGTAGATATTCGCACCTCACCTGGCGATAAGATCGAGACTGATGATGCGAAAAAGAACCGTGCGTTGGGCCAGACGCTCGGCGCTGGATTGGTTCCTAAGCTCCTCGTCTATGTTGAGCGTGAGCTTGCATGGCAGGAAGACTTCGGCACAGACACTAAAGCCTTTGATGAGAAGCTCAAATCTCTAATCAAGTCAGCCTCGACTTCGGGCGCAAAAAAAGGTCGAAACATAGGGATGATCGTTGGCGGCGCGCTCGGGCTGCTTACCGGCGTCGGAGTAGGGCTCGCAGCGGGTTTCGCCCTGGCAGCGGGCGGAATGGCGGGTGGCGCAGCTGCGGGCCTTGGAGTTCTCGCGGGTCTTGGAGCTGGCGGCGCAGTGTTCGGCGCCAGCACAGGAATTGGCGCATTGATAGGTCATGCAGCCGGTAAAGACCGCGGCACCGAAGCCTTGTCGGATGAAAGGATCAAAGCGGTTAAGAACTGGATGAACTACGCGCGGTCCAAGGGCGAGGTGAAGGAGGGGTTGGAAGGAAGTGAGGCCGACGACCTGGCGCGTGATGCAATTACATTGTGGATTGATAAACCTGATGAGATGCCATTGACGGTCCAGGATCGTCGTTTACTGATCAGGATAATGCTAGATGGTCCAACTCTCGACGATGATGAACGATCCATCATCAAGTTATTCGAAAATTCTACTGACGCGGAAGTGCTCGAGATTTTAGACACGACCGTGGACAAGAAACATCGCGTTATCTTGCAGGATCTAGACGCCAACATTCACGGCGAAGAGTGGAAGCAGTTCAGAAAAATGTTGGCGGCCAGGTATCCAACGCTGGGTGCTCCTGAAATTGAGCGTTCCGACAAACCAAGCGACACGAGTTGCGAGGCTGATCGAACGATCATGATCATGGAGGCGAGAAAGCGTGCGACATCAATCATCCCTATCGCGCTGCAACGTCTCTCGGATTACGAGAGTGATCCAAAAGGTAACAAGGACGTTTTGGACCAGATGCAGTGTTACTTCCCAAACGCGACAGCGGCTGACATTGCCCGGATCAAGAGTGTGTTAACAACCGTTCAGCGACAGATGTCATCGCGAAAGTTTGTGTGTGCTCCCGCAAACAAGCAGTTGCAGATACCGACACCGAAAGGGCCCGCGACTAATGAATGTGCGAGCAATGAACCCGCCTACAGCGTGACCTGGCCCGGCGATCAGCAATGGGAAGCGCGACAGGAGACTTTTGTTTGTCCGTTATTCTTTGAGAATGGCCCGGACACGCAGACGATGACAATCATCCACGAATGGATCCATCAGGCAATTCCGCAATCGGAGATTGACGAGTATGACCCGAAGTGCGGAAAACTTGCGAAAGACACCGCGCTTGGCAATCCAGATTCGTACACCTATCTTGCTTTCAACCTTGCATCAGGCCACGCCGCTGCAAACGCCGGCGCACCATCAGTCTCCATTGGAAATTTCCGCAATAGTGGCTCCCCAACTCCCGAGAATCGCTGTGTGAGTTGCACCCAGATTCCTACCCTCGGAGTCGACCCGGGATCTGGTGAGAACTTCATGGAGCTAACCGGAGAAATTGTCGGACATCAACCGGGCGCGCTGTACGACTTCAAGAGAACTAAAGAAGTTGCCATTTGGATGGAGACCCAGGGTTCCTGGCAACGAGCAAAGTATGACCCTCCGGGGTCTCTTGACGACGCTTCCGCTGACGATGAAGACACAGCGCCCAAGAACAATCGAATCTACAGCATTGACGGTCCCGGTCTTCACGCACCGCTCCCTTCAGTTGGTGATCCTTCGATCGATGGTGGCGTCTACAAGGGCAACTTTATCGAAACCGTAAATGTGAAGGTGGGAGACGGACCGTGGACGCCTGGCTCAAACAATTTCCTTTGGCATTCGATTACATGGTTTGAGCGAGGCAGCGATGGTGTGTTGAAGAGAACACCGTCAAATAACGAAATTGAGCCCGGGCATATTTCTATTGGACCAGCCGCGCTTCCCTTTGGGCCGGGTGATTACAACGTTCCTATCTACGAAGACGGGGTGCCGGCATAACCATGTCAACCTTTCGTTCAAATCGAGCTTCGGCATTCAGGTTCCCGGTACAACGGCGCACCACAGGTCGATCGGTGTTGCAGCGACAGTGTGCTTGCGGGAGTCGATCCGAAGGCGGTGAGAGCTGTTCCGAATGTGCCGAGAAAGAGAAAGACCGAACGTTGCAACGTCGATCTTCGACCGCGGGAACGAGCGAGGTGCCGTCGATCGTTTATGGCGTCCTGGACTCGCCCGGCCAACCATTAGTCGACGAATCGCGCAGCTTTATGGAAGCGCGTTTCGGCTACGATTTCAGCAGTGTTCGGGTGCATTCGGATCCCGATGCACAGCGTTCAGCAGACGCAACAAATGCGGAAGCTTACACGGTAGGTCACGACATAGTTTTCGCCTCGGGGCGATATCGACCTGAAACAACTGAGGGTCAACAGTTACTGGCTCATGAACTTGCCCACGTGGTCCAACAAGACGGCGCTTCTGCGAACAGCGGGCATATCACGATGGGTAAGACGGATGAACATGAGCATGAAGCAGACAGCATTGCGTCAGACATCGCAAGTGGTCCCACTGGTGAACAACCAGGTACTTCGACAGCAAACACTCAACTGCAGGCAAAAGACAACGAGGATTCCAAGTCTGCTTCCACCGGCACTCCGGCTAAAGCAGGCGCTGCACCCTGTATTGAAGAAGTGGTCGGCGAGGACATCGCCTCACTACTCCAGTCGGGAGTCGTAACGATAATCGAGTTTGGTGCGCCCTGGTGTGAAGGATGTAATCAGAATAAGGACAGTCTGGAGGTTATCTGCGAACGCTTCAAGAAAGACCCACCGCCGGTACCAGTCCGAATTTATTCAATTAACACTGACCTCCCAGAAAATGAAGGTCCGAGTAAAGAGTATGTCGGAGCCAAGATTCCGGAGCTCTACTTCTACGTCGGCAGCACCTTGAGGGCTCGATATAACCAGGGATTGCAGCCGGATTCGATGGAATACATCGTGAAGGATGAAGTCGAGTATGCGTCGACTGCCGGTTGGTGGCGTGGTGCGAAGAAGGGCGGAAAGTGGGGTGGTCTGATTGGGGGCGCGGCCGGATTAATTGGAGGAATTGCGGTCGCTTCAAAGGCAAACCTGGACAACCCGATGCTGGGCTTCTTAGGAGTACTGGGTGCAGGTGTTGTTGGTGGAGCACTGCTTGCGGGCGGAATCGGCGCAATAGCAGGTGCGATCGGCGATGATCGAAAGACCGGACCAAAAGATCAAAAGCGAAAGAAGTTTCAGCCCAAGTTACGAAATCAAATCGAAACCGAAAAGGAAGAGCGTGACGCCGACCAATGGGCCATGCTGGCAGGAAACAGGGACTCGTCAAACAGAGGTCGACCTTTAGATCAAGGAACAAAATCGTTCATGGAGGAACGATTTGAGCATGATTTTGGGCATGTTCGAATTCATCACGATGAGCACGCTGAAGCCCTGACTCGTGAATTGAATGCTTTTGCCGTAACCCAGGGTTCCGATATTTCCTTTGCCACGAACGGTTACCAACCCAACACCGTCAACGGTAGAGCAGTCATGGCCCACGAACTCGCTCACGTGGTCCAAAACGATAACTCTGCCGGTAATGCTCCAACCATTGCTCTTGAATCAGAGGCCGAGAGCGCAGCTGATTCCGTAATGAGCGGAAAACAGCCCGCCATTCAACACGGGTCGTCCCAGCCCGCTCTCGCCATCACGCGGGGGGAAAAGACGGCGGCCGGTGCCGCGTTAGGCGGAGCAATTGGTGGCGCTGCGGGAGGGTTACTCGGTTTGGGCATCGCCTCAAAAATGAGTGGCACTCCTTTTCTCAGCGGACTTGCGATTGGAGGACTGGTCGGGATGGGAGTGGGAGCGCTTGTCGGGGGATTGATCGGGTTCTTTACTCGACGACACGAATCAGAAAGCGTTGCTGAAGCAGAGGAGTTGATTAGAAGGAAGTACGGAAAGTACATCCCTAACGCCAAGATGGGTCCGCTTCACAACGCCAGTGTTCACGTGGTCACTAAAGAAGAACTTTGTGAACGAAAACGCTGTCGCTCACCAGAAGCCGACTGCAACCTCATTGGGTGGACCGATACGGGAGTTCCGATGAAGCCGAGTAAAGGTCCGGCTGACCAACCTGAGCCGATCGCGAAACCCGAAGACGAGCCGACGTGCAACAACAAACAAATGGAGCACGCAACAGTGGACCATCCCGTCATTTATTACGTGAAGAATGACGAGACAGCCGGAACTCTTATACACGAGGGACTCCACGCCCATTCGCACCCGAGCTTCGGATACTTGCACAACCACGTTGTAGAAGGCACCACCGAATATTTCTCTCGCAAGCTACAGGACGAGATCAACATGCCTCATTACGGGAGTTACAACGACGAAGTACAAAGCGTGGAAAAGCTGGTAGCTCTCGTAGGTGAGGAACGCCTGGCGCAGGGTTACTTCACCGGGCTGATGCCGGAGTTACATCAGGCGGCAAACAGCCAGTTGGGCCAATGTGCGTTGATTACCTGGGCGTTCAATTTACAAATGGGCTCTGAAGCACGCGCGCAGCAAATAATGGAGTTGCGAAATCAAAATTACTGTACGTCGAACGAGCTTCATACAGTTTCCCCGGCAGATTTAACTCCGGCAGCTCCGAGTAGAGATCAGACACAACAGACGGTAGAACAAAAATGAGTAGCTTTCCCAATTCACCCTACGTCATTAAAGGTGGCATCGTGCTACTCGATCCGACGACTGCGCAAGTCCAGAAGATCATCGCGCTGCAGTACAACCCCGATACGCTGACACGATCCCTGCAGGTCCAGGCAGTATCAGAAGGTAGCGATCGTTCAGAAGCGCTTCGGTTGAAAGGACCGCCGGTCGAGACCTTCAAAGTAGAAGCCGAAATAGATGCAACGGACCAGTTAGAAGCAGCAGGACAAAACAGGACTGTGGTTGAGAATGGGATTCATCCTCAGATCTCAGCGCTCGAAATGATTGTCTATCCTAAGAGCGCACAGGCGATCTCCAACTTTGCTCTATCGCAAACCGGCACACTCGAGATCATGCCGGTTGAAGCGCCGCTCACCCTTTTTGTGTGGAGTGCGAAGCGAATCCTGCCCGTGAGATTGACCGAGTTCAGCATTACTGAAGAAGCGTTTGACACCAAGCTGAACCCGATTCGGGCCAAGGTGAGTTTAGGGATGCGAGCTCTCAGTTTCGATGATCTCGGCTTTACGACCAAGGGCGGCAGTCTATTTCTCGCTTACCAGCAACAGAAAGAACGTCTGGCTGCCTTAAGCCAGGGCAGCAGCTTCGGAACCCTGGGCATTGGAGGAATCCCATGAGCGATGCGTTGCAGGCCCTCATCACGGCCAATTCAATAAGAGCCACTCCTTATCCGATCAATAGTCGTTATTACGGCGCTGAAGTGGTGCAGTTCGAAGAGCCGGGAGGACGTGCAGTGGTCTACCTGCGTCGTCGATTCGTTCCCCAGGCAGACCGCTTCCACCTCCTGCAGTTTCACACAGTTACCGAAGGTGAGCGCCTCGACAACATCACGGCGAGGTATCTCGGTGATCCAGAACAGTTCTGGCGAGTCTGCGATGCAAACAATGCTATGCGACCTGAGGAGCTGACCGAGACGATAGGCCGTCAACTACGAATAACACTGCCCGAGGGAATTTCTGGTCCAACGTTATGAACCAGGGCTTTTATCTATCAATACGAATGGGATCGGTGAATCCAAGCGCGGTGCCTCAACAAGTAATTGAGGCACTGACTGAAGTGTCGGTCAGTTCCACCGTCGGAGCGCAGAGTGGATTTCAAATGAAGTTTACCCTCGGGAAAAATTCTTTCATCAGCCAAAACCTTTTGCCCTCGGGATTTTTTGATCCAAGGACCAGGGTGATCATCACTGTAACAGTAAACGGTACGCCCGAAGTTTTGATGGACGGAATCATAACCAAGCACGACGTCACTCCCAGCAACGAGCCAGGCAAATCGACGTTGACTGTAACCGGTCTTGATATCTCGGCATTGATGGATTTTATCGATCTAACAGGTATTCCCTATCCAGCACTTCCCAACTTCCTGATCGTAGATATAGTCCTTGCCAAGTATTTACTCTTCGGAGTTGTGCCGGTAGTTATTCCCGACCTAATTAACATTCTCAGTAATCCTCTCGAGAAGTTTCCGAAGCAGCAAGGTACGGACTATCGCTACGTATCAACGCTGGGCCAGAAGAGCGGCTACGTTTTTTATATTGATCCTGGTCCTGAACCGGGAATGAGTTTGGCCTACTGGGGGCCGGAATTCGGCGGCTTCCTGCCGACTCAACCGGCATTGAGTATCAATCTTGATGCGGCTACCAATGTTGAATCTTTAAACTTTTCTTATAACGGATTGGCCGCGACACAGTACATAGCAACCATCCTGGAAAAGAACTCGAAGATTCCGATTCCCATTCCCATCCCCAGTATTGATTTCCTAAAGGCTTCTTTATCGGAAAAAGCGCCGACTCCCCTGAAAAGCAAAGTTATCGGGGACCTGGCGAGCAAAAGTTTTGGCGAAGCAGCGTTGCTCGTAGTTGGAGCATTGATGGCTACCGACGATGCAATCACGGGCTCGGGCTCGCTGGATGTTTTGCGCTACGGGCATGTTTTAAAAGCGAGAAGAAAAGTCGCGGTACGGGGCGCGGGAGTCTATTACGACGGTCTGTACAACGTTAAGAGTGTGACTCATAACATGAAACGCGGTGAGTACAAACAGAATTTCACTCTCGCTCGTGGCGGTGTGAAGTCGTCTGTTTCAACTGTAGGTCTATGAGCGACGGCGGACCAAAATTCTACGGCGTGTACCGGGGTACCGTGATCAATAACATCGATCCGATGCAGATGGCGCGTATTCAGGTACTCGTTCCGGATGCCGGTGGGCTGACACCGTCGACGTGGGCCATGCCGTGTGTCCCCGTGGCCGGAAAGCAATCAGGCACATTTGTCGTGCCTCAGATTGGCGCCGGAGTTTGGATCCAATTTGAGAATGGCGACCCGGATTATCCGGTATGGACCGGGGGATGGTGGGGCTCGGCTGCTGAAGTACCCGCGATTGCTCTCGCAGGGAATCCGGTTAGTCCAAGCATTGTCCTGCAGTCGGGCCTGCAGAATATGTTGATGATTAGCGATGTGCCTGGTCCAACCGGAGGCATCATCCTGAAAACAACTGCGGGAGCATTCATTTCCATAAACGATGCCACGGGAATAACTATCTCCGATGGTAAAGGCGGAATGATCAACATGATCGGAGGGGTTATCACGATCAACCAGGGTGCGATGTTAATCAAGTAAATAAGGAGAATTAAAATGCCGGGATTTCTTGTTCACGTTGGAGCGAGTGTTCAGTGTTCGCATTTCGCTCCCGCTCAGCCAACAGCTCCTAATCCACGCGTACTCGTGAGTGGTCAACCAACCGTGACCATGCCGACGCCATATGCAATTGCGGGATGCACCTTCAACGTAAGTGGAGGACCGTCGCCGTGTTTGACTGGTCAATGGCTTACAGCGTCAACCAGGGTTTTCTCCAACGGTCAGCCACTTGTGCTGCTGGACAGCCAGTCAGTTTGCGCGCCGAACGGAACGCCCATGCTGATTATCGCGACTCAAACTAGAGTGACCGCAACTTGACCAGGAGGCTGCAGGAACGCAGCTACGTTTATGACGAACATTGATTTTCCCTTTCAATTTGGTTCTCGCGGACGGACAGCCACGACAGATGATGACGATCATGTTCGCGACATGATTGAACAACTGCTGTTTACCAACGCCGGTGAACGAGTAAATCGTCCCGACTTTGGTAGTGGCCTGCTTCAGTTGATCTTCGCGCCGAACAGTCCGGAGATGGCTGCAGCACTGCAGTTCACCTTACAGGCCGCCCTGCAACAATGGCTAGGCGATCTGATTCAAATTCAAGCACTCGAAGTTGAAAGTGAAGACTCGAGCTTGCGAGTCGGTTTGCAGTATGTCGTATTGCGGACGGCAGAGCAGCGAACGACAACTTTCGTGCGGGGAGGTGTGTGATGGACGCCGTAAGGCTGCAGTGCTCGGACGAACGCCGCCGTCAACTGATGAGGGACCAGGCCGATGAAAAAGGCGGTCTCAATGGCGTCGATTTCGTTGAGGTCGTTGCCGGAACATCGCAGCGTGAATTGTGCGTCCACTTCTTTGGCGAGATTCCGCAGCTCGTTCGCAATAACGTTCGCATTGAAGGCGGCAGTCGGATCAGGGATATCAAGGTACTCGAAATTCAGCCGCACGAATCAGCCGATCCGGAACACCAGGATTGTCTTCGGGTTTTGCTCGATAAGGCGGGAGACTTTTCTTGTTATCGCATCTGCTTTTACGAAATTGATGGCGACGGACTGACCACTAACTCTTACTTGAAAAGTTTTGATCCTCGTTATGCCTGCGCTGATTTCGGTTTTAAGGTCGATTGCGCCAGCGAACTTGATTGTCTTCCTCAGCCAGAATGTCTGCCAACCGAACTCACCACTCCCGAGATCAACTATCTCGCAAAAGATTATGCGAGTTTTCGGCAGTTGATGTTTGACCGCATGTCGTTGCTTGTGCCCGATTGGCAGGAGCGGCACGTGCCCGACCTCGGCGTGGCTTTGATCGAAATCCTTGCGTACGTCGGAGATTATCTTAGCTATTACCAGGATGCAGTTGCGACTGAGGCTTACCTTGACACCGCCAGACAGCGGATCTCAGTTAGACGACATGCACGCCTTGTCGATTACTTTCTGCACGAAGGGTGCAACGCTCGAGCGTGGATTACAGTTTGGACCGATCAGGATCTGAATGATCCGTCATTGACTTTAAAAGATTTATATTTTGCGACCAGCGAAGATCGCGATGCGGAAATCTTTGAGCCACTAGTTCCCAATCCAAACGCACCGCTGGAGCTCTATACCGCGCACAACACGATCCTTTTTTACACCTGGGGAAATCAAGAGTGTTGTTTACCGCGAGGCTCGACGTCAGCGACTCTACTGGATGAATGGGTTTCCGAAAAGACTGACTACAAATCACAGTCATATAAGCAGTCCTCGAACTATGTAGAGAATCAAGCGGAGCCATTGCGAAGTCTGAGAAATTTGAAAACCGGCGATGTGCTGATCTTCGAAGAGGTGATTGGGCCTCGAACCGGAGACGAGGACGACGCGGATCACACGCACCGGCATGCAGTGCGTCTCACCAGTGTCACGCCAACTCAAGATCCATTGATTCAAGTTGAAGTCGAAGGCACGTCGCGCAAGTGGCCCACCCCGTTAGTCGAGATCGAATGGTCCAACGAAGATGCTCTGCCAATGCACTTGTGTTTGTCCGCGCGTTTGCCGGCGCCGGACTGCACTCTGGTTACAGATATAAGTGTGGCTCATGGCAACGTGATACTTGTAGACCACGGACAAACCATCGACTCACCAGAAGATCTAGGCCAGGTTGCACAGGAAGAGATAACCGGAGAGTGCGCGTGCGACGGCAGCGTCATGGACCTGATCAAGGTCCCCGCAAAATTCACCCCTGTACTTCAGGGTAAGCCACTTACCTTTAGCGAAGTTGTCAGCTGGAATGGACCGGCCAGTGTTAGCCTGGTCCAGGATCCGCGTAATGCTCTGCCGCAGTCGTTGAGTGTGACCGGACTTCCGGGCAAGTGTCCTCAGCCCGGCACGTTCCAACAACCCGAAGTCCTCGAGGGCGTAGATCCAATGGCTGATGGCTGGAGTTGGTATCCGAGGCGAGATCTGCTGAGCAGCGGTTCCCTTGATCAGCATTTTGTGGTTGAGATGGACAATGACGGCCTGGCCCACCTGCGATTCGGAGATGGTGAGCTCGGTCGAATTCCTGCAGCCTGCACACTTTTCAGAGCCAATTATCGGGTTGGCAATGGCTCGTCGGGCAATGTTGGAGCAGATACGATCACGACAATTGGCTGGCGCAAGGAAACGGTCGGCGGGTTGACGCTTAAACCCAGAAATCCTTTGCCCGCGATTGGGGGGATCGAACGCGAGCCAATGGCCGAGGCGAAGCTATTTGCACCGCGAGCATTTCTGAAACGACTCGAACGAGCAATAACTGCCGATGACTATGCACGAATTGCCGAACGGTTCCCCGGTAATCGTGTACAACGCGCGGGAGCTGCACTGCGTTGGACCGGTAGCGGTTACGTGGCCCAGGTGTCCATCGATACAGTTGGTAGTGAAACAGCTGATCCTCAACTCCTAAATGACATTAAGAACTACCTCTATCCCTATCGACGCATCGCGCATGACATTGAAGTTCAACAAGCGCGTTATGTTCCGCTGAGAATCGAGATCTCGATTTGCGTTGCGAATCATTACCTCCGCGGCGATGTTGAAGAGGCGCTGCTGAATGTATTTGGCAGGCAACGTTTACCCAACGGTACTTATGGACTTTTTCATCCTGATAATCTGACCTTCGGAGAGGGCATCTATCTCAGCAAGTTGGTAGCAGCTGCCCAGGCTGTAACCGGAGTTGAAAGTGTTCGCGTTACTGCTCTTGAACGATTAGGTGATGGTCCTCGCGGTGAATTGGACGAAGGCATATTGACGCTTGGACCACTTGAGGTGGCCCAACTCGATAATGATCCAAACTTCCCGGAACGAGGAATATTGAAACTAACGATGCGAGGTGGACGATGAGTTGCGACTGTGGATGTAACGGTCAGTTACCTTGCGGCTGTTGCGAGGGAACTCAGATCCTGACGCCTGTTAAACTCGGTAACCGGCCTGGTTTGAATGCCATCAGTTACCGGGCGGGTACTCATGGTTCGTTTTTGACAACCATGAAGGCGCGCTTGGCCGGAAACAGCCAATCTCCACTTGCAAAACTGAAAACACGCGACACCGGCGACTTTTCAATTGCGCTGATGGATTGCTGGGCAACTGTCGGTGATGTGCTCACCTTCTACCAGGAGCGCGTAGCCAATGAAGGGTTTCTCCGTACTGCGGGGGAGCGCCGCTCGGTCCTCGAGTTGGCTCGCTTAGTTGGCTATGTATTGAGGCCGGGCGTCGCGGCCAGCACCTATCTCGCTTATGCCCTGGATAAACCAATTGCTATACCGGCGTTGATTGACGTCAATGCTGTGTCCACAGCGCCGCCTGATCCTCCGGTCACCATTCCCGCAGGAAGCAAGGCGCAGAGCGTTCCTGGCCCAGGCGAGTTACCACAAACATTTGAAACATCAGACGACCTAATCGCTCGTGCTTCGTGGAACAATCTGCAAGTTCGCGTGACCCGGCCGCAGAAGATCACCGAAAGCACGCGCACGATCTACTTCAAGGGCAATCCTAATTTGAAAGCCGGCGATCCGCTCTTGCTATTGATCTACTCAAGTCCCGCCAAGCCTTATCTATTTCGAGTTGAAAGCGTTACACCAGATCCAGTGAAGGAGCGCACAAGAGTCACCGTTAGTCCATGGTTACGCAACGTTGACGATGACGATCCCGATGCCTCGACTGGCGCAAGCTTCCAACAGGTCGTAAAAGCGATCATAGTCCGATTCAGTGCGGTCGAGAATTTTGGCGTTTCCGCAACCAGTCGATCGGGCGCCGACACCTTGCGCATTCTTGAACAGCTGAAATCCCAACTCGCTTCTACTACGGACGAAGCAACTCTGGCGGCGTTTATGCGGCGCCAAACCCTGCCAAAACTCAAAGAACAACACGACGCGGCTGTAACCGGAAGATTCACACGTGTTGAGCCATGGTTGTCGGCGCTCATAGAAGCCCTCGAGAGTGCAGTAAAAAATGAGATGGCAACGCACGCCGGCCGCGAGGGCGGACTCGGAGCGGCGCCTCTCCCAAAGCCAAAAGGTGTCACCACTCTTGGGGCTGTCTTATCAACTCTTACGAAAGCTCCATCGATTCAACCACAGAGTGAACTGGAACTTTCGCGAAGCGTGACCAGCTCACTCTCCGCAAATGGAGATCTCGCTGCCCGTCTGCTGTCAGAGTTGAAACCCGAGCTGGGGCCGGTTCTGTACAAGGCATGGTCCAATGTCCCTGTGTCCACCAGCCCCAACTTTGAAGTTCACACTCTTCGCACACGAGCTTCTCTCTTCGGTCATAACGCTCCGCCCGAGCCGGTGAAAAATGATGAGGGCGTCGTCACCGGTACCAAAGAGTGGGACCTGCACTACTTCAGCACGACGAGCACCGAGCCGTTCAGGATTGACATGCGATCGGACCAGGGACATCAGCAGTTTACTGGTGTTATCACCGTTGGTAGTCACCCGAGCGAGCAACAGACTTTTAACATCGGGGAAAACACAGTCGAGATAACAGCGGCGGAAGAAAAGGTGCTGGTCGATGTCAAGCGCGTTACGGATACCGTGTTTGTAATTCGTTTCGAATTTTCGACACGCCCTATTGTTCTTTCGGTTGGTCTGACGTTCGGTCAATCAAATTTATCGGTTGACAGTAGCGAGAGTGGGACGGGAGTGTCTGTTAGCGAGAGTACGCTAACGACCGCGGGTTCGATGACGATTCGCGGACAACTGCAAACGACGGCCGGTCGCCAGAGTAAAGAGGCCGCCAACGTGGTGTGGTTAGACGCTGCATATGACCGCTTAAAACCAGATAGCCACGACGATGATGATCGCAGTTCGCCGGATACGCAGAGCTGGATCGTGCTCGAGAGGCCTGAAGCAGTTATCGATCCCGACGGCACAACGTTCATTCCAAAACTCGTCATCAGCCGTGTGGTCCAGGTCGGTGAACGTTCGCGCTCGGATTACGGAATCGCCCTCAAGAGTACACGCATAACGTTGGATAAACCGTGGATTGATGTGCGGGCCTCCGACGATTTCGAAGTTGTACGAGGCACCGCCGTCTTCGCCGAAAGTGAAAGGCTGGAGCTTGCCGAAGAACCAATCGAAGACGACATTGCCGGCGCCGAACTCGAATTGGCTGGACTTTATGAAGGGCTTGAAAGCGGAAAATGGTTGATTGTGAGCGGTGAAAGAACCGACGTGGGTGCCAGCGACTCGCAGACGAGTGGCCAGCAACCAGCAACTCGAGTCGCGGGTGTTCCAGCCACTGAGCTGGTGATGCTCGCCGGGATCAGTCAACGCTATGATGCAAACCTTCCCGGAGATAAGACTCATTCGTTCCTCGGCCTCGCGAATGCTCTCGCATACACGTACAAGCGCGACACGGTTGTTGTTTACGGTAACGTGGTCCATGCGACTCATGGAGAGACGCGGCAGGAAGTCCTCGGCAGTGGTGATGCCGCTAAGTCTCTTCAACAGTTCACGCTAAAACAATATCCGCTGACCTTCATCTCGGCAGCCACGCCGGCCGGCGCCGAAACCACGTTACAGGTGCGAGTTAACGATGTTCTTTGGAGTGAGACCGATACGCTCGCAGCTTTGGGTGCAAATGACCATCGATACATCACTAGAACTGACGACGACGACAAGACCTCGATTGTGTTTGGCACCGGACAAAATGGTTCACGTTTACCGACTGGTCCAGAGAACATCACGGCAAAGTATCGAACCGGAATCGGGAAACCCGGCAATGTACGGTCGGACCAGATCACTTTGCTTACGTCTCGCCCACTCGGAGTCAAAGGTGTGACGAATCCTCTACCAGGCACAGGCGGCGCTGATCGAGAAGACCGCGATCAAGCGCGACGCAACACGCCGCTTGCAGTCACTTCCCTCGATCGCCTTGTATCAACCCAGGACTACGCGGACTTCGCCCGTACATTTGCCGGAGTCGCCAAAGCAAGTGCCACACGACTGTCAGACGGGCAACGACGAGTGGTCCATTTAACCATCGCAGGTGATGACGACATTCAAATCCAGCCCACATCGGACCTTTATCGCAATCTGATCAAAGCGCTGCGAGACTTTGGGGATCCGTTCGTACCGGTCCAACTAGTAATGAGAAGTTTGCGGCTGCTGTTGGTGGAAGCGGCCGTCCGCGTTCGTCCTGAGTACCTTTGGGAGAAGGTTGAACCAAAAATCAGGGCAGCCATGCTTGATCACTTTAGTTTCAAGAATCGCGAGCTGGGGCAGGATGTGCTTCTAAGCGATGTGATTAGCACGATTCATCGCGTCGAAGGAGTTGCGTACACGGATGTAAACCAGTTTGATTCGGTCGATGCTGAAGGCATCGTCAGCCAGCTAAGTGGGGGCGATGCACTGAGCGATGCACTCAAACTTCGCGAACGCATACCTGTTGATCTCGCACGTATCGACTTCACGGAAACGGACGCGTCGAAACGAATAAGGCCGGCTGAGTTGGTTTATCTGACGCCTGACGTTGCTGACACGCTTGTACTTTCGGAGATCACCTCATGAACAAGATTGACCGGCTATACGAACTTTTACCGTCCATTTACCGGCAAACTGATTTCGAGCAGCAATACGCGTTGCGGGATCTATTACGTGTTATCGCCGAGCAAGTGAACATCGTGGAAAGCGATATCCGCCAACTCTACGAAAACTGGTTTATCGAAACTTGTGACGACTGGGTAGTGCCCTACATAGGCGACCTCATCGGTTACGAGCCCGTTCATGAAGCCGGTGAACCAGGTGACCCTCGAAAACGTGAGTCAAAAACACTTAATAAGATTTTGACTCCGCGACGCGAAGTCGCGAACGTGATCGGGTACCGGCGCCGGAAAGGGACTTTGGCGCTACTTGAGTTGCTGGCAAACAACGTTGCTGGATGGCCGGCCCGGGCCGTTGAGTTTTATAAGTTGCTCGGTGGAACTCAGAGTTTGAATCATTTCCGCGCAGCTCGAGCGCAGAGTGTGAATCTTCGAGATGTATCGTTATTGAATCTCATTAATGGACCGTTCACCGGTTCGAATTACACGGTTGACGTAAGGCGCGCCAACTCTCGCTATTCGCGCGGGTTGTTCAATATCGGCAGTGTCGCATTGTTTGTCTGGCGATTGAAGTCATACTCAGTTAGCAAAACTCCGGCTTACTGTTTTGAGGACGCTGGACCAGAGTGCTACCTCTTCAATGCACTCGGTCATGACACTCAACTCTTCAACGCGCCGTTACCCGAACCTTCGCCCACACATATTGCCAATCAGCTCAACTTACCTACGCCGATCAGTCGCCGTGCATTCGAAGAACCTGGAGCATTGATCAACAAAAAGGAGCCAAAGCGGGCGTCGCCGGATTATTACGACCGCAGCGTCGCAATCTACCTAATCGATCGAAAAGGGGATTTACGATTATTTCCTCGTGAGAATGTTATTCCGGCAAACCTCAGCGATTGGCACAGGTATCGTCCGGCGAAGGATCATGTGGCAGTGGATCCGGTGCTCGGACGGATAGTGTTTCCTACCAATCAAAAACCCCGGCACGGAGTTGTGGTCTCTTACAACTACGCGTTTAGTGCTGACATTGGTGGCGGTGAATATGAGCGCACACTGTCGCAGCCAGATAACGCGAAGATCTATCGCGTTGGTAGGAACGAACAATTTCGAACGCTTAAAGCCGCACTGCTTGCATGGGAAACGGAACAGCCCAAACCGCAAGCGGCGGTCATCGAAATCCAGGACAGTGGAATTTATACGGAACAACTTAATGTCGAGCTAAAGAGTGGGGAATATCTTCAGATTCGAGCGGCGCAACAAAAGCGTCCGATTATCCGACTGCTTGATTATCTGGCGAGTCTCCCGGATGCATTCAAGGTCCAGGGGCAGAAACAAAGTCGATTCGTTATCGACGGTTTGCTGGTTTCAGGACGTGGACTGCAAGTGAATGGACTTGAAGATTTGACGAATGAAACGACTGTGACGCCATCGACTGCTGATGAGACTGATCTTTGCGATGTGACTATCCGGCACTGCACGTTGGTTCCAGGCTGGAGTTTGCAATGTGATTGCGAACCACAACGACCAAATGACCCAAGCATCGAGCTCGAGTTTACGCGCGCGCGGGTGAACATCGATCACAGCATAACTGGTGCTATCACGGTGGAAGCTCGTGAACCTGCGGCATCTCCCGAAGTAATTACAATCACCGATAGCATTGTAGATGCAACCAGCGAAGAGAACCTCGCGCTTTCAAGCTCGCGTGGAGGAATTGCTTACACCGCATTGACGGTGAGGCGATCGACAATCATCGGACAGATTCAAACTCATTCGATTCAACTGGCGGAAAACTCGATCTTCTATGGCGCCGTCCTGGTCGCTCGAAAGGGAAGCGGGTGCATGAGGTTTTGTTATGTCCCGCCGGGTTCTCGAACGCCTCGTCGTTACGAGTGTCAACCAGACCAGGTCATTAAAGCCGTCGCAGAGAACATCACTCTCTCGAGCGGTGAGCGAGAAAGTGCAAGCCAAACCGAAACAGAACGAGTGCGGCCGCGGTTTAATAGTTTGCGATACGGAAACGCGACCTACTGTCAGTTGTCGGAATTCTGTGCGGAAGAAATCGCGCGCGGGGCAGACGACGAATCAGAAATGGGAGTGTTCCACGATCTTTACCAACCTCAGCGGGCTGCCAACTTAAGGGCGCGCCTGGACGAATATACCCCCGCCGGAACAGATGCCGGCGTTGTTTACGCCAATTAGGAGGAAATCATGCAAGGCGAATTCAGAGCAGATGTTAGCCGAGATACTTTCGACGCGAGTAAGCAGTTCAGTCGAGTCTTTTTGCAGCAGGGAAGAGTACAACTCGACGCAGATTGGAATGAGCAGGGCGACATCTTTTCACGTTACCTCAGATCACTTGCGGCTGACCTGATTGGCCCACACGGTGGCAATGCAGCGGTTGCCGGCTTTAACTTGATCACCACTGAAGCAGAAATTGACAATCTGAAAGGTGAAAGCGGAAATAATCTGCCGGCTGACACCGTGAAGAGCCTCAAAGAAGCTTTGCGTGCAAGTGGCTTCTTAATTGGCGCTGGTCGTTACTATGTTGATGGAACCCTCTGCGTCAACGAGAGTAATGAAGGTTTTATCCAGCAGGCAGGCTATCCCTTCGAGCTGAACCTTCCTCTAGACCAGATTCGGGAAACAACTGGTCCATACATGATTTTCCTGGACGTTTGGGAGCGTCATATCTCCTCGTTCGACGATGTAGACATAACCGAGGTGGCTCTTGGAGGCGCCGAGACTGCAAGCCGTGCTCAAGTGGTTACCTCTGTTTTTGTCCTTCCGCCCAAACTTGGCGATGTAACTTTTTACGATCAGGTTCAGCTCAGTACAGATATTACGACACTGAAGAATGCAATTACTGCGAACAATGACACTGACATCAGGAATGCCCGGCAGACCTTGCTGGCTTCTGCCGAGGCGACCAGGAAAAGATTGTCGATAATCAGTAGGGCGTCGATGCGAGCACGAGCTCGAGTTAGTGGTATGCCGGAAGGCGATTGCAATATTCAACCCGAAGCACAATATCGCGGACCCGAAAATCAGTTGTATCGCATCGAGATTCATCGCAGTGGCGTGGCGTGGGACGGTGTTACTGATCGCGATACGCCGGCGGGAAACGCGAATTCAGCGGCAACCTTCAAGTGGTCCAGGGAGAATGGTTCGCTGGCGTTTCCAATATTATCCTTGAACAGTGACTTGGTGAGAATCAGTAGTCCAGGACGTGACGCAACTCGGAGCTTGAATGTCGATGATTGGGTTGAAGTGGTTGACGACAACCTAACACTCAAGGGGGAATCCGGTCCGCTGCGCAGGATCAAAAGTATTAACCCGGATGATTTAACTGTTACGTTGAATGCGCCGGTTGACTTGAGTTACGACGAAAACAGCACTGTGCATCCGCAATTGCGACGATGGGATCAACGCAAAAGTGACGGGAGTTCAGCTGACAATGCTTTGCTTGTTACAGAAGCAACTGGTGAAGACCCAATTGATTGGATCACCCTTGAAGATGGTGTTCAGATCCAGTTCCCGAAAGCTACGGGTAATTCGTATCGAGCAGGAGACTACTGGTTGGTGCCGGCGCGGGTAGCAACCGGCGACGTGTTGTGGCCCAGGAAGATTGAAAGCAAGGTGTCAGTTGCGAAGGCGCTTCCTCCGCACGGCATAGAGCACCATTACGCTCCGCTCGCAATAGTTTCTATCGACAACCAAAACTTCATCCTCGAACAAGACTGCCGCCGCGTCTTCGACTATGTAGCGGTGATTTAGAGCTTTCATTGGATGGGCGAGGTTGATCGGTAGCTGCCATACATGCAGTTGGGAAGGCAGAGCGGCCATTGGATTCAACTGCCAGAATCATGCAGTTGGGAAGGGGGCAGAGCGGCATCACACTCAAAATCATTTTGTCAGTTACAGCGCGCCCCCGCTGACCCTAGATTAGTCAAGCACCTATTAAGAAACTGAGATCTGATAGAAGGAAGTCTAGCGGGGGCGGCGCTGGAGCTTACATTGGAGTTTGAATTATTGGCCGCTCTGCCCCCTTCCCAACTGCATGATTCTGGCAATACATCATCGTTTTGGCGACGGAGTGTAGTATGACTTTCTTCCGACGATGGTGTAGTCGGGGTGGCCCTTCACTTCAAATTTGATCGTGTGTTTTTTTCCGTCCTGCAATTTAGTAGTCGGATAATAACCAATGATGTAGCGCTGGTTAATGTCAGATAAGATTCGTGAATAGATGGTTTGCGCCTGCTCAGGTCGCTCCAGGAAGTCGGTCCAACCTCCAGCCAACGGCGCCACGGCAGCGAGCGCCTGCTGCACTCTTACATCCTCGTCAGCGCGCGCCCTGATCATTTCATCAGTCACGAGACTCTTCCTTGCCTCCTCGCGTTGAAGAAATGCTTCTCTACTTTCTTTCCTGAGAGTTGGTAGCATCTCGTTGACGGCGCGTTCGTCTTCGGTCTTTCGTGTCTGAACAAGTTGCGCCGGTGTCAACCCGATTAGTTTCGCTCCCGGGACGATCGTGTAAATCGTTGCGCGGGACTTCTCAACTGCCTCGTAAACATCATCAAGACTAAACTCGGTCCTGCCCGCTCGCTGTAATTTCTTTCTCTGTTCGACTTCTTCCTGAACTCGTGCCAGCAAGGCAAGCGGAGTTCCCGGGGGCACCGATGGCTCGACGATCGAGTTGCGCAGATACATGGCTTCATCACCGTCAGTTTGGAAGATGATGATTGGCCGCTGGTCCTCCTGGTTGAAAGCTTCTTTGAGTGTGGCCATCAGTGCGCTGTACTGCGCGCTGTTGCCAAAGCGCCGGCGGGTTCCGCCCAGCCCCAGGAAGCCGTCGCTTCCTTTACTCTTTTCAACTAACGAGTCCAGCTTCTTCTTCAACTCTCGCTTGTCGTTTGTGAAGTCGATCAGCATCTGCACGTCGTCGGTAACGATCGCCATCTGGTCTGCGGGCTTCAGTTGGTCCACCAGCACTTTTGCCGCCGCCACGCTATTATTGATGTAAGGAAACTGACTGCCGCTGTAGTCGATGATCAGAACGATCGAGCGTGAGATGCCATTCGTATCCCCGAGTAGGAAGTGGCCCACCTGCTGCGGCACGCCATCTTCCGTGATGCTGAAATCATTTGCGGCAAGTCCGCGCACAGGATTGCCTTGTTTGTCGAGTACGAGAAGATCCGCAGCGACGAGCAGGGTGTCTATCCTGATGACGTCGTCATCTGTGTTTGGACTTCGCGGGTTTGGAATTTCAGTAGTGCGATTGGTTTCCGGGTCCCACTTGAGCTTCTTCAAGCTCGACCCAAAATCTTTAAGTCTGGGCTTTTCGCGAGATTGCTGAGCGTGAACTGGATTTGCGAGCAGAGCGACACTTAGGAGCGCTGTAGAAATGAAGTTGGAAAGCTGACGCATAGATCAAATGAACATTTGAGCGTCCGGGGATGACACAAACTTTAACCTGAATGCATCCGAAATCAAAAATCCCGGTACAATGTCCATTCATTTACGCCGATAACTAATGGACCCCAGAAAAGTCACTATCATTATTCTCACGTGGAATGGTTTGGAGTACACGAAACGATGCCTGGAAACTCTGCGCAACAAAACCGAGTTTCAAAACTACGCAGTGATGGTGGTCGACAACGGTAGCACAGACGGCTCTGTCGAATACTTAAGGTCCATCCCATGGATTCGTTGTATTGAGAATAGCGACAACCGGGGCTTTACCCGGGCTAACAACCAGGCAATCGCACTATGCGATGACGGTTCTGATGTCGTGTTACTCAATAACGATACTGAGGTAGTCCAAGACGACTGGTTAACGCAGCTGCAGCGTAGTGCTTACAAATCTCCCGATATTGGAATCGTGGGCGCCAGGCTGAGACAGCCAGGCGGAATGCTGCAACATGCCGGAACCTACATGCCAATCGATACCTTTTGGGGCCAACAAATTGGCAGCCTGGAGAAAGATATCAACCAGTACAATTCTGATGCTGAAGTCGAGGGGGTCGTTTTTGCCTGTGCGTATATCAAGCGTGAAGTTCTGAATAAGGTTGGACTACTTGATGAGGACTATTTCAGTTATTTCGAAGACACCGATTATTGTTTGAAAGCGAAGAGACAGGGCTTCAAGATTATCTGCTGCGGTTCGGCCACACTAATTCATCATGAGAACACTTCCACCAGGGTCAACAAGGTATCGCACAACGAGTTGTTTCGGACCTCGCAAGACATCTTCAAAACTAAGTGGCGGCGTACCCTGGAAACAGAACGATATGAGAAGAAGATCAACTGGCACTCGCTGCTGAACTTTCCAACTGGTTACGCCCTGAGCTCAAGAGAGTTTGTCTTAGAGTTGGACCGTCAAAACGTTTGGGTAAATTACAAATATCTTTACGGCCCTGGTACTGTTTTTGGTGTGCCGGAACCGCAACAGGTAACCGGTCCATACCTCCTTGGCTCAATCCAGCGGCGAAAGATCGAGCCCTCGGGAGTTCAAGTTTCGTACGGCCAGGCAGATGCGTTCAAAACGAAGTACGGTGAATACAAGATAGGCTTCACCATGCTTGAAGTTGACGGTTTGCCGGCGAGTTGGGTCCAGTCGGCAAATATGATGGATGAGGTTTGGACCCCATCGACTTTCAATCGCGAGACTTTCAAGAGAAGTGGCGTCACAAAACCAATTCACGTCATTCCGCTCGGCGTCAATCCGGCTTATTTCAATCCTGGTATAAAGGGTTATCGAATAGATGGCCCATTCACTTTTCTCACCATGTTCGAATGGGGCGAAAGGAAAGCGCCGGAAATACTCTTAAAAGCATTCAATGATGAATTTGGTTCGAGTGAAGATGTTGTGTTGATCTGCAAAGCCTACAATCAAGATCCGGCCGTTCATATTCCAGCACAGGTAAGGAACTATTATTTAAAGGATAGCGGGGGCAGGATTGTGTTTTCTATTAACGAGGTTGTGCCCAGCTATCAATTGGGATCGATATACCGCTCAGTCGATTGTTTTGTGCTGGCAAGCCGAGGAGAGGGGTGGGGGCTACCGATTTTGGAAGCGATGGCGTGTGGACTTCCCGTGATAGCGACTAACTGGAGTGCACAATCCGATTTCATTTCTAATGACACGGCTTATCTTCTGGACGTCGAACGCCTGAGACCTGCGGAAGCAAAGTGTCCTTATTATGAGGGCTTTAACTGGGCCGAGCCTTCGTATGAACATCTTCGCTCACTTATGCGTCACGTTTTCGAAAATCGCGACGAGGCCAAAACGTTGGGTGTGCGAGCGTCCGCAGAAGTATTAACCAAGTGGTCCTGGGAGCAGAGTGTCAAGAAGATCCTCGCCCGTCTTGATGAGCTCGACTAAACCCAAGTCGATCAGGAAAGGGCCCATTTAAGTTCTTCAGCCTCTCATTCTCCCCAAGCTTCAGCTTGGTGGGTCAGCGTGGGCCGATGGTCTTTCTGGGAATCGTTTCAACGGTTTACCGCCTTCCAACATTGAAAGGATCCCGGGAGGTCAGCGAAACAATTAAAAAACGGTTAACAGGAATTTGGTGCGGTAACGCCAAGCTTAAAGCTTGGGGTGAATGAAAGAGCTTTCACACATCAGCTCGAAAATTCTCGGCAGACATTCCGTTAACCTTTGAAGGTCAAAGATCCTGTTCAGGTGCTTTGTTGTCATTCTTACCGGGAATCCTCTGCTGCAACTTGTACATGTCTTCAGCAATCACTTGCAGCGTGTCTACCACGGCGTGATTAAACAATCTCTGCTGCTCAAAATTGCCCCTGAACACTCTCATCAGACATTTGTAAATAAAAGACTTTACTCTACCGTTTACACCTTCACTAAAACTCGTGGCCTGGCAAACTCCATTAGCATATCGCCGGGTATCTTCGACCCTGGCAAGGATCTCCTTCGCATCAGGACGCGTATCAACACGGCGTTGAATCATCTCCATTAGTTTCTCAACGTCGAATTCGGAAGTGTTTTGCTCGAATGCCATGCGCTTGAGAGCAGATGATCGTTTGATTCGCAACCTGAAGCAAGGAAAATCTGCATGCCTTTTGAAATGGCAGCTAGAGGCAAACTTGAAGCGTGATATTCTCTTGGCCCAATGATGATTTCTCGACCCCTGAATCGAGAATGCAAATGACAGGGATGGCCAACGAGTTCAATCAAAAAGTAGTCTGCGTGCTAGGCATGCACCGGAGCGGCACGTCTGCGTTGACGCGCATAGTGAACCTGATTGGCGTCTACCTTGGTCCACAGAGTTCGTTAGCAGTTGAGCCGGCGCATGACAACGAAAAAGGCCACTGGGAACACAAAGAGATAGTTTTAATCAATGAAGCAATTCTCAAAAGGTATGGCGGCAGCTGGCACGAGCCGCCGATTTTACCGGGCGGGTGGGAAACGTCGCCCGCGCTCAACGATCTTCGAAACGATGCGCGGAAGTTGCTCGAGGACCAGTTTGCGAACGTCGCATTGTGGGGCTGGAAGGATCCACGCACCTGTCTTACTTTGCCTTTCTGGCAACACCTGGTCAGCAACATCTATTACATTCTCTGCTTCAGAAATCCGGTTGATGTCTCGCGATCTCTCGAACATCGCGACAGCTTGCCATCGGAAACGAGCTTCAGGATCTGGTTAAGTTATGTCACGTCAGCTTTAAAGAACACTGAGGGTAAACCTCGCCTGATTGTTTTCTACGAAGACATGATTGAAGATCCTGATGCCGCACTTGATTGTCTGGCTGACTTCATGGACCAGGCTGACCGCGCTCGTTCACCTGAAGTTCGAGATAGCTTGAAAGAATTCATCAAAAAGGATCTGCAGCATCATTCCTCACCATTGCCCAACGCAGACTTCACCTCAACTTCTGAACGGAGTGCAAAAGCGCTCTACCTGGCCCAGCGAATTTCCGCGGACCTGTCTGTTGGGAGAAGCAACGAGCAGCTAAATGACGCCTTCGAGAGGTTGACTGGTGATCGTGATGGCGCGAGCAGTGAGACCAACCTGAAATCTCTCTCGAAGCAGCTACTCGAAAGAGACGACATTGTTGCGCGACTGTCAGCTCAGCTTGAGGAGCAAGCCCGCATTTCAGCTTCTGACGCAGAAACAGCCGCGGCAAATATTCGGGCACTCTCAGAACAGTTACTTCAAACAGAGAAGCAATTAAGCGCGATAAAAGGGACCATTGGATTTCAACTACTTAAGCGTTGCTGGCGAATTAAAGACGTATTAATACCTCCGCCTCGCTGATTCGGCTCGAGAAAATAAGAGCAGTCTCACCCGTTTGATCGCAGCTCGCTCGCCCGCGAGCGTAACCATTCCTGCTGTTCTGACGACAAAAGCCCACTTTGTTGGAATAGGGAACTCGTGTCTTCTTCCAACAACCAGTGATAGTGAACGTGGACCAGGTTGGGGAACACTTTATCGACGATGGCTGGAGCGATTTGATTATGCAGGTGCAAAGGATAGTTGTAAGTTGCCGGCAGCTCGACTACACGTCGAGTGGAGCTCCAGATCGCGAGCGATAGTGCCGCCTGGTTCGAGCCCCAGAGTTTGCTAACTTTGTGGTCAACCCAGCTCACGCCACTGCGGATGGGCCATGGCTTTTTGTATGGAGTCAGTTTCTTACGAATTGAGGCGAAGAAAAAGTCTCCCCAGCGTTCGAGAACGCCCAGATTCCCGCGCGCAATAACGAGCCCTCCGTTATAAGAGGCTCTAATACGCTGTTGATCGACAAACGATTGGGTCCACGGAAGCTCATCGTAATTGACGCCGCAACAGTGACAGAGATCTCGCCAGTATTGATCGGCAGGATCCTGACTACCACTCGTGCACATACCCTTTAGATCGACTGGCCGAACCAGGACGTCAACAGCTTCGGGCAACACAAGTTCGCCTGGTTCACGCAGAAACAATGTGTCGCTGTCGAGAATAACGAAAGTCTCGTGCGGATAGGCTGTCTCTACGTGAGCCGCAGCGGCAACTCGATTTGCGGAACCGTATTCAGGACACTCGGTGTTCAGAGTCTTATCAATATAAGTGACGTTTAATTGGTTAAGCCTATAGCGAGCCCGGTCAGAAATTTCATGGCCAGCTCGTGGCGAGAGGGCATAAAGAGAGCAGTCCTTGAAACGACCAGCGTACCGGCGAATACTTTCAAAGAGAATGAGGGCCTGTGTCTCGAGTACCCCTCCTTCGATGCACGCCACAAATGCTACATCTGGTTTGTTAAGGTCTGCAGGCTGGGAATGAGACATTGACGAAGGTAGTAACCATTGAATAACTTCGTTGTGGTCCAGGATTCAAGACTGGTCAAACTTGAGCACAGTATAGCAACGGAATGAGTCATCTCCCCGGTAAAAAAATTGCTGGTCTCTTAGTTGACCCCTTCTCTCTGTGAAACAAACCTAGGCAGATCGGCAATGCGAGACCGGTCAGTACCGAAGCGCGGTAGCGTCGGGTGAGTCTCAAAATGCTGACAACTGCTTGATCCTCGAGACTCA
>Ga0207674_10000849_pt1 | contig 39877 bp, 36 predicted proteins | sample KBSCornC72_FD_184303 | JGI IMG/M metagenome (GOLD analysis project Ga0207674, IMG submission 184303) | Corn rhizosphere microbial communities from Kellogg Biological Station, Michigan, USA - KBS Corn C7-2 (SPAdes) (version 2) | ecosystem: Host-associated > Plants > Roots > Rhizosphere > Soil ... | reverse complement strand
CTGCGTAACATGCCCATGTATCAGCCGCCGCTGGCCAGCAATCGGCTGCGCGAGCGGCTCGGCTTGCCCGCCACGACCCGCATCGCCCTCTATCAGGGCAACATTTCGGAAAACCGCTCCCTGGATGTGCTGGTGCGGGCGGCGCGCTATCTGCCCGATAATCTCGTCATTGTCCTCATGGGCAATGGGCCGAGTACCGAGCGGCTGGCGGCGCTGATCGCGCACGAAGAGGTGGGGGAGCGGGTGCGGTTGGTTCCCGCGGTATCTTATAGCGAACTGCTCGCCTGGACCGCCTCGGCCGATCTCGGGTTGATCTTGCTCTCACCCGATTTCTCGCTCAACATCCGTTATTGCCTGCCCAACAAGCTCTTCGAGTATCTGATGGCGGGGCTGCCAGTCCTTACTTCCTCGCTGGAGGCAGTGGCGGAGGTATTGACACGCTACGACGCTGGGCAGGTATGCCCCAGCCTGGCGCCAGAGGAGATTGCTCGATCCATCACGACGATGCTGGCGGATGGCGTTAGCATGGCGCGATGGCATGCGAACGCCTTGGCGGCGGCGCGCGAACTGAATTGGGAGGTCGAGCAGACCACGCTTCTGAACCTCTATGAAAACCTATTGCAGCGGCAATTGGGCCAGAATAAGAGCGGGATGACGCGTTGAATCAGAGAGAGAGCCGACAGCAGCGCCGTCAGAACAACCGGAGGCTGCCCAAGCCCCACGTTGTATTGTGGACGCTTGCGCTTATGCTGTCGCTTCTCCTCGTAAGCGGGGGGGGCGTCTTCGTTGTTCAGTCAGTCACGAGCCACTCGCTCCGTGCGACATGCGCCAACGCGAAGCATGCGCCTAATCCGGTTGCGGCGGAGAATATGTGCCCCGGCAGCGCCGCGTGGCAGTGGTCTGGTGATGCGTCAGGCCCGACCGATATCGAAGGGTTCGTTGCGCCAGCAAGCGTGACCAACGGCGATAGACTTCACCTGTTCGTGACGACGACCGCCCCCACCTATACCTTCGAAATTTTTCGGTTGGGCTGGTATTCGGGGCTGGGCGGCCGATTGATGTACACCTCGCCCGATGAGCGGGGCATACGTCAGCCGGCTCCTACGATTGATCCCCAGACGCATATGGTGACCTGCGATACCTGGAAGGTCGGCCCGACGCTGACTATTCCAGAAAACTGGGTCAGCGGCATCTATATTGTGAAGTTTTTCTCGTCAGATGGGCATAGCCGCTATACGCCTCTGGTCGTGCGTGATAAGACCAGCGAGGCTCCGATTGTCTACCAGGCGAGTTTTCTCACGTACCAGGCCTATAACCAATGGGGAGGGTACAGCCTTTATCTTGGTATCAACCCCGCCACGAAAACGTCGGATGCTGCACATCGCGCCTATAGCGTCAGCTTCGACCGCCCGTATCTCAGATCTGAAGGGCTGGGCGACCTTCCCACGTCAGAGCTCAACATGATCCGGTGGCTCGAGCGCGAGTCGTATGACGTGACATATGCTACCGATACGGATCTCGACGCGAGTCCAACGCTCCTCCACGGGCGGCGGCTCCTTATTGTCGGCGGCCACGATGAGTACTGGTCGACGGCGATGCGCGACCATGCCACCACGGCACTTGACGCGGGTGTCTCTCTGGCCTTCTTTAGCGCGAACAATATGTACTGGCACATCCGGCTTCAGCCTACCCCACTTGGGGCCAATCGGGTACTCATTTGCTATCGTGTCGCGGAACTCGACCCAGTCTATCCTCTACAGCCGCTCGAGACGACGGTCCGCTGGCGCGATCCGCCGCTCAGTAATCCAGAGAGCAGCGTACTTGGCCAGATGTACGAGGGTATCGCGGAAGAGGATACTGTGGCGCCCCTTATGCTCACATCTGGCGCGCAACCATTTCTCGCTGGGACCGATCTCGCGCTAGGGATTTCGCTTCCCGGCCTGGTGGGCGGTGAGTTCGACCAGGTGACGCCAGCTGACATCGAGGCGCACCATCTCACTGTGCTTGCGGATTCGCGGGTACTGTGCAGATCGGACCTCGCGTGCCCGCCCAATGGGACTGCGCTATCCAATGCGACGGTCTATAGAATGCCCAACGGCGCCGGGGTCTTTGACGCAGGCACATTTTACTGGTCATGGGGACTGGATGATGAACAGTTCGATCAGCATGTACCCGCCCACACGGCGAGCAGTCCCGGCTTTCAGCGCTTCACTGCGAACATTCTCGCGTATCTGCTTGCCCGAAAGTAGGTGCGCGGAGCTTGTTAGCGCGAAATCTATGGCCAGGTGGCCAGCGAGTCGGCGATGCGTTCAGCCGCATCCCCAGCGCCAAACGGGTTGTGCTGTAGTGGGATGGGGGATGACGCGGCCAGCGCGGCGAGGATCGCCTCGGGCTGACTGCCGACGAGGACGTTCCAACCGCCTTCATGCGTCTCGGGCCACTCGGTTTCCTCGCGCAATGTGACACACGGCACGCCCAGCAGAAAGGCCTCTTTCTGCATGCCGCCAGAGTCCGTCACGACCCGATGCGCGAACCGTTGCAGCGTCAGCATATCGAGATAGCCCACCGGCTCGACGAGCTGGATATGCTCTGCCCAGGATATGTCATAGTCCGCCAATAGGTTGCGCGTGCGCGGGTGGACTGGGAAGAGTACTGGCAGGTCCACCTCCGCCAGTGCAGCGGCAATGCTGCGCATCGCCTGCGCATCGTCTGTATTCGCGGCCCGGTGAATTGTCAAGAGCAGGTAGCCGCCAGGCGGCAGCCCATAGCGTTCGAGTAGCGGTTCGGCGTGCGCTTCCAATCGTGGCTGGAGTTGTCGGAGTACGTCGTACATCACGTCGCCTACAACCTCCACACCGCGTTCGATGCCCTCGTGTCGCAGATGCGCGCGAGCGGTCTCTGTGGGGCAGAAGAGCCGGTGCGAAAGGTGATCGGTTACCACTCGATTGATCTCTTCGGGCATCTCACGGTTGAAACTGCGCAGCCCTGCCTCTACATGCGCCACAGGGATATGCAGCTTTGCGGCAGCGAGCGCCCCGGCGAGCGTCGAGTTGGTATCGCCAAAGACGACCACTCCATCAGGACGCTCGCCGATGAGGACCTCCTCGACGGCTCCCAGCATCTGCCCAGTCTGGCTGCCATGGCGACCTGAGCCGACGCCAAGATGATAATCTGGCGCGGGAATCTCCAGTTCATCAAAGAACTGCGCCGACAGCCGTTCGTCGTAATGCTGTCCGGTATGGACGATGATTTCCGTCTGGCGCTGGCGCAGGGCGCGGCTCACCGGCGCTAGCTTGATGAACTGGGGGCGGGCGCCTACAATCGAGACTACCTTCACCTTCGGGAACCTCTACAATCCAGCCGGGGATGGTATCTTCTCGCCCCCACCCAGGCGCAGATAGCGCATGCCTAGCGCCTCGAATTTCTCGGGAGAGAACGCCTGACGGCCATCGAAGAGCAGCTCGCAGCGGTGGAACCGTGAGAAATCGAAGCTGTTGTATTCCTGATGATGGGCCTGCACAATCATCGCCCGAATCAGCGGGATGTCGTCGTCTTTGAGCGGACGATACCCCATCGCCTCGATCTCCTCATCGGAATAGAGTGGGTCGTGCGCGTAGACCTGTGCTCCACGGGCCTCGAGCGCGTCGCGAAGCAACCGCGCCGCTGTGAAGGCCGTCTCGCGCACGTTCCCACGATACGCTACCCCGAGCAGCAGCACGCCCTGGCCCGAAAGAGACCCCAGTGCCGCCTCGATACGCTCGGTGGCATAGGTCGCCATCGCGTCGTTGACGACCCTCGACTCACGGGGGAGAACCAGATCCTCCCTATCGTCGCCCGCCATCAGGAAATACGGGTAGACGGGGATGCAATGGCCGCCCACGCCCACACCCGGCGAATGGATATGCGAGTAGGGCTGCGTGTTCGCCGCCGCGATAGCCGCTCCGACATTCAGGCCATGAGCGTCGGCGAATCGCGCATACTCGTTCGCCAGCGCAATGTTGACGTCGCGGTAGGTCGTCTCGATCAGCTTGACGAACTCCGCGTCATTCGCGCTTGCCATCCTGATGACCTTGGCGTCAAGCACCGACCGATAGAAGGCGATGGCGGCCTCTGCGCTGGCTTCGTCATACCCACCAACGACTTTGGGATAGGTGGCAAGATCGCGGAAGATAACACCGGACGAGACGCGCTCAGGGCTGTAGGCGAGCAGGAAATCGCGCCCCGCGACCAGCCCTGAAGCATCTTCCAGGATGCGACGCAAGCGCTCCGCGGTTGTGCCGACGGGCAGTGTCGTCTCGTAGATGACAAGTTTTCCTGGCCCAAGACCCTCACCGACCGCGCGCGTGGCGGAGTCGATTGCCCGAAAATCTGGCTGATGCTCGGCCGAGACGACGACCGGCACGATCACCACGATCACGTCCGCCTGCCGGGTCGCGCGCGTGGTGTCGGTGTCGGCGCGCAGCGTCCCACTGGCAACCGCCGCCGCCACCTCCTGCTCCAGCCCAGGCTCCTCATGCACGTGGCACTGGCCGGCGTTAATGCCTTCGACGACCTGTGGGTTGATATCGCAGCCGATCACTGTGCGGCCATGGCGGATGTATTGAGCCGCAAGTGGCAGACCGATCTTCCCCAGCCCGACGACGGCGACCGTCCCTGAATTCCGATCAGCGGCGGAACTCAGGGGGTTGGAACCATGCATTGGATGACCTTTCCTGTATGTGTAGCGGCGAGCAGCTGATGCGCCAACCGGAGTACTGCGAGGCCATCTTCACCAGTCACTGTAGGCTGCGTATCCTGTTCGATAGCTGTGAGAACGTCCTCGTACTCCAGGCGCAGTGGCTCCGACTTCTGCACTTTCAGCCGGGTCATCGTGCCCTCGCTCACTCCGGCAATCGAGCGCAAGGTGTCCCACGATGTCGGGTTATAGTCGTTTTCGTAAAAATAGAGATCCTGGCTGAGATAGTTGACGAGGTACATACCTCGCTCCCCAGTGACCGTCAGCTCGCGGACCTTGGATGGCGTCAGCCAGTTCACGTCGAGGATACCGAGCGCTCCATGCGCAAAACGCACGACGCCCAGCAGCATATCTTCATGCTGCTGGTGAACGCGCTGCTGGGTCTCGGCATAGACATGGGCTACCTCTTCTCCCGTCAGGTAGCGCATGGCATCGAGGTCGTGCGTGGCGAGGTCGAGCGTTACACCGACATCGCGGATGCGCGGAGGAAATGGTCCGAGTCGCCGCGCGTGCAGGGAGAAAATGGCGCCAAGCTCACCCTGAGCGAGCAGTTTCTTGAGCGCCATCACCGCTGGATTGAACCGCTCTACGTGGCCGACGGCTAGGTGAACGCTGTTGCGTTGCGCCAGCTCGATGAGGGCCTGCGCCTCTTCGATGGTGGTCGCGATTGGCTTCTCCACCAGCACATGAACGCCCGCGTTCAGCGCATAGCTGGCCACCTCGAAGTGGAGATTGGTCGGCGCCACGACGGCTACCAGATCAGGCTTGATCTCCTCGATCATCCGCTGATACTGGTCGAAGGCGGCCACATGAAACCGATTGGCCGCCTTCTCACGCGCTTCAGCGAAAGGCTCGGCGACCGCGACCAATTGCATGCGCTTCCCGTCGAAATCGCTCAAGACCCGCAGATGGTTCAATCCCATCGAGCCAGCGCCAATCACCGCTACCTTGATTGGCATAGCGCCCTGACCTCCCGCGCCACCGTCTCCAGGTCATCCTGCGAGAGTTCGGGATGCACCGGGATGGAGAGTACCTGCTGGGCCGCCGTCTCCGCCACCGGAAGCGAAAGGTTCATGCCACGGTCCCGATAATAAGGCTGCAGATGGATGGGACAGGGATAATGGACCGCGGAACCAACGCCGCGTTCGCGGAGCGCATCGGCGAAGGCATCGCGGGCCTCGGGGATGCGAATCGTGTACTGATGGTACACGTGTCGATATCCGGGGCGCACCACGGGGGTCTTCACGACATCGCTGAGCTGGCTATCCAGGTATGCCGCGTTGGCGATGCGCTGTTCAGTAAACCGATCCAGCTTCTTGAGCTGCTCGTTGCCAATGGCTGCTTGCAGTTCGGTCATACGCATGTTGTAGCCAATCGCCACATGATGATACCGCTCGCGCTGGCCGTGGCTACGCCATAGGCGCACCTGATCGGCGATGGCTGGATCATTCGTGGTGACAATTCCACCCTCACCCGTGGTCACGTTCTTCGTCGCGTAAAACGAGAAGCACCCTGTTCCAAAGCTGCCTGCCATCCGACCCTGATACGATGCGGCGACTGCCTGGCATGCGTCTTCGATGAGGATCAGGCCATGTTTCTCGATAATCGGCAGCAGACGATCCATCGCGGCAAGATTTCCATAGAGGTGGACGGGCATGATGGCCTTCGTCTTTGGGGTGATGGCCGCCTCGACCAGCGCGGGATCGATATTGCAGGTATCTGGATCAATATCCACGAGAACGGGTGTTGCCCCAACGAGGACGATAGTGTTGGCTGTAGCGGCGAAGCTGAACGGCGAGGTAATCACCTCATCACCTGGCCCAACTCCGTGTGCAAGTAACGCCAGGTGGAGCGCGGCGGTGCCAGATGAGACGGCAACTGCCTCACGAACTCCACAAATCTCGGCAAAACGCTGCTCAAATTCTTCGACGAGTGGCCCCGCCGCTAATTGTCCGGACGCGAGTACGCGGAGAACGGCTTCTTGTTCTTCTACGCCAATGCCAGGGCGCGCGATAGGAATCAAAGTCGTAAGGCCCTTTCTAGTGCTTTTATTGCTTCCTCATGGTGGAGCTAGTGCGTCACCTCAAACGTGACAGATTGCTTGCACCCGGGGCAATAACCTGAGATATTCGTGTCAGTCACAACTGGCTGATCGAGGCGAGAGCCGCACTGACAGACATAACCGTGCACCTTGGCCGGGTTGCCGTACATCAGCGCGTGATCCGGCGCCGAGCGTGTGACGACGGAGCCAGCGCCGATGAGCGCGAAACGGCCTATGGTCACATTCGGCAGGATGATCGATCCCGCGCCAATCGATGCGCCGTAGCGTACGGTAATCGGCCCAACTGTCCAGTCTTCGTCGCGTTTGAGCTGACCGTCAGGAGTGATCGCTCGGGGGAGTTCGTCGTTACAGAAGCAAACATGTGGCCCGATGAAGACGCCATCGCCAATCGTCACACCATGGTAGACTGAGACGTTATTTTGAATCTTGGTCCGATTGCCAATCGTCACCCCAAGATCGATGTATACGTTCTTGCCAAGAATACACTCCGAGCCGATGCGGGCGCCCTCGCGCACCTGTGACTGGTTCCAAATCTGGGAGCCTGGTCCTACCTCTGCCTGGCTGCTCACCTCTGCGGTAGCGTGAATGCGCACCTCCCGCATCTACACACCTCCCTCTGGCCTCAACCTCATCATGTACGCCTCGTGATCATCCGGCATTTTTACGGGGCTGTCAATGGGAATAGGCAAGATTGCTCCCTAGCGTGTTGCTGCGACACTCGACCGTCGGCATCACCCTGGATACCTGTTCGCATGTCATGCCGGACATGCAAGAGGATGCTGCGGATAGGTGAGCGGGTTGGGCGAATGGGAGCAGAGATAGGGAATGGCGCAGTGTGGGAATCCGGGAATATGCAGGGGCAGAGGCGTATGGGAGTCGAACCCACCCACGAACGCGCAAGCGCCCGTGCAACCGTTTTGAAGACGGCGAGGCCCACCGGGACCCGTACACCCCCATGTTACGAACCGCATGGCTGAGCAAGCGGCGCACTCCAGACTGTGCCATGCGTATGCGCTGGCCGTCAAGAGCACCGACACAGACAGAATGACGCTGCCAGGCAACTGGCAGCGTCATGCGCGTATGGTGACCTGTACCGCATCAGGCGGTGGGCAGATCTATCGTAATCCCGGTGTTAACAGCTGTGTAGATGATTGTCATCTGGATCGCTGAGTCGCCGGTTGAGTTCAGTACCATCTTCACGGGCAGGTAGTCGGATTGGCCAATGTAGAGGTCAACGGTTCCGGTGGTCGAGGGAACTCCGCCCTGGATGTGGTACGTATTCTTACCGTTTACCTGTTCGCTGCCGATGAGTTTCGCGTCGGTAATTTTGCTATATTGCGCCGACAATTGCAGGTCCGATGTGGGAAGCGTGCTGGAGGTGTCGGCGGCCTTCGTCCATTTGTCCGATGCCAGCGCCGCGGGCGCGGTGATTTTGGTGTAGGTGGTGTTGGTCGCCAGATCAACGACCATGTCCATCGTGAGCGTCGTGCCGCTGACCACCATAGATAGCGTCATAGCCATACGGGCGGGGTTCTCAGTGCCTTTGCCGTCCCCGGTCACATCCAGCGACGTGCCGCTCGCCGTACCCTGCATCGTCATCGTAAACGTCTCGTCGGTGAGATGCGCGGCCTGGGCCTTGGTCAGAATCTGTTGCGCAGTTAGTGTTGGCGTTGGCTTCGCTTGCGTAGCGCCGGGCGCGCCGCAGCCAGCGAAAACGAACAGAGCAGCGACGAGGAGCATAGCGGCGAGGATCGGCTTCCTGAACGACGCAGGCAATCCTGCCTGTACATCCTGGTTATCCTGAGCGCGTTTGATGTTGAACATCCCGATCGTTGTTCCTCCTGTACTTTCTGTACACTTGTGGATATACCAGCCTGTACGCTGACGTATGGCAGCGCAAAGCTCTACTATTGATTACCCCAAATGCAAGGAAACTCTTACATTATTTCGTTGCAAAATCTTGAAATTACGTGAGATAGACGTTGGAGAGTACGCATTTTGGCATATCTTTGCTTGCGCATTAGCGCTGATCGTCGCGTCAGAACATTGAGAAGCTCGCCATAGGAACATTACCGGGCGATTCAGCCGACTGGCCGCTGCCTGTACCTTGGTGCAGGTTAGTCAGATTTCTGCGCGTGTCGTCTTGACACCAATTGCTGCCCGACTTTATACTGGCCAGGGTATGTCCGTATGGATCTGTATGGACCAGTATCCCATGGTGTTACTGAGGAGGTGCGCGATGTGGAACAGCAGCACAAGCATGAGCGGTAGCCCCTTCTGCCGCCAGGCTGCGACCATGGCGCCTTCCTTCATCGGCGGCCAGGTTTTCGCGGTACTGGATACCGGAAACGGTGGCTTCCGCGAGAATGTCGGAGTCGGCATCGTCGTGTTCACGCGACTCCGCGCGTCGCGAGCGCGTACCCGCTAGGTCGTCGGGTTCCCCCGAAAGCCGCGGGCGCCACCAGCCCGCGGCGCCACTCAACGTATTGTTGCTGTCCGCCAGTGGACTCACTGCCGTCTTCACGGGCCTTTACGGGCCTTTTGCGGCCACTTTTCGCACTGTCCTTGCTAGTGCTTGTGTCATTCCGCCCATTCATTGCGTCTCGCGCCGCGTCATATCACGCGCCGCTCCGAGGTTAGGAGGAACCCTTGTCTCTTACCAGTTCGCCATCGTCGCTTCATGAGGAAACCACTCCCCCAGAATCGTTACGCCGTCCAGGCATACTCACATCGGCCGAGCTGGCCAGCCTGGATGGTTACGACGCTCTGCGCGTTATGGCAGTCTCGAAGCGGTTCGTCAAAAGCGGTCGCCCGCGCTGGCTCACGCGCGGCGCCAACAAGCGCAAAAGTGCGAAGATCGTCCGTGCGGTAGAAGACGTGACATTGACAATCCACCGGCGTGAGATCTTCGGCGTGCTCGGCTCGAACGGATCGGGCAAGTCCACGCTGATCCGGCTCATTTCAACGCTGCTGCTGGCCGACGAGGGCAAGATCGAGGTCTTCGGCCACGATATCGAGCGCGACCAGCGCAAGGTGCAGCGGCTCATCAATCGGGTAAGCGTCGAGGCGGCCTTCTTCCGCAAGCTCAGCCCTATGGAAAACCTGCTCTACTCCGCGCGACTCTACGGAATGACTGCCCGTCAGGCGCGACCGATGATTCTTGCGATTCTGACGCGCCTCGGTATCAAGCGCGACCGCATCACACAGCCGCTGGAGAATATGTCGCGTGGGATGCAGCAGAAAGTGGCCATCGCCCGCGCATTCCTGACCGCGCCGATTCTGCTGCTGCTGGATGAGCCGACCACCGGGCTCGACCCGCGCTCCAAGCAGGACGTGCAGGTCTTTATCCGCGAGCTGCGCGATACCCACGATGCCACCATCCTGCTGACCACCCACGATATGGACGAGGCGGACGCCCTCTGTGACCAGATTGCCATCATCGATGGCGGGCGCATCGTGGCGCAGGGAACGCCCGAACAGCTCAAGCTGGATGTCGCCGCTCGCATGGGGTTGGAGCATCCGGCGACGCTGACGGAGGTCTTCCTCGCCTACACCGGACGCGACTGGGAAGAGGATGAGGCCGAAGACGACGAGGATGATGACGACGAGACTGACAAGTACGATGAGCAGGGCGTCCAGGAGGGCAAATAACTGATATGATTGGTCTGGCACGAGAACGAAGCTTTCAGAATGCCGCTCGCAAGGCGGCGCGTTCGGCAGGCAACGAGGTCAACAAGGGCTTCGCGTTTGTCGAGCGCAACTGGTATCTGGCGAAACGCTATTGGGCGTGGGAGCTGGTCTGGATCACGTATAACGTCGTCAACGCGCTCAGTGTGACCTTCATCGCGCCCAGCGCGCAGGCCGCCTCTGGGGGCACGCTCAGCGATCAGGCGACAAACAATCTCATCCTGTATCTGGCCATCGGCACGGCCATCTGGACGTTCCTCTCGGTCGTCTTCGATAACGTCACCGAGATGGTGACGATGGAGCGCTGGGAAGGCACCATCGAATATACCTTCATGGCGCCGGTCTCACGGCTGACCCATATGGTCGGCGCGTGCATGTTTGCGTTGATCCATGGCATCATCCTGACGGCGTTACAGCTGCTCATCATGGTGCTGTTCTTCCACCTGGATATCTCGAACGCGAACTGGCCGCTGGCGCTGCTCATACTGATCGTCGGCAGCTTCTCGTTCATTGGCTTTGGCACGATGGCCGCCGTCCTGCCGATGCTCTACACCGAGCGTGGCGCGCAGATGGCCTACATCATCCGCGCGATCATCCTGCTCGTCTCGGGCGTCTACTATTCGGTCTCGGTGTTGCCGGGTTTCTTGCAGGCGCTCTCGGTGATCTCACCCGCGACCTACGTGCTGCGCGGCATTCGCGGTGCGCTGATGCCGCAGGCGACGCCGTACAACGCCTGGGGTGACATCTGGCCGCTGCTGATCTGCGCGGCGGTGAGCATTCCGGTCGGCCAGTACATCTTCCACCTGGCGGAGCGCTATGCCAAGCGCACCGGCAAGTTGAAGCGCAACGGATAATTCGCACCTCTCAAGCCTTCCAACAGCCACCTGTTTCCCAGCCGGAGCAGGAGCCTCGGAAGGCTGTCGCATCTTCCGCGATTTCTCTGCGGCATACCCGCGTCGCGGACTCGTCTCTCAGTGTTACAATAATCTGGTGAGTGATACACAAGCCGTGGCGTACTTATCATATGCGCTGCGTTGTACATAGACCGGATTGCAGAGACGATGCCCGACGATTCATCAAGCCTGACCGATGAGATGCCACTGCCAGATGAGCCAGACGCATCTGATGAGCCAGAGAGCGGGGAAAGGCCGCTGGCGCGGGTGCGCTATGGCCTGGGCAAAGAGCTACAACTCTATCCCGATTCCTTCAATGTCGCCCTGCTCGAAGAGCACACCGAGACGCGCTTCAACCTCGCCAGCATTCGGCGCATGATTCTTGCTCCGGGCGACCCCAACCCCAGTAAGCTGGTGCTGATGTTCGAGCTGGACGATAGCAATGTCGTCATCGTTGCTGAGGGGATGAGCAACGTCCGCGACTTTCGCAAACTGCTGCCCGAATTGCAGCGTGTCGCGCCCGCCATCGAGCTCGATCCGCCCGATATGGACGCCCAGCTGGCCCAGGCGCTGGATATTCGCAAGCGCAGCCTGTTCGGCTGCTATGGCGTGGTCATCGGCGTCTGCGTGCTGGCGTGGGTGATCTATCTCGTCGTCGCGTTCATCGGCTCGCATGCCGTCCATTGATCGCTGACCCGCCGCATCGCCTAGCCATTTCTCCCGCTATTTCTTGAGATGGGCGTTGATGTAGCGCTGAACCACGCCCCAATCGCCGTTGGCAGGCTCCAGAATATCCTGGCCGTCGTCGCTAACAGCGTCCACCAGCACGTTGTCGTTGGTCAGGCCGATGGGCGCCGCATGGTCGATATCCACGTGGGTGGCGAGCAGCGACAGGTCGGCGAGTGAAAGGTTGGTATAGAGCGTCTGTTGTAGCGCATTCATCACGCCGGGCATCTCGGGAATCGCTCCCAGCGAGCGCGCCCGGTCGATGATGGCATGAATGAGCAGGAGCTGGCGTCGCGAACGCGCGAAGTCACTGCCCTCACTCGCGGGCGACGTGATGTAGCGGGCGCGGGCGTATTGCAGCGCGCGTTCGCCATCCATATGCTGCCAGCCCGCTTTGAAGGTGGCTGTGCCAGTTCCTGGAAGGCCGTCATTTCCCAGGTTGATGGCGGTCCAGCCGACGGGCACGTTCACGTCCACCCCGCCAAGCGCGTCGACCAGCCCACGAAAGCCGCTGAAGTTAATGGTCAGCCAATACTGCACCGGCATGCCAGTGACATCGCTCACCTTACGCGCCGCCTCCGCGCCGCCCGCTGCCGGACCCGCGCTGATGCCGTTGTAGCCGTTGGCCAGCCCGTTCTCGTAGGCCGAGTTGAGTTTGGCGTAGTTGCCCGACTGAGGCGGCACCTGCACCCAGAGATCGCGCGGCACTGAGATCATCGTCGTCGCGTTGTCCTTCGGGTTGAGGCTAACGACGATCATGCTGTCGGTCAAGTTTGGCGCTTCGTGCTGGCCGCCGCCGTAGCCCATAATGAGCAGGTTGACGCGCTCGCCCGTGGTCATGTAGCCCGTCTGCGTGCTGAGCGGATTCTGTGTCGAGATCGCGCTGCCAAAGTCCCAGAGGCGGTGGGCCACCAGACCACCGACGAGCAGCACTGCCAGCAACACGATCAGCAGCACACGCCGCGCCATGCTGCCACGTGCGAAACGTCGTGTGGTAGGAGCCTTACGGCGCGGCGGCATCGGAGGGGCATTGCCGGGTAACGGACTGGTCAACTCTGGCGGGAGCGGCGGCGGAGGTGTGGCGTCATCTGGGAGCCGTGGTGGCTGAGTCGGGGCATCCCAGGCGGAATAATTCTGCTGCGGTCCACTGCTACGCGCCATATGTGTTTCCTTCGAGTCTGCGACAGGATATCAATCGCCTGGTCATCTATCCTTCTGCTGCTACACCACCAGACGAACCTAAGACGATCTCAGCTACCCCAAGTGTCATGCCAGAGTCGGGAATGTGGCGGAAATCACACCAGGACGGCGTCTTGGCGTCATCTTCCGCTACAGAAGAAGTACGCCCAAGTGTTGCGTTGTGTTGCCATCTGTGCCGACCGGCGCTATACTGGAGGCTGACCCGATGCGGCGATATCCGCAATGACAACGCCCGGACAGTCCCGGAGGCTGAGTGTGAACACCTGTGTACGCTGTGGCGCTGATGCGGTTGACGCGCGCGGAATATGTCGCGTCTGTGGCTGGTCCGCACGCGACAATGCCTACGATACTTCGGATGAGTCCCCCTCGCTTGGCGAGACACGTGCCGCCGACATACCGCCGGGCGGGTATGGCGCCTCGGGACCAGGTTTGCAATCCGGGCGCGGCTCCCGCATGAACCCATACCCCACCGAAATGCGGCCCACCGAGCCTGTTGGTGGCACGACCAGCGGCGGCCGATTCTGCGGCACCTGCGGTGCGCGCCTCGAAAGCGGCACCGCGTTCTGTGGCCAGTGTGGCACGCCGGTTGCCACAGGCACAGCCAGCGGGATGACGTTCGGAGCTAGTGGACTGCGGGCGACGGGCCAGGAGCAATATCGCGTCGGGGGCTGGTCGGACGCCGATGGCAACGAACTGACCGAAGCGATAATTCCAGGCGCGACTGGCTATAACGGCTTTGGCCGCTCAGGCGTTGGGCAGGGGTTGCCGTATGGCGGCGCTCCCTATCATCCCACGGGCTATACGCCAGCGTACGGAACCGCCACGCCATCGTCATCGCGCACGACCCGGCTTGTCGTGGGCATCCTCTGCCTGGTTGGCAGCGTTGTCAGCGCGAGCGCGGCAGTCATTCTGGCGCTAACCAACGGCCATTGATCGCCACCGATTGATCGCCACCGTTTGAAGGGTAGACCCTCGTGGATCCACAGATGCTCTCGGAAACTGCTTCGGCGACGAAATCAGCGGCAAGCCATCCAGCGGCGTCCGACCAGGCGATTAACGATGCCGACATCGAAGCGATTGCCTCATTTCGCTATGCCATCCGCCGCTTTCTCCGTTTCAGCGAGCAGGCGTCGCGTCGCGAGCACATCACGCCGCAACAGCACCAGTTACTGCTTGCCATCAAGGGGTTTCCCCATCGGGATTATGCCACCGTCTCGGAACTGGCGCACCGGCTTCAGATGCGCCAGCACAGCGTCGTGGGGCTGATTGATCGCACCGTCCGCCATGGCCTGGTACGCCGCGAACGCGGCACAGAAGATCGCCGCGAGGTCTTTATCTACCTGACAGACAAGGGCGAGGCGCTCCTTGCGCGGCTGACGGAGCTGCATCGCCAGGAGTTGACAGCGATGCGGCATGTGCTGGCAGGCACTACTGCGTAGCCTGGTGGCTGGCCTGTTCTGATACCGTATTGACCGTGGTCTGGTGCCCTTCCATGCTCGTCTGCGCGGCGTTCGCGTCGTCTGCAATGACCGCCGCGCTCTCGTCTTCGCCCCAGGTCGGCTCCGCGCGGGGATATTTGCGGTAGAATCGTCGGCCAAGTACCCACCCGATGCGCCCGAAACCGTACACACAGACGACGAAAAGCGCTACGACCAGCAAACCAGCCACGACTGGCGGCACAACGCCTGCTTTGTTGAGAAATGCCACGAACGTCGAGCCAAGAAATCCCCCGACCAGGCAAGCTGGCATCATTCCCAGCAGGCAACCCAGGTAGCCGCCGTGTGTCGGCCAGTCGTAGCCTGGAGGAACGGCCCCCGCCTCGGGAAGCTCGGCCTCCATATCTGGGGTCATCGCGGTTCCGGCATCCGCATCACGCATCTCCGGCACGTTATGTTTATCATTGCTCATAGCGGATGGTTGATCGCCTGGAGATTCTGGAGATTCTGGAGATTGTCGCTGGTCGTCCACTGGGGTTTGCCTGTCCGTTCTGCCTGTCGTGTCGGGTTCGCGTGCAGCCATTCGCGCAATGCTGGCGCTGCTAGAGTGTGCCGAATTGACGATCACCCGCATCGCCGAGACCGGGACAGATATAGCCGCGGTCGTCGAGCCGTTCATCGAGCGCCGCCAGGAATATCGGCACGTCGGGATGCGCCTGGCGCAACTTCAGCAGACCGTATGGCGCGCCAATCAAGGCCACATAGCGCAGGTGCGGCACGCCATAGCGCTTGAGAATGTTGAGCGCATCAATCGCCGAGCCTCCCGTCGCCAGCATCGGATCTACTGAGAAGCATACCTGGAGGTTGCTGGATCGCGCCAGTTGATTATAGTACTCGATGGGTTCCAGCGTCCGCTCATCCCGGCGCAGACCCAGGTGCCAAACCGCTGCATCGGGCAGCACCTCGCGAAAGCCCTCGGCCAGGCCCAGACCGGCGCGCAAGATCGGCACAATGCCCACGCCACCTGCCAGCTCGCTCCCGGTCATCGGCTCTATCGGCGTCTCGATGCGCAGCGGCTCCAGTTTCAGGTCGGCGGTAGACTCATAGGCGAGCAAGGCGCCCAGCTCGCGCACGGTGCGATAAAACGCGGGCGGCGCTGTCCGTTTGTCGCGAAGCAGCGTCATCTTATGCGCGATGACGGGATGGCGTGAGATATGGACCTGCGGCAGATTCAGCGTCTGCTCGCGTGTTGGCTGTGGTATTCCACGCATCGGATATGCGTGGGCATCTGCGGCTTCGTTGGCCATGGACCGCCTCTCCACTTGCTACTGCACGGTGTACCTGCCAGGTCGCAGGCAATCGGTCGCAGTGTCGCACATCCGCGGGGTCCGTATCAACCGTTGCTCAGATCTACTATTGTCCTGTACTGCATACCACTATCCGCACAACCGGAGGAACGTTGCCTGAGGCAACGACGATTGGAGGAAAGCGGACTTGTTCCAGCCCGGGAGATAGCAGATCGTTCCCCGACACCTCGGCCGTTTGGGCAGGGTGGGTTGGGCAGGCACAGAGCCTGGCGGTGGCAACAGTGACACCGCACCCGTGGCCGTATAGGGCACGGGTTTGTTCTTCATGAGCGTCTTTACGATCTTGACGGTCTTCACGTCCAGGTCACGAACCGTGATTGCGCGACTCACCCCAGTGCGTTGGCGCTGGACAAGGGTGGCAGCCCCCAGACGAGCGATGTTGAGCGACGCGGCGTAATCGCGGTCGGCGCTGTAGCCGCAGGTGGCATCCGTACACCACAGCCAGCGGCCCCAGTCGACCGCCGCCTCCGCCTGCTGCTTGGCGCGCGGTGAGCGATACGTTTGGGCAACCATCCCGCATCGGGGGCAGATATGACTGGTGTCGTGGGGCCGTGCAGTGTGACGACGCATACCGGCGACAAAGCACTTGTAGCGCAGGATACGCCAGATCTCCCCACGCAGTGTCGTGTTGCTCCGCCAGTTCCGCCAACGGCCCCGCACGCCTTTCCCCCGCCCTGTCGATTTGAGCGTCTTCAAGGATTCGACAGCGATGAGGGAGCAGTTATGCAGTTCGCACAAGAGGAGCAGGACATTCGCCGCCAGATGGGCGAGCGCCCGGTTGCGCAGATCATACTTGCGCCAGCACCAGGCAATCTCCCGCTCCAAGGTGTCAATGCGTTCGGTGTACCAACGAAGTTTGGGATAGTCTGCGGGGAATCCAACCAGCGCCTTGCGTTCCTGTTGAAAGCGGTCGCGTTTGGCCTGGAGTTGGTCGATCTGGCGGCGGGTGCGCGCCTGCCGGCCATCAAATCCCCCGGTGTTGAGGAAGAAGGGCCGCCCGATCTGCGTCCAGATTTCAGTTCCACCAGCGTCACCCACACTGACATCACCTGACACCTGCAAGGCGGTGGCGGTAAGCAGCGTATGCACCCCCCAGTCGACCCCCAACACCCGCTCCACCCTCTCCCAGGCCACAGGAGCGGCGGCGGGTACTGCGACCGGAAGGTCGAGAACGACATATCGTTCCCCTGCTGGATGATGCACTTCGCGCAGCGTCGGGGCCAGCGCCTCCCCCGCACGCAAGTGGTCGGTGAGACGTTTGGGTAATGGGAAGAGAACCTCCCCAGCGCGCCAGCCCCACACCCCCTGGGTATCTGGACAGCGGAAGCGGAAGCGGGCGGTTCCTGCGTCCTCAGGGTTCGGGGCGTCGCGTTGGGGCAGATCCAGGCGGAGCCGATAGGCTTGTCCTTTGTCTGGCCCATCATCCCCGGCATACGCCAGCAGCCCCATCTCCAGGACGGGAATCGGCTGCATCTCCTCATAGGTGGCCGGAAAGCCGTCATGCGCGAAATAGTAATTGCATGCCTGCTCGACCACGTTCTGCAGAGTGACAAATGTTGTCTCCCCGCCCTCGGGGTCGCTTTGGGCATCTGCCTGGACCTGTTTGAGGGCGTTGAGCGCGTCCTTGATGGCTCGCCGGTTCTTGCCCGCCGGTCTGCGATCCGTTTGAGGTAGGATGAGGCCGTGGGTGAGGATCGGCTGGATCAGGTTGAAGGCGTGTTTGCGGGTGGCCTGGGCGCGCAGGATACGGCCCGCTGTCTCCGCCTCACAGCGCCACTGTCGGTCGCCATGCGGGTCCGGGCTGCTCATCAGCTGACCCACCTGCTTGTAGGCCGTCCCGCTCCGGTCGTTCGCGTTCGGCCCAAACGCATCGAGGGAGGGCCATAGTTGGATCACGGTCGCCTTGACGACGGCCTGCGACGCGTCGAGCAACCGCAACGCATCCGCCTGCGCATCGTCGGGCAAGCGCAGCGCATAGGTCAGTGGCTGGGCGAACCCGCGTGGAACATGGTGTGTCCCCATCGTATCCACCTACTCCTCTCGTCTTCTGCCAGCGCGACCTATACGCGTGGTATGTCACCCCATTTGTCCTCCATTGCTCAATGGTTCTCTGTTTACTTCTTCCTGGGAGTGTGTCAAGCGGTCATCACACTCGCTCCTCACAGAAGGTAATAGATCGTACACGATTATTAATGAATTCTTGCAACTGTTAGTGACCCTATCAACCCTGGCTCTGCGGCATGGTCAGCACACCATCGTGCAGCTTCAGCAGCAAAATACGCCTGACCGAGTCGTCTATGCGCGATTTCGTGATATCGCCGTTCTGGACGGCATCCTTCAGCACGCGGATGGTCTCGGCGGTGGAGGCGATGGAGTACGTGCTGCAGATGATATCGTTGCCGGCCTTGACCGAGTCGAGGATGATCTGGTCGAAGGAGTAGTGCGAAGTAAGCGCGCCCATGTAGATGCCATCGGTGACAATGACACCCTGATAGCCTAGCTCATCGCGCAGAATCCCCGTCAGCACCGGCTCAGAGAGCGACGCTGGTCGTGTCGGATCGATTGCCGAGAGCACGACGTGGGTGGACATGATCATCTGAACCTGTCCGGTGGCAATCAGCGCTTTATAGGGCGCCCAATCAATGCGTTCGAGGTCCGCCTTGCTGCGGTCGAGGGTATAGAGCGAGGCGTGGGGATCGGCAGGCACATCGCCGAGTCCGGGGAAGTGTTTCAGCGTTCCTATCACATGGCCGCTGGATTGCAGACCGTTGAGATACGCGCCTGCCAGCTTCGTCACCTGATCGGCCGTCGTGCCAAATGTGCGCCCGCCCAGATCGCCGCCAGATGTGTTGGCGACATCCACCACTGGCGCGAAGTTGACGTTGATGCCGAGACTGTAAAGCTGCTGGGCGTCGTATTCGCCGCGCTGCTGAGCATAGGCTGTCGTGCCGTTTGCTCCCATCGCCCAGGCGCCGGGCAATGGCCCATCCACCGCCTGAAGCCGATTGACGCTGCCGCCTTCCTGGTCGGTCGCGACGAAAAGCGGCAGATCAGCCTGGCTCTGCATCTGCGCCGTCAGCTGCTTCACCTGGTCCGCGCCAGTGATGTTCCAGGCGTAGAGTACCACTGAGCCAAGGTGGTACTGCTTGATGGTGTAGGCAAGTGTTGGCGACATCTGCGTATCCAGGAAACCGAGCATGATCATCTGGCCGATTTCCTGGTCGAGCGTCATATGCGCGATGAGCTGATTGACGTAGCTCAGCTCCGCCTGCTGGCGCGCCAGTGGCGCCCAGTCCTGCGGATGCCAGCCCGCGGGTGGATTGGCGCCCTGCGCGAAGCCGCTGGTATGGCTCGCGCGCTGAAGGTGCGAGGACGAAAGTTGATAGAGCACAGGCGTCAGGGCTACTACCAACAGGATGACCGCCGCGACGACCACGATTCTTCGCCGCCGATGTGGCTTGGACGGCGATTTTGTGCCATACGGTGGCACCAGTGGAGGAGCCGTGACGACGGGCATCTCGATAGCCGCCGCGGGCGCTCCGGTCATCCGATAGGTGATGGGATGATCCGCTACGACTGGGTGATGTGTGTCGGCGAAGGTGACAGGGGGATGCGTCGCCTGCACGCGCGCGGTGGGCATCTGCTCGATAGCTAGCTGGCCAATCGGTGGGGCTGTTTGCTTCGCCGTCTCCTGATCGGCAATCGCACCTTGTGAGGAGGGTGCCTGAATCGCTGGCCCAGCGGTTGGCATCCTGACCGTCAACAACTGCTCGAAGAAGGAGTTACGCGCGTCCTCTTCATGCTCTTCTGGTTGGCCCATCTCACCCACTCAGTACTTCCTGCACAACACAGATCGCTTGTCATAACACGTGCGACCGCACCCTTCCTTCCAGACGAGTCGGCCCTGTGAAGGTAACACTGCTCTGCCGCTGTCGCGTGTTGCGGCGCAGGTCAGTCGCGAACGAACGCCTGCCATCTCCACATAATGTACAACCAGCATTCGAGAGAAACACGACCAAGCATGGTCAGACTGGGACAGCTATCGACAGCTTTATTTAATTGACGGCTTGTTCCGCTCGCGCGTATACTGCCTCCATTACGCGGCGTGCCTGCCGCAAAGATTTCGCCAGATTGCGTCATCGGACTTAGATAAGTCATCATACGTCAGCCCAGAATGCGGCAGGGTAGGGCAGGGAAGAGCAGGATGGGGAAACGAGATGCGCCTGGTGGAACAGCATCGCATTGACCGCCACGACCCCCGCTTTGTCGCCATTGACACTGCGACGTTTGCTAGCAAGAACCTCTACAACGCCGCCCTCTACCGCAAACGCCAAGCATACATCTTTGAGAACCAGCGCATCATTAGCTATGCCGACCTCGACAAGCTGATGCAGCCCACGCTGGAGTATCGCGCGCTCCCTGCCAAAGTCGCCCAGTGGGTCGTGAAGCAGGTCTGCGCCGCCTGGGACAGCTATTTCGCCGCAGTCGCCGAATGGCAGATTCATCCCGAAAGATTCAAAGGCCATCCCAAACTGCCCAGGTACCTGGCGAAAACTGGGCGCAACCTCTTAGTGTATACGAACCAGGCTATCAGTCGTGATCCGAAGAACGCGGGCTGGGCCGTGCCATCCGGCGTGCCGATCCGTGTCGCGACAAAACAGGCCTCTGCCGCGATAGCGCAGGTGCGGCTCGTCCCCAAAGCGACCCACTACGTCGTCGAAGTCGTATACGAACGAGAACCAGAACACCCGGCGCTTGATCCCACACTCATCGCCAGTGTCGACATTGGTGTCAACATCTTGGCCGCGATAACTTCAAACAAGCCCGGCTTCACGCCGCTTCTTGTTCACGGTCGCCCGCTGAAGAGTTGCAACCAATCCTACAATAAGCGACGAGCCAAGGCCCAAGCACAATTGCCAAAGGAGGAGTTTACCTCCCGCGCCCTGGCGGAGATGGCCGATGTCCGTCACCGCCGTATCCACTCGTACCTGCATACCGCCAGTCGAACCATCATCGACCTGCTGGTCCGCGAAGGGATCAGCACCCTGGTGATTGGTAAGAACGTCGGGTGGAAGCAGGAGGTGAACCTGGGCAAACGGAACAATCAGGCGTTTGTCTTCATTCCACATGCCCGCTTCATCGAGATGTTGACCTACAAGGCGGCGTTGGTGGGCATTCAGGTCGTGACCATAGCGGAGAGTCATACCTCCAAATGCAGCTTTCTCGATCTCGAACCGCTCCAGCATCACGCGCAGTATCTGGGCAAACGGGTCAAGCGGGGGCTGTTTGTCGCCAGCACCGGGCAAACCCTGCATTCCGACATCAATGCGAGTTACAACATTCTACGGCGCTATGCGCCCCATGTCGTGGCCCAGGGCGTGCGCTCGTTCCAACTCCGCCCCACTCCTTTGCGACTACCTGATCAACGTCAGGACAGAGGCAAGCAGCTTCCACGCCGCACGTGTGGCTAGGAAGTAGTGGCTGTTGTGGTCAGCCTGCCCTTCAACAAGGCGAACCGAGTACGATGGATATGTTTGTCCATCCCAAAGGATACTATAATTGAGATGCCACGGCTGTTTTGCTCTGGCTCATAAGTCACGGAATCAGGAGACATCCAGTGTCAACCAGCGCGGATAACACCACCTCCACTCAGGGGCGCACTGACACGCCGGAGGAGTCCCGTCAGCGCAAGGAGACCTACAACCCCAGCGCATATGAGCGGCCGTCGGTGACGGTGGATGTCGTCATTCTCACGGTGCGCGAGCGACGGTTGGAGGTGCTGCTGGTGCGCCGCCGCCACTGGCCATTCGAGGGCATGTGGGCGATTCCCGGTGGCTTTGTCGAGCCAAATGAGTCGCTCGAAGACTCGGCCCGCCGCGAACTGAGCGAGGAAACCGGCGTCAGCGATGTCTATCTTGAGCAGCTCTACACATTTGGCGATCCGGGGCGCGACCCACGCACGCGCGTCATCACGGTGGTGTACTATGCGCTGCTTCGGGCAGACCAACTTCATCTGCGCGCTGGCGATGACGCCGCCGATGCCCGATGGTTTCCGGCCTATGAGCACCCGGCGCTTGCCTTCGATCACGACAAGATTCTCGATTACACCCGCCAGCGGTTGCGCAGCAAGCTGGAATATACCACCATCGGTTTCCAGTTGCTTGCGCCATCGTTTACGCTGAGCGAGCTACAAGAGGTCTACGAGGCCATTCTCAATCGTCCGCTCGATAAGCGCAACTTCCGCAAGAAGGTGCTGACGACCGGGATCCTCGAACAGATTCCTGAGACGCGCAAAGCCGGGCAACATCGGCCCGCCGCACTCTATCGCTTCAATCCAGGGGCGGACAAATAACCGGCATATCTCCGACACGCTGTGCAAAGGAGCGACACTGATGACCGATGCGCTCATCGTCGTTGATGTACAGAACGATTTCTGCCCTGGTGGCTCGCTGGCCGTGCCAGAGGGTCACGTAGTAGTTCCCGTCCTCAACGAGTATATGGCGCGAGCAGCCGATGCGGGCATGCCCGTCTTCGCCAGCCGCGACTGGCACCCAGAACAGACGCGCCATTTTGCCGCACAGGGTGGTCCATGGCCGCCACACTGCGTGCAGGGGTCTCCGGGAGCCGAGTTCCATCCAGAGCTCCGTCTGCCGCCGAGCACGGTGATCGTCTCGAAGGGGATGAGCGAGGAAGATCAGGGCTATTCGGCGCTGGAAGCGGTGCTGCCTGGTGGACAACCGCTGGTGGATGCGTTGCACGCGCGCGGGGTGCGCCATGTCTACGTGGGTGGCCTGGCCACGGACTACTGCGTGCGCGCCACAGTGCTCGACGCGCTCAAAGAGGGTTTTGAAACCTCGGTACTGATCGATGCGTCACGCCCGGTGGATGTGCAGACGGGCGATGGCGAGCGCGCGCTCAACGAGATGCTCTCGGCAGGGGCTGAACCGCAGATACTCGACGAGTTCGAGCCGAAAGCTGGCGTGTAGCGCAGACACGCCAATAATATGCCCAGTGCCCATATTGGAGTGGTTCGCGGCCCCAAGAGTAGCCGCGGCATTCATGCCGCGAAGCTGGCCTACAACTCGCCTTCCTTGGCGCCAGATAGTCAGCACACATAAGAATGGCCCTCCAGACGCCTGGAGGGCCATTCTTGTTGTTTCGCGCGGACTCGTCGGGCGTCGTCACCTGTCCGCGCGGCTAGGTTGTCTCACCGGTGCGCCGCGCCCGCTATCCATGGCGCCGCCGCCATAGCCGCAGTACGGGCAGACGTTCCACTTCAGCTCCAGCAGATGATCGCAGCGCGGGCATGGGCGACGCAGTTTGGTGCCGCACGACGGGCAGATCTGGAAATCGCCCTCGACCCGATAGTGGCAGGTCGGACATGTCTGGCGCTCGGTCATCTCCGCCAGGAGTGATTCCTCCTCAAGCTGGCGCTCATACAGCTCTGCCAGCGTCTGGCGTGGCCGCACGATCAGGTAGATGAAGAGACCGCCGATGTTGAAGACCGCGACGAGTCCGGTGGCCGTCACCTGCAAGATAACATCCTGCGTGCGGGAACGGACATCGCGCCAGGTCCAGAAAACGAGGCTTAGCCAGAAGATCACGGCAAAGGCCACGAAGAAGAAGATGATAACCCCGACCAGGTTTTGCAACGCGCCCAAACTATTGCCCCCTGATGTAGTTGACGTGCTGGATGACGCCACTGTTGGAGCTACTGTTGCCGTTGCCGCGGCGGTTGCGGTTGCCTGTGCCTGTGCCAAAATATCGTGGATACCTTGATAGACCGTTACAGACATCGCATACCACCTCTCCAGCCCGGAACTGTAACTCGTATCAGCAGCCTGCTGCGCTCCAGAAGTTATGGCTGTCCATGCGCCGCACGCCTGATAGACATTAATACGCGCCAGTTGTCACGCTTCGTGTTGTTGGTGATTGCGGGATGCCGCTACAGAATAGCAGGTTATTTTCCGCCTATCAACCGCCGTAAGCAACAAGTCCTATGCGCTAAGGCTCAAAACATGGGATGCCGCCTGTGTACCGACGGCGCAAATCCACACGCACGATATGCCAGGCAGGCGTACAAGCGCGCCATATACCAGGGCCACAACGATTGTATCACCGCGCTCGTCAACCAATGTCACGACTTCCAGGTCTTGTAATCAATTTGGAGGTTCATGTCGTAAATGTCTATATGCATCATTGCCGTGTGCCCCGAACTCGTGCGGAAACATAGGAATGTGCCGTTCGGAATATTGTTCGAGCCGGGGCTTCCATCAATTGGATTGCTCGATTCCTGCCCCTGGTTTTGAAAATTCAGACAATCCTGAAAGCCCGGTTCGGTGGTCGCGCCGAAGATGCCGGCCATAGCCGAGTTGGTTGGAGCGAGCGTTCGAGTCGGATCGACCACGTTCCAACAAAAGTCGGCATCGGTTGAGGAGCTCGGCACGACTCCGCCGCCATCGAGATCGTAGCAGGAGTTGGCGCCAACGGTCACGGGATTGCTGCTGTTCACGCTCGTCAAGATCGGCTGCGGTGTGGCGGTGGCCGTCACGGTGGGTGTGGCCGCCCCGCCTGTCGTGGGGCTGGTGACGGCGCTCAATGTGGTCGCGGTTGGGCTTGCGCCGATATTCGCCAGCGCGCCCGGCAGCACGCCCGTCGCGAAGAGCGATGCCAATACCACCACGCCCGCCGCAATCAGCGCCAGCAGCGGCGGTGGCAGCCAACCAGGCAACAGGCTGGCGTGCATGATCTGCCCGGCGGCTACCTGTGGCTGTCCGCCATTCGCGGGACGCGCTGAGATGCGGAAATCGCGCATCTCCGGCTGACCAGAGATCTTCCAGGGCGCGTGAATGACCGTCGGAACGGACGACGACGCGCCGGGGTCTACCGTGACGGCGGGCCACGCAAACTGGTACTGCAGCTTTTCCTCGGGATCCTCGCCAGCAAGCGCATACTGCACCGGGGCATTGCCGGAGTTCTGCAGTGTGATATTGAAGCGCGCCGTTCGTCGTGCGCGCACGCGGGTCGGGCGAAGTGCGAGCGACTCACTGGTGAAGGGGGCGACGGTCCAGCGGACGGAGGCGCTGCCGGAGTCACCGGGATTTTCGCGCGAACGGGCGCGCAACGTCACGGGATACATCCCCGCGCGGCTGTTCGGGAGCCGCGGCGCCTGAATCGTCAGGGTTGCCGTCTCCTGCTGGCCCGGATTGAGCTGCACCTCACGCCCCGGACCCTGCACCCACGACTGCGGGACGCCTTCAGCGAAGAGGCTGAGATGGTCAACGGTTGTGCCAGTATTGGCAAGCGTCACTTTGACGACCATCGGCTGCCCAGGGGTCAGCGTCATGGCCTCCTGCTCGGCGGCGACCTGGATGCGCCCGCTGTCCGTTGTCGGTGGCAGCGCCGCAACGGCTGGCGACCCATGTGGCGCGGGAATGGCCTCCGAACCCGCGTACGTCGGCGCGGAATTGAAGCCGCCGGGCATCGCGCCAGGCGCGCCGGAGAGTTGCGCTGAATTCGGGGTTGCCGCTGACGACGAAGGCGCGTCGAGGAGCAGCCAGTACGGGCCGACGTGCAGCGCCTGACCGATCTCCCAGGTCGTTGTCGCCTGCGGCAAGAGGCGGCTGCCAGCCAGGAACGTCCCATTGTTGGAGCCAAGGTCCGTCACTGAGATGCGCGCGCCGTCTCTGGCAAGGCGCAGGTGCTGGCGCGAGACGCCTTCTTCAGCGAGTACGATATCGCTGCCAGGCTGCCGCCCAACGACCATCGCGGGCTTGTTCATCTCGACCACTTGCAGCACGCGACCATCCTGATCAACCACACGGATGCGCGAGTACGCGGAATAGCCTCCGAGTGCCGGAACCGCTGGCGGTAGAGCCGCACCCGCATGGGGCGCCTCCAGCTCCGTTGCGGCTGCAGGCGGTGTCGCGGGGGTCGGCGCGGCCTTTGGCTGGCCCGGGCGGATCGGCGCCATCGTCGTCAGCACCGGCAGGCCGATTACCCCTTGCAGCGCGCGCGCAAGCTCGGCGCCGTTGGCAAAACGTCCCTCTGGTTTCTTCGCCAGGCAGCGCAGAATGATGTCTTCGAGTGCCTGCGGCAGATCGGGACGTACCTGGCGTGGTGGCGGTGGGGCGACAAAGACATGTTTGTAGATCGCCTCGCTCACCGTCGTCGCCTGGAAGGGCAGATAGCCCGTCGCGACTTCGTAGAGCACCACGCCCAGCGAATAGAGATCGCTGCGCCCATCAACCGCGCCGCCCTGGCATTGCTCCGGCGACATATAGGCTGGTGTGCCCATCAACATGCCGCTGACGGTCCGCACGCCGCTTCCTTCGGTCAGCCGCGCCAGCCCAAAGTCGGTGATCTTGAGCAGGTACTGCGTCTTGCCAGCGGGCGAGTCGCTCAGCTTCACCAACAGCAGGTTATCTGGCTTGATGTCGCGGTGGACCATGCCCTTGCCGTTGGCGTAGCCCAATCCCTCGGCGGCCTGGCGGATAAGGTCCAGGCCGAGCGGTAGCTCCCAGGCCTGGCCGGAGGCGCGCTGACGCAAAAGCGTGCGGAGCGAGCCATCGGTCACCAGCTCCATCACCATGTAATACTCGCCGCCCTGCTCGCCAAAGTCGAAGACCCCGACGATATTCTGGTGATTGAGCGCGGCGGCGGCCTGCGCCTCCTGCTGGAAGCGCGCCTGGAAACTGGGGTCAGCGGCGACGCCGGGGTTCATCACTTTGACGGCGCGCTCGACCTTCAAAAACTGATGGACGCCGCGATAGACCTGGCCCATGCCACCGGTGCCAAGCAACGCTTCGATCTTGTAGTTGCCGATGGTCTTCCCGACCAGATCCGCCATCAGAGAACCTCCAACCGATATCCGGCGTGGGCCGGTTTGTGCGCTTGAATCAGTTCGTCAATGAGATTCTTGTCGATATCTCCGTCTTTGGGAAGTGCGATTTTCACATCAAATGTGTATGGTAGTGCCGAATTTTCAGTGACTTCGGGGGTAATGCCAGTACATACCTCGATCATGCGCACTAGACCATAGCGAGTCCCACGCCAGCGATAGAGGTCAATCGCCTCTGCCAGCAGACGCCGCCGCCGTATCTCAGGCCAGTGCTGATTGAACGAGAGATCGAGCCAGCTTGCCAGCCATGGCAGAAAACTCGCCGGGCTGGTGCGCGGATCGAAGTACATGTCGATGTGATCCTGCCGCTGCTCCAGAGGCTCCCAGACGTTCTGAAATAGCAGCAGAAACCGGGCGAGAAAGTCGTTGTCGGCGTAAATCACCGGCAGAGATTCAATATACATGCTGGCGGGGCCAGTGGCAACAGGAGCGGGCAGCGATGGGCGTGGTAGATGCGTGAGCGTTCGCGCGAGCGCCTGCACCGGCTGCATCGCCTGCACGGGCTGTAGCGGTGGCGCCTCGACCGCTACCATGTCCGTGGCGGGAATACCACTGGCGGCGTCATCGTGTTCGCCCACCTGATAGTTGAGCAGAAATGGCCCAATCTGGATATGCGCGCCGTTGGTGAGCAGGCGTGGCTGATTCGGTGGAAGCCGCGTGCCGTCTATGAAGGTGCCGTTCGAGCTATGCAGATCGGTCAGCGTCAGTCCTTCTGGTTCCAGACGCAGCTCGGCGTGGTGGCGCGAGACGAGCGTATCGGGCAGCGAGAGGCCGTTTTCCGGGGTGCGTCCGATGCTCAGCACTGGGCGATCAATCGCCACCGTCTGCACCAGCTCATCCCCGCGCTGAACGAGCAGCCGTCTCGTCTCGTCTGCCATCTCGGCCCTCTTAAGCCCTCTCAGCTCACCGTCACTTCATGCGTATCCGAGCAGATGATACCATGCCGCGGCAGAATCAACCGGGCGGACGCGGGCTTGGCCGCGCCGCTGCCATCCAAGACAAACAGCTGCACATCTTCGACGAACTCGACGTGTGGTATCGCCTGGAGCAGACTGAAGATCTCCGACTGATGCAGGTCGCGGCCAAACGGCCATCCGTCGCCGCGCGGCCCTCCGGCATAGGGATTGAGATAGCGGTAGAGCGCTGCCTCGGCCTGCTCGCGCACATCAGCCGCCAGCCCAGCATCGCTCCGCTCTGGCAGCCGCAGCTTTGCCCGTACCGAGACCCAGGTGTATTGCGGCGCGCGCACCTCAAGGGCTGTTCCGAGCAGGCGGCGGTCGTCGAGGTAGGAAAGGACGCTGCTGCGTAGCTCGGCGGAGAGCGTCATCTGGTCCTGGCTGATGCGCCCGCTAGTCGCTTCACTCTGCGGCAGCACGATGACGAAAACCTGCCCCGGCCGTGGATCGGATGGGTCGCCAGGCTGCGAGCCGGGCGCAAGACAGCGCGCCCGCGCCACGCCATTGATCTGCGTCGCCAGATATTCGTAGTCGTCGGCGGTGACGGCGCGGCTGCGGGTGCGCAGCATGTGGGGCGCGCGCAACATGGCGTCGTCGAGGCGTTGCGCGTCCCGTCCGCCAATCGCGGGCCCCCGGTTGATGACTGAAGACACGTAGGGAATCGAGGTCTTCAGCACGGTCAGCATGCCCTGCGGCACGTTGCCGTCCACGCCCCCGCCGTGCTGGTAGCGCGAGAAGGTGAGCGTGCTGCCCTTCGCGGGAACCGCGCCGAAGCGATAGACGCTGCCATCCGGCTGGAGCAGCGAGGGACCGAGCGTGATGGTCCCGTTCAGGCTATCGAGCGTGTAGTTCTTATCGTCGGCGGCAGAGTCGCCAAAATCAGTCACTTCGTGCCAGTGTTCGGGTTGGCCGCCCGGCGGCTCGACGACGAGATGATCGGTCTCGGCGCTCCGCGCCAGCACGGGCGCATGGAGCAGGGTAAACATCTGTCCCGGCGTCCCATCGGCGGTACCCAGCAACTCGTTATGGATCGTCGAGCCGTGAAACGCGCCGACGGTGCCGCCACGTGATTCCACCTTCAGTGAGAAGATGCTCGGCGAGACGACATAGCCATTCCCAGCGGCCTGCGCGTCGGTCAGCTGGCAGCGCAGCCAGTAGGCGCGGTTGCCCTGGAACTCGCCCTGCGCCATCTGGGGCGCATGCAGAATAATCTCTCCCGCGCGGTTGAAGCCGCCCGTGCCGTCATATTCCACCTCACACTTCGCCCAGCGGGTTAGCCCACCCTGCCAGACCTCCCACTCCGTCGGCGGGTTGTTCGGGTCAACGCCAGCGCCGCCCGCGGAATCGCAGTTGAGCGCGACCGCCAGCACATGGCGGGTGTGGTCGGTGGAGAAGGAGAGATAGAAGGCGTCGCCGGGGCCGGGCTTCGCCGGAAAGAGCGCGATGCGATTCTTGGCGATTCCAAGCTGTCGCAGGTCGTGCGTTGTCCAGGCAGCGGCGTCGCTGTGGCTGGCATTGCGCGTGTATGCGCCGGTCAGCACGGGCGGACGGATCACCAGGTCTTCTTCGGTGCTGAAGACAATTGCCGGATTGGTCTCGGTGCGGACGGTGGCAACCTCTGTGCCCGCGCTGATCTTGATCTCGGCGGGCTGTGCCGCCGAGAGATAGAACGTTACCGGCCCGCGCGCCGCGCGCGGCGCCTCCAGCTGGATGCCGATCAGTTCGAGGAATTTGATGTAGTTCTTGTCCGGCACCTGATTGACGCGATAGAGCAGCATATCGGTCATCCAGGCGAACAGCTCGATCAGCGTCACACCGGGATCGCTGACGTTGTGATCGGTCCATTCCGGGCAGTAGCGCGGGATCATACTCTTGACCTGATCCACGATATCCTGAAAGTGGCGATCATCGAGGGTAGGTGTGGGCAGCGGCATCTATGCGATCTCCTTTGGGGCATCTAACGGGAAACCAGATATTCGGGTCACGCCTCTTCTGGTATGCGATAGAAGGGAAAGACCAGTGAGCGGCTGTCGTGCGTTGCCTTCACTTCGTACGAGATATCTATGAGCAGGCGCCCCTGATTTTCGGGGTCGGGCCGCGCGTTTACCTCTTTGACATGGATGCGTGGCTCCCACATGCCTAGCGCCTCCTCGACGTAGTAGGCGGCCAGCCCGGCGGTCGTCGCGTCATTGGGCGCGAACATCAAATCGTGAATCTGGCAGCCGAACTCCGGGCGCATGACGCGCTGCCCCTTCGGCGTCAGCAGAATGATCCGTATTGCCTCTTCGATGTCGCGCTCCTGCCGCGCTAGCGCGATGCGCCCACGCGCGTCAACGCCAACGGGAAACGCCCAGCCGACGCCCAGAAAGTCACGCATATATCGCCCTCTATCTGTTTTACCCAATCATCACGGTTCCCGTGGCCACCACCGTGCCGACCGGCAGCGGACTGGGGTCGTTGCAGGTCATCGCCGTATCACCCGCGCGAGCCGCTGGTTTGCCGTTGATCATCACCGTCGCGCTGCCCATCATGATCTGCCCCTGATTGGTGGGCGGAATCTGGAACGGGCCGCCCTGAGGGATGTGTGGCGGCGTGTTGTCCGCTGTGCTGCCCACCGTTGCCGCTGGCATCCCCATAATGTTGACATTCGTACTCAGGTTGCCGTCGATGATGCCATTGAACGGATGTGGCAGTGGCGTGGGAATCGGCCCGCCCGGCGACGGAATCAGCACGATGTGTGTATCCAGCGCCGTGATCTGATCGCCCTGCTTGGCCGCTGGCTGTCCCATACTACCATCCTCCCGGTCAGTTCAGGTTGATGAGCGTGCCCTTGATATCCACATTGGCGCTGCTCTCGGCTTTCACGCCGGTCTGCCCCTGAATCTCAACCTGACCCTGCGGCGCCTTCAACGTCAGATTGTTCCCCGCCTCGATGGAAATATCACCACTTGCCTTGATCAACGCATCGCCACTACAGCGAATTTCCAGCCGTTCATCCTGGGCGTTCAAGGCAATTGTGTTCCCGCTCGTGTCGACGATGACAATGCCCTTCGTGTCATCGGATTCCAGGAAGGCCAGATAGTGACCCTCGCGCGACTGGATGATGCGGAGCGTCACCTTGCCACCCTGGACGGTTTTATCAGTTGGAGAGGGCGGCAGATCCTGGCCATTCCACAGACCACCAAGTACATACGGATGGTGGATATCGCCCATTTCGAAACCCACCAGCACCTCGTCATTGACCTCCGGCACAAACAAGATACCGCGCTCTGCTCCAGCCCCGGCGGAGACCACGCGCGCCCAGTCGCTGGCATGGTCAGGCGAGAGCGATGGATAGCGCACTTTGACACGGCCCTGGTTGCCCGGATCCTGATTGTCGGTGACGATGCCGATCATAAGTCCCATCGCCTGATGTGATGGGGCGGCCACGATGAAATGCTGCGGCTGCAAAACGCTCAAGAGCGACGATGGATGCAGGCCAGAGATGCTGAAGCGGGTGGAGTACCCACTCTGCGCCGCGTAGACATGCGTCGTGCTGGTGATGAAGTATGTGCCGCCGAAGCGGTCGCCAACCGCGCTGATCTGCACCGATGACCCCGCGATCACCGCTGGATTGCCAGAGCAAACACCCTCTGCCTCGATGAAATGACTGGCGCGCTGATCGGCCAGCGCCTGCGCTAACGCATCAGCCTCTGCCTGCGAGCGAACCGGACGAATAACGCCCTGGCTCTGCGCGCTCACATGAAAGGCATCTTGCGCAAGGTCGCCGCCACTCTGTTTCTCGCCCACCTGCGGCGTGCCCTGGCCCTTTTTTGCGTGGCCAACAATCTCCTGCCGAGTGGCGGGATCCCAGCCGCGCACCGTCACCTCGCTTGCCTGCCCGGTCGTCGTCAGGCGCGGGTGAAACTCACTCAGATTGACGCCCCATTCGAGCGGAATCGGCTCGCCCGCTGGTTTGGGCGGCTCGAAATGCAGCGTATCTCCCTGCACGTAGAGGAGATATCCCAGGGCAGCCGCCCGCTGGCGTAGAAACGCCAGGTTGGTTTGGTTATGCTGGTAGATATGCCGATACACCTGCGTCGTCGTGGCCGTCTGCGCCTTTAGCCCAACCTCTTGCGCCAGCTTTTGCACCAGATCGCTGTCGGTGACATTCATAAACGTGCGCGAGAACTGGCCAATGGCGAGCCGGTGCATCCGGTCGAAGGCGCGAACGGTGAGGATTTGCGTCGTGGGGTGAAAATCTGGCTCTAACTCGACAATTTCGCCGTCAAAGATGATTTTCTCGCCCTTTTGGCCACGCGCCGATACCTTCACAGCCTTGCCAGGAGCCAGGCTGTCGGCGTCGATCCAGAGTAGATGCGGGTCATGGAGCACCAGTGTCGCCACGTCGGGCAGGTGCAGGCTGTTCTCGACGGTGATCTCCATCAGGTCGCGCATGAACGTCTCGGGGGCATCGGCGCCATCGAGCGTGACGTAGAACTGGCTGAGAAGCTGCGATGTATCAGGCATTAGGAATCTCCAGCACGGTTCCGGGGACCAGCCGCCGCACCTGGGTCAGCCGGTTAGCGTCGGCGATGCGTCGCCACTGGTTCGAGTCGCCATATTCCCTGTAGGCAATCCAGGCAAGCGTATCTCCCTCGTTCACGACCCAGACGCGCTCGCCGCCTACCCCGCCAGAGGTGGGGTTTTGCGGAGGGAAAAGCGCCGCATCCTTGATCTGCTGGAACGTCACATCCAGCGTTGCGCGCACAGGCGTCCCATCCGAGAGAAACAGCGTGAACTTCTGGTTAATGCTCGTGATGACGGCATCGAACGACCAGGCCGATCCCCACTGGAAGCGCACTTTCGGCGGTCGGCCTTTCTTGTTCTTGGGATCTTTGAGCGCCTGATCAACCATCATCAGCTGCCAGATGCTATCGGTGTACTCCTTGCGTACATCCTTGCCCTTGGCGTAGGTGTCGAAGAAGAGCTGCATCTGGAGCGTCGCGGGCTGGCCGCCGCCGAACTCAAGCTGCGGCATGTTGCTACCCTTGCTCTTGCCTGGCGTCCACTGGTTGCGCTTGGAGAACGAGTATTCCTTTGGATTGAACATGCACTCGATGGGCGAGCCACCGCCGTCGAGGTTGATGATTTTGGCATGTGCCAGACTGGCGCCGTCCATCTGCTGATCCCTTTCGCGTGAGCCGTAATGCCGGGAAGTCCGTCTGCTAGCCGAATCGCCGCCGTTCCGCCGCCAGCCGCCGTTTGAGAATCGCGTGCACCTGCTGCGCCAGCAGATCCAGGTCAGGCTCTGGAGCGACGGTCTCCTGGACGTGCGCTGGCGACGGCTCTTCGACGTCGGAGGGCAGCGAACGCCCGCGCTCGGCGCGTTGCGTGCCGGGAGTATCCGCCGATGGCGCGCGAGCAGGCGCCGACGATGATGGCTGTGGCTGAGGCGCCGGTTGTGGAGCTGCCTGCGGCGCGCTGGCGGATGATTCAGCCGGTGTGGTCATCCATTCGGGCAACGGCTCCCAGGGCGCCGGGAGATTGCCCCAGATGGGCCGTGTCTCCGGTCGCGAAGGCATTTGACGCGCTGGCAGAGTTGCGGGCGCGGATTCCACGGGTAGCGCAGGCTGAATCGCGGGAGGTGGCGTAGCCTTTGCCCTTGCGACGCGGGTGACGCGCGCCTCAATCTGTTGCGCCTGCGCCTCTTCATCGGCGGGAGACGCCGCCGGTTGTGCATCCCCTGCATCACCTTGCAGCGTCGCGGCTGTCCCGGCGTAGTTCTTGTGCTGACTGAGCGGCGTCTGGGTGACTGGCGGCACAAATCGCGGAGTGCGCCGCTGCGCGATGTGCGTCAACTCGTGCGCCAGTAGTCCAAGGGTCTCCGGCGTATCGGTCGCGTGTCCGCCGCCAAGCGCGATTGCGCCGCCGTCGGTGAGCGCGTCGGCATGCTGCGCGGACGTGGCCCGCGCTGCCACGGGTCCGCGATAGACACGCACACTCGCTGGATCGACACCCGTCAGCGTATGCAGCAGCGTTCGCGAGGAGTCCGGAAGTTGAGCGGGCTGCTCCTCAGATTGCGACTGTTGCGACTGTTGCGACTGTTGCGACTGTTCTGGCGATGCGGTCGTTGTGCTGCTCGTATGTTCGTGTGGCGCGGATGTCGTCGAGGCTTGTGCCCTGGCTGCACCTTTGCGGCTGCCCCGCGCGCCAGGGCGCTGAACAGGCGTCGATGTGGGCGGCTCCGTGCCGGATTTCACCGGAGTAGCTGGCGGCGCTGGTCGAGCCGGTGACGTTGGCTCGTTCGCATGTTGCAGACGCGCCAGCCAGGCTGCGGGCGAGCGGTCGGCATCGGTCGGCGGGAAGAGCGCATCCGACGCACGTGGCGGGGTCACGGCGGTTTGCTTGCCCCGGCGGCGCGGCGCGGGGACCGGCGCCACTGGTGGTGCTTCGCCAGCAGCGGCCCGCGGTATAGCGTCTTGGCCAACAGTGGCGGGTTCCTCGCCTTTGATACTAATACGCATCAAAGGCGGCTGCTCCGGCTCCCCTTCAGCAGCGCCCTGGGCTTCCTCCATCGACGGAGTGTATGTGTTCACGGGAGCGTCTTCTGACGATTCGTCTGGCATATCAGTCGCGCCAGGCTCATCGCTCGAGCGCTCCTGCGCTGGCAGCGAGACAATGCCTGGCAGTTCGACGATCCGCGAGCGCGGACGCGGCGCATCGGCGCGCACTGGCGATAAGCCGGGTGCGGTGGTGGTCGTCGCTGGAGGCGCATCGTCGGCTATGCGCCGAGGCTGTAGTTGCGTGGAGGAGCTTGTGGTGCGTGGCTGCGCATCTACCTCATTCCCTGAGGGCGCGCTCGTGGTGTCGGCGGCGTGCGTTTCAGGCAGGCGAGGAAGCAGCCTCAGCAGCGTCTCCGCTGGCGATGCTACGTCGGCGGCTGGGGCAGCGTCGGCCTCGCTGTCTTCGCTCTCAGCGAGCCACATGGTTTCACTCTGTGGCAGGCGTCGCAGGATACGTCCTATAGGAAACTGATAGCCATCGAACGAGATAGCGATGGGTGGATAGGTGATTTGGGTGACACGCGCCAACAGCGGCTGGTTCGCCATCATCCGGTGAGCGAACCGCAGGTGTCGCAGGCTGCGTGCGGCGATATTGTACCGTGCCATACGCCCCACCCCACACTCTCCTCTATATCGCCTGGTCAGCGATTTCGCGCGGGCCAGCGCCATTAGCCGCGGCATTCATGCCGCGAAGTTGCTCCAACTCATCACTTGCCCTCAGACCCTACGCCAGCTCCAGCCGTTCGTGCGCCAGCTCCAGCGTCTCGACGGCTGCCGCGGCGTCATGCGCGTTGAACTGCGGGCCGATCCACTTGACGGGATAGGCCTTGATCAGATTCCAGCGGGCCAACTCATTGCCCGTCACGTCGTACATCACCACCGATACATTCTTCGGCGTGATTTTCCCTTGCGCCAACTCGGCATACCACTGGAAGAACTCGTTCGAATTGGTCATGCCGCGCTTGAGGGTAAGATTGCTCGACTTCGTACGCCCCGGCAGGCGATGGACGAAATCGTTGTTGCCGCCTTCCTGGTACTCCATGACCTCCATCTCGAGCTGGAGGCCGCTGACCTCGGTGAAAACGGCCTGCGCCATGCCGCCGATCTCCACGTAAAAGCGACAATTTGGATGGCTATCGACTGGCATGGCTCACGCTCCCTCGTCAAACGACAGCCCGCGCGCCCGATCCAGCCGAATCTCAGCCAGCATCAGGCGATAGACCTTCTCCGCCAGCGCCTCAATGTCGATGTCAGCGTGCGCCGTCTCGCCGCCGTCTGGAGGCTGTTGCGGTTCAGGTTCATCCATCCCGGCGAACATATCGCGTGTGTCAGTGATTTCAGCCATGTGATTGCTCCCCGGCGAGATCGAGCGCGAAGCGGCTGCCACAGGTCGGGCACTGTGTCTCGATCACACTCGACTCCATCTCGTTGAGCCGCACATACAGTTCTTGCAGATAGGCGAAGTCCGACGAAAAGAGCCGCTCCACGATCTCCGGTGCGGGCTGCCCAAGGTCGCCCAGCCGGGTAATTACCCGGCTCAACAGCAGGATGCTCAGGTAGCCCTCATTGGCGCGCACCCGCGGATCCTGGAGCGGCTCGACCTCATCGAGCGCGGTGGCGAGCCGCATCGCGCCGTGCCGATGCACCGCGCCCTGCTCATCTACATAGCCGCGTGGCAGCGTAAACTCGAATTCCGTCTGCACCATAGCCACCACCGCCCCATCTGCTCCGCGTGTTGTCCGTAGCGCTAGCTGACGCGCTCGTAGCCTTCGTGTGTAATCTCCAGCTCTTCGATGGCAACCTCGTTATTGCCCGCGTTAGCGCTGGGGCCGGTCAGCTTGCTCGGCCAGGCGTTGATGAAGTTCCAGCGGGCGACCTCGGTGCCATCCTGGCTATACATGATGATCGAGCCGTTCTTGCGGGCATCGTCAATCTTGCCCTGCTCGACCATCTTGCGCCACTGCCACATGTCCATCGCGTCGGTGATGCCGCGCTTGAGCGTGATATTGTTCCACTTCATCCGCCCCGGCACCTTCTTGATGATGAACTCGCCCTTCGGGCCGCTGGCCTTGTACTCGACGACCTCGTTCTCGCTCCCCAGGCCAGAGCACTCGCGGAAAGCGCCCACGACCTGCCCCTGGAACTCGACGCCAAACCACGCTGAGACGACAGGATTTGCCGATGACATAGTTCTTCTCCTTCAGCGTCAGGCCAGCCGCTTCGCTATGGTGTGCGAAGGCTCAACCACAAACAAAGCGGCATGGACGCTGCTACTCAGGTTTACGCGTTTATGCGCCGCCACCGGCCCACTGGCTCAGGCGGAAGACGACGAACTCGGCGGGCTTCACTGGCGCGAGGCCGATATCGATGAACAACTGGCCGCGGTCGCGCACGTCGGGCGGATTCAGCTCCTCATCGCATTTGACGAAGAAGGCCTCCTGCGGCGTCCGGCCAAAGAGCATGCCGTCGCGCCACGCGCCCGTCAGGAACGCCTCGACATCGCGCTTGACGCGCGCCCACAGATCGGGATCATTTGGCTCGAAGACGACCCATTGCGTGCCACGTTCAATGGACGATTCGACATAATTGAAGAGACGGCGGACGTTCACATAGCGCCAGGCGGGATCGCTGCTCAGCGTGCGCGCGCCCCAGACCCGCAGGCCGCGGCCAGTGAACGAGCGGATGCAGTTCACGCCGATAGGGTTCAGCGTATCCTGCTCGCCTTTGGTAATCTGCTGCGCTGCCTCCAGCGCGCCGCGAATGACCTCGTTGGCGGGCGCTTTATGCACGCCACGCTCGGTGTCACTGCGGGCATAGATACCCGCGAGATGCCCGCTTGGCGGCACGGCGAGCGGCCTGCCGTCGGGGCCGGATACCTTGACCCACGGATAGTACATCGCCGCGTACTTCGAGTCATAGTTTGTCTCGACCTCACGCCACTTCTTTACGTCCTGCGGCGAGAGATCGGGCAGGGGATCGATAATGGCGAAACGGTTGCCCATGCGCTCGCAGTGGGAGATCATCGCTAGTTGCACCGCCTTGACGCCGTCTCGGTCCAGAATCTTGGCCTCGTAGGCCGCCATGACATCGGGGCAGGCCACCATCGTCACATCTTCGGCAATCTCCAGCCCTTCGAGGCCGGTGCGCTCGGCCACATCGCCCATAATCTGTGGCGCCTGCACCTGCGGGAGCGTGGTCGGGGCGGCGGCCTTCAGCACGTAGGTTCCGGCTTCGGGCGTGCGCTCGGCGACCGCGCCGTTGGCCTGCGGCTCAGCGATGATGACGAGCTGGCTGGCCTGGTTGATGGTCTCGACCGGGCTTTTGCCCTTCTTGGCAAAGGTGATGTTGTCGTACGTCTCGGTGACGCCGCCCATGCTCACCTTCAGCGTGAACATATCGTCGGCGGGCGACTCGCCGCTCGGCGGCGCGACTTCCACCTGGATGTCCTCGCCAGCGCCGCCCTTGGCGGAGACCGTCAGCGCTGGCACCGCCTTCGAGGACCGGCTCGGCAACTGGACCGACGCCGCTTTGCCATCCTCTTTCGCCGGGACAACGCGCGTCACATAGCAGCGGCCGCCGCCATTGAGGAAGTAGCCATAGACGGCGTGCGAGAGATACGCGCCTGGGAGATGCGGATTGCGTCGGCCACCCTCTTCGAGGCGGCCAAAGGTGTCAACATATTGCGACCAGTTGGTGACAAGCACCGGCTTGTTGGCGGGCCCGGCGGGCGCGAAGCCCACGAACGCGGCGGTAGCTGTCCCCACACCCTCGATTGGGCGTGGCCCGCTGTCCACCTCCTGAACATAGACGCCGGGTGAGAGGTACTCAGGCATGTGCGGATCCTTTCGGTGTGCTGATGGGTTCTGAATGGGTTCGTTGCCAGATACCGGCGGTTTGCGGAAGACTGTGGGGGTATGGTCGGGAACGGCCAGCTACCCGATGCTCGCAGGGCTAGACTATTGCGCTCCCTGGTTGTTTACGACGCAGGCGGCAGGCCTGAAGTCACACAATCATACTGTGTTTCGCGTCACAGCAATGGGCGCTGCTCCGGCATGCCTCCCTCCCTGCATACGATGTGATGTACGGCGCTACGTCACAGCTCAGGTGTCATTCGAGGATGATGTCATACGATGCGGCGGGCACGTTCAGCGCGACGGCGCGCGCCTTCCCTCCCGGCGGCGTTACCCGCACGCGCAGAGCGCCCCGCGCGACCGCTGAGATGAGATATTGTCCCAGGACATTCGTGAAGACGGGCTCGCGCGCGCTGCCTTCGAGCACCAGACTCGCGCCCGCAACCGGCTCGCCCGAGGTGTTACGCACTACGCCGCCAATATCGGTTGTGGAGTCGCTTTCCACCGGTTCGCCCGCGATGCGACGATAGCGAACGGTGCGCGTCAGCACCAGCGGCGAGCGCACGATCACATCGAGATCGAGTGGCGCGGTGACGACGTAGTAGATCGCGGGATGTGGCGAGACACCCAGGCCGCTCCAGACGTCCATCAGTCGCCGCCCCTCGTCCGTCTGGTTCGTTTTAGTCGCCAGCGGGAACTCGCTGCCGCGCATCTCCTCTGGCAGCAGGCCATCGGGCACCTGCGGATACTTCAGCAGGGTTGCCAGCACGCGCCAGAGCAGCCGGTGCTCATCCTCGATCTCGCTGGTGAGCGCGCTGACCATGTAGCGCAGGTCAACCCGGCGCGGCGGCATCTTTCGCTCGGCGTGGTCGCTGGCGCGTGAGACCGGGAAGCTGCTCTGGCGCATCTCGGTATTCTCGACCAGATCGAAGAGAAACAGGCTGACCGTTGGCCGCACCAGACGGTCAATGCGCTCGCGGGTCGGCGCCTCGAACGAGATATCCACCTCGTCGGGGCTGATGCGCCCATACTCCCAGATGAGCCGTTGCAGCGCCGCGTGTATCTCCGTCAGCATGGCGCTCTCCACGCTCCTGTGCCGGTGTCTTGGCTCATAGCCAGCCCCCGATCTCGGCCTCGGTGAGCGGTTTCTCCAGCTTGGCGTATTCGCTGCGGCTGGCCTGTAAGAGATGCGCCATGCTCACCGGCTGCCCGGCGTCAGCCGCCAGAAACGCGGCGTTGAGCGCGATATTGCGAATATTGCCGCCCGCGACGTTGAGCCGCGCCAACTGCGTGACATCGAGGTGATCCGTTGGCGTGGCAGCCGGGAAAATGCGCCGCCAGATCTCCTGTCGCTGCGTGGCGTCGGGGAAGGGGAACTGGACGATGAAGCGGATGCGCCGGAGAAACGCGGTATCGAGCGCGCTCCGCAGGTTGGTCGTCAGAATCGCCAGCCCGCGATAGGCCTCCATCCGCTGCAAGAGATAGCTGACCTCGATATTGGCGTAGCGGTCATGGCGAT
>Ga0207674_10000847_pt1 | contig 39909 bp, 38 predicted proteins | sample KBSCornC72_FD_184303 | JGI IMG/M metagenome (GOLD analysis project Ga0207674, IMG submission 184303) | Corn rhizosphere microbial communities from Kellogg Biological Station, Michigan, USA - KBS Corn C7-2 (SPAdes) (version 2) | ecosystem: Host-associated > Plants > Roots > Rhizosphere > Soil ... | reverse complement strand
CGGCGCGGTCTTCTTCGGGAGCCTGCATGGAGCGGACAGTCCAGAGCGCGTCGCCGCGCTGTTCGACGAAGGCGTAGAGGGGGCCATCATTGGCAGAGAGGAACTTACAGTAGCGCATGTTTCTGGACTCCTTTTCTCTTGAAATCTTCTTTATTGAACCCTGCGGGATTCCTGAACTTCGGTGCTGGCAGGGCTCTCGTTTCCGGCGGTATCGATAGCCGTGACGCGGTAGGAGTAGGACTGGCCGGGCTGCGCAGTGCGATCGCTGAAGGCAGGCGCCGGTGTGGGGGTAGATGTCAGGCGGGTTGGGGTTCCGATCGCTTCTCCGGTGACGGAGACTTGCCGGCGATAGACGATGTAGCCGGCGAGGTCGGGCTCGGTATTGGGCTCCCAGGAGAGGTCGATGCCATCGGTAGACGGCACGGCGGCAAGGCCGGTAGGCGTCCGGGGCGGAAAGGTGTCATGCATGACGACCGTAATTGTGGGAGAGAGTGTGCTGCGAATCTCAAGTGCATGGCCGTCCAGAGTAACGGAGCGGACCCGCTGCGCAGTGTAACGGTAGATCTCCCCCCGCTCGGCAGTGGGGTCGATGGTGCCGCCGGGATCGGCGGATTGCCCGCCCGCTCGCAGATGGACTTCGGTAGGGGGCGATGGGGTGAGTTGAAGAGGCTGTTTTGCCGAGGGCATTTGCGGAGCCTTGGTCTGGACAAGGATGCGGTCGAGTTCGACGGCAGCCGCGGCAGGCTGCGGCTGCCATTCGAGCATCGCGCCTTCGCGGACGGGGGTCGCCTTGAGCCCCACGACCGGCGGCGGAGCCGCACCGGAGGCGGCGAAGGCGGGAGAGGAGAGCCCCGCCGAGCGGCCCTTGGTGTTGAAGAGTCGCACACGATAGGCGAGCAGGATCGCTGGACCGGCGGTCAGTTGCGAGGGCAGGGACTCGGCTGCTTCGGTTGGACCAGGATGGACGGCGAGACGTTTGACGGGAGCGCATACGGTCGCCGGGGGAAGCTCGCGGCAGACTTCGGCGGTCAGCGCGGGTTGAACGTTGAGGTTGTCGGTGGTCTTGTCCGGAGTCGTCCAATGGAGGACCACATCGTCGCCGGTGCGCGTGGCGGTGAGGCCGGTCGCCGGCCGGGGCAGATGCAGTGAAGGCGGGCGGGCGGGGCCGGGACTGGCGCAGCCGGAGATGCCCGCGGTAAGAAGCGCGGCGGCAAGAAATATAGCGGCCTGGGCGGCGAACGGACGGTCGACGCCGGAGTGAGAGGGTTTGCCGGGAAACTCCATTGGTCACAGGCTAGCATTTTTAGAGCTTGCGCTTAGCTTCGGCGGAGCTCAGCGCGGCTCGAACGAAAAGGTCCGGCGGCAATACATCTTTTGATGAGATTTCCACATCTGGTTACGTGGCGAAGATTTCTTTAATCAGGGGTGGAAGTGATGGCTACTTCGGCGATGACGGTGAGCGCGAAGGTGCTTCCTCTTTCCGTGCCCGATTCAGGCGAGAAACTGGAAGCGCATGGCGTTGTTGTAGATGGCGGCGTGGCCGAGGCGTTCATTGCGGAGAAGCGGATCGGCGAGCGCATCAAGCATCTGCGGCTGAAAAAGTCGATGGGGCTGGTGGAACTGGGGCGGCATACCGGGCTCTCCGCCAGCTTCCTGTCGCAACTGGAGACGGGCCGTGTTGTGCCGACGCTGCGAAATCTGGCGCGGATCGCGATGGTGTTCTCGAAGGATCTTAACTATTTCTTCGAGTCGCATCCGGAGACGCTCTTTCGCGTGCATCGGTGCAAGGAGCGGGTGAGGATGCCGCAAACCGGGGCCGACGACCCGGCCTATTATTTCGAGAGCCTCGGCTACCTGGTTCCGGACCGGCAGCTCGATCCGTACTTCGCGGAGTTCGTGCCGATCAAGACGGGCAGGACGCCTCGGCCCCATCAACATGCGGGCTGCGAATTCCTCTATCTGCTGTCAGGCGCTCTGGAGGTGCGGCATGGCGAGGCGATACACCAGATCGAGGCCGGGGACGCGATCTATTTCGATGCAGAGACGACTCACAGCTATATTTGCTGCGGCGAGGTGTCGGCCAAGGCTCTCATCGTGACCCTGCAACATGGAGCGGCTGTTCCCCTGGGCAATGTCCTCAAGCCTGTGGCCGCGGGGAATGGGCGCGTCCGCAGCGCCACGTCGATGACGGCGTCGCGGCGTGAAGGCGGAACCGCGAGCGCTTCCTTATCTCAATCTAAATATGGAGAGAAGAACCGATCCTATTGGCCATGACAGCCGATTGCGGGATCGCTATTCTTTTCTCAATCTTAGTAACGCTCTCCAAAGAGGTGCCATAGGCACCTCTCTTTTTGCGCTCTTGCTAAAAGGTGAAGGCGACGCCGAGGGTGAAGCGGTCCTGGAAGAATCGTTGCGCCGGCTTGAGGACGTAGATGTCCGAGGTGTAGTTGTCGTTGTCGAGGACGATCTCAAAATCCTCGTAGCTGTTGCGGATCATGTCCGGGTTCCTGCTCCAGGTTTCGCGGTAGTCGGCGCGCAGCATCATGCGCGGCGTGATGCGGTACTTGATGCCCGCGCCATATTGAAAGCCGAACTGGAAGGTGCCTCCGCCTTCGAGCGGCGGCGTTCTGCCGAAGTCGAAGGCCGCCTTGAGCAGGCCGATGTTGCCCATGCCCAGCTTGAAGGGGCCGGCAGGCTTTTTGAGCGGTGAGTCGGAGAGGGCGATCAATTGAAAGGTTGGCCCAACGGCGATATAGGGTCTCCAGCGCGAAGTCGGAGGCCGAAGATGGGCCAGCAGGTTGTACTCAAACTGCCGGGTGACGAATCCGACGCGCTCCGAATCGAAGTTCACATTTTCGTCCACTGTCGGCAGATCGGAGCCGTCTATATACAGCTCAGGTAGGAGGGAGTATTTGCCCTGCTGGCGGAAGTAGGAGAACTCGTTGGAGAAGTGTCGCCAGCTATTGACGGTGACGGTGCCTCCGGCGGTCCAGCCGTCGCCGACCGTGTCGTAGAGATCGAGCTCATAGAGAGGATCGTCCGGCTGGCTTGAGGTGAGAACGATTCCGATGGTGCTGAGGTAGGTCTCCCGCATGTGGAGATAGCCGCCTTCGATGGCGAACTCGTAGCGCGGTGGGTCCCATTTGTGATCGACGGGAGGATGGTAAGGGATGGGGGTCTCGGCCTGGCTGTCGTGCGGCGTAAAGCTGCGATGCAGCAGGCGCGGTCCGGCGCCGACTTCATCGTATTCGGTTCCGGAGGCGTCGGTCTTGCGCCAGTCCCCGTAGTCTTCGGGTAGTTCGCTGCTGCTGCGCATGTAGTTGCGTACTTTGAAGGTGCCGGAGATTCCCTGGTAGATCAGGTTGCCGCGCCAGAAGCCGTTGCGTATGATGAGCGCGGTATCGCGGGCGCTGCGCTGAAAACGGTTGGGCGGCGGCGGGACGGTGTCGGGAGTCGTCTTCGGGTTGTCGCAGGAGTTGATGTGGAGCACGGCGACCTGGCCGTCAGTCTGAAGCCGGTCGCCGGTGGAGTTGTAAGCGTCGGTCGGCACCCACGGACGAGGAACCATGTCCAGGCTGGCGACGCAGCCGGTGAACTTGAGGTCGTTGACGATCTTGGAGCGCTCGTTGTCAATGTGCTGGTCGATGACGTGGATGAATGTCCTCTGCTTGCGCGAGAAAGCGATGCCGATGTCCTGGGTGGAAGAGGCGGTGAGCACGGGCTGTCCGTCCCACTGCGCCGTGGTGGGAAAGACGCGGAGATGGTGGCGCGAGGCGAAGGTGTTGGTGGTCTTGCTGAGGGTGAACAGCGGGTCGCGCTCGTCGAGCAGAAGGATCGACATGGGCGCCTGAGTGTAGGTCTGGTTGCCGCTGATGGTCTTGAGGGTGCGGAAGGTCGAACCGGCGGTAAGGCTGTCGGACGAGTGCCAGTTGGCGGCGGCAAAGGCGCGGCGCAAGGCATCGGGAGAGCCGATGAAGATGAGGTTGGTGAGATCGGAGACCTTGTTGCCCGTCTTGGTGCGGGTACGGAAGGGGATGGTCTTGACCAGCGCCTGCAGGTGCTCGCGATCTGCCTCCGTGGCTGCGGAAGGCCGGACGGAGAAGGCGTAGGTCTCAGAGGTGATCAGGGGCTTGACGTATTCGAGGATCAGCTCGGTCCCGGCGTTGTAAAGAATCTCGGGCTCGGCGAAGCCCATCACCGCAGTCCCGCCGGCGGAGGCGAAGATGTAGGCGATGGGGTCGATGCCCGCGAAGGAGAGGACGCCGTTCTCCAGCGAGTGCCCGGGAGTGCCGGTCGAGCGGATGCCCTTGATCTCTCCGGCGTTATCCACCTTCTCCTGCGAGTTCTCCACATCGAAGATACGCGCGTCCATGGCCAGTTCGTGGCCATCGGGCGTGGTGGCGTGGTTCCACAGGATGGTGAGGGCGGCGGTCTCGTGCTTGAATCCCCAGCCGACGCCGTGGGCGTCGGTGACGGTGCCCTCGATTCTGGAACCTTCAGGGATGTAGATATTGCCATCGACGATGACGGGCTCGATGGAGACCGCCGTGACGGTCATGCCCTCCTTCGTCGTTCGCGAAGAGAGCGGCTGGAGCATGCGGACGGAGAATCTCGTCCCGGCAGGGATGCCGGAGACCTTCTCCAGCGAAGATTGAGGAATCGATAGTTTTGCCGTGCCGACGGTGACGTGCAGCGTCGTGCCGTCGGTGTGCCACTCGCCTTTGTGGACGGCGCCGTCGTGCGCGAGCGTCATCGCATTGCCGTTGGAGAAGACCTGCAGATACTCGGGCGAGGCGGGAGAGCCCTGCGGAGGCACATAGATATTGTTGAGGCTGGTGCCGAGCAGCGCGGAGATCTTTGCCGTCTGCTTGCCCTCTGGCGTCGTCCAGGCGATCGACCCATCGGGGGTAAAGACGGGGGAAGACGCTCCGGGGATCAGACCGGGGATGGCGTCGGTACTGCCAACCAGCGTCAATGGCTGTCCGGTGGCGGGGTCCTTGCCGCTGAGAGCAAAGGCCCAACTCTCGCCGTCAGCTTTCGTCTCGACGAGGGAGCCGTGACCGAAGGGCACCGAGCCGAGATCGCGGCGGCGGCTGGTGTCGAGATCATAGTAGCGAAGGATGTGCTGCTGCTTCTCCCGAACAAGGATGAGAGCGCCCTCGCCATCGCGGACCGGCCACGCCTGCATGGCGTGTTTGGCGATCTTGCTGGTCTTGGCCTTGCCTGCCTTGTCTTTGACCGTCATCTGCGCGACGCCGTCCGCATGGCCGGGCTTGCGAACGATGGTGATGGGGATGGAGGAAGATGTATCCGCAGCGCGGGCGAGCGGCGGTGGCGCGATGGCGAGAAAGCCAAGCAGAATTGCACGGACGAGCGCGTTTTGGAGACGAGAGTTTTGTCGAGTTCGCACTTGATCTCGCTTAAGTGGACTTCTCTTTACGGCATGCCGGTTGCGCATTGCGGCAAGGAGAGATGAGGCCCGGAGGAAACATACCGTGGCGCCGCTACTGCAACCCATTGCAAGGCCAGAAGTTACCATTGAGCATCGGCGAGCGTTCTTTTCTGGGAATGAGCATACCACCGGGTCGCATCGAAGAGATCAACCGATGGGACGAATTACTCGAGCAATTCGTCTGTAGGTGTAGAGGAAGGCTATGGAGTCCTGGCCGTTTTCTCTCAGGCACTCGTCGAAATTTTCCACTTCGCGGTAACAGGAGAATTGCTCTACTGCTGCTGCTCGCGGTTGGTGATGGAGACGCGGAACGGCGGGCGGGCAGCTTCGGCAGGGTCCTGCGTAAAGGTCTGGGACGTGCGAGTGGGATCGTAGTCGCGCCAGAGCCAGATCATCTCTTCGGGAAACTCGGCTGCGCCTTCGCGGGCGCTGTGCGGCCCGGTGTGGAAGCTGAAACGGAAGTCGTAGGACTTGAGCTTGAGCGCGTTGGCCATGCGCAGGTTGGCGAGCGGCCAACTGCCGTAGCGCGGATTCTCCTGATCGTTGTTCCCGTCCTCAACCCAGACGCGGATATTGCGATGGGGCTCGTGGAGGATCTTTTCCGGGTAGTCCTGGCCCCCGTCGGGGGCGCTGGGGTCTTCGTGCCACTGGATGCTGGTGAAGCTGCCGATCCAGGTGATGACGCGGCTGAACTGGTCGGGCTGCTGCCAGGCGGCGTTGAAGGCAGCGATGCCGCCCGAGGAAAGGCCGGTGATAGCGCGGCTGTAGGCATCCTTGCGGAGGTTGTACTTCGCCGCGACGGCAGGCAGAAGCTCGTCGCGCAGGAAGCGCGGATAGCGGTCGGAGACGGTGTCGTACTCGGTCGAGCGCATGGAGTCTTTGAGCGTGCGCGACCACTTCTTCGAGTAGGCGTCAACAAACTTGTAGGTCGGCGTGCCCGGCGAGGCGGAGATGTCGCCGGGATTGGTGAAGATGGCGATCATGACGGGAATCTTGTGCTGGGCGATGAGGTTGTCGATGACGTTGAGGGCGGGGTGGTCGCCTTTGCGATTGGCATAGCCGGAGCCGTCGTTGAAGACCATCAACGCGGCGGGAACCTTGGGATCGTACTGCGCGGGCACATAGATCCAGTAGTCGGAGACCATGCCGTCGTAGATCTTGCTGACCAAGGTGAGCGTGGGCGAGAGCGTTCCGGTGGGTACGCCGGGGTGTTGCATGGAATCTGCCGTCAGCGGCGGCGGCTCGGGCGCGGGGCCGGAGTAGTTTTGCGCGGCGGCGGGAAGCGTGAGGCAGAGCGCGAGCAACAAGGCTTTGTGCATAGGGCCTCCACTATAAATGGCTAAAGCATTTCCTGTAGATGTAGCGCGGGCTGCGGCTTCTATGGGCGTTTTCCCCAATGAAAATGCCGCTGAACATCTATCCCGGGATTCACAGCAACAGGAAAAATGCTCTAAGGGGGTGGGATGTGGTGTCAGTGTCTGCCCAATAGGTCGGGATGGTCTTTCCAGAGGTCGATCGCGTGCTGATAAGAGGAGTTTGCTGTGCGAACGGAGGAACCGTCTGCGCACCAGTCAGTGCGGCGGGTATGGCAAGAAGCAGGAACGCGGCTGAAGCATGGATCGGCATGACTGCGCACCAGGAGACTTGCTATATCCCTTATCTCCGATCCGATTAGCGCAATCCCGAAGAGGTAGCTGCTTCCGGCCCTTCAATGAAGTCATGGCCGGAAGCGGCAGCGGTGAACCAGAGGATCGTTCCGCCTGCTTAGTCGCGGACGGCTTCAATGTCGATGGTGATCTTGACCTCGTCGCCGACCATGACGCCGCCGGTTTCGAGAGCGGCATTCCAGACCAGGCCAAACTCCTTGCGGCTGAGCTTGGCGGTTGCCGAGGCGCCGACACGCTGCTTGCCCCAGGGGTCCTTGATCTCCTGAGTGGGGCCTTCTATATCGAGTGTGATCTCGCGGGTAACGCCGTGAATGGTGAGTTCACCGATTGCCTTCGCTCCACCGGCGTGCGGCTGAATCTGCTTGCTGTGGAAGGTCAGTGTCGGGAACTTCTCGACTTCGAGGAAGTCGGCGCTTTTGAGGTGGGTGTCGCGGTCGTCATTGCGGGTATTGATGGAGGCGGCATCGATGGTGGCGTCGATATAGGAACTCGCGGGATTTTCCGGGTCGTACCTTACCGTGCCGGAGAGCTTAGTGAACTCGCCGCGAACGTTCGAGAGCATCATGTGCCGGACGCTGAAATGAACGGCGGAGTGGGCTGGGTCAATCGCATAGGTTACTTGTGGCATAGGTGATTCTCCTCTTGATGGGCATGGTACTGCGATCTGGTGTCTACGGGGTAAAGGAACTTCGGGCACTCGTCAGCGCATCATGCGCGTTATGACCTTGGATGCCGGGATTACCGAGGAAGGTTCAATTTGAGGTCAATGTCACAACTTGCGCCCGGCGATGCACTGCCATGCAATCTAAATCCAGGGGTGCAGAAATTGTGCCTCTACAATTTACGGATGGGCCTTTCGTTTCAGGTAGACAGGACGGATGCGGGTGGTGGACGCCGGGGACGGCTAATGCTGCCGCATGGCGTCGTCGAGACCCCAGTGTTCATGCCGGTGGGAACGGCGGCCAGCGTGAAGGCCGTCGAGCAGGGCGTGATCGAAGCGATGGGATCGGACGGCAAGGGCGCGGAGATCGTTCTGGCGAACACCTATCACCTGTACCTGCGGCCGGGGCACGAATTGATTGCGCGGATGGGCGGAGTGCATCGTTTCATGAGCTGGGAGCGGCCCATGCTTACCGATTCGGGCGGATTTCAGGTCTTCAGCCTGAGCAGCCTGCGCAAGGTGACGCCTGACGGCGTGGAGTTCCGGTCGCACCTCGATGGGAGCAAGCACTTTTTCTCGCCCCAGCACTCGATGGACGTGCAGATCGCGCTGGGGGCGGACGTGATGATGGTCTTCGACGAGTGCGTCGAGCATCCGGCGACCTATGAGCGGACGCGGGAGTCGATGGCGCTGACGCATGCCTGGGCGCAGCGGTCAAAAGATCATTTTGAGTTACATAAAGAGCGGGTGCCCTGGTTTCAGCAGAAAGACGGCGCGACGCAGAGCCTGTTCGGGATTGTGCAGGGCGGGATGTACGCGGACCTGAGGCGGGAGTCGGCGGAGCGGCTGGTGGAGATGGACCTACCGGGGTATGCGATCGGCGGCCTTGCCGTGGGCGAACCGCGCGAGGTGACGCGGGAGATGATTGCGCGGACGCTGGAGCTGCTGCCCCCCGACAAGCCGCGCTATGTGATGGGCGTGGGCTATCCCGACGAGATCGAAGAGTATGCGCGGATGGGCGTGGACATGATGGACTGCGTGCTGCCCACGCGGGCCGGGCGGCATGGGCTGTTGTTCATGCGCGAGGAGGCCGCCGGGCCGGTGGTGCGCATGAACATCAAGCGCAAGGAGTATGCGGAGGACGCGAGGCCGATCGACGAGAACTGTGGGTGTATGGTCTGCCGGAGGTATTCGCGGGCTTATCTGCGGCACCTGTTTGTGTCGGGAGAGGCGCTGGGGCTTACGTTGAACTCGGTGCATAACCTGGCGTTTTATCTGGACACAATGCAAAGGGTAAAGGCCGCTCTGGCGGAGTAGCGATTGCGCTATGCTCGGCTGATGCGGCGGGCAGCGATTGTCGGGGCGGGGCCGAACGGGTTGAGCGCGGCGATTACGCTGGCGCGAGCCGGGGTTGCGGTGACGGTCTTTGAAGCCGAGGCCACGGTCGGCGGCGCGGTGCGGACGGCGGAGCTGACTTTGCCGGGGTTTCGGCATGATGTGGGGTCTTCGGTCTATCCGCTGGGCGTGGCGTCGCCGTTCTTTCGCGAGCTTCCGCTGGAGCCGTTCGGGCTGCGCTGGATCGAGCCGGCAGCGGCGATGGCGCATCCGCTCGACGACGGCTCGGCGGTGATGCTGGAGCATAGCGTCGAGGCGACTGCGGCGGGGCTTGGCGTGGATCGGGCGGCGTGGCGGCGGCTGATGCAGTCGCTGGTCGATCGCTGGCCGGAGTTGTGCAGCGAGGTGCTGGGGCCGGTGCTGCATCTGCCTCGGCATCCTTTGCTGCTGGCGCGGTTTGGAGTATCCGCAATGTTGCCCGCGACGGCGCTGGCGAGGCTCCTGTTTCGTGGCGAGCGGGCGCGGGCCTTGTTTGCGGGCTGCGCAGCGCATTCGGCGAGGCCGCTTGAGAGCGTCGCCAGTTCGGCGGTGGGACTGGTGCTGGCGGCGGCCGGGCAGGCTAACAGTGGAGCGGCCGGTTGGCCGATTGTTGAAGGTGGAGCACAGGCGTTGTCGGATGCGCTGGCGGCCTATCTTGTGAGCCTTGGGGGAGCGATTCGGACGGGCGTGCGGATACGCGATCTGCGTGAGGTGGGGGAGGCGGACGCGATTCTGTGCGATGTGACGCCACGCCAGTTGCGGCTGCTGGCTGGGGAACGGTTGCCGCACAGCTATGCGAAGAAGCTGGAGCGTTTTGCCTACGGGCCGGGAGTCTTCAAGGTGGATTGGGCGCTGAGCGAGCCGATTCCTTGGCGGGCGCGGGAGTGTCTGCGGGCGGCGACGGTGCACGTGGGCGGAACGCTGGGCGAGATCGCGGCCGCGGAGAGCGAGCCGTGGCGGGGAGAGGCGGCGGCACGGCCTTTCGTCCTGGTGACGCAGCCGAGTCTGTTCGATGCGACGCGCACTCCTGCAGGCGGACCTGCGGGCAGGCATACGGCGTGGGCTTATTGCCATGTGCCGAATGGCTGGCAGGGATCGGCGCTGGAGGCGATCGAGGCGCAGGTGGAGCGGTTCGCTCCGGGGTTCCGCGAGTGCGTTCTGGCGCGGCATGGGATGGGAACAAAGGCGCTTGAGGCGGCGAACGCCAATCTCGTTGGCGGGGATATCTCGGGGGGCGCTATGACGCTGGGGCAGATGGTGGCGCGGCCCACCCTGTCGCTCTACCGGGCGGGGGCAAAGGGGCTGTACCTGTGCTCGGCGTCGACTCCTCCGGGGGGAGGAGTGCATGGCATGTGCGGACATCTGGCGGCGCTGCGGGCGCTGAAAGATTTTGGCTGACGTTACTCGGCGGCTAAGCGCAGGGTGTCGTAGTCACGGCCCAGTTGGCCGCAGATGGCTTCGACGACGAGGTTGTGGTCCTCACGCTGGGTCAGGCCGGAGACGGTGACGGAGCCGACGATGCCGGTTCCGGCGACCTTGATCGGAAAGCAGCCGCCGTGTGCGGCGTAGTCGGCTTCGGGCAGCGAATACCGGGCGTTGAAGGTCAGGCCCGTCTGCTGCAAGGCGAGGCCGACGGCGTAGGAGCTGCGATGGAAGCGGGCGACAACGTTGTTTTTGCGCTGCACCCAGCGGGCGTTGTCGGGCGTGGTGCCGGACATGGCGGTGTAGAAGAGCGGCTGGTGCGGCTGGCCGAAGCGGCGGATGTCGATGACGATGGAGTAGTTGCGTGCGACGGCAAGCTCGCGCAGCGAAAGGCCGAGGCGCCAGGCGGATTCGGCATCGAAAGAGGGAAAGATGAGTTCTGCTTCCTGGCGGGCGATGGCGGCGAGGTCGTCGGTGATGGGCATAGAGGAAGCATAGTGCAGAAGCAGGCGGATCAGAAAGCGCTGCGGCGGGAGCGGCGCAGTCGCTACACTGTGAGGGATGATGCGGACGGTTCGGGCGACACAGTACGTTACTCCTCTGCGCGAGGGCGGATCGCTGCCCGCGATCGTCGAGGCCGATGACCTGGGCCTGTACGTGCTGAAGTTTCGCGGCGCGGGACAGGGGCCGCTGGCGCTGGCGGCGGAGCTGGTGGCAGGAGAGATTGGCCGGGCGCTGGGGTTGAAGGTTCCTGAACTGGTGCTGGTCGAGGTAGATGCCGCGCTGGGACGCAACGAGCCGGACGAGGAGATCCGCGACCTGCTGCGGGCGAGCGTGGGGCTGAATCTGGCGCTGGACTATCTGCCGGGCTCCTCGATGTTCGATCCGGCGGCGGGAGACGCGGCGGATGCGCGGACGGCTTCGCTGGCGGTGTGGTTCGATGCGTTTGTGGCCAATGTGGATCGCACGCCGCGCAACGCCAACCTGCTCTGCTGGCACCGGGAGCTTTACTTCATCGACCATGGGGCCGCACTCTACTTCCACCACGACTGGCAAAGCATGGCGGGCAAGGCGGAGAGCGTGTTCCGCGAGGTGAAGCAGCATATTCTTCTGCCTTGGGCGAGTGCGCTCGACGAGGCGGATGATATCGCTCGTAAGCGGTTGAATCCGGATGTGTTTGCGCGGATTCTCGAAGGGGTGCCGGAGGCCTGGCTGCTGCCCGAAGCGAAGGAGCTGAGCGCGGCGGAGAAGCGTGCGGTCTATCTGGAATTCTTCGTCCGGCGGCTGGAGAGTTCATCGAAGTTTGTCGAGGAGGCGATCCGTGCCCGTGCCGAGCTCGTTTGATTACGCCGTGGTGCGTGTGGTTCCGCGCGTCGAGCGGGGAGAGTTCATCAACGCCGGCGTCATCGTCTTTTGCCTGGAGCGCCGGTTTCTGGAGGCGCGGGTGGAGGTCGACGAGGCGCGGCTCCGGGCGTTGTGGCCGGAGGTCGATATCGAACTGGTGCGAAAGCACTTGGAGGCGATTCCGCGGATCGCCGCAGGGGATGTTTCCGCCGGGCCGATTGCGCGACTGAGCCAGCGCGAGCGGTTTCATTGGCTGGTCTCGCCGCGCAGCACCATCATTCAGGTTTCGCCGGTGCATAGCGGATTGTGCGAGGCTCCGGGGCAGGCGATGGAGCAGCTTTCCGAGCGGCTGCTGGCGGGATTGGGCCCGGATTAAGGTGGGATCGAGGCGGGCTTTGCCCTGCTGCCGCCTTGACAGAGGGGAACGGTTACGCGATGCTTAGGGGCTAGGCACCCTTTTATGGCCTGAGAGCGAAGCCGCGTCGGTTGGAGCGCTTTGACCGCGCGTGTATTTCAGACTGCGCAGGCTGCACTGAAGATAAGAAGAGAAGCGGTGGAATGGAGTTTCGATTGATGCTGGCAATGTGGTTCCAGGCAGGCGGATTCGGGCTGGGCAATCTAGGTGGATTGGCGCTGCCGATCCTGTTTTTCGTCGCGCTTTATTTTTTGATGATCGTGCCCAACCAGAGGAAGCAGAAAAAGTGGCAGCAGATGCTGGCGGCGTTGAAGGCTGGCGACCGTGTGACCACCAATGGCGGTATCAAGGGAACGATCATCACCGTCAAGGATGACGGCGTGATCCTGCGCGTGCAGCCGGACGGCATCAAACTGGAGTTTGCCAAGCAGGCCATCGCCGCGGTGACGACAGAGACAGAGGCATAGAATTTGGCAGGGAACTGTCCCCCGAGGGCAGTTGCATGACATTCGGACAGTTATTAGATTCAGCCGTTCATTACGGGCGAGGAAGAAGCAAGGATGGGGTGGCGGGGCCGGCAAACGGCGCTGCCTGTCGCACCTTCAATAAGAGATCATGGGCAAGAATCTGACCGGTAAGTCGCTATTCATCGTTGGGGTACTGTTGGTCTTCGTCTTCGGCTTCATCGGCATACCGCACGGTAGCCTGAAGGAGTCGATCCTGAGCAGGATCCATCTGGGGCTGGACCTGAAGGGCGGCATCCACCTGGTGCTCCAGGTTCACGTGGAGGAGGCCATCACTTCGGCGACCGACCACGACGTGGCCCGGCTCGAGGCCGACCTGCAGAAAGCGGGCATCACCGGCGCGTCGGTGGGCAAGACCGATCCGGCGAATCCCGAGACCATCGTCATCAGTGGAGTTCCGTCGACCCGGCTGAGCGATCTCCGGGGAGTGCTTACCGGCAGCGATTACAGCGCGTATGACGTCAACACCAGCGCTTCGGGCAATTCGAGGCTCAGCATGAAGCCGTCGGCGCTGGCCGATCTGAGAACGCGCACCCTGAATACCTCGATCGACACCATCCGCGAGCGCATCGACAAGCTGGGCGTCACCGAGCCGACCATTCAGAAGTACGGTCTGGGCGAGAACGAGATTCTCGTCGAACTGCCGGGCATCAGCAACGTCTCCGAGGTTGAGGACGTGATCCAGTCGACGGCCAAGTTGTCGATTCATGCTGTCGTGGGCGGACCCTACGGCACCGATGCCGACGCGCTGACGGCCAACAACGGCGTCATTCCGCCCGACGCCATGCTGCTGCATGGCGTGGGTTCGGCGGGCATGCCCGATCAGGTCTGGCTGCTCAAGCGCGTCAGCGAGGTTGAGGGCACGGACTTCCGCGATGCGCAGCCGTCGACCGACCAGAACGGCCGCCCGAACATCCACTTCAACCTGACGACCGAGGCGGGCGATCGCTTCTACAAGTACACCTCGACCCACAGCAAGACGAGCGCGACGCCGGGTTCGATGGCCATCGTGCTGGATAACAAGGTTCGCGAGGTCGCGGCCATCGACGGTGCGATCCGCGACAGCGGCGAGATTACGGGCGGCTTCACCAAGCAGCAGGCGTCGGATCTCTCGCTGATGCTGCGCACGGGCGCGATGCCTGCCTCGGTCTCTTATCTTGAGACGAGAACGGTCGGCCCCAGCCTCGGCGCCTCTTCCATCCGGCAGGGTGTTATCGCCGCGATCGCGGGCATGCTGGCGGTCATGATCTTCATGCTGGTCTACTATCGCGGGGCGGGCATCAATGCCGATATCGCGTTGATCCTCAACCTGGTGATTCTATTGGGCTTCATGGGGTATGCGGGGGCTACGCTGACGCTGCCGGGCATCGCGGGTGTCATTCTGACCATCGGCATGGGTGTCGACTCGAACGTGCTGATCTTCGAGCGTATTCGAGAAGAGCTGCGCAACGGCAAGAGCACGGCTGTCGCCGTGCAGCAGGGCTTTGCCCACGCCTGGACGACCATCTTCGATACCCACGTCACTACGATCGTCTCGGCGGCGATTCTGTTCCTCTTCGGTTCCGGGCCGGTGCAGGGTTTTGCTGTGACGCTGGTCTTCGGTTTGCTGGCAAACCTGTTTACTGCGGTCTATGTATCGCGGGTCATCTTCGAGGCGGTACTGCACAGGAAAGAGCGCGGCACACCGCTGTCGATTTAGATTTTTTTCAAGAGAATTGCGGTGCCTGACCGGCTGCCGCTGAGGGCGTAAGAGCGTGGAACTGTTTCATAATCCGAATATCGACTGGCTGGGGAAGAAGTGGTATTTCCTTAGCTTTTCCCTGGTCCTTTTGATCGCCGGCATCTCCAGCATGCTGTTCTGGCATCACATCCCTCTCGGCGTCGACTTCAAGGGCGGCACCCAGATCCGGGTGGACTTCAGCCAGGCTCCCCACGAAGACCACATCCGCCATGCGATGGATCAGGCGGGCATCCACGACGCGCGCATCCAGCGCGTCAGCGACCCCAGCGGCAACGCGGCGAACAAGGTCATCATCGCGCTGCCGATCTCCACGGCGACCGATACGGCGCACGATGCCGGACGCGAGGCTGTTGAACACGCGTTGTCGGCGAATTATCACGACTCGACGTTCAATATCGAGCAGGTTCAGATCGTCGGCCCTACTGCGGGCAAGCAGTTGCAGCGGCAGGCGATCTACGCGACGCTCTATTCCCTGCTGGGCATGCTCGTCTACCTGTGGTTCCGCTTCGAGCTGATCTACGGCGTGGCCGCAGTCGCGGCGGTCTTCCACGACACGGTCATTACTCTGGGCGCGTTCAGTTTGACGAACAAGGAACTGTCGCTTACAGTTATCGCTGCAATTCTCACCCTGATCGGCTACTCCATGAACGACACCATCGTCATCTTCGACCGCATCCGCGAGAACCTTTCGCTCTCGCGGAGGGAGCCGCTGGCCGACCTGGTGAATCGGAGCATCAACCAGACGTTGAGCCGAACCGTGATCTCCTCGGGCTTGACCTTTCTGACCGTGCTTTGTTTGTATTTGTTTGGCGGCGAGGTGTTGCATGGGTTTTCCTTTGCGCTCGTCATCGGCATTCTGATTGGAACGTATTCTTCGATTGTGATCGCGTCGCCGATGCTGGTGGCGTATCAGGAGTGGCGGGCAAGACGGGGTAAATCAACCAGCCTGCCTGCGGGAAAGCGAGCCAAGGCGTAGGCCGTCCGGGTCAGTTTACGGGGTGCGGTTCCATGAGGGAACAAATCCGCCCGGGCCGGTGTCTAAGGAAAATAGCTCTTCTTCACAGCAAAGAGGCTGCATATGTTTGAAGATTCAATGATCGAATCCGGCGGGAAGATCAAGACCAAGTCCAAGTACTGGATGATCGCGACGCTCATCTTCAATGGCGTGATCGTGGCGACGATGATCCTGATTCCGCTGTTGTATCCCGAGGCTCTGCCCAAGACCGCAATGACGGCGATGCTGACTGCCCCGCCGCCTCCTCCACCACCTCCTCCGCCTCCGCCGCCCCAGCAGATCGTCAAGCCCATCAAGATGGTCTCGGAGATCGATCAGGGCCTTCATGCCCCGACCAAGATCCCCAAGGACATCAAGATGCTCAAGGAGGATGCGGCTCCTGCTCCCCAGATGGCCGGTGTTGCCGGTATGGGTAGCGGCATGGGCAGCGGCAGCGGCGTCCCCGGAGGCGTGATGGGCGGCATTGGAACCGCGCCCGCACCGGTCGTCCGCGTCGAGAAGCCGAAGGGTCCGGTTCGCGTATCGAGTGGCGTTGTAGCCGGCTCGAAGATTGGCGGGGTCAACCCCACCTATCCTCCGATCGCCCGAGCGGCTCATGTCTCCGGCACGGTCGTCCTGCACGCGATCATCTCCAAGGCAGGAACGATCACGAACCTGCAGGTGGTCAGCGGTCCGGAGATGTTGCGCGCAAGCGCGGTTGATGCCGTCCGCACCTGGCGCTACAAGCCTTACATCTTGAACGGCGAGCCGACCGAGGTTGATACGACCGTATCCGTCAACTTCAATATGGGCGGCTAGCAAGGACTTTACGGAATCGGAAACGTCTATCCGTGGTCCCCTGAAGACAGATCGCACGTTCGGGGGATTCACGGGTCAAGCTTCAAAAGAATAGATTTCTACCAGGAGGAAATATCCAAGTGATTCTCGCTCATCTCGCAAATTTCGCTCACGTACCGACCTCGCTCGGCCTGTTTTTCCAGGAAGCCCAGGTTAGCTTCAGCGTGCTGGGTCTCTGGCACAACATGGGCTGGCTGGCCAAGGCCGTGGTCATCGTCCTCTTCATCATGTCGATCTGGTCGTTGGCTGTCATTATCGACCGCGCACTGTACTTCTCCGCCGCCCGCAAGCAGTCGCGCGAATTCGCGCCCAAGGTTGCCGGCGCGCTGAAGGATGGCCGTCTCGACGAGGCAATCAAGGTCGCCGACCGCTCCAAGAAGTCGCACCTGGCGGAGGTTGTTACTGCCGGCCTGCAGGAGTTCCGCAGCTTCGGTTCCGGTGGCAACATCACCGAGCAGCAGGTCGAGAGCTCCAAGCGCGCCCTCGAGCGTGCCGAGGCGATCGTTCATGCCAAGCTGAAGCGCGGTCTGGGCGGTCTGGCCACCATCGGATCGACGGCCCCCTTTATCGGACTGTTCGGAACCGTCGTCGGTATTCTTAACGCCTTCCAGCAGATTGCTACCCAGAAGACCTCCGGTATCGGCGCAGTCGCCGGCGGTATCTCGGAAGCCCTGGTCACCACCGCCATGGGTCTTCTCGTCGCCATCCCGGCCGTTATGACGTTCAACTACTTCACCGGCAAGGTCGAGTCGTTCGACGTCGAAATGGACAACAGCTCCAGCGAGCTGGTTGACTATTTCATCAAGCAGAGCCACCGGTAAACCGCGGCTGCAAGGCAAGACGAAAGAGCAGGACCCTGCGAGAATCACGCATCAGCCAAGGTTCCCTGAATGTCGCCAGCGAACGGCATTCAGGGAGCTGAAGAGCGACCGCAGGAGTATTGAAACCGGACCAACCGGACGGAGCCGACTTTATGGGTATCAATAAGCGGGATGAAGGCAAGAAGGTCAACTCAAACATTAACGTCACACCGATGGTGGACGTGATGCTGGTGCTGCTGATCATCTTTATGGTCGTCACTCCCATGCTGAACAACAAGGTGAACGTGGACCTGCCGACGTCCGTCTCCGGTGTGGTCATGGAGAACGCTAATAAGGAAGACGCCGTTGTCGTGGCCGTTACACGCGACGGGAGGACCTTTCTGGGCTCCAACCAGGTCACCGACGACGATCTGGGCACGAAGATCTCGGCGATGCTGGAAAACAAGACCAATAAAGAGGTCTTTATGCGCGCCGATGCGCGGGCCAACTATGGCAAGGTCATGGATGCTGTCGACGGTATCCGCTCTGCCGGGGTGAATCAGCTTGGGTTGCTCACGGACAAGATCGAAGACGAATCAACCAACGTAATGACGGGTCAGTGAGACTCGGCTGAGATTGATTGCAGGATGGCGCACGCGAAGAACGGGTGCAGCCGCAGTGAACAAGGAGATTTGCTATGGGAATGAGTGCCGGGGGTAATGCAGGCGGATCGATGTCCGAGATGAACGTCACGCCGTTGATTGACGTTCTTCTGGTGCTGTTGATCATCTTCATGGTGATCGTGCCGGTTACGCCCAAGGGTCTGCAGACACTGGTGCCGCAGCCGCCCAAGAACAAGACGCAGGACCAGCCGAACGATCGCACCATCGTCGTTCAGGTGCTATCGAACGGCGCGGGCGCGCCGTCCTACAAGATCAATGAAACCGCCTTCAATAAGACGGAGATCGAGCCCAAGCTCGCCGAGATCTTTTCGACGCGGTCTGAGAAGGTCATGTTCGTCAAGGGCGACAAGGACCTCGACTACTCCAAGGTCGCCGAGGTCATCGACTTTGGCCACCAGGCCGGAGTCGACAACATCGGCCTGATTACACCGCGGATTGAAGCGGGGCAGTGAGCGTATGCTGAGAAATTTCAGGCGGGGGCGGTGGCTATCTGGCTACCGCCCATTGCTTGTACCACGAAAATTTATTAGTAAGACAAAGGATGCGTCCTCTAGTCACGCTGGGGCGTATACCATTACAATCAAGCGGGCAAGCTGAAAGACTCGGTTCACCAACTTTTTGTCCCAGAGATCAACGCGCCTATTCTGAAGGAGACGATACACCCCATGAAATTAACCGCACGGATTCCGGTTACGGCAGCTCTGCTGGCGCTGCTGCTTGGTTCTGTAACTGGATGCAACCGCCTGAAGGCACGCGACCAGCTCACCAAGGGTGTACAGGCCTTTAAGAACGCGCAATATGAGGAAGCGGTCAACCACTTCCAGAACTCGATCGCGCTCGACCCGAACTATGAGGACGCCAAGCTGTATCTCGCGACAGCCTACTCTTACCAGGTCGTGCCGAACCTCGATACGCCGGAGAACCTCGCCATCGCACAGAAGGCTCTCGACGGCTTCAATGCGGTTCTCGCGAAGGATCCCAACGACCTGACGGCATTGAAGCAGGTCGCGTCGATCAGCCGCAACATTAAGCACTTCGATGTGGCGAAAGAGTACGAGAAGAAAGTCATCGCGCTGGCTCCAAACGATGCCGAAGCGTACTACACGGTTGGCGTGGTGGACTGGATGCTGGCCTACAAGAATGCGGTCGCGATCCTGGCAGCCGATGGTCTGACCGACGATGGCAACGGCAACGTCAAGAAGAGCAAGGGCGCGTGTCAGAAGCTGAAGGACCAGAATACGGACCTTGTCAGCGAGGGCCTGGAGTATCTGACCAAGGCGGTGGACATCAACCCGACCTACGACGAGGCGATGACCTATCTGAACCTCACCTACCGTCGCAAGGCCGACATGGAGTGCGGCGACGACGCGGGACGCAAGGCTGATCTGGCTCAAGCTGACGACTGGAACAACAAGGCAATGGGCGCACGCAAGATCAACGAGAAGAAGAAGGAAAAGGCAACACAGGGTGGCGTCACCATGAATTAGCCGCTCTCCTGACCTTCGGGACAAAGAAAAGCCTCTCCAAAGCGGAGAGGCTTTTCTTCTGCAGGAAACAGCAAGCGGACCGCAACGCTGCCTCCTGAGATAAAATTGCCGCTTGCGACGAGCCATACACAAAGTTCTGGTTGCCAATCGCGGTGAGATCGCGCTGCGGGTGATTCGAGCCTGCCGCGAGATGGGACTGCGGACGGTAGCGGTCTACTCCGATGCCGACCGCGCCGCGTTGCACGTGCTTCATGCTGACGAGGCTTATCGCCTGGGCCCGGCGCCGGCCACGGAGAGCTACCTGCGCGGCGATCTGATCCTCGAAATTGCACACCGCACCGGAGCCGACGCGATTCATCCCGGCTATGGGTTCTTATCCGAAAATGCGGATTTCGCCGAGGCCTGCGCAACTGCCGGCGTCGTCTTCATTGGCCCGCCTGCGAGCGCCATGCGGGCGCTGGGATCGAAGACGCTGGCGCGTCAGGCGGCGGACGCTGCGGCCATGCCCAGGATGCCGGGCAGCGTCACCGGGCTGGACTCCGTGGACGAGGCGCTGCGCGTGGCCTCGGAGATCGGTTATCCCGTCATGCTGAAGGCGGCGGCGGGCGGCGGCGGCAAGGGAATGCGAGCGGTCGCGTCGCCGGAGGATCTGGCGTCGGCATACGCGGCGGCGGGCAGCGAGGCTCTGCGCAGCTTCGGGTCGGGTGAGTTGTATCTGGAAAAGCTGATCGAGCGCCCTCGGCACATCGAGATCCAGTTGATGGCGGATGAATATGGCGGCTGTCTCTACCTGGGCGAGCGCGAGTGCTCGGTGCAGCGGCGGCATCAGAAGGTGATCGAAGAGGCGCCATCGGCTGTCGTAAGCGATTCTCTGCGCCGCCGGATGGGAGAGGCGGCGGTGAGGCTGGCGCTCTCGGCCGGATACGTCAACGCAGGCACGGTGGAGTTTTTGGTCGACGCCGAAGAGAACTTTTATTTCCTCGAGATGAATACGCGCCTGCAGGTGGAGCATCCGGTGACCGAACTGGTGACGGGGCTCGATCTCGTTCATATGCAGTTGCAGATTGCGATGGGCGAGCCGATGGGCCTGAAGCAGGAGGAGATACGGCTGCGCGGCCACGCGCTCGAGTGCAGAATCTATGCGGAGGACCCGGAGAACAATTTCTTTCCCTCGCCGGGGCTCATCACGCGGCTGGTGCAGCCCGCGGGTCCGGGCCTTCGCGAGGACTGTGCCGTGTACGAGGGTTGGGTGGTGCCGCTCGATTATGATCCCATGCTCTCGAAGCTTGTGGCCTTTGCCCCGACGCGGGAGATGGCCATCGACCGCATGTTGCGGGCGCTCGACGAGTATGCGATTGGAGGCATCAAGACCAACATCGGCCTGTTTCGCAGGATTTTGATGGATGAGGATTTTCGCGCCGCGAGGATCGATACCGGCTATCTGGAGCGGCTGCTCGATCGCGGAGCCGCCGCTGCGGAAGAGGCTGCGGTGCCGGAAGCTATCATCGCTGTGGCTGCGGCTCTGTTGTCCTCATCGGCTGCGGAGAGCCTGCCGGCTGTTGAACCTCTGCGCGAGAGCAAATGGGCCGCCGCGGGGCGGCAGGAGAGTCTGCGCTCATGACGGTCTGGCTCGATATTGATGGCAGGAAGCGACGCGTGGAGTTGCCGTCTTCGCTCGACGCCGGACCGATGGCGTATGTTGTCGACGGGCGCGTGATCTCCGTGGATGCGCGGATGCTCGAGCCGGGTGTGCTGTCGCTGATCGTGGAGGGACGGCAGTACCGCTGCATCCTCGATGGCAACGCGGTTCTGATCGGCGGTCGCCGCTTCGCGTTCGAGCGGAACGATCCGCGGTTGTTGCAGGGGCGGCGTGGTGCGGGCGCGGGTACTGCCGGGCCGCGTCCGGTCAAAGCGCCCATGCCGGGACGCGTGGTGCGGGTCTTGGCCACCGTTGGAGAGGAGGTGGCGGAGCAGCAGGGGATCGTGGTCATCGAGGCGATGAAGATGCAGAACGAGCTGAGGTCTCCCAAGGCGGGCAGGGTGATTCGGGTGGCCGTAGCGGCAGGGGATACGGTCGGATCCGGTGACGTGTTGGCTGTTGTGGAGTAGGATTTTCTCAAATTTGCTGTTTGGCCTGGTGCCCAGGTCGGCTACAATCCGGCAACGATATTAAACAGGGATGCAGCCACGCTGAGGCGTGCAGCTTCCCAGAGGGAAGGCATCATGGGTGATGAGGCCGTCGTGGCAAACGGAGCTGGACTGAGCCAGGTGGAGCGTGTAGTCGATACCTTTGTCGCTCCGTCGAAGACCTTTACGGATATCCTGCGCAACCGGAGCTGGTGGCTCCCGTTTCTGCTGACGGTGATTGTGTCGCTCTGCGTGACGCTCTCCATCGATCATCAAACGGGGTTCGAGCGCGTGGTGGAGAACCAGATTCAGGCCAGCCCCAAGCAGACTGACTCGCTCGCGAGCCTGACGCCGGAACAGCGGGCGGCCCGGGTTCACGGCATGGCCGTCGGGTACCGGTATACGTCCTATTGCTTTCCTTTGCTGGTACTGATCTTTTCGGCGATTGCCGCGCTTGGGCTGTGGGCCACCTTTAACTTCGCTCTTGGAGCCACGACGACCTTCGGCGAGATGTTCTGCCTCTGGATGTACTGTTCGCTGCCGAAGCTGCTCATCGGCCTTCTGACGATACTGACGCTGTTTGTCGGCGGCAACGCCGAGGCGTTCGATATCAAGAATCCGGTGGGGACTAACCTCGGCTATTACCTGCCCGACGCCGCGCCGTGGCTCAAGAGCGCTCTCGGCTTCTTCGACGTGATCGGGCTGTGGTCGCTGGTGCTGCTCGTGATCGGTACGGCGATCATAGCCAAGGTGAGCCGGGGCAAGGCCGCCGCGGTTGTGGTGGGCTGGTGGGTGATTATTCTCGTCGTCAGCGCCGCCATGGCGGGGGCTTTCAGCTAGGGAAGATCTGATTAAGTCTCCGAAGATGTCCTCAGCAGCTGAAGCCGTGTTGCTGGCAAGTCACTTACGGCATCCTTCGACTTCGCTCAGGACAGGCTCTGAAGCCGTGCCCTTAACAAAGCCTGACTTAATCAGAGATTCCCTAAAGCGCTTCGCGCAGCCCAGTCTGCCAGCTTCGATATGCCGCGTCGAGCGCACGCATATTCTTCACGCCGTCTTCGCCCGAGGCGGAGAACGTTCCCGCTCCGCGAAACGCCTCGGCAAAGCTGTCGAGCATCAGCGTGTAGCCATCGCCGTTTTCGACCGTGACCGTATCCACCAATTCGCCGGCCTGGCGCAGTTGCACCTCTACCGGACGATCGACCGTCAACGCATTCTCGGCGACCAGCGCGCCCTCGCTTCCGGTAATCTCCACCAGCGTGCGATAGGGCGCCCGCGCGCTTGCCGTCACGTTGGCATAGACGCCGCCGGTCATCTCCAGTTGCAGCGACGCCACCGCCTCCACCTTGTCCGACGAAGGATCCTTGCGCGCCAGCGTGCTGATGCTCACCACATCCTCGCCCAGCACGTAACGCAGGGAGTCGATGCAATGAACGCCGACATCGGCGATGGGTCCGCCGCAGGCCAGCGCCGGGTCGGCGATCCACTTGCGAGGAGCCTTTCCGGCGGGATACGCATACTGCGCATGGGCGATCTGCGGCTGCCCGATGTGGCCCGCGGCCACCTGCTCCCGCATCCACTCCAGGCTGTGGTTGAAGCGGAAGTTCTGCCCCACGCCAAACAGCAGCCCCGCCGCCTTTGCTGCCGCGGACATCTCTTCTGCCTCGGCGGTGTTCATCGACAGCGGCTTCTCGCACAGCACCGCCTTGCCGTGCCGAAGGGCGAGCAACACGTCGTCCCTGTGCATCGCGTCCGGCGATGTGATGAAGACCACGTCCACCTCGGGCGAGGCGCACAGCTCCTCCCGGGTGGCGAAGCAGTGGGCGATGTTGTGTTCGGCGCAGTTCTTCGCAGCCGCCGCCTGATCGCGCCGCCACAGTCCCACCAGCGCTGCACTATCCGAGCGCTGAAAGGCGGGCAGTAGACGCCGCACCGCATGAAGTCCAAAGCCGAGAATCGCAAACCGTACCGGAGGCTGGGTCATATTGGAAGTTTAGAGCAATTTCGCCGAGAGGAGAGCTTGTGCCCGGTCCGAATGGAAGGCAAATACAAGGGTCTCTCCACTGCACAACGGACGATAAAACCGCCCGTTGCTTCGGTCGAGATGACGTGTATTTGTGGCGGCCAGAAGAGGGCGCTGATGGATGAGATGCTTTTGCTAGTGAGCGTCGTTCTTGAAGATCTGTTCCGCGAAGTAGTTCTCGACCTTCGCCTGATCGCGCAGCATCTCGAAGTACGCGCTCTTGAGCAACTGCGACCGTCCGTCGTGGAGTTGTTGCCGAATCGCCTGCTGCACGCGGGGGTCCTTCAACTCGCGCTGGCCCGCCGGCTCAATCGAGATCAGCTTGTAGATGGCATAGCCCACGTTCTTTTTCGTCTGCCCGTCCGGCAGCGGAAGAATATCCGTCGTTTGCCCCGGCTTCAGCTTCATGATCGCGGCATAGACCGTCGGGTCGCCCTTCATCTGCTCTGCGGTGACGAAGCCCATGTCGCCGCCGCTGGTGGCTGCGTCGGGCTGCTCGGAGAAGTTCATCGCCAGGGTGCCGAAGTCCTCGCCGCTGTCCAGCCGGTTCTTCAGCGCCTGGATCTTCTTTTTGGCCTCGGCGTCCGTGGTCGACTTGCTGTTCTGCAGGTTTCCGGACTGCGCCGACGGTATACCGGTCACCATGATCTGCGCCAGATGATAAGCCGTCTGGATGAGGTTGAACTCGGATTTGTGCTGGTTGTAGTAGTTGGCGACGTCCGCGTCCGTCACCGTGATCTTGGAGTTGATCTCCTTGTTGAGCAGCTTGTTCTGGGTGAGGCTCAGGCGGATGTCGTGCTTCAACTCGTCCAGCGTGTGGTTGCTGGCTTTCAGCCGCTGGTTGAACTCGTCTTCCTTGTACGGCGCCTTCATCTCCGCCAGCTTCGCATCGACCTCTTCATTGGTCGCCGTCAGGTTCAGCTTGGCTGCACGTTGCTGCACAATCTCCTCGTCGATCAGAGCGCGCAATACATTCAGCCGAAGCGCGTCTGCCTGGTCCTTCGAGAGCGGCTGCTGCTGTTCGCCGAGCTGCGCGGTGTACGCCTTGTCCACGTCCGCCTGCATGATGGCGTGGCCGTTCACCGTCGCCAGCACGTTGGCCTTGTGCTCATGCTTGCACCCGGCCATTGGAATCAGTGCGGCGGCCATCAGCAGAACAACCGGAAGAGAAACCTGACGGCTCAAACGTCCAGGCAAAGGAACATTGGTATCGGTCGACAATTTCGTCACGTATGAACTCTCCTGCGGGGCAGCTAATTACCGGGCTTGGTCGCCGGCGGGGTTGGGTTTGTCGCGGCTGGTTCTTCCGGTGGCGGTGGCGGCGGAGTCTGGCCTGCGGCAATCAAAGCATTATCGATGGCCTTGTAAACATATTTCATCGGGATCGCGCCGACAACTCTCTCGCCGTTGATGAACAGGGCCGGCGTCGAATCGACTCCCAACTGCTCGCCCAGCTTCATCGAGGCCTGTATCGCCGTCTCGTCCTGCTTGGCGATGCAGGCGTTGAGCGCGCCTTCATCCACCTTTTGGCGCTTGCCTTCAGCCTTGGTCAGAGCATCGAGCGTCTCGCTGGCCTTGGCGACGCTGCGGTCGGCGCCGCCCATCTCCGCTGCGTGGGCGTGAATGTAGTCCACCAGGTTCCAGTATCCCGTTCCGCTTTGCGCGGCAAGACACTCCACATCCACCGCAGCGCGCATCGCCCAGGGATGCTGGCCCAGAGGAAAGTCCTTATAAACGATGCGGACCTGGTTCTTGTATCGGTCGGTCAGCGCCGGGAACAGTTGGGCGTGCATCCTCGCGCAGAACGGGCACTCCAGATCGTCGAATCCCACAATCAGCACCGGTGCGCTTGATGGCCCGCCCCGCGCCGGCCGGCCCGCGTCGCTGATTAATTGTTTCGGGTCCTGGCTGATGTCGAATTTGCTGAACTGCGCCAGCGTCTTGCCGTCCTGCGAGAGCAGAAAAGTGATGGGCTTGCTGGTGTGCTCGTCCGATGCAAAGGTAACGCTGATCGCATCGAATCCCGGAACGTCGCTCTTCGTCCTTGGCCCGACCTCGATCCGGTAGTCCGGCGGAACACTCGACCTCGACCGGATGAGAACCTCGACCCGTCGTGTCAGCTCCGGGGATAGCTTGCCGCTCTCTGCCGGAACCTGTGCGTGGCAGCCGAGGGCCGCCAGGGTGAGGGCAAAGACGAAAATACGGAAAGACTTAACTGCGTTCAGCACCCCTCGATTATCTCACGCAGGGCCTCTCCCCCTGCCCCGCAGAGGGCCTTAAACGCAACTCAAAACAGTGCTTGCGCTCGCCGCAGGTTGCCCGCCGACCCTATGTTCGCCAGCGTGAAATTGAACCGGTAGACGTTCTCGTTTCGCACCGAGCCCAGCTCGTACTTGCGATACTCCACGCTCAAGCCGCAGCAATCCCAGTTATAGGAGGTCTGGAGCGCACCATACTGCACCAGGCCGCCCTGACTCGACGAGCCCTGGTGCAGGTCCAGTCCAACGTTGGCCGCCACTCCCAGACCTGGCTTGGAGGCTCCGCCGTAGCCCAGCAGCATGCGCAACTGGTTGAAGTTCGAGACTGCCGACGCCGTCCCCTGGGTGTACGACCGCCCCGGAGCGTTCAGCCGCGCATAGCTCAATCCGCCAAACACATTGCCCTCGTGGACATTGAGCAGCACATTGTTCGCCGTGAACTTCTTTGCGCCCGTGTCCAGGTCGAAGTCCCATTCCACGTCCATCTTTTCCGATGTGCGCACCCGCAGACGCGACACCAGCGGCGAGATCTCGCGCGGCTCGGTCAGGAAGGCGATGCCCGACAGATCCAGCGTCGTGTCGAAGATATTACGCCGCCCCTTGACCACTGCTCCGCCAAACTGCTTGTCGAAGAAGTACTTCTGCGTCACCCGCCAACTGATCCACTCCCGCCCCGAGCACGCTCCCGCGACGGGTGTGTCGTCATCCGGCTTATCCTCATCGGCTGTGTCAACATCCGCGGCCTTCGCCTTGCATGGCCGGGCTTTTCGCAGGAACAGCCTCTGCGTTGCACCGTACTGAATCTCGTTTGTATCGCTCGCGATGTCCACGTCGTCAAAGCGCATGACGTTCAGGAAATTGTCGACGCCCTTGACGTAGCGATACTTCAGCTCCGGCTCGATGGTGTGGCGCAGGTCGTGGCCGAAGACCCTCTCCACAAACCCGGAGTTGAAGGTTCGCTCGATTGCCGGGGGGCGCAGGTCCACTTGCGCCTCCATATTGCTCCGGCTCAACCCCTTCCGCCGCTCCACCATCCGATCGTCCGCGCCCTCGCGATTTTCCAGGCTGCGGCTGTAGAGCGTTTCTCGAATCCCGAGCGACGGCAACGCCTTCCATGCTCCCAGCTTCAGCGGGTACGAGATCGACGGATGCACATCGACCCGTTCGGTGACGCCCGCGCTGACGAAGTCCGGCTGCACCCTCTTCAGTCCTGCCGCCGAAGCCTCCATGTTCCAGAAGATGCCGCTCGCGCCGATTGCGTGATCGGTCGAGTTCATCTCGATCGTCGGCGCGTGAAACAGGCGAACCTCCTGCGCCGGGACTGCCGCAGTCAGCGATGTCTGGGGGATCGCCACCCGCTTTAGCCCCTGGTAGCGGTCCGCGCGCACGTCCCAGGCATACCCATTTGCCTCGTGCACGCCGTAGGCAATGGAAAGGATATCGGTGGAAACGGCTTGATTGAAGTTCTCCGTGAATGCCTCGCGGTAGGGGTATGAGCTCAGATACTCGACATCGCCTACGATTCGCGTCTGTGGAGAGAAATCGTGACGCCCGGAAAAGACGACGTCCTGACCGCCCTGGTTCACGTACCGGCCACCGGTGACGTATCCCCGGTCTAGCAGGCCGGTGTAGTGAGCGGTGATAAAGTCGTTGTCTCGGCCCCGAAAGTGGAACGTCGCCATCTGCGACCATCCCCGCAGCGAGAAATACTCCGCGCCCACCATCAGGTCGGTGCTGCGATTGATGGCGAAATAATATTGCTCGCCGAGGATCAATCCCTTGGTCGATGACGCGCCGACGACCGGGATCATGAAGCCGCTCTGCCGCCTCTCCGTATTCACCGGATGCGTTACATAGGGCAGGTAGAGCAGCGGAATGTTGAGCAGGCGGAAGACGCTGTTGTGGGCGCTGGCCTTGTCACCGTCCACAGCGAACCGGCCTGCGTACAGCAGCCAGTCGGGATGCTCCAACTGGCACGACGTCACCGTTCCGTCGTAGACGTCATACTGCTCGGGCCCCCGCTTCACCACGACCCGGCCCGTGAACAGGAAGGGGCGACCATTTGCATAGACCACGCGGTGCCCCGCGGTCTTCAGGCCCACTGAGCCGGACACGTCGTAGAACCGCCCCGTCTGCTTGTTCAGGTCGATGGTCCCATGGCTGGCCGAGATGAACTCGTGGTTCGCTCCGCCGGTCGCTTTCAGATGACCTGTAGCCTCCAACTCGCCGGTCGCGCTGTCGTACTCGATGTGGTCTGCCTCGACCTTGCGATCGCCGTAGGTGATGACGACGTTGCCGTCGAGAACATAGCGGCTGCCGGTCTTCGATTGCGTGTCCGACTCCATGACGACGGTCTCTGTATCGTCCGTCTGCGGCAGCACGACGGCTTCGGGATAGCGCGCAATGGACGGCCTGTCGGGGAGCGCGGCGGACTCCGTGGTGACAGGGGTTGCCTCACTCGTCACCTCCTGCGCGACAAGCTGTGGATGACTTGCCGCAATCATCGTGATAGTTATCAAGAGGTAACTGGTTCTCAGGGCGCCTCTGGCACGTCCGGCGAGGAGATTGCTCAGCCGTCTCATCCCTGCCGCTGCCGCCGGCTCCCCGATCGCCGCTTGCAGCGTTCTGTCTTTGCCGGACGGCAGAGAACGCGAGAGCAGCCGGCTTTGCCGATTGGCCCTCATCTCCCGTTCGCGTCTTTTGAAGCTTGTCACACGCACCACCCTTTGAGGCTAAACGATTTCACGGAAGCGGGTTTAGGTTTGAGCACAATGAGCTCTGCACAACTTGAGATACAGCCATTCGATGAAGCTGCCGCTGCATCCGCCTCTCAACCTGAAGCGGCGCCCTCTGCCTTTGCACTGAAACAGCAGGTGGCCGAACGACTCGCCGCCCACCGCTCTCGCCACAACCAGCCTCACTCCGCCGCGCCGTCCGTTTCTGCGTCCCGCACCCCTGCCGCAAAGCCTCGCGCTGCCCGCATCGCCGCCGCAGTTGCCGAACGCTACGCCCACTCCCAGAGCTACCGGGCCTTCCTGGCCGCCGAGGCCGAACGCGCCATCCGGGAGGCCGAGCAGGCCGAGGCCGCCGCAGAAGTCGCCGCCCGCAGCGCCCAAGCCGTCGCCGCCGCCCAGAACGAGCTGCTGGCCGAGCTTGACCAGTGGACGCTTACGCCTCCCGAGCCTGCCGCCACGGCCGAAGCTGAGGCCGCCGCCGATTCCTCCACCACTCAGGTCTCCAGCGCGGGCCTCACCGTCCGCCTCTACGAAGATCCCGCCCACGCCATTCCTCAGCCCTTTCACGGCCCCTTTCATCCCAGCTATTCGCAACCGCTGCAGGGGGCGTTCGACCAGAACCTTCTCGACGAGGAGGAGCGTCTGGCACTCGAAGAAGAGATTGCCTTCCGCCAGTCTCCGATCTTCGATATCGCTTCCGCTGAGCCGACCGTAGGTATCCCGGCCAATCTCATCGAGTTCCCTCGCCAGCTTGTCGCTTCCCGGCGCGCTCGTCCGCGCATCGCCGAAGGGCCTCTCCGCGAGGAGGCCGAACTTGCCCACGACCCCACGCAACTCCGCATCTTCGAGGTCGAGCCGGCCCAGATCTCTGCCGAGCCGGTTGCCGAGTCCGTCGTGCCCGAATGGTCCTCCATCCTGCTCGGCGCGACGCCTGCCTATACCGAGCCTGCGGTTGAAGCCGCCGCCGACGAGGCCTCTACCCTTCCTTTCAATCCGACACTGCCGCTTCAGACCGCCGACCTGGGCCGCCGCCTGATGGCCGGCATGGTCGACGGCTGCATCGTGCTCGCCGCCGCGCTGGTCTTTACTGCTGTCTTCGCCGTCACCGTGAACAATTTTCCAGGCGCATCCGCCGTCGGCACATTTACTCTTCAGACCGCCGCCATCGCCGCAGGCGGAGTCCTCGCCATTCTCGGCCTCTGCTACCAGGCGCTCTTCTTTACCTTCTCCGAGGCCACTCCCGGAATGCGCTATGCCCGCATCGGCCTCTGCACCTTCAACGACGAAAACCCCACGCGACGGGCCATGCGCCTGCGCATCGTGGCTGCTGTTCTCTCGGCCTGCCCGCTCGGCATCGGCTTCCTCTGGGCATGGCTCGACGACGACCGCCTCGGTTGGCATGATCGCATCTCCCGCATGTATCAGCGCAGCTATTAGTGCGTTTCAGATAAGTCTTTGCCGGGTCCAACGAGGGCGCAATACAGGGGTCTCTCCTCTGCGCTTCACTTCGGTCGAGATGACGTGCTCTTTGTTGTCAGGGAGATCTGTCGGGGAAATACTGCCTTATTCGCTGCCCGGTCCATGCCGGGGCTTGCCTTCCTGCACATAGTTGCGGTTCCACGCCGGAATCTCGACCACGTAGGTCCCCGGCTTTTCAATCACCGCCTGACATCCCAACCGCGAGTTCAGTTGGATATCCGCTGCCGTCTCCATCCGGTCCAACTCCAGATCTTCGGGCTCGCTCACTCCCTGCGCGCCCTCTTTCACCCATATGTGACAGGTGGTGCAGGCGCAGACGCCGCCGCAGGCGTGGTCCAGAAAGATGTCGTAGTTCTCCGCGACGTCGAGAAACGACATCGGCATTCCATGCCCCTCGTAGGGCAGCGAGTCGAATGGAAACTCGACCGTTCGTCCCTCGGGTTGAAACGTCACGCGAACCATTCCCTCGGCCGCCGGTTTCGACAGATCCACAACTTCACTGTTCTTCGCGTTCTCAGACATCATCAATCTTCCGTCGACTCTCCGGCCGTAGCCTCATCGTTGATAGAACCTTCAATCTTCGCCGTCTCGGCTGCTGCGTCCAGTACCTCGGCCCGGGCAAACGGATGCGGCGCCGTAGGCCCTTCGCCCATGCTCTCGCCGGCAGCGCCCATGGTCTTGCCCTTCATCGCGCCGGAGACGGCCGTGTCCATCATCAGCTCAGCAAACCGCCGCGTCGCCTTGTCCAGCCGCTCGATGGACTGGCGGATGATCTTATAACTTCCGCCCATTACAGAGGCCTTCAATTCGTTGATGCCCTCTTCAATTTTTTCGATCTCGTTGGAGCTGAGCTTCTGCCATGCCTCGTGCTTTCTGCCCTTCTCCACCGCGGCCAGAATCGTCTCCGCTTCGTTTTTCGCTTCGATCACCTGCCGCTCTTCGATGTCCTGTTCGGCAAAGTCGAACGAGGCCAGAATCATCGACTCCACCTGCTCGTCGGTGAGTCCATAGGTCGGTTTCACCTCAACCTCGGCCTCTTTCCCGCTGCGCTGTTCGCGCGCGCTGACGTGCAGAATCCCATTGGCATCGATCAGGAACTTCACCTCGATGCGCGGCAGGCCCGCCACCATCGGCGGAATCCCCTTCAGGTCGAACCGGGCCAGCGAGCGGCAGTCCTTCGCCAGTTCGCGCTCTCCCTGCACGACATGGATCGCCACATTCGTCTGCCCGTCTACACCCGTCGTAAAGTGCTCGGTCGCGCTCGCCGGAATCGTCGAGTTGCGTTGGATGATTTTTGCCACCACGCCGCCCAGCGCCTCAATGCCCAACGAAAGCGGCGTCACGTCGAGCAGCAGCAGATCGTCGGTCGCCGCCGAACCGCCAGCCAGAATCTGCGCCTGCACCGCCGCGCCCAGGCCGACCACCTCATCGGGATTTAACTCCGTATGCGGCTTTTTGCCGCGAGCGCTCAGGCCAAAGAGATCATCGACCAGCCGCCGGACCGCCGGAATCCGCGTCGATCCGCCGACCAGCACGACCTCGTCGATCTGCTCGACTCCGAGGCCGGCATCCTTCAAAGCCTGACGGCAGGGCGCAGCCGTCCGCGCAATCACACCGGAGGCCAGCTCTTCGAGCTGAGCACGCGTGATCTCCCGCAAGTATCTCTTCCCGCTCGGCAACAGCACGTTCAGCATCGCCGTCTCGGCTACCGAGAGCAGAATCTTCGCTTCGATCACCGCCTTGCGAATCTCCTGCACGGTCTCGCCGTTTCCACGCACATCTTCGCCAAGGTCCCCGGCAATATCGTCCAGCGCAATCGCAATCAGCAGGTTGTCGATATCGTCGCCGCCGAGATGCGTATCGCCCACTGTGGCAATGACCTCGAAGATTCCCTCGTGCAGCTTGAGGATCGAGATATCGAACGTTCCGCCGCCGAAGTCGTATACGGCAACGATGCCGTCCTTGTTCTTGTTCAGCCCATATGCCAGCGCCGCCGCCGTCGGCTCGTTCACCAGCCGCAGCACCTCGAGACCGGCGATCCGCCCGGCATCCTTGGTCGCTTGCCGCTGCGCATCGTTGAAGTAGGCGGGAACCGTAATCACGGCTTTCGTGACCGGGCTGCCGAAGAACCGCTCGGCATTCTTCTTCAACTGCATCAGCACATAGGCCGAGATCTCGGGCGGCGTCATCGTCAGGCCGCCGACATTCAGCCGCAGCACCTCGCCTGGCCCGAGGCCCTCGGCCAGCTTGAAGGGAAACAGCTTTAACTCCTCCTGCACGTCGGTGAGGTCGCGCCCCATCAGCCGCTTGGCCGAATACACCGCGCTTGCAGAATCGGATAGCAGCGTCCCCCGTGCCGTATTCCCCACCACGACGCCATCTTCGGTCCAGGCCACCACCGACGGCAACAGACGCTCGCCGTCTTCGCCCGGAATCACGACCGGCGTGTCGCCTTCCATGAAGGTCACCAGCGAGTTCGTCGTCCCCAGGTCGATTCCTACTACTCGCTCATCCGCCATAACCACCCAATCCTCTGCAGTTCCAATCTCTTATCTCTATTGTCCTATAAACGGCCCTGCCGCCAGTCTCTGCAACCGTAAGATGAAGGCTGATTTCACGCGGATATTTCAGCGTCTTTTACAACAACCCCGCCTCTCGCGGCGGCATCCTTCCAAGCATGGCCAATCAAACGAAATCCACCTTGATTCCCTGTCTCCGTTACCGGGACGCCCTCGCCGCCATTGACTGGCTTGGCCGCGCCTTCGGCTTCGAGAAGAATGCCGTCTACATGGGACCCGAAAACACCGTCGCCCATGCCCAGCTCACCTTCGGAGGCGGCATGATCATGCTCGGCTCCGTCGACAACGGCAGCGAATACGGCCAGAAGATCGTCCAGCCCGACGAAATTGACCTGCGCGAAACTCAGAGCCCCTATCTCGTTGTCTCCAACGCGGATGCCATCTACGCCACCGCCAGGGCATCCGGCGCGACCATCGTCACCGAGATCGCGGACATGGACTACGGAGGCCGCGCCTTCGCCTGCCGCGACCTCGAAGGCCACCTCTGGAACATCGGCACCTACGACCCCTGGAAACCGGAATTGCAGAACTAAAACGTTGTTGCATTCGCATGAAAATCCGCCCCTAAAAGGTTGTTCAATCTGTCTTCGCGCCGTGATACCGTTCTCTTCATGGAACTCAACCCCTACGAGAAATTCCTGGCCGGCCAGGAACCGATTCCCGTCCTTACCACCACCGCCGACCGGCTCTACGCGCTCACGGCTCCGCTCTCCGGCGCGCAGATGGACCGCATCCCCGCTCCGGGAAAATGGAGCATCCGCGAGATTGCCGCCCATCTCGCCGACGCCGAGATTGTCTTCAGCTTCCGCCTCCGTCAAACCCTCAGCTCCGGTCACGCCTTGATTCAGCCCTTCGACCAGCAGGCCTGGGCCAAGCGCTACGCCGCCTACGACCTCGACTCCGCACTCAGTTGCTTCAAAGCCGTCCGCAACTGGAATACAAGGCTGCTCACCACCATCTCCGAAGAAGACCGCCACCGTCCCACCACCGACCCCGAACGCGGCACCATCATCTTCTGGACCCTGATCGAGATTATGGCCGGTCACGACCTCTTCCGTTTGCAGCAGATCGAACGTCGCATCGCGCAGCTCTAGCGCGGCTATTCCAGAGCCTCGTTCACATCCCGCACAAGATTCCGCAGATAACTCCTCTTATTCAAGAGCGCCACCATCCCATCTTTTGCGGCGGCCTTCTCTGCCGTATCTCCTGAATCCGCTGCGTTGTCCCACCGCGACCAAAGTCTTTCCAGTTCCGCCTGCGTCTCCACCATCTTTCCGTCAAACGAATCCTTGGCCGTCATCAGATCGCGCCGCAGCTCCGGCTCGTCCTCACCCATCTGCCGGGCAGAGCGCATCTCGGAGAGCTGCATGTTCAGCTCGAAGACCTCTTCCAGCAGCTCCGGCGGAACGATCTGCTTCTTCTGCTCCCCGGTTGCCCGCGCCGCATCGGTCGCCGCCTTCGACTGCTCCTCCAGCTCCACTCCCTCCAGTTTCAGCAGGTACTGCGTCCGCAGGATAGGATCTTTCAGTGTCCGGTAGGCATCGTTCAGCAGAGACGACTGCGCCAGCGCTGCCTCCTGCTCCGCCGCCGGCCTGGAGGCAAACCGATCCGGGTGCAGCCTGCGCGAGAGCGCGTAGAACTGCTTCTCCAGCGACGCCACATCGACATCGAGCTTCAACGGAAGATCGAAGAAAGCAAAATAATTCCGATCAGGCAAAAGAACCTCTCAGCAGTTCGTCAGGCATCCGGCCAGTTGGATATTCGGCACCTCCACAGGGAAGTGCCGCCTGGGCAGCAGCCGGCACCGTTAGAATACGGCATAATGCCCATGCGTCTCACTGCCCTGCTTCTACTCGCTGCCGCCGCCTCGTTCGCTCCTTCGTCCTTTGCGCAAAGCAGCACCCACGCACCGTCCGCCGCCTCGAACTCTCAAATATCCGAGTCGACGCCGCAACCCGCCTGGAAGGCCGCCATCGAAGCTCGCCGCCAGCAACTCATCAGCCGCAACGGCTACGGAACGGACTCTCCCCTTCGCGACCAGTTGATGAAGATGCGAGCCACCGACCAGGCTGCCCGTGGCTTTGCCTCCGCCGCAACGTCGGCCTCGGCAAAACAGGCGCTGGCGCAGAAGCTGCCGGTTACCGACGCGGAACTCACCGCCGAGCTGAAACAGATAGTAAGCGAAAAGGGCTGGCCCACGATCGCCATGGTCGGCATCGACGCATCAAATGCAGCCATGCTGATCCTCACCCACACCCCGGATCATGCCTGGCAGCAGCAGATGCTGCCCCAACTGACCCAGCTCGCCGACACCGACAAGATCGACCCCTCCAGCCTGGCGCTGGTTGTCGACAAGTCGCTGGTAGCGGCAGGGAAGTTGCAGCGCTATGGCTCGCAGTTTAAGTACGTCAACGGCGCCATGGCGATGTACGGCGTCGAAGACCCCGGCGGACTCGACCGCAAGCGTGCCCGGGCTCTGCTGCCGCCCATCGACGTCTATAAAGAGCAGCTCACTCAGATCTACCATCTGCCGGCCAGCAAGGCCATCATCAGCGCTGCGCCGCAAAATTAAGTCGAGCCACGAAGAGCTTTGGATTGAATGAATTGTTAGGCGCTACCGACTTCACGCCCAGCCCCTGATTCTGGCTGCGAGATAGGGCGCTAGCGCCGTGATAAGCAGAACAACGGACCAAACGTTCCCATCTTTGAAGGTGTACGCCTCAAGAAGCTGCGACCAGGGCTTGCCTTGGATGAGACGCCCAAATGTGAACTCAAACGCCAAGGTAAGGCACAACCAACCAAAGCCGATAGCAGCGTAACTTGCTACCGGCACCTGCCCAATCCACGGCAGTGCAAAATACGCAACTGTAAGAATGAGTCCAGACAGGAGAACACCGCTAAGGATGAGTCCTGAGCGTTTTACCATTGCTGGAATAAGTACGACTTCTCGAAGCGTGCCATTTGCGATGGCCAGCACGAGGATTCCCAACCACACCGCGAATGCCTTAACTGCAATCTCGAGAACCAAGAATCTCTCCTGTAGCGCCTGACCAGCTAAATACAGGGTCTCTCTACTGCGGCGGCAAAAGCGCCACCTTGCACCCCAACGAGCAAAGTGCGCTCGCTGGGGGCCCACCTTCGGTCGAGATGACGTGCATTTGCGGTGGGTAAGGCAATTCTCTGGATAGTTTAAGACTTACCCACTACGCCATAAATGAAGATCCGCACCCGCAGCTCTTCGTTGAATTGGGATTGATGAAGTTGAACCCCTGCCGCATCAGCGACTCTTCGTAATCGAGCACCATTCCGTGCAGATAGATGAAGCTCTTCGGATCGACGAAGACGCGGATGGGAGCGCCGTTCGACGGATCGCCCAACGTCTCCACCCCGGCTCCGAACGAGTACACGCGGTCGCGCTCGTGCGGCGTGGAATCGAAGCGAATGTTGTAGCTCAACCCCGAGCAGCCGCCGCCCTGAATCCCCACTCGCAGGCCTCCCTGATCCGGGGAGACGTTCTCTTTGGCCATCGCAAGGCGAATCCGCTTCAGGGCCGTCGCCGTAATCTGGATGCCCTTCTGCGCCGGTTCCTGACCCTCAGCGGTCAGCACGGTCATCCCCGCCAGCGGATCTTTCGCCTGACCGGGCGCGTGGCCGGACGGAGCTTCCCTCTGCGCGCTCCTGCTGGTCTCGGTTTGTAAACCTACAAACGCCATACCTACTGAGCTGCCGCGGCTGCCGCCGTTTCGGCGACGCTGTTCTTCTTCTTCCAGTCGCCGATGGCCGCGCGGATCGCGTCTTCGGCGAGCACCGAGCAGTGAATCTTCACCGGAGGCAGCGCCAGCTCTTTCACGATGTCCGTGTTCGAGATGGTGAGCGCCTCGGCCACCGTCTTGCCCTTCACCCACTCCGTTGCGAGCGAAGAAGAGGCAATTGCGGAACCGCAGCCGAAGGTCTTAAACTTGGCGTCCTCGATCACCTGGGTCTCGGGATTGACACGAATCTGCAGCCGCATCACGTCGCCGCACTCCGGCGCGCCAACCAGCCCGGTGCCGACCTCGTCGGAAGACTTGTCCATCTGCCCGACGTTCCGCGGATGGTTGTAGTGGTCGATGACCTTATCGCTGTATGCCATATCGTCTTTTTCTCCTGATCTTTCCTGATTTCCTGTCTTAGTGCGCAGCCCATTCAATCTTAGTCAGGTCGATGCCTTCCTTCACCATCTCGTACAGCGGGGACAACTCGCGCAGCTTCGAAACCACGTCGATTACCTTGTCCGAAACGTAGTCCACCTCGGCCTTGGTGTTGAAGCGGCCTAGGCCGAAGCGGATCGAGCTGTGCGCCACATCGTCGCCCAGTCCCAGCGCTTTCAACACATAGGAGGGTTCCAGCGTGGCCGAAGTGCAGGCCGAGCCCGACGAAACGGCGATGTCGTTGATGCCCATCAGCAGGCTCTCGCCCTCGACGTGGACAAAGCTCATGTTGAGGTTGCCGGGCAGATGGTGCTCCATGTTCCCGTTGACGTGAATGTAGTCGAGTGCGGCCTCGAACTTTGCCTTCAGATAGTCGCGAAGCTCGGCCTCGCGCTTCGCCTCGGTCTCCATCTCTTCGCCGCAGAGTTCGCAGGCCTTGCCCAGGCCGACGATGCCGGGAACGTTTAGTGTGCCCGACCGCATCCCGCGCTCGTGGCCGCCGCCGTCGATCTGCGCGGAGATCTGCACACGGGGATTGCGGCGCCGCACGTACAGCGCGCCCACGCCCTTCGGCCCGTAGATCTTGTGTCCCGAAAGCGACAACACATCAATGTTCATCGCCTGTACGTCGACGGGAATCTTGCCCACGGCTTGTACCGCATCGGTGTGGAAGATAATGCCTTTCTCATGGCAGAGCCGGCCGATCTCGGCGATGGGTTGAATCACTCCGATCTCGTTGTTGGCGAACATGATGGAGACAAGAATCGTCTTGTCGTCCATCGCCTGCTTCAGGTCCTCGAGGTCGATCAGGCCATCCGCCTGCACCGGCAGATAGGTCACGCGGAAGCCCTGCTTCTCCAGCCGCTTGCAGGTGTCCAGAATCGCCTTGTGCTCGGTCACCTGGGTGATGATGTGGTTGCCGCGCTCGCGGTACATCTCCGCGATGCCCTTCAACGCGAGATTGTCTGACTCGGTTGCGCCGCTGGTGAAGATGATCTCCTTGGAGGTCGCGCCGATCAGCTTCGCGATCTGTTCGCGCGCCTTGTCGACGGCCTGTTCGGCCTCCCAGCCGAAGGAGTGGTTGCGGCTTGCCGCATTGCCGAACTTGGCACCGAAGTACGGCAGCATCGCCTCGAGCACTCGCGGATCGAGCGGCGTGGTCGCATGGTTGTCCATGTAGATCGGCAGATGCACGCCCGCCGGCAGCGGAGTCGAGGACTCTGAAATCACCATTCCGTTGTTGCTCATCTCACTGCTCATACACTTGTTCCCCGATCTTTTTGTGTCCTGCTTTTGAAAATTCAGTTTTCAGTTTCTAAGACTCTAAAGCGCGATACTCACCAGGCCGCCTGCCAGGGGAGCGCTGGCCTTGCCCCGCTCCAGGTCCGCCGCATCGATCAGGTCCGAGATCGATATTCCGCTCAACAGTTCTTTGATGCTGTCGTTCACCTTGCGCAACGGTTCTTTGATGGTGCAATGCCCCGCAAGGTCGCAGGAACCGTGGATCGTAATGCAACTGGTGATGAACAAGGGCCCGTCAATCGCCCGGATGACCTCGAAGGCCGAGATCTCCTTTGCCCCCCGCGAGAGCGAGTATCCGCCATTGGTCCCCGCATGGGAGACCAGCAGCCCGGCCTTGGCCAGCGTCTGCAAGATTTTGGCAAGAAGTTGCGGGGGAATATGGTAAGCCTCTGCGACGTCCTTAGCGCTGTGCGCGCTACCGTCCCCCTGCTCGGCCAGATACTTCAGGGCCATCAGACCGTAATCCGCTTTTTTGGTCAGACGCAGCATCGCAACCCTTTACTTACTTATTCGGCAACTCGGAAGTTCAGAAGCTCGGAAGCCGAACAGCCCGACAGCTACGACCCGGCGCCGGAATCAAGACTATTTCAGTCCTATAGTGTACGTCCCGGCAGACGGTCGTGCAACCGATTATGCCGAGCGGAAGGCCGCACCGAAACCAGCCTATTTCCTGAGAAATCGCAGGAAACCGGGCCTTGACAAGGCAGCGGTAAGACGGGCAAAATCCTTACCATTCGCCTTTCGTGCTCATGACCCCACCCTGCAAACATCCCATCGTAAAGATCGTCGCCCGCGAGGACGATGTAGAGTTCGTCGAATGCCAGTCCTGTCGTGAAGTATTTGATTCGGCAGAGCTTGTCGATATCGCCAACGAAGAGGCCAACCCCGGGGACGAAACCCAGTCCGACGATTAGGCCTCCGATTAACGTCAGTCTCTTTAACATCAGTCTCTGTTTCGAAGGGGTAGGACTTGAGTCGCGCCGTAAGCCAATGTGAAACCAATTGTGACTTCGGCCGCTGAGGAGCTCTTTCCGGACTCCATGTGGCTTTTCGCAGCCCGGCTAGACCACCGTCGGCTGCTGGGAGTTCATTCGCCGGATCACGATCCAGGCATACTGGGCCGCCGAAAGCGGAGCCATCACCGCGATGATCTGCAGCAGCCCATCGCGCATCGTCGCCAGGTGATGCCACGCGAAGACCTTTTGGCAAAGGACCGACAGCAGGGCGATGATCTGCATGAACGTGTTCAGCTTCCCGAACAGGCTGGGCCGGAAGTCCCGCAGAGTTCCGGTGGCGAACAACAGTGTGGCGATCAGCAGAATCCCCAGGTCGCGGCTGAAGACCAGCACCGTCACATAGCGCGGCATCAGCCCCACATGCGTAAATACGACAAACAGCGTGCTCAGCAGAAGCTTGTCGGCGATGGGGTCCATGTACTGGCCGAGTGTCGTTCGTTGGCTGAGCCAGCGCGCCAGCAGACCGTCGAGCGCGTCGCTGGCCCCCGCCAGGATGAACAGGGCAAACGCGCCCGTGTAGTTCGCATCCAGAATCTCAATCACCAGAAAAGGGATAATGAACAGGCGCATCAACGTCAGGAGGTTGGGAGCGGCGCGGAATTGGTTCAGGAGAGGCACGTTACGTCTGCTCATCTTAGCCTATCTCAAGCTCTCTGTTGCTCTAAGATCGCACTCCATTTAGACTGAGGAAACGCATTCAGGCGCGTAGCTCAGTTGGTTAGAGCGCTACCTTGACACGGTAGAGGTCAGGAGTTCGAGTCTCCTCGTGCCTACCATT
>Ga0207674_10000846_pt1 | contig 39916 bp, 43 predicted proteins | sample KBSCornC72_FD_184303 | JGI IMG/M metagenome (GOLD analysis project Ga0207674, IMG submission 184303) | Corn rhizosphere microbial communities from Kellogg Biological Station, Michigan, USA - KBS Corn C7-2 (SPAdes) (version 2) | ecosystem: Host-associated > Plants > Roots > Rhizosphere > Soil ... | reverse complement strand
AGATGATCAGGGACGAAGGGACGTGGTGGGGCGGTGAGGAAGGCGAGAGTCATGCCGAGCTCATCGGGAGCGGTGGCCATGTAGTCGCGGAAGAAGGCGACCACCTCGCGCGTCCGCGTCATCTCGAAGCCGGCCAGGCCGCCCACGATGAGCGGGCCGATGGGGTGCAGCTGGTACTCGAACGAGGTCACGATCCCGAAGTTGCCGCCCCCGCCACGAAGGGCCCAGAAGAGGTCGGGATGCTCCTCCGCACTGGCTTTGAGCAAGTGACCGTCAGCCGTGACCACATCCGCAGAGACCAGGTTGTCCACGGTCATGCCGAGCTTGCGCATCAGGTTGCCGAACCCGCCGCCAAGCGTAAAGCCGCCGATGCCGACGCGCGAGACCTGAGCGCCGTTCACCGCGAGGCCAAAGGCCTGTGTCTCGAAATCCACGTCATGCCACGTCGCCCCGCCTTCTGCGCGCGCCATCCGCGTGGTCGGGTCGACGCGGACCCCCTTCATTGGGGAGAGGTCGATCATCAGACCACCATCGCAGACCGAGATGCCGCTGTAGCTGTGGCCGCCGCCTTTGACGGCGACGATGAGATCGTGCTTGCGGGCAAAATTGACCGCGGCGATCACGTCACCGGCGCCGGAGCAGCGCACGATCCAGTTGGGCCGGCGATCGATCAGGCCATTCCACACACGGCGGGCCTCGTGATACCCGGCATCCCCCGCCTGCAGCAGTTGTCCACGTAGTCGCTGGCGGAGCGCGGTGGTCTCCTCCTCGGTTGGATGGGATATGTACATGCCTGCCATGACTGCCTTCTCCTTGCCCAGACCTCAGCTCGCTCTGGCAGCGACTACAAGTCATCGCATGATGTAGGTTACCACCTAATTTATGAGATGAGTTGTAGTGAATCGAGTGGGCCAATATTGCGAAGGATCGGTGAGTGTCGTCCCGGCTATGGTCGGGTCGCCGTCCTTACGCGCCAATGCACAAGCCGCCAGCCAAAAGACCTCCAGGCCCTTGAGATGTTCGCCCGCGAATGGGCCTGATTGTCCATAAGTAGGCGTCATCGGATCCCAATCGTTGAGTCGACCGCGGAGTTCGTTCTTGCGCTCGTCGCTGAGCAGGTCGAAGGAGTCGCCCCATTTTAGCGACGTTTGTGGGCCGAGTGAGTCTGCCACGGCGAAGGATCTCCTGCTAGACGCTGGCTTGTTAGAGACCAGTATAGCAGGAAGTGCAACCGAGTTGTATTCCATGCGCTGCCCGGCGTCGCACGCGCACGACGGGGGTGAAACTAAGTGGAGCGCCGTCGAAAGCGACGGCATGGGAGACGAGAAGAAGAAGATTTTGTTCGTTTCCGGAGTGCCAATTTGAAATGAGAATGGCCCGATGTGAGTCACCATGGAACAAGGGGCCACACATAGCAGTTGCACCCGTTGTGTGCGTTATCCTAGTAGCATCAGAGATGCGGGATTTTCAATGTTAGACGCTCTGTGTGCCAGGATAGGGAAAGAAAGAGGAGATTAATGCAGCAGAAGATTACACCAAGCCTATGGTTTGACGGCAATGCCAAGGAGGCCGTCGAGTACTACATATCTGTCTTTCCCGACAGCAAAGTGGTTTCCATGGCGCATTATCCCGGCAGTGCCGACGAGGGACTCGCTGATTTTCAACAGGATATGGCCGGCAAAGAACTCGCGATTGACTTTGAGTTGGCTGGCCAAGGCTTTACCGCGATTAATGCCGGTCCAGAGTTCAAATTCAACGAAGCGGTGTCATTTGTGGTTGCCTGCGAAGATCAGCAAGAGATCGACTATTACTGGGAGAGACTGTCGAGTGTGCCGGAAGCAGAGCAGTGCGGTTGGTGTAAAGACCGGTTTGGCCTGAGCTGGCAAATAGTGCCAAAGAACATGGGCGAGCTTATGCAACGACCGAACGCCTATGCCCACATGATGCAAATGAAGAAGCTGGTGATTGCCAGTTTTTGACCTTTCCAGCGTCATTGCGTCGCCAGATTTCGAGCGGCTGGTCATACCCGTCGGAAAAGGACTGAGTGTGGCATATCGTGGGCGCGGAGCGGTACTGGAATGCGCCTGAGCATCAGCACCCACATGCAGATGCATACAGCGCGACCCGATACGGCGCCATCCCATTTACTCGCGCAAGGCCACCCGCGTGGCCTCGAGTGCGGCAGACGCCGACGGCTCAGCGCCCAGGTGCTGTAGGGACGCTCGCACGGCCTCGTAGGTCGTCTGTATTCCCATGCCCAACTGTGAGTGAGTTTCCTGCACCCGAAGCGACTCCACGGCAATCAGTGCCTCAATCGCGAGGATGGTCTCTAACTGGTGCAATGCATGACCTGTGACTGTGACAGCCAGTGGCGCCAGCGTGGAATGATCCTCGACGTCGAGATCGAGCGGGGGGCATTCCAGCGTCGCCGGCCCCGCCAGGTGCTTGAGCTCAGCAAGAACAGCCGCGGCCGCGTAGGCGGGCAGAGCAAGCAATGGCTCCTGACCAGGCGTGTTGGGCGTGTTGGGCGTGTTGGGCGTGTGGGAAGCGTCGCTGACCTGACCAGCTTCGCCAGTGGCTGGCGCTCCCACTCGTGATTGCACGCGCTTGACATGCGGCCAGAAGACCTTGTTGATGCGGCGCTCGGAAAGCATCCCGACGTGCGCCAGCCCAACGCGGAGCGCATCAAAGGCGAGCGCCAGCACCATGGGATGGAAGTTGCCGTTTGAGATCAGGCGGTCGTGCTCGATCGACACGAGCGGGTTGTCGTCGCTAGCATTCAGCTCGACCTCGACGCTGTGCCGGGCGAACGCCAATTGCTCGCGCAACGCGCCATGCACCTGGGGAATGACGCGGAACGAGATCGGGTCTTGGACTGAGGCGACGCGGTCGGGCGTGTAAAGGGCACTGCCTGTCAGCAGTTCACGCACATGCTGCGCGACGGCCGCCTGGCCAGCGAACGGCTTGGCTGCGGCTACCTCCGCCTCGAAGGGGCTGGTATTCGCGCCAACGGCTTCCAGGGAGAGCGCTCCCACCCTGTCGGCCACAAGGGCCAGCCGCTCCGCCTCCAACAGCGTCAAGGCGCCGACCCCAATCGCAAATCCATTCGCACTGATGAGCGCGAGCCCGTCTTTCGGCTGCAAGTGATAGGGAGCGATCCCCGCCTGCGCAAGAGCCTCGCTGCCTGTGAGGAGTTGACCGCGGTAATGGGCCTGCCCCCGTCCGATCATGACCAGCGCCACCGCGGCGAGGTGAGGGATGTCGGACGCCCCAACTGATCCCCCTTCGGCGATCACTGGATGGACACCGGCGTTGAGCATGTCGACGAGTGTGCGGAATGCGCTGGGATGCACCCCGGCTCCTCCACGCGCCAGACCAGCGATGCGTGCCAGCATGATCGCGCGCACCTGCGCCTCCGGCAATGGGTCGCCGATGCCGCCGGCGTGCGTCCGGACCAGAAGCTCCTGATACTGCCGCAGAACCGCAGGATCGATGCGCTGGTCGCGTCCGTGGCCCACCTGGGATGTGAGGCCGTAGACGAGTTGGTTCCCCGCGAGGACGTGCTCAACCACAGCCCGACTGGCCAGGAGCTGCTCGTCCACGTCAGCGGCCACTACGAGCGGCGCGCCGTCGACGGCGACGCGCGACAACTCTTCGATGGTGATGCCCTTCAGCGTCAGGTGGACAGGTGCGATGCTCGTGGCGCTCATGACGATATTCCTTTTCCGGACAATAATGACTCACAGCGAGACAACCCAGGGTGTTAATCGCAGTGCGTTCACTAGGTAGGGGAGCTCCCGTGGAATACGCAGGCTCGCGCCGTTGATGGCGGCGCGCTTGATAGACGTCCATTGTAGCACGCATTCTGGCCATTTCTCGCCAGTCGAATACAAGATGCCAAGGATCGGCGATTGGGGACCTATGGCGCACCATCGCCTGGCTGGGGCGCTCCCGGAAGCTCATCCGCGACTATGAGCGCCTGCCGATCAGCAGCAAGGCGCTCATCCCTCTCACCAGTATTCGCTTGCTGCTACACCGAGTGTTGTGAGAACCCTGTCATGAAGCCTTCTCGTACCGATTCTGAGAATGGGTGTCCACTGCGTTCTATCAGCGGGTGAGCAGGCGCGCTACTGTCCAGACGTCGTTGGCCACGAAGACGCCCAGGATGAGGCAGAGGAATGTGGCTACCCAGCGCGTCAACCGCGGCATCGTCGAGAAGGTTGTCAGCAGGATGGTTGTCAGCAGGAGCGTACCCGCGAGTTTGAGCAGACTTGCGGTGATGGTGCTCCGCCGGAAGATCGGGTTGAACAGCGGATTCGCCTCGAAGCCGCCGAGGCGCAGACCGACAAGCGTCACGACGAGATCAGCAAGGTTGAGCGCGATGAAGAGCGCGATGAAGAGCGCGATGAGCCGCAGGAAAGCGCGAACGTTGCGCATTGCCTGGATGCCTTGACGGAGGCTGAGTTGTGAACCCCTGCGCTGACCAATCTGCTCGGTCGGTGGGACGTCTGGCTTGTTCGTGTTCTTCATGTTCAGCGGCTATTCAGCGACTCCGCATGGTGCTATTCATTCGGATGCTCATTCGGATATGTCGCCTGGTTTTACCAGTGAATGCTTAGATGGCGGCGGCATCACCCCATTCTCCGATGGAGTAGTCTCTTGCGCCACCGCTGCCTGTATACATAGTTGGACGGCATGCCAGACTGATACCAAGTCGTACGCCGTCGTGGCATACCGTTGTACAACCCCAGTATGTCACCATCTATCCACCTCGAACCCTATTTGACCACTGACCACCTGGAAGCGCGCTATCGGAAGGCCCGTGATCCGGTTGAGCATGATCGCTGGCATGTGCTCTGGCTCCTGGCAAGGGGCATGACAACGACGGCTGCGGCCAGCGCGACGGGCTATTCCGCGTACTGGATTGGCCAAACCGCCCGGCGATACAACCGTGACGGGCCTGAGGGCGCGAGTAGATCACCTGGTCGAAGTGCAACGTACGCGCGGGACCACGCTAGGTTCTGTGCGGTTCCAGTTCAATCACCGGAATGATGCGGGTGGTCTTCTCCTGATAGGCACAAGCAGATGGAGCCTAAACGGTATAGCGCCGAAGCAGACAAGTATCTTCGGCAGCGAGCGGTGTGGAAGGCCAGCACCAACGACGTCAAGCAGCATATCTCGGCGTACAAACGCGCCATCGAACAGGCCGCCCACATGGCCGTTGTGCTGCCCACGCCCAACACCCAGAGACCGTGACAGTTACGTGAGAATGTCCCGTCCGAACGTGACCGTGGAGAGAGCCGCCTCATACACACTACAGGCATATCCGCTGTTAGACAGCGGCGCTTTGCATGGAACTTTGCATAGCACGTGCAGGGGAGGTGGTTATCATGGCTAATAGCCCCGTTGTAGAGACTCCCGAAGCCGAGAAACAGGCACCAGAAGGGACTCGCGACAGCCAGAAACGGACGCTCGATCGTCGCCTTGAGAGCTTGGGATGGGGCTTGTTCCTCATCATGATCGGAGGACTCTGGCTCATTCCCAATGTCCCGGAGGGCGTCTGGCTGATCGGGGTCGGTGTGATTCTGCTTGGCCTCAATGGCGTGCGGTACCTCTATGGAATCCGCATGCGGATGTTCTCGATGGTGCTGGGCCTAGCGGCGATTGGACTGGGCGTGGGGATCTGGCTTGGTCTTGGGTGGCAGGTATGGCCGATCGTCCTGATCGTGATCGGCGCGAGTATCATCTTGGACTTGGCAGTGCCGAGCGAAGCCCGACCGAGCGCACGGCGCTAACCGTACCGCTCTGCCCTAGGAGCGGCAAAGCGCGCCATTCTGGCAACCAGCGCAGTGCTATGTGCTATACAGAGCAGAGGCTACAGATGTCTCTGCTCTGCTGCTCGTACATAGCGATGGCGCGTTAAGTCTGTTGAATTCAGGCGCTGTGATGTTCGGATGGTGAGCGCACGTGGCCCAATTTGATGCCCTCAGCGATGTGCTCACGAGCACATCAGGTGTGCTCACCAGGTAGGCGATGGCAGACGAAAGCTTGTCGTCGTTCACCCTGCACATGGTGCACAACCCTGCACAGGTTGGATGCTACGGGGAATTGATGCTTCTCGGCTCCGCCGTTGCCGCGCTAACGTGCCACTGTTGTACGCGGGGATGCGGCTGCCCGACTAACCACCGCTAACAGTTCGGTTAACTCGAACGGCTTGGCGACCGCTGCCAGGCAGGTAGCAGCAATCAAGCACTGTTCCTCCTCGGTGAACCGACTCAGCTCCGCAGCCGTCGGCACAATGAAGCAATGGCGGTGGAGCGGCCCGTCGGCAGGCTCTTGCTCCCGCGCGCGCAACAGCGCCTCGCTGCACTCCTCGTCGACGCGGTCGGCATCCTTCTGGCCAGGTCGTCGGCTCCGACTGACAGAGCCAAGGCGGCCTAATACTACAGCGACGCTTAACGTGGGCCGACTCATGAAATCAGGGTTGACAGCGAGCGAGATGTGTGCGGTAGCGACAGCGTCCGTGGCGCGCAGTTCTTGGGCTCATGACGACCGACCGACGGTGAACCGTCGCTGTAGTACCCCAAAATGATACCCTGGTGAGGTCGTCCATCGCTTGTTCGGATGAATGCCGTTTTCACCAGGGTTCTCGGTCATATCCCGTTTGGACCGGTTTTCGTCCTCAAACGGCTAGGCCAATTTGAAATCATCGAGAGCAGCCGGATAGCTAAACGTGACCAGGACCGTGCAGCCATTCTTCGTCGTATGGGGACCGTGAGCAGTCAGCGGCTTGACATTCCATTCCGTGCCCACCGGATAGGAGACGCCCTCGTTTATCAAATCACCGTCAAGGACGTACGACGTTTCTGTTGTTCGCTCGTGCAGGTGTCTTGCAATCTCGCTCCCCGGCTCCATTCTCAGTACGACCACTGCTGGACCTAAGGACTCATCACTGTTTAAGACCTTAATCGTGACAGTCCCTTTGGTGTTGGGGAATGGTGCCGCTGTCGCTTCGATCGTCGAAGTTTCGACCGTTTGGGTAAAGCTCATAGCATTGGCTTTTTTTTCTGCCTCCTTGATTTACCTATCAGTGTTGGTCCGTCCCCCGAGAGGTCGTCAATGCCACTGGGAGGGTAGGCCAGCAGATTCTGTGCCATTTCCACACGACACCAGACGACACCAGTTTGCCGAGCTGTTGCCCTCTGATGTCACTTGGGAGGACGCCGCTAACGTTTTGTCACCGCGCCAGATTGCCAAACACGCTACTATTTACGAGAGTGACAGAGGATTCTCAGGAGAGGAGAATGGTGCGAATCTGCTCCCAGAGTCCCTCGCGTTTCCTGCGTTGAAATCGAGAGTAGATGGTCTGCCAAGGGCCGAACTCTCTGGGCATCTGGCGCCAGGACGTGCCAACTGTCATGACCCACAGCATCCCTTCGATGATCTGACGATGGTCGGTGGCCGGACGTCCGGTCGGCGGTCGTTGAGGCGGCAGCAGACGAACGATCCGTTCCCAGTGCACCGATGTCAGCGGCGGTAGTCCCGCAATGGCGAGAGAAGCGGGAGCAGATCGAGCGCGGCGGCGGCTGTGGAGACCGTGGCGAGTTGACGCATCCGCCGCATTTTGATGCATTCCTTTCTTCTCGCCTGCTCTTCTCACCTTTGTGTCGTCAGCGACTGTTTGCCGCTGACGGTAGCGTAGCGCTCTGCCGGCTGGATCGTGGGCTCTGTGATTGGAGTGTCATCCGCCGTAGGGCTGCGGCGCGAACGACCCAGAAACGCCGTCGCGAGCGTGGCAGTACACAATAGCGCCAGGGCTGAGATCATGAACGCTGGTTGCAGTGCATCAGTGAATGAGTGACCGATGATATAGAGGAGCACGGATCTGGGGAACGGCAGGTTCCCGAACAGATGGACCCGCCCAGCGGACGCGCCCGCGTTGGCGAGCGCTGCGCCAAGGGTCTCGCTTAATTTTGCGGGCAGGCGCAGGTGGACCAGATGGTTCGTGAGGTTACTGGCTTCCTGGTGTTCAATCACCGCGCCGAGCACGGCGATGCCCAAGACACTTCCGATCTGGCGGCTGGTGTTGACCGTTGACGATGCGAGTCCTGCTCGCGCGGGAGGTGTGGCAGAGAGCACCGCCGCTGTGATCGGGCTGAGCATTAGTCCAAACCCACTACCCAGCAGCCCAAGTTGCCACCAGATCTCGCCGTAGCCCGTTGTCGGTGTCAGGTGGGTCAGCAGGAGCAAGGCGACGGCAGAGAACTGGGGCGTGCCGTGGATGCGCTCGCCACGTGGGGACTCGGACACTTCCCGGGAACCGTCAGGACGATCCCCAGTCTCGCCGAGCTCGCTAGCGCCGAGTGACGCCGTCATCGGCGTGGATCGCCGGCCTGCCCAGACAGTTGGGTCCAAGGAACGCGACCGTATCGCACGCATCACAGGCAGCAGACCAGCAGTGGGAGCATACTGGCTCTGCCGTCGTCAGATGACAGGAACATATTTCACCTTACCTAGAACCTGTTAAAGACTCAAGGTCAAGCGGACGAACTGATGCAACATCAGGCAAGCAAAAGCCAGAAAATGCAGGCCCGCCAGGGTGTGAGCCAAGCGCCCGTAGTCGCGCGCCAGAGCAGATCCAGCTGCTACTGCCTAAACTCCGCGATGACGTGTTGCTCCTGGCCGATAACGCCCCGTCCCATTCTGGTGAGATCGCGGGCTATCTCGCCGCGCTGCAGGCATTGCCAGATTTCGAGCGAATCGTCATACCCGTCGGCAAAGGACTGAGTATCGCCTATCGTGGGCGCTGAATAGGACCGAAGCGGAGCGTTCACAGGGTCGGCTCTGATAATGCGCGCCCACTGCGTCCAATCAGCGGGCGCGCAGGCGCACAACCGTATGCCATCCCATCCGTGACCTTGGTCACCATCACCATCATCGCGCCTCAGAGGAGTTCAGTGGAGGTAGGCCATTACTATACACGCTGGAGTACCTCTCCTCTGAATCAAGCATCCAACGGATCCGACCGAAATTCTCATGACCCTGCCAAGCGGGCGACAATGGGCGCAAACGTCTCCACGTCAGCATCGGAGACGATGTAGTAGGAAAACCCAAAGCGCTCCCGCCGCTCGTCCATTTGCTCACTGATCTGTTCGACCGATCCTATGAAGATAGAGGGCATCTCCAACACGTTCTCTGGGCGAATCGTGTTCCAACCGTGTTGGCGCGCACACTGTTCAGCGCCCTGTCGTCGATCCGAAGTCAGGATGGGCGCGATCACCATATTCAGTTCCACGTGATCGAAGCGTTCTCCAGCCGCCTGACGAATCCACTGGACTTTCTCGGCCACCGCGGCTGGGGAGCGTTTGAGCGGATCATCGATCTCGACGCCGGTCGAATAGTCGCTGTTCAGGATACCGATGGTGTTCGCTTCACGCGCCGCGATTGCAAGCATGCGCTTCCCGGTTGCGCCGATGAGGATCGGAGGATGTGGCCGCTGGATGGGTTTGGGATAGCCGTTGAGCTGGTCAATATGATAGTGGGTGCCAGAGAATGTGAGTGGCTCGGAGGCAAAGAGTCCCTTGATGACGTGCACTGCCTCTTCAAGCCGACCCACTCGTATGCCAGGCGCATCGAATGAGATGCCAGCCTGCTGATACTCGGCCTTCGCCCAGCCAGCGCCCAGACCCAGTTCAAACCGCCCATGCGAGAGCACGTCGAGAGTGGCAGCCTCTTTTGCCAGCACGACCGGATGGCGGTAATCATTGTCGAGCACCAGGCTGCCTACGCGCAGGGTCCTGGTGGCATCTGCTGCCGCCATTAAAGCGATCATCGGCGCAAACTGGTCGCCGAATGGGTCTGGGATAAAGTGATCGCGGATGAAAAGAGTTGAATAGCCGAGTTGCTCTGCTTGTCTTGCGGTTGTGCCCCATGCCTCGGCAGAGGACATATGCTCGCCAATCACGCCGAAACGAAAGGGGTGCAATCTCGTCATAGGATCTCTCCTCCTCGTGCCTTCTTCAACCCAAAGCTACCTGTGGCGCTAGTCGGGCAAGCATTCTTAAGACCATGTATTCCCTCGCCCTCGTTATTAACTCGGCGCATTGCGTATTGGTTGCGTCGTGTGCATGGAGATGTGTGTAGGAGTGTGCCAGGTACGTCACAATGCCGACGTGCCGACGACGAACCACGGTACTGCCAATACACCACGGAGAACCTGGCTTGTGCCCCGCAGTGATTTGGACGACAGCGGACTGCGCGCAACGCCGGCCCGTATTCCGTAGTGTGAATGAGGCAGGCCGCGACGTGAGAATTCCGGAGAATAGGCGTTGCGGGGAGTAGGAGCCGACAAGTACGAGTTGCGCGTGTGCAGAGGAGAGGATGAGGAAGAGAGACAGGAGCGCGAGCAGATGACCGATCTGAATGACCTCCCGCCGGGAGGCCAGGCCCAGGCGGCCTGGGCGCGGCCAACGCGCAGCAAAGCCGACCGACGAACGTATGTGCTGCGCCGTCTGGAATCCGAGGATAAGGTGTGGATCGCCACGGCCGCAGCCGACGGCAGTGCGCATCTCGTACCGTTCTCGTTCGTCTGGGACGGTGAGCGTGTCAGCATGGCCACTGCTCGGGACAATCCAGCAGCGCGCAACGCGGCTCGCACGGGCAAGGCGCGGCTCGCACTAGACGACATCCATGACATCGTGCTCATTGACGGTGCGATCACCGTGCTTGAACTCCAGGCGCTCGATGACGGTCTCGCCGAGCGGCTCAGTCGCGTCTCGGCCATCGATGCCCGACAGGCGCCGGGCTACGTCTACTTGCAGCTGACCCCCGTCCGCATCCAGTCCTGGTGGTCTGCCGCCGAACTTGCGCAGCCCACGATCATGCGGGCGGGGCGTTGGCTCGCCCCATGACGGGGAGGATGGTCCCTGCCCCACCCGCCGATCCGAGCCAGCGCACACGGTATCTGCTCGGTACCTGCTCAGTATCTGCCCGCCGTTTCCTTTTCCGCCCGCTAACTCACACCGACCTCGCCGCCCGCTTGAGTCAAGCATATGCCATTGTCGAAAGGAGTGATCTGGCTCGGCTCTCGGGGCGCGGACCTCTGCTGGGGGCAGACACTACGGCGTCTGCGGCGTCAGACCCCACGAAAGCGCGCCCACCTGGTCTTGCTCTGGGGACCGTGCATGGCCGCAACCGGCTGGCTCTTGACGCCGGTTTGGATGCGCCTGCCCCCGCCAGAGAAGAAGTAGGTCTGACACCGCAGAAAGCAAGGAGTTCTCGGTATCGACCAGGATATGGCGCTTGCGTCCGACCACCTGCTTGTACCCGTTGAAGCCTCGCATTCCACCTATTAGCGTTTTGACTGACTGGCTATCAATAATAGCCGCGCTGGATTAGCAGGCGAGCAGGCGCACCACCGTCCAGATGTCATTGGCTACGAAGACGGCCAACGCCATGAGCGCCACGAGTATGCCACCTAGGTCGTGAGTGCTCTTTGCGGTGAGACAGTTGCCGTCGAACTCAAAGTGCACATCGGACAATGGCTAAGCGGCTGATAGGAATACCGACATCCATTGTGCGGTACTCAGCATGGCTGTCAGGGCTATCAACTAGAGCAGACGCAAGAAGACCATATCACCACCCGCTTGACACAATATGGGAAGTGTCTGATACATCCGAGAAATCCACATTATCCTCGACACTCTTATACCCTGGGCTCCTCAAGCTCAGCTATAAACATAGCAACAATACCCGGTGTTTACCCGGTATAATCCCGGCGTTGTATTCGCGAAGAAGAGATTCTGCACGACCTGACGGACGCGCTCGGCGACTACGTCTGGACCGTCTACGAGCATCCGACCCATAAGGATGCCGCTGGATTGCCAACCTGGCAGCTGCGCGCGCACCAGCGCGACGTGACCACGACCAGTTACCTGGCGCTCGGCGCGGATATCCTCGAGTGGCGGGTAGCTCCCTCAGCGCAGCGAGCCTATAACGTCGTGCAGGTGGCGTTTGTCGATCCGGTGGCTGGCCCAGGCAGCGTCACGGTGAGCGATTCGCGGCTGGGGCCGGGTGGCGCGCAGGGCAACGCGCTCTTCCGTCGCCGCAAGCTCCGGCGCAACCTGGGCAACTTGCCGCTGACATCCACGCAGGCGACCGCCATCGCCAATGCCTGGCTGGCGACCTATAGCAATCCCAGCAACAAGATCGAGATCACGCTGCGCGCGGTGCGCGACGCCAGTGGCAACCCGCTGCCGCTGAGCCATGTGCGCGCTGACGCCAATCTCTATGTGCCAGAGCTGGCGGTGCGCGGGCAGCAGCTTTCAAGCGGGCCAGTTCCGGGCGTCAATCAGTTTTACATCATCGAATCGAGCTACCGCGAGACGGCGTCTGGGGATGTGCGGCTGACGCTCCAGCTGGATAACTACGCCGACCGGGGCGAGGCGCTGCTGGCGCGTCTGCAGATCGCCGACGAGGCTCGGCAACGGCGGCGCGGTGTCTACCGTCCGGTGCAGTCTGCCGGCGCGCAACAGGTCGGCTATTTCTCGATTCGCGCGCCGGGCGCCAGCGCGGGCCAGCGGTTCGGCGTCGGCGTCAACTTCGTGCCGGTGCTCTCGAATACGCCGACCGGGCTGACCTTCACCGCTGTCAGCAGCACCAACGTCGCCAGCGGTCCAACCGTGACGGCGGGCACGATGACGCCCTACGGCTGCGAGGTCACGGTGACGGCGTCGGCATCCGGCACGGTCGTCTGGACCGGCAAATACACGACCGTCGGCGCGTAAAGAATCTCACCCGACCTTCGGCCACCCTCCCCTACGAGGGGAGGGCATAGGCGACCATTCTGCCGGATGGCGACAGAGGTTCTCCATTTCTGGTCTCCCCTCTCCTCGGAGGAGAGGGGCTGGGGGTGAGGTCCGCACGCCAGGGGAGAACACCTCCCGGCCTTCGGCCACCCTTCCTTAGAAGGGGAGGGAAGCCGGGCGAGCATTGTTAGAGAGTGGTGAGTGAGGAGGTATGGCGATGGCAGCGACAATGGCAGCGACAACCGCGCAGAAAGTGCACATCGAGGTTCCTGGGTTTCAGGCGTATGGTGAGTTTCATGGCAGCAACAAGGATTGCAGCGCGGATGCCGAATTGATGGCGCGTCACCCGCTGGATGGCTCGCCGCTGGACGCCGCGACGCTCAACCTGTGGTGGGGCGAGTACTGGAATACCGGACATCATACATCTGGCGGCGCAACGCTTGCCCATATCTACTGGCACTTGACGGGGAGCGCGCATAAGCTGGACCCGAATAAAGCGTGGGTTGTGAAGTTCGTAGACACGGACAAGATCAGCCTGGATGCGCTGCACGAGGCCATCAAGGAGGCGATGCTGGCGGGCCAAACGGTAATCACCTATCTCGGTCGGGCGCTGGCGTTGCCCTACAACGAGAAGGGCGTGTATGGGCATTTCATTGCCCTCGGTGGGTTAGATAGCGACCTGGGCTATCTGGTCGGCAATGGCGACGATATCAACGCGCTGGGTGGGAAGGGCATCATCCCCTGCCGCTGGTACGGCTGGAATCAGCTTGCGGCGGCGGAGATCAACGGCATGATAGCCATAGAGAAAGTGAGTACGAGTGTGACGACGACGGTGAGCAGTAATGTGCCAACAGGCTGGAAGGATGACGGTAAGACACTGGTGGCGCCCAACGGCGTGCCAGTGGTCATGGGCTTTCGTGAGTACGTGCTGGCCCGTAACTGGGACGCCAACAACTGGCCGCTGGCGGGGGAACAGGTCATCAGGAGCGGCAGCATCGAGCCGGGGAATGCGAGCATCGGTCCAGGGTCGCGTCAGGACTTCCGGCTGACCTCGCTCGGCTGGACCGAGAGCCGCAACGTCTACGTGATCTACGTCGGGCAGGACATCCGCGCGCTGGAGCAGCAGCTTGCCGCCGCGAACGCCCACGTCGCGCAGTTGGAGCAGCAGTTGGCCAATGCTCCCGCTCCTGCCCCCGCGCCCGCTGATCCGAAGGCGACCGAGGCGCTGGCGGCGCTGGTGGAGCTGGCGAAGGCGATCAAACTGGTTGCTGCATAGCGGTAGCATGGCGTTGTCCAGCATAGAAGCGTTGGAGCAAGAGCAGGCGCCAGACGGCGTAGACAATGGCGCAGATCCCGATGGGTTGCCTAGTTTGGGGATCTTCGCGTCCAGGGTCAGCGGCGCGATGGGGGTGCGCGGATGAAGCAGCGCTGGATTCTTATTAGGGCCGAGAATGGCATGATTTCTGCAGCCCTCTCTGTGGGCCGCCAGCGGGCGGCATGAAGAGACAAAGCGGTAGACGGAAGACAGGTGTCAACGGGGAAAGAGGGCACGCAGGAGGAATGGTATGGCGAACGCAGCATTATTCATCGGCTATGGCCCGCCAATGCCGGGCCGTGAGCAGAAGTCACTTCAGGTATTCGGCGAAGCCATCCAGTACTATGGTCGCCTGCAGCAGCAGGGGCAGATCGAGAGCTTCGAGTCGGTGTTCCTTGAACCGCATGGTGGGGACCTCAGCGGATTTATCCTGCTGCGCGGAGAGCGCGACGCGCTGAATCGGGTGCGCTACACAGAGGAGTTCCTACGCCTGACCAACAGGGCGGGTTTGGTGGTGCACAACATTGGCGTCGTGAGTGCGTTCATTGGCGACGAGCAGAACCGCCTGTTCCAGGACTTCCAGGCGCAGGCGGCGGCGTTAGGCTAGGTTAGGTTGGGGTAGGTTGGGGTAGGTTAGGGTAGGTTAGGGCCCGATCAAACCCCTGCATGAGCGCGCGGCGCGGGTTGACTACGGCTCGCGCTGCGTTTCGGGTACAGAGCGGGCGCAGGATGCCACTGAACCCATATCCCGAAGGCCGTAGAGGAGCTAGCGGCGGTGATGGAATTGGCGAAGGCGCTCAGGCTGGTTGCTGCATAGCTTCAATCTATGTGCTCGAAGTCCGCGTGAGAACTATCCAGCCTGGAGCGAACGAAGCGCCGCTGGCCCCATGCATTTGACACGATAGGCGATGATAGACCGCTTAACCGAGCCTTTGATGCCCTTGATGCGCACGATGTCCTCGGCGCTGAGCGCGGTTAACTGGCCCCACAGCGGACGGTACTCGCTTTCAGCGCCCGCCTTGAGCGTTGTTTCTGGCGTGATAACGACCTTGACGACCTGGCCATCTTTCTCTCGTGCGGCGGTGAACATATCGCCGCCTATCGAAAGCACCTGGTAACGTTGGTGGAACCACTTTGCCTCTTTGCGCAGTTGTTCAACCGTGCGACTGCCATTGCTGGTCGCCAGCGCTTTCTGATGGGCTGTCGGCTTGAGCGGAGCCAATGGCGCGCGAGTCTCAATCGTCGCTGGCTCAAACAGGTCGCCCTGGTACGTGCGCGGAACCAGCACACTGACAGCCTGCGCCACGGAACGGAATGTATAGACGACGCCATCGGGAGTCAAGTCCTTGTCATCGAGGTCGATCACCCCGCCGTCGGTCTCGATCGGAAATAGCACTGGCGAGCGCACGACAATGTTGGCGGCCCGATAGATCTCCGCGGCGGCATGGCTGACCTTCCCACGTAACGTGAGCGAGGCCAATTGGCGCAAGCCGAACAATGGCGTAGTTGCAGTGATAAGGCAGACATCGAGCTGCCCGTCGTTCGCGTAGGCTTCAGGGGTCATGCTGGTGAAACCGGCATAGCGTCGCGTGTTGCCGATCACGATCTGCGAAACCTTACCCTGCCAGTACGCTCCATCGAGCTCGATGTGCACTGGGGCTACCGTCACATCTGGCAGCGCGCCGATCGCGGCCACGCCAATGGCCAATTTGCCGATACGATTCTTCAGCTTTTTGTTGACACGCGCCATGACAGCGGCATCAATGCCAAGTCCCGCCATGAGCAAGAAGTACGTGCCATGCTTGCCGTTGACATCCACGTGCCCAACATCCACCCGCCGACGTGTTGCCGTCACAAGTTGCATGGCAGCCTCAGGGAGCTTTTCCGAGATACCCATCTCGTGGGCCCAGACATTGGCAGTGCCTCCGGGAAGGGTGCCAACGGCGATGTCCGTGCCTGCGACTCCGTTGACAATCTCGCTCAAGGTTCCGTCGCCGCCGCAATCCACGATGACATTGAAACCTTGCTCCACGGCCTCGCGCGCAAGGTCTGTGGCCATATCACCATGCAGCTTCTGCCGTACAGTGATGTCCCAAGCATTGGCCTGTAGGATCGTCACGACGTCTGTGAGATCAACGCCGCCGTGTCCAGACTTTGGATTGGTTACCAGGAGTGCGCGTACGAACGAATCTGCCATGGTTTCTGACCTTTCAAATGCTTCAATAAAGGGACGACTACATAACTCGCTGAGCTGCTATGGCTCATTCTTTGCCGATGGCTCGCCAGATGCTGGTGGTATTCTGTGAATCCAGGGAGGAGAGGCGGTAACCGTTAGATGCGCCTTTGCCCAGAGATAGCCAGCGATCAGCGGCGCCAGGCAAAGAGCCCCGACAAGGTAGCCGCCAAGAACGTCAGTAGGCCAGTGCTCGCCAAGGTACACCCGTGAAGGGCCGACCAGCAGCACCAGCAGCGCGCAGATCACGAGCGCGCTGTTACGTATCCACGATGACTTGAAGTTGGTCGCGATTACAAAGAAAAGAAAGCCGTAGAACACGGTGTAGTGCAGTGTATGCCCGCTCGGGAAACTCGGCTGCTGAATTTGCTGAACCACATGCACGAGATCGGATGAAGGACGATGGCGTCCGACGACAATCTTCAGGATCCCTCCCAGGAGGTCAGCAAGCAGCGACAAGACAAGGAAAAGGCTCTCTAGGCGTAGCCGCAGAAGCCAGAGTATGAGCACGGCGACTATTTCGATAATGGCCGATGGCACGGTAAAGCCTATGGCTGAGATCGAAGAGAAGAACCAGAAGACAACGGGCGACCGACTCTCTTGCAGTTCCCTGGTAAGCGGCAAATCGCCTGGTAATACCGCCTGAGCATGCGCCGCGACCGCGAGCGCCGCCAGAGCAAGCAGCGCCAGGACATAGGCCGCCAGCAGGTATCGCCCGCGTAGCACCACACGCCAGCGTGGCTCTCGCTCCTGCGCAACGTCTGCCTGCACGTGATGAAGCGCCTCCGAGCCCGTATCGAGCATCTGCTCGACCCGCTGTTTGGCGTTGGCTGTAACGTCGCTGTTGGTTCCTCCATCGCCAGTATCATTGCCCGAATTGTGATCGTGCGCATCGTGATGAGCACTGGACCCGCCTGGGGTCTGGGGCTGCTCATCGGGCTGCGTGCGCTTCATATACTCCTCTTGTGTTCCTCGTGCGGTATTCCGCTCTCCGTTGACGGATGAGCTGAAGTAGATCGCTTATGCCAGGTGATGTGAAACGCAAGCCTCATGCCAGATGTCGTTTGGCGCACACCATTTTCAGCACCTGATTGCTTTGGGCGTCTGGGGGCTGGCCGGGAAACAGCAGGAAATTTGCTGGCTCGATGCGCTGGTACATGTCGTGCATATGTCAAGCAGCACTCGCAGCTGATGGGCAAACCAGGTTAGGAACGCCTACATGACTGACGAAAGTTCAGAGGATGGAAACGATATGGGCAGAGCTCATGAAAAGACGGTTGGCGCTAAGACCGATGATGCCGCAACACAGGCGTCTCGTGTCGCGCACGAGGCGCGGTCCGAAGCGAAATCGGCCGCCACTAGCCCGTGGTTCACGCCGCTGGCACGGAGCGGCTATGCGGCAAAGGGGATAATTTACCTTATTATGGGTGCGTTGGCACTCGGTGCTGCGCTCGGCGTCGGCGGGACACCTACTGATCAACAGGGTGCATTCCAGACCATTGTTGAACGCCCCTTCGGCCAGTTCTTGCTGGTGATAGTGAGCATCGGCCTGGTCGGCTACGCATTATGGTGCCTGTGCCAGGGCATCCTGGATGTTGACGGCAAGGGTACCTCGGCCAAGGGCATCGTCGCTCGCGTTGGCTACTCCGTGGTCGGTATTGCCTACTTGATACTGGCATTCGGCGCATTCAAGCTCGCGACCGGCGGCAGTGCCGGCAAGAACTCTGACACGGCAACACGCGACTTCACGGCACAACTGCTTACAAAACCTCTCGGCGTCGTCCTTGTCATAGTGGTTGGCGTGGCCGCTCTTGCGGTCGCGGGCATATTGTATTACCGCGCATGGAAAGTCGATTTCGAGAGCCTTATCCAGCCGAAGGAACTCGGGCAAAAGGGCAAGGACATGCTGGTGACGCTGGGACGCGTGGGATATGCCGCCCTCGGCGTGGTTTTCACTGAGATCAGTCTCTTTCTCGTGATTGCCGCTCTGCGCCACAATCCTGGAGATGCGCAGGGACTCAGCGGCGCGCTTCGCCAGATGGAGCAACAGCCGTTCGGGCGACCGCTCCTTGCTCTGGTCGCCCTAGGGCTGATTGCCTATGGCATCTATTCGGTCGCCTCGGCCCGCTATCGTCGTGTGGGTCGTGCCTGACCCAGGCACTGTTCATAGGCAGGTAAACACGGGTCAACGCCGCTCAGGCAACCTATCCTCATACGCATCCTGGCGGCTATTATGGCGAGACCAGCCGGACCTCTTTGCGGCGCCGATGCCGTCGCCATACTGCGCCTAGCCAGCGGTAGAACGCACATATCAGGGGAAGCAGCAGCGCGGCAGCGAGGTAGCCAGCCAGCACGTCGCTCGGCTGGTGATCTCCTTCGACAATCCTCCCGACACCAATGAGCGCAATGAAGTAGACACAGACGATTTGGATGAGGAGTAACCATGCCCGGCGGTCTGGGCGCGCATGCACCGCAAGCACTGTCAGATAGAAGAGGAAACCGAAAAGCACAGTAACATGTTCGACGTGACCAGATGGAAAGCTGTGCGCACCCAGGCCACTGATCGTCGGCACATGCACATTATTTGGGCGCGGACGAGCAACAAGCCCATTGATAAGCGCATTGATGAGGTCCGCAACGAGTGTGCCCACGGCGACCGTGATAGCCGCGCGAAAATGTCGCAATACAGCCAGAATCGCGACAATGACAGCCACCAGAATCGCACCCAACGTCGGCTGATTCACATCGCTTGGAAACAGGATGACGGGTGCGAGGATCGAGCTGCGCCAGGGACGTAGCAGCCCCGAAATCGCGGCATCGCCCGGAAATTGAGCGCTGCTATGCGCCAGCATACAAAGGACAATGAGGACGACAAGGCCGGTCGCCCAGAGTAGTCTTGCGAGAAGCCTGGCGCGACGTGATTCCAACGTGGCACGTAATGGCGTGAACACAGTGTGAGAGCTACCTTGCATCCGTTCAGGTGGTTGGGTACGGACCATTTCATACGTACTTTCTGTGCTGAATGCATACTTCCTTGATGAACCGAGATAGGGAACGGTGACGCAGATCGTGTGCCAGGGAGAACGACAGGGCTTCCGCCTGACCTCGCTCGGCTGGATCGAGAGCCGCACCGTCTACGTGATCTACGTCGGGCAGGACATCCGCGCGCTGGAGCAGCAACTCGCTGCGGCGAATGCGCACGTGGCCCAACTGGAGCAGCAGCTTGCCAACCAGCCCACTCCGGCGCCAGTACAAATGCCTCCCGACCCGAAGGCCATAGAGGCGCTGAATGCACTGATGGAGTTGGCGAAGGCGCTCACGCTGGTTCAGGGTTAGGGAGCGTTGGTATGCAGCGCACGGTCGCTTAGTAGGTGCGTTTTCGTTGCCAGGGCCAGCGGCGGCGCTTCGGAGATGGTGCCTTCTCCTGAGGGATCGCTGACGTGTCGTGCGCTTCTGCAAATGCTGTAGCGGCTGCATCAAGGGATGTGAGATTGTCAGTGACAACGCGGGTGGTGTCCACCTCTCCAATCTCCTGCAAGATCGCCAGCGCCTGTTCGTAGTAGTGGCGTGCCTGCTCCGGCTGCCCCAGGTATTTGGCCAGATAGCCCAGGTTGTTGAGGATCCGTCCTTCGCCACGATGGTCACCCGCCGTACGATATGCCGCCAGTTGCCAGGAATGCAGCCGAATGCCGGTGTTCCAGTGGCCACCCAGGTTCAGATAGTCAATGAGCGTATTGACGATGGCGATGATCTGCGAAGGATCTGCATGGCCTGCCTGCGCCAGATCGAGGGCCGCGACGATCAGCTCCTCCTCCTGCGCCAGCGAGGCAAAATCGTGCTCGTATTCGTCGGCCAGATCATAGATGCCCGCCAACAGGGCCGAGAGACCTGCTGCCTGGGTGGCGTGGGGTTCGTTACGCCACAACTCATGGGCGTAGTCGCGCAGGAGCGGATGCAGCCGGATACGGCCCTCCGCCGGGGTGACCAGCAAGAGCGCCGCCAGGAGATCGAGATCGGCTTGCGCAGAGGCTATTGCGTTCGCCGCAGCGGCGCTCGCCGTCGCATCCTGCTCCGTGATGTCGGCCAGCATTCGCACGATCACGTCACGGGACCAGTCGGGGCCGCCGGGCAGGCCGAAAGCGGCGAAGCGGGTGCGCTGGAGGGGAGTGAGGGTGCGCAGGCTCTGGTCGAAGCTGTAGCGCAGGTTATGGGTTGCGTCCAGCGGGTCGCCGAGGAGTCCCTGGCTGTGGTCGCGTTCCAGATCGGCGTTGAGTTGGGCGACGCTCATCGCACCACGGGCGGTGCGGGCCGCCTGGAGCTCGATGGCCAGTGGCAGCCAGCCCAACTGTTTGACGACCTGTTTAGTAGACTCGGCATCGCGGGCGTCGTCCCAGGCGCCACCTTGCGCGCGGTAGCGTTCGGCGAAGAGTTGGACGGCGGCGGACGGAGTGGCGATGGTGCTTCAGGTCCACACTGGTGCAGCCGACGAAGATGCGCAGCGTGGGCTGGGAGCGGGCCGCCATCGTCGCCTGCCTCTCTCACGCTTGTATGTCCGCCTGCTTACTCATGTTCGTGGTACACACTGTGAACCGCCAGGGGCCAACCGGGGCATGCGTTTCCAGGCAAGCGTGTGCCGAGTGGACTCCATTCTATGCGCCTGCTGCACGGAGCGTCAAGAGGCAAGATGTCGGGTTAGCGGCGCGGTCTGAGTCCGCTGATGTAGAATGTCTCAGGTCGCAAGAAGGCATGCAGGCGGCGGTTGAACGCTATGGAGTCGGGATAACCAGAGAAAGGCCACGAACAGCATGAACATGACGTATGACGATCTCCGTGCGCAGATGGTTGCGGCAGCGCGCCTCTTGTTTGAGGCAGGGGTCATGTCGCACAGCGGCCATGCCAATATGAGTGTTCGCCTGCCTGAGCCGGAGCATCTGTTGATCACCGCGCATGGGCAGGTCAAGGGACTGACCGGCGAGCAGCTCGCGGTCGTCACCCTGGCGGGTGAGGTCGTTGCAGGCGAAGTTGACTCCACCAATCGCGAGATCATCTCGATGCATGCGGCGGTGTATCGTGAGCGCCCAGAGGCGCAGGCGGTCATCCATACGCATTCGCCTCACGTCACCAGCTTCGCGCTGGCCCATCGCCCCCTGCCCTGTCGCTATGAGGCGCTGCTGCGCTTTGGCGTTGCCGATGATATTCCTGTGGCGGCGTGGGGGCCGCGTGGCTCGGAGGAGTCTGTGCGCAACATTTGTGAGGCGCTGCAAGCCTATCCCAGTGTCCCAGCGGTGCTGCTGGCCAATCACGGCTTGCTGGCATTCGGCAAAGACGTTGCCGCAGCCGCGCAGTTGATCGTCGCCATGGAAGAGGCGGCTGAGATGACGCTGGGCGCCGAGTCGGTAGGAGGCGCGCAGCCCTTCCCGGAGGGAGCGCTGGAGCAAGTACGCGCGCATATCGCGCGGTTCGCGTAATACCAGCGTCGAATGGCGCCGCCATGACAGTTGGCGAGTCAGCCATGTTATGCTAGACTACCGGGACTGCCTGGGCACGCTGGGGAAAGCACCTGGCGCAGCCGACAAGCGACAAGGGACAAGCGCTAGGAGATGGGTGTGGCGGCGACGGTTGAGGCGGAGCAGAGCGGGAACGGTAGGAGGGGCAGGCAAGGCAGGCAAGGCAGACAGGGCGCAGACGGCGGCTGGTCCGCCAACGCCCGCTGGAACTTCGTGGTGCTTGGGGCTGATGTCGCGTTCTTTACGTTCGCGCTCAACATCGCCTCAGCCTACGTCGTCCTGCCGCTCTTCGTCCACCATCTCACCGCCGACAACACGGCTGTCGCGCTGATTATCGCACTGCGTGCGCTCGGACTCTATGGTCCCCAGCTGCTCGTCGCCCCACTCGTCGAGCGACGACGCCATGCGCTGCCCTTGATCCTGCGCTTGACCGTGCTGGAGCGCGTGCCGTATCTCGCGCTTGCGCTCGCCACCGTGTTGTTCGCGGACTCGCATCCGAACTGGCTTCTCGTCTTCTTCTTCGTCATGATCCTGCTGGCACTGGGTGGCGGTGGGCTGACCTTCCCTGCCTGGCTGGACCTCATCGCTCGCGCAATGCCGAAGAACTGGCTTGGGCGCTTCCTGGGATTCTGGCAGGGCCTGGGTGGGTTTTTCGGCATCGGCGGCGCGGCGCTCGCGGCGTTTGTCCTCGCGCATGTCAAGTGGCCCTTCAACTTCGCGCTCTGCTTCCTGCTGACGTTCGTCGCGATGGCCATCTCGTTCGTGTTGCTCGCGCTCGGGCGTGAGCCGCCACGTACGCTGGTCGGCGAGGATGAGACGCCGAATGCACGAGAGCTGCCAGCCGCGGATGTCGCACAGTCCCACAGCGAGAGCGTGCGCGAGGAGCCGGATGCATCGCTGCCGTCTGGCCCTTCTTCTGGCACTCCTATCCCCGCTGAGGCTGAGGCCAGTATCCGCCCGGCGCGGATGGGCGCGCTCTGGGCGCTGCTGCGCGAGGACGGCAACCTCCGTCGTCTGCTCATCACCAATGCGCTCGGCGGGTTCGCGACGATGGCCGCGGCCCTGTTTGCCATCTCGGCGATCAATCTCGGTGGCCTCTCGACTGCCGAGGCTGGCGCGGAGGCGACGGTGCTGGCGCTGGCCTCGGCCGGTGGCTACTTCCTCTGGGGACCGCTGGGCGACGCGCTGGGACACAAGCTCGTCCTGGCGTGTGGGGCCGCGTGCGCGGGGCTGGCCGCGCTGCTGGCCGTCTGGGCACACGGCGTGGTCCCGTACGCGCTGATCTTCCTGCTGATGGGCCTCAATCTCTCGGCGACGTTCATTGCCGGTCTGACCTTCATCGCCGAGTTTGGGCCGGAGGTGAAGCGCCCCACCTACAGTGCGTTGTCGTCCGTGGCCTTTGCGCCGTTCGCCGTCGGCACGCCGCTGCTGGCGGGCTGGCTCGCTGACGTGTGGGGCTACCAACCAGTCTTCATACTCTCGGCGCTCGCCGGGGCGCTCACCGCGCTCTGCTTCGTTTTCTGGGTTCCCGACCCGCGCCGAAAGCGCGCTCAGCGGGCCGCGCAGACGGCCATTGCACCGGCAAGGGCGGACGCCGAGTGAGGTGAGCCTCTGAATCGCAGCGCACGCCATCAAGCGTGCACGGGCGTGGATGGCGTGGATGCGGTCGATGGCGTGGATGGCGTGGATGGCGTGGATGGCGCCGATGGGGGCGAGGACGCGATGGAGGTCTGACGCCCAAGCACCAGGAAGAACTTCAGCAGTGTGAACAAAGCGACCAGCGTCCCGATGATGATCTGTAGCACGAGGACGATCTTGCCTATGTCGTTGGTGACCCAGACCAGGGTGAACTGGAGCCCGGCAGGCAACGCATCTGCGAGATGCGTGAAGTCGAACGGGAACACGATGAGCAGCCAGGTGGCCGCGAGCGCCATGAACAGATCGGTGAGCGCTTCGACGGGGCGAGCGGGATTGCGACGACCACTCGCCGCGCGAACAAGGGCGGCGGCGGGCGTCAGGACGATGGGGCCATAGAGGCAGAGCATCTCGAATGGGCCAAATTGTTCGGTAAAGAAGCCGGTTGCCGTGCGCTGGTGGTAGCCAAAGAAGGCGAGCAGCAGGCTCATCGCGAAGATGGTGAAGAGCGGATCGGCGATGCGTTCCGACAGGGAAAGGACTTCCCGATTGGGATGCTTTGCGCTGGCACTGGCGCTGGCACTGGACACGCTCATGGCGATCTTCCCTCCGTTGTGTCTCGTCTGCATCTCGTCTGCGTCTTGCCCGGCCATCACAGCCGTTGCTTCACGCCGTTGATGTCTGGCTCTGGTGTCAATGTAGCGCGCAGGTCTCCATTTGGGGTCACGAGACAGGCGGGGAATCTCTCGGTTCACTCACACCTCACTCACAACAACATTACGCGATGGCCATAGCCTCGGCCTCATACCCCATGGATGTCTCGTCACGCTGGCAGAACGCGCCCTCCTTCTGGGTCAGATGTTGCCAGGATCACAGCCAGCGATACGACGGCTGGAGCACTAGAATGCGTACACGCGACAGACGCCGATGCCCGTGATGCAAGGAGCACCCTTATGCAGCCTCTCGCGACGAAACGCGGCGTACCCCTCGTTATGCTCGTGAGCGCGGTCCTCGTCGTGGCGCTACTTGCCGGGTGCGCCAGCGCGGCGCGCCAGCCACCACGCGAGGCGACGGTCACGCCGCACGCATCCGCGTTGCCGCATACGCCAGCCTGTATTCACGCGGCGACGCTTGGTGGCACGATCAACGACTTCCAGACGCGCTATCAGGTCGTCGCGGGCACGCAGAACTTTGTCTATGACGCGACCATCGCGGGCCAGAGAGTTGAAATTACCCTTGGTCCCGATCTTCCCCAGCAGAGCCTCGATGGCGTGGCCCACATCGCTGTGGTCACGCTCAGCGTACCCGCCGACGCGCTCCGCTCCGAGCAATGGAGCGCCGCCCTCGCCGACCAGGTGGCGCAGCCGTTTCTGCCCGCGGATGCGCAGCTCCAGCGTAGTATCACGGTGAACGGCGCCCCCGATCACATCTACACCAGCGCCAGCATCGCGGCGGCCTTTACGCCTGACCAGTTTGTCACCGACGCGAACGCGCCCGTCCCTCTCGGTACATTCGATGATCTCTGTCGCCCGCTGCCGCTCTCGAACACTGGGATCGAGCAGTGCACCATCGCCATCGGCAGCAACTAGCCATCGGCTCTATCGCTGGTGGATTCGCTGAGCCTTGCTCTATGCCTGCTGTGCCCTCCCTGTGACGCGTGCGCAGAGGTTCGTGACGCCTCTGTGAGTTGCCCGCGTCCATGATGGGAAATAGAGGACAGCGGAAAGAGCACGGCGATGATGCCCTGACCATACGTTTCAGCCTCGTGACGGTCGGGGTCGTTCGTTACGCTGACTTCGCTCGCCCACGTGAGCGGGGAGGCCGTAGTATGTCGACGCTATCGGATCTTGTCGAAGGACGTATTTCGTTTCAACGCTTCCGGCATAACACGCTGGCGCGGCGCGCGCGGCAGACTATCTATTATGCTGCCATCGGCAAAGAAGGCTATCCGTTTGTCTTCGAGCGGGTCGCGGAAGACGATGAGGCGCTCTATCCCGCCAGCCCGAATCTCTACGTCCATCTCCCCTTTTGCCGGAGCATCTGCACGCACTGCCCGTACAACAAAATCGTCTTCAACGAGGCCAGTTACCATGACTATAGCGCGGCGCTCGCAAACGAGCTGGCCCAGTATCTCGCGCGACCTGACATCCCACCCATTCAGACCCTGTATTTCGGAGGCGGCACGCCCAGCATGACGCCTGATCTGATACAGCAGGCCATCACACAGACGCACGCCAGACTCGCGGACCATGCCGAAATAGGAGTAGAAGTACATCCACGTGACGCCACAGTCGAGCAGCTGCGGATGCTGAAGCAGATGGGCGTCAACCGTATCAGCCTGGGCATCGAGACATTCCAGGCAACGTTGTTGCGCGTTCTGGGGAGAAACTACACCCCGCGCCAGGCGGAGCAGGCGATCCAGAGTGCCCGCGCGGTTGGCTTCGAGTGCGTGGATGTGAACCTGATTTACGGTATTCTCGGACAGACCATGCAGAGCGCACTGGATGATGTCAGCCGATGTATCGCTCTGGGTGTGGATCATCTCTCCGCGTATCCGCTGATCACCTTCGAGCACACATATCTTGGGAAGCTCGTCAAAGCGGGAAAGTTCAGAGAGTATGGCGCGAGAGAACGAGCAAAGACCCAGCGCACGATTGCCAGTATCTGCCGCGCTCATGGATTCGAGCGTACCTCCGTCTGGAGCTTCACCAAAGCGCGGGCGGCGGCCTATACCACGGTGACGCGAGACAGCTATGTCGGCTTCGGAGCGGGCGCTGGATCAAAGGTGAATGGGGAGTTCTGGTTTAACACCTTCTCGGTGCCCGAATACAACCGGCTCACGCGGTCGAGGCCAGCGATTCGGCTGGCGACGAGCGACAAGTTCGGGCGTTTGCACTGGCTATACTGGCAGATCTATCGAACCCGCGTTGATGGCCAGCAGTACGAGACGATCTTTCACCGCAATGTGGCAAAGGACTTCAGGCTGGTGCTTATCCTTATGCGCCTGCTCGGCTGGATGCATCGCGACGGCGCAATTTTCACGATAACTGAACGTGGCGCCAGGTGGTCACACCGCTTTCAGATGCTCTTCTCGCTGACGTTCATTGATGAGGTCTGGCAACAGTGCCAGCGAGATCCCTGGCCGAGGCGCATCGTCTTGTACTGACTCAACTGACTTTGCCTGGAGGCCGCGACGATATTGGTAGTATCAGGGGAGCGCCATGCGTAATAATGATACGCAATTGTGCGTAGATTGCGGCCGATGGACACACTGCGGCGCGCTTCCTGCGACAGATCCACCGGAATGGCGACCCATTCGCAAGGAAGTGACCCCACAATATCTATGGCCACGTCCAGGCGGAACCGCGTTCGGCTGTTGTTTCCTTTATGTTCCTACACCTACCATGTCATGCTGAGCGGGAAGCAGGGATATATGATGCGGGGTGGTGCGGTCAGGCGGCTTGGCACGATGGTGCGCAAGAAAGTCTGTAAGCGGATAGCGCAGAGTTTCCCCTTGAATGGTGTCCGTATTTGGGCGTTGCGGTGCGCTGGCTACCACGTCGGCGAGCAGGTATACATTGGCGAAGGGTTCTTTGTCCTGGACGAGCTGGAGAAGACCGCCAGCGCGCTCTCGATTGGTGATCGGGCGGCCATCGCGCCGCGGGTGCTGGTCGTTCTAAACTCCTATCCGAACAACTCGCGGCTGCGCGACGAGCTTGGCGATGTCTGTGGCGATGTGACTATCGGCGCGGATGCGTGGATTGGCGCCTGCGCGGTTCTCCTGCCGAACGTCACGGTTGGCGATCAGGCGGTGGTCGCCACGAGCGCGGTGGTGCGCGAGGATGTGGCGCCACGTACGGTGGTGGGTGGGATTCCCGCCCACTTCATCAAAAGCCTGGACCCGGTCCCGGAGAAATTGCTCAAGCGCCGCACCAACTGACCAGGAAGCACACAAAATTATCGCGCGATTACGGCAGCGTCAGGATGCCCAGTTGCACCTTCAGTCGAATGATGCGCCGGAGCGCCGTGTCCAATCGCGCCTGCGAGATGCGCCCGGACTGCACCGCCTGCGTCATCGCCGCGACCACCGCCGCCAGGCGGTCCTGCTCGATGGGCGCCTCGATCAGATCATCGCCCGCGAGAAACGCCCGCACGCAGGCCTCGGCGATCCCCTGCGCCGGGTCGTTGTAGCCCTGCTGCTGCATATAGGCGACGATGCCCTGCGCGTCCATCGCGTCGGTGACGACGACCCCCTGATAGCCCAACTGCCCGCGCAACACCTGCTGCACCAGCACTGGCGAGAGCGAGGCAGGGTTCTGCGCGTCGTAGGCCGGGACGATGACGTGTGTCACCATAATCATGTCGGGATGGTGAGGCAGCAACTGCCGGAACGAAGCGAAATCAATGGCGTTGAGCTGGCTCCGCGAGTGATCGACCGTCGGCAGCGTGAAGTCGGGGTTGCCGGTGGACGCGCCCAGCCCCGGCCAGTGTTTCAGCGTCCCGGCGACGCCGTTCTGTTGCAGCCCATCGAGGAAAGCGCCCGCATACATGGTGACCTGGCCGGCTGATGTGCCGAACATGCGGCTTGGGTCGATGCCGCCGCCCTGGTTGATATCGGCCAGCGGGGCGAAATCGAGGTTGAGGCCGATCTGCCGCATGCGCTGGGCGTCGGTCTGCGCCTGGAGATATGCCTGGTGCGGGTCGCCGGTCGCGCTGAGCTGCTGGGGCGAGGGAGTCTGGCCGTAGTAGAAGGAGAGGCGATCCACCAGCCCGCCCTCCTCGTCGGTCGCCAGTAACAGCGGCGTATCAGCGTGCGACTTGAGGTCGCTCACCAGCTGCTGCATGCCGACGAGCGTGGTGGGCATCAGCGGGCCGCCGTTGTAGTTGGGAAAGATGATGGCGCTGCCGAGATGCCACTGGGTGAGCGCCTGATCGAGATCGTTGTTGTAGCCATTGGCGTAGACCGCCAGCATCAGCGTCTGCCCGATCCGCTGCGCGGGAGTGAGCTTCGCGATGTAGGCGTCGATGCGCTGGTCGAGGTTCTGCGGGGTGGGCGTCGCGGTTGCTGCCGCCGTGGTAGCTGTTGGCCCCGTCGTGCTGGTCGTCGGCAGGCCGACGCAACCGGAGATCATCACAAGGATGAGCAGCAGTACCGCGCCAGGAGCCGCGCGGAAACGGCGTGGTTGCCTTATCCTCATTTGGTGCTGCTGGCGCTGCATGATCGCTCCCCTGGCCGTCTGACTCATCGCTCAACGGCTGCTGTCGGCCCTTTTCCACATAATTAGTCGTGCAAGCTCAGCCGGAATCCATGGCAAGGCTATCACACGGCCCTGCCAAACGCAAGACCAGGCGTGCGGCTGAAAAGAGTGCCTGGCTGCGCGTGTCTGCCATGCGCCGTCGCCATATCGTCGCGCGCGTTATCTCTCCGCCGCTGGCACGTTGATATGCATAGGGAAGGAGCGCGGGCGGATGGCTCGCGGGCAGCGCCCGTCGGGAGGGGAAACAGGGACGTATGCAATCACTTCGACGCCTGCTGGCAGACCTACCGAGCCGCTTCGTCTCGGCAATCACTGGACGAGAAGGGCGCTCGCGACAGATCACCATCGCCGCGCTCTCCGCAGTCTGTCTGCTCGCACTGGCGGGTACGGCGCTCCTCTTCGCCGCGCAGAGCGATCCGCTGGCCTCCGGGAACGCGGCGCGGTCGTCATCTCCTACACTCTTCGCGTCTACGCTGACGCCGACCGATGCGCCGACTGCGACCGCGCAACCGACGAAGACCCCATCCGGCGGGGGCAAGAAGGTCTCTGGCAAGCCAGTCAGCGTGCCAAAGCCGCCGCCACCCCCGCCGAAACCGCCCGCGCCCCCGACGGCGACGCCCTGCGCGACGGCGACGCCCGTGCCGACGGCAACCGCCACGGCGACCGCGACCCCCACGGCGACGGCCACGACCGCCACATCGTCCGGGTCATCCATCGCTGTGTCGCTGGCGGCGCTACGGGTCAGCTCCTGCACGCCCTGCGGGGTGAATGCGGGGAATAATCCAGGCCAGTCGCAGATTCGCGCCGCGCTGGATGCCGCCGCCAATCTGTATGGTCTGCCGCACAACCTGCTCTATGGCTTTGCCTGGCAGGAGAGCAAGTGGCATCAGGATGTCATGGCGTGCGATGGCGGCGTTGGGCTGATGCAGATCCAGTACTACTACGCCGACTACTTCAACCACTCCAGCGTGCTGAACGCGAGCGGCTGCGGCGTCTCGGACACCAGCTACGATATCTACACGCTCAGCGGCAACGCCAACCTCGGCGCGAAGGTCGTCAAGTATCTTTCGTGCTACTACCTGCGTATCGCCGCGGGCAAGTATCAGGCGGCTGGGCTGAGTTTCCCCGATACGGCGAGCAATCCGAGCCTCTGCGCCTCACTCTACAACGTCAATACCAACGGGCCAACCACCACGCTCTATCAGGATCTGCCGTCATCCGTGGGCGACGGCTGGAGCTGTCCGCTCGATCCGACGCAAGGGCTGACGAGCGCCGAGGTGCTCGATTACAGCGCCAGCGCCTATAACGCCGGGCAGACCGCCATCTACAACTGTAGCTGCATCCCCAACCTGGGCTACGTCGGCGCGGTCGAGTACTGGACCAGCCAGTTTGCCCAGGGCGCGCTGCCCTAGCCGGTCGTGTTGCTCTGCTCGGTTCGCCATGGCGATGTGTGGGCTGGGTGCTAACATGCTAGAGTTCGGGCAAGTGGTCCTCGGTCCCTGGGACTCGCCCCTCTTCCAGGAAGAAGGCGTAGACACGCAGGTATTGCTCCGTCTCGTACCGCAGATACTCCTGCCAGCGATCGATCGCTACAAGATATTCAGTTGAGTCATGCCCTGACTCCAGCTCTGCCACCCGACGCTCACGCGCGGCCATGGAGGGATCGATGGTATGTCGCCCGCGCCACCATGCACGGATGCTGGCCAGATCCCAATGGTCGTTGCCATCGGCTCCGTAGGCCCTAAATGGATCGTGATCAGCTGCGAGCAACACCTGGCGCAGCTCAAACAGGTTGACTGGCTGCCGGAAGATGAACGGGAAGTCGTCCGCGTCGATGAAGATATTGTTCGGTGCCTCATAGGGACCGGGGCCAGAGTTATCGACATCCCCGGTATAGAGCGGCCCAGGCACGTTCCAAGGCTTTTTACGCTCCCATTGTCCCAGAAAATCACCCTGGCCGTGGTATGCGCCAAGTTGCGGCAATGCCGCGGCAATATCCATGAAGATTTCATGATACATCGGGTCTCGCTCCTCCCTGTGAGACTGTGTACGCTGCGCGCGGGCAAGGACATCGACAGATACCAAGTTAGCGACAGTATAGGCAACACTACCCTATTGCTATGATACGACGCGCCTTCCTGCGTCATGCTATCTGCGGCTGAGCTCGTACTGCTATCAATACACCACGATCAAATGCGAGTCACCTGTTCTGTCAGTCAATTCAGCGGCTTCCGGGCCAACATGATCCTCCAGCTTCAGTGATATGGAGATCACTGCATCATCACTGAAGGTAATGCGAATAGCATCGTTTGCAACGATTTCCGCCTGGCGCACAGTCGCGCCAATACGATCACACAGGGCGTTTCGAAAGCCAGGCTCTCCCCAGGCAAATGCCTTGCCCTCAACAGAGACCTTGAGACCAGTGTATGCCGTCAGGCAAGGGCCATCGAATCCAAGTTGAACATAGTCCATGACGAACGTGACTGAGCTCAACTGTTCGCCAACGAGTACGTGTAAAGGTGAGGCACTTTCCATTAAGAGGTGGCTTTCCACTAAAGTATCAGCGCTAGCGAACGCCGTGACATTATGGTGTCCGCGAAGTATATCTGGATGAGGCAAAAACAGCGTGTCCTCACACCAAAGGTCTCGCCACGTTGCCGTCTGCGCCACTGTCCACCTCATCCGCGCCATCGTCCTCGTCGTCCACCAGTAAGATGTGTACGGAGACAGATATTTGCAACTGCGCTGCCCCCGCCGCCGCGACAATCTCGACTGGTATGCCAAAACCCCCCATTGCCTCCTCGCGGGTCGTACCGATCCAAAGTTCGGCGTTGATAACGCGCCGGTCGAGTTGGGCCAGTCCTGGCGTCAGGCGTCGTAGAATATCGGCGACACGCGCGGTCGCCTCAGAAAGCGGGAGGCCATCCTCCCACTCGCTTCTATTTATCAGTGCTAGGCTCCACACATCGATAGGTTGCTTCCGCCGCCCGGGAGGGATCGGCTCACCCTTGCGCCGTTCGAAGGTTGGTGCGATCCCCAAGAGGTGGGTCACCTCTTGGGAGGGCGGTAGATCGCCCGAGAGGCGGAAACTCATGCTGGTGCGACTTTTCCAGTGATTCACGGCTGTCGATTTTCCTCTCGTATAGTTCGAGCCCTTCATCTGTTCATTCTATCAACTTCTTAAAGGAGTAGCTCGTGGACCTCACCTGTCGCGAGGCGTAGGGAGTTGGACCGACCTGTCGCGTTGACGCCTGCCTGGCTTCCCAACTACCATGAAGAGCAGCCGCACTGGGCACGGCGCCACAAGGAATGGCGCGCGAATGGACAGCGGCGGGCGGTAGTGGGAAGTTGGGGAGCATCAAGGAGGCGGGGAGGAAGCAGGATGATTGGGCTACTTACACGGGCGCGGAACAATGTGTCGCTCACTCCGGCTGAGCGCGCGCTGCTCAAGCTGATCGAGGGGCTGGCCTGCACGGCGTTAGTGGCGGCGCTGCCCATCGTCGCGGACGCGCTGGGGCACGGCGCCGTCAATTGGACCGATGTGGGCCGCGCGGCGCTGGCAGCTGGGGCCACGGCGGCGCTGCTGGCGCTCATCAAATATTGCAAGGCGTATGGCGACCCGCCACTGCCATCCCAGCCCTGATGCTATCAGGTAGATGAGGCGCGCGAGTCGGGAAAACGACGTGAGGACGGTGGCTGCCGTCCTCATCCAGATAGAGGCTCCGAGAGGGGTTTCCAGTGCGGCCCGCTGCGTCAGCGGGGAGTCATCAGGCGGGCGCGTGCATCGTTGTGTCCGTCGGCGAGGCTGTCTCAGTCGGCAACTCGCAGGCGGTCTCTTCGTCGTCGCGCCCTCGTGAGATGAGAGCCACGAAGAGGAACATCAGACCAAACACCGCACCCCAAAATGCGAATACGGCCAGTACCCAGAGGGCATCACTAAAGGACATAGCATCCCCCTTTTTACGGCGCTTTCGCGTCTATTCCGCGGCGCTACCTCCCGCATGTACTCCCATTGTACCCCACTGGACATAAAAGTGGACAGTCGGCGCATAGAATCCTCGTGATTGCGGGTATAGTATTTCAGATGAGTGAATATGTGCGGACAGAATCAGTGAGCGGCCTGTGTTGAAATACGAGAAAGCGGAGTTGTCTCCGGCATCGGCAGCCATGCCCCTTTCGCTCCGCTGGGATGCGCCGCTGCCCGACCTGGCATTTCTGGGCCTGTTCCTGCTGATGGCGCTCTGCCATCTGGTCTCGGCGCTGCTGGCGCTTGGCTGGATCACCGCCGCTATCTGCGACGGCATCGTCCTCGGCTACCTGGCAGCCATTCTGCTGGCTCGCCCTGAATGGCGGCCTCTCATCGGGCGGCTATTGCTATTTGGCCTCGTCGCGGGCGTTATCGAGCTGGCCACCGACGCCGCTGGCGAGCAGATCGCGCGCTCGCTGGTCTATCCCGCCGATGAGCCGACGCTCTGGCAGTCGCCCGCCTATATGCCGCTCTCATGGATGATCGTGCTGACGCTGCTTGGCTACCTTGGCTGGCGGCTGGCAGGGCTGCTGCCGCTCTGGCAGGCCGTGGCGCTCGGCGGACTGGCAGGCATGCTCATCATCCCGTTCTACGAAGAAAGCGCCTGGTATGCTGGCTGGTGGCGCTACACCACCCTGCCGCGCCTTGGACACACGCCCATCTATGTCTTTCTCTTCGAGGGCGCTATCGTGGCGATCCTGCCGCTGCTCGCGCGCGGGCTGGAGCGGCTCCCGCTGGGGTGGGTGGCGGCGCGCGGACTCATCCTTGGCGCGTGGATGCCGCTGGTGGCGTTCGTCTCGTGGCGGCTGCTGGGGCAGGGATAGGCGCGATTGAGGTACAATAGCCAGTATGAGCACCGTTTCGACCATTCTGCATATCTACGGCCACGACGCCGATGCCGTCGAGCACGCGCTAACCACGATCTTCGCCGCTGAAGACCGTGTGAATGTGCTGAGGCTCGAAGGCACCTTCAGCGCCGTGCTGGAGCGCGTCACCGATCCCGACCTGGATGCCGCCTACCGCTACCTCATCTGCCGCCCGCACGATGTCTCGCGCTGGACGCCGGTGCTGGAGCTGGGCAACCGCACCGAGGGCTTGGATGTCGAACTCTCGCGCCAACTGGATGGCGCGCCTGTCTTCACCGTTTTCGACTATGGCGAGACCGTCTCTGGCTACACGCTGGCGCGTGGTGGCACGCAGGTTGACCGCTATATCAGCGATCCCACCTGGCTCGAAGATGAGGGCGAGAGCGGCGGAGAGAAAAAGCCCACACCCGACCTGGAGACGCTGCGGGGGCATCCCGAGCGCTTCGCCGATCTGCTGCCGCCCGATACCGCGCCGGAGGACTTCGTGCGCGTCGTGCTGGCGCCGGGTTGGTGGGAAGACTACGGCGCGAGCACAGGCGAAGACCTCCCGGCGGAGGAGCGCGCCGAGGAAGACGAGCTCGTGGACGAGCGCGACCGCATGCGCTGTATCGCGCTGGCGCTCGAACTCTGGAGCCCCGCCGAATATCCCCTGACCGAAGATCTAGACGACCTCGCGGATCGAACGGTTGGCCCCGGCATCATCCTCGCCTTCAACTGAGCGGTGGACACCAATTCGCGCCGCGATCAGCCTGCTCTTTTGTCATGACATCCGTTCGCGCTGTGCGGCGCTTTTGCACCCGCGTGCAGTCATTGCGGACGTGCGTGCTGGCGTCCAAAGGTCCTGGTACGGTACGATATTATCCGAAACATTGCGTAGACTGGGTGCAGAATTCGTCGTGGTTATCTGGATACTACCCGGTGAGGAAACCGTTCCACCCTGTAAAATTTGGTGGTAGAGATATCCAGCGGCTGGCTGACTGTGAGAGATAGCTCATCGTTTGGTGGCGATTCCAATACTGTACACATACAACTATGCAAGTGTTTCTGTTGTTCCAGTGGCCCTCGTCATGCGATCTGCCAGGAGGCCAGGGGCAAGCAATTGGGACATGAAGCGTCACAAGCGTATCTTTGAGGACAATTGCCGGAGGAGAAATGGCTCAGCATCCGCCGCGAAAGAATGCAATAGACTATTACGATACCCAGCCGACACCCGCCCCGCGGGCCGTTGAGGCCGATACGGCGGTGTTGCCAAAGGCGAAGGCGGTGCGCAGTCTGCCAAGCTATCATCCGACGGGCATGGCGAAGGTTGACCGCCTGCTCGACTTCACGGACCAGCTGACCGGCGGTCGCGCCGAGTGGATTCAGCGGGCGTTCAGTTATCTGTTTGTCGGCGGAATCGCGGCGATCATCAACCTGATTACGCTGCAAGTGACACTCAATCTGCTGGCTTCGTCACCACTTCCCTACAAGATTCACTATGGAATCGCATTCGTCATCGCGACCGAAGTCTCGATTATGGCGAACTTTATCCCGAACGACCGGATCACCTTCAGCCACCTGCCGGGGCATAGCCGCTCCTGGATTCAGCGGTGCGCGCGCTTCCATGTCACCTGCACCGGCGGCGTTATCGTAACCTTCGCGGTCTCCAGCCTGCTACACCTGATTCTTCAGGTGCCCGCGCTGCCCTCGCAGGCGGTGGCGCTCATCGTGGCGACCGCGTTCAACTTCACCTTCCACCATCTCTTTACCTATCGGCACAAGCCAGCCGCTGTGCTTTAAGCTACCGCCAAGCCATCGCGCGAACAGGCTGGTCAACCCGGCCACGACCCATACCATTTCTGCCTTTTCTGCCCTCTTGCCTCGAAAGGTGAGAGGGCAGGTTCGTTGCGGAAGTCTCAGAACAACTGTGATCTTTTGCATTCCACGGCGGGTAATTATAAGGTAAGATAAACATAACCGCTTTGAGCGCCCGCGCGCTTCATTTCCGCGGAAGGATACCTGGCGTATTTGTGTAGGTGGGGCCGCAAGTTTGCGAAGGGTCATCCGGCGGTACGTTATCTTGCCCATCATCTGTTCGTTCATCTGATAGTTACCTGATAGTTACCTGATAGTTACCTGATCATCAGACTCACCAGTTTTTGGGGGCGGGGAAGCAACCATTGACAGCCTTCATGTGTAGCTGTTACGCTACTGCCAGGGTTATTGCCTGACTGCACCCGCGACGGTTATCGCGTGAGAGATCCATACCGCCGACATGCAGTGACGAGATGCGCCCGGCGATGTCATGGATGGCAGCATGCGGCCTGGCGCGGCAAGTGACCAGCGACCTGCGCTTGCAACTGGCTTGCAACTGGCTTGCAACTGGCTCATGGTTCCCAGACCAAACGAGAGCTGAATCCCCACAAAAAGGAGGTGTCCAGCGACGGCCTCGGCGGGAATACTGCGCGTGTGTGAGGAATCCCGGCAGGCTGTTGGTGAACAAGATGCCGCGTTTCGCGCTGCGCCAGCAAGAGCCTTCGGATCGTATTTTTACCACTCTTAGCCTGCGCGAGAGAAGCTGTCAGCCATTGGTTGCGTACAAGTTCACAAAGATGTACGCGAAATGCGGTACCAGAAGGCGGCGTCTACGTTGTTAAGAGTACAACGACTTCTGTCGCTGGCATGTGCAATCATACCGCGGAGGCATACCCGCCTGATGGCGCGGTTCCTGCCTCGCTACGGGCAAGCGCTCCGGGCGCAGCGGGAATCGAGAGGGGAGACAATACCAGAGGCGCCGGTGCGATTCTGAGTGTGAACTAAACCAGTGGCAGATGATAACGGACTTGTATTGTGTCTCCTTATGTCTTCTGGACGACGGCAAACGACGAAGCACGCAGACCCTGGAGGGCCAATGGTGGCCAGGGTGGAGCCTCCTCCCAAAATGGTTTGTGCGAGCGAGCGGTCGTTGCAGCGCGACCACGGGGCTATCCTTCAGGATCAGAAGGTAGCGAAGCAGGGAATGCCAGCCAGGTGAATCCGGCGCTGGAACGTCACAGCCTTGAGAGGGGTACGAAGCATGCTTGTGTTACGCAGAAAAGCTGGCGAGGCGATTGTCCTCAATGGTACGATCACCATCCACGTCCTCGCCGTAGAGGGCGAACGAGTCAAGCTGGGTATCAACGCGCCGCCAGAAGTCGTTATTGTGCGCTCGGAATTGCTCGAGGGTCAGGGGTCCAGCCCGGCCGGTTCGATGCCCGGCGCGCCGGTCCCCCCGCGCGAGCCGCGCCCATCATATACCTACCGCGAGCCCAGTCCGAATGGGCAGCGGCCCTATCGCGAGCCTGAAGAAGGCAATACTCCAGGGGAAACGCCCGGCCCCGGGCGCCCACCCACCACCGGCATGAATGGTTCGAATGGTATGTCTGGTATGAATGGTATATATGGTGGGCAGGCGCGCTATGCGCCGCGCCGTCGCATGTACGAAGATCCCAACACGCCGACGCCACTGCCCAATCCGAACCCACGCTACCGCTGATGCCGTGCCGTGCTGTGCCCGGCTGCGCTATGCGCTATCTGGGACAGGTCGGTGTGAGCATCTTTTAGCCGCCATCCGCCAGGGAATCCTCTCCCTGGCGGATTGTTCTCTCGCGTCGCGTCGCAACGATAACGTAACTCAGGCGGTAAGTCGCGCCACATAGTTGTCGTCGGCGCCGTCCCCGCTGATCCAGAGCGCGCCACCGTGCCCCAACGCCATGCCAAAGGGAATGCTTTGTGAGGCGGGCAACGTATAGAACGTGTAGAGATCATCGCTGGCCTGATAGTATACGACCGCGTTCGCGCCCGCGCTGGCAAACCAGACCGCGCCATCGCCGGTCGTCGCCAGGCCGTAGAGAATGCTGGGGTCACCGGCTGAGTGCGGCACTGTGCGCTCCGTGACCTTGCCCGTCACGGGATCGATGCTCCCCAGGATGGCTGGCTGCATCTCCGTAAACCAGATGCGCCCCGATGGGTCCGCCGCCATCGCGTAGACCGCCGCCTGATGGTTGGCCAGCGGCATCAGCGTCACTTTGCCCGTGGTGGGATCGAGTTTGCCCACCGCGCCGCCGTTCAGATAGCCAAACCAGATGCCGCGGGCAGTGATCGCCAGGCTGAATGGATAGGAGCGCGTGGCGCCCTGCGGAGCGGGTATCTGCCACGACTGCATCGCGCCGGTAGCCGGGTCGAGCCGCCCAATGCGCCCGCCGAGTAGCGTAAACCAGAGCTGGCCGTTCGCGTCGAACGCGAGATCCTGAGGCGCCATGCGCGGCGCGATTGCCGTATCGAGCGGGTAGATTTTGAAGGTCTGGGTAGTCGGGTCGAAGCGCCCAATATAGTTGGCCGCCTGCTCGGTGAACCAGACATCGCCCTGGCGGTCTATCGCCGTCGCCATGATGTTGTATTTGCCCCCCGGCGGCGTCCACTCCGTCACCTGTCCGGTCTTCGGATCGATTCGGGCAAGCTGATTGGTTACCATCTCGCCGACCCAGATATTGCCCTGCGCGTCAACCGCTGGCTGCATCAGCCCGGCGCGTGAGGTGGGCATTGGGATGATCGTGGCGTTCGCGTGCTGCACGATAGTCGCCGATTGTGTGGCTGGCGACGCCGCGCCACCGGTCTGGCGCGGTGTCGTTGGCGATGGCGTTGCGGCTGATGGCAACCGGCTGATGACGAGCACCGTCGCCAGCAGCGCCACCAGCACCAGCACGCCAAACCCCGCATCGCGCCGTACGAGGCGACGCCAGAACGGTGGCCTTGCATGAGGCGACGCATCCGGTGTATTCGACGGATCTGGCGACTGTTCCACTGTCTCGGTTGTATCGGGTCTCTCGGCCATAGGGTATGTCTTATCCGTTACAGGTTAATGCCGTATTCTGCCCATCGCTCGCTGACGAGCGCCTTCATCTCAGGCGACATCTCGATGTCATCGGGCCAGGGCCGGGGGTGTCCTTCCTCCGGGAGCTTGGCCGTCGCGTCCAGGCCCATCTTCCAGCCATACTTCTCATAGGGCGACGAATGATCCAGCGCATCTACCGGGCCATCCACCAGCAGCGTATCACGCTTCGGGTCAACGTTATTGCCCACGCGGAAGAGCACCTCGTGCATATTCTGCACGTCCACGTTCTCATCCACGACGATGATGAACTTCGAGAGCATCATCAGCATCATACCCCAGATGCCAGCCATCACTTTCTTCGCCTGGCCGGGATAGCGCTTGCGAATCGAGACGACGACGATGTTGTGAAATCCACCCTCGACCGGCATATTGATATCGACGATCTCCGGCAACACGACCCGCAGCAGATGCAGGAAGAAGCGCTCGGTCGCCTTGCCCAGATAGGCGTCTTCCATCGGCGGCTTGCCGACGATAGTGGTGGCATAAATGGGATTACGCCGCGAGGTGACGGCGGTGATATGCATCACCGGATAGGGCTCGACGGGCGTGTAATGGCCGGTGTGGTCGCCAAACGGCCCTTCGGGGCGCAGCTCGTCGGTATCGACATAGCCCTCCAGCACGATCTCGGCCTGGGCGGGCACCTTCACATCCACCGTCTTACACTGCACTACCTCCACGCCCTTGTGCCGCAGGAAGCCCGAAAAGAGCAGCTCGTCCACGCCGGGGGGCAGCGGCGCGCTGGCGGCATAGATGCTGGCGGGGTCGGCGCCAATGACGACCGCGACCTCCATCCGCTTCTTCTCGCCGCCGTGCGCCTTGGCGTCGCGGAAGTGCGCCGCGCCGCCCTTGTGAATCTGCCAGTGCATGCCGACGGTGCGCTCATCGTAGACCTGGACGCGATACATGCCGATGTTGCGCTTGCCGGTCTCGGGATCCTTCGAGTGGCACATGGTCAGCGTCAGATACTGGCCGCCGTCCTGTGGCCAGCACTTCAATATTGGCAGGTGGGCGATAGAGGGCTTGTCGGTGACGACGACCTCCTGGCAGGGCGCGTGGCCGACGGTGCGCGGGCCAATGCGCGCCAGCTCCGCCAGCTCAGGTAGCAGCTTCGCCTTCTCGATGATGCCCTCCGGCGGGCGATTCTGCACGAGGTCGAGCCACTTCTTGATGCGCCCGCCCAGCTCGTCGAGCGAGTCAACGCCGAGCGCCCAGGACATCCGCTCTTCGCTGCCAAAGAGGTTGATGACGACCGGCATGTCGTAGCCGCGCACGTTCTCGAAGAGCAGCGCTGGCCCGCCCGCCTTGACGACGCGGTCGGCGATCTCGGTGATTTCGAGCTCGGCGGAGACGGGCGCGG
>Ga0207674_10000845_pt1 | contig 39937 bp, 25 predicted proteins | sample KBSCornC72_FD_184303 | JGI IMG/M metagenome (GOLD analysis project Ga0207674, IMG submission 184303) | Corn rhizosphere microbial communities from Kellogg Biological Station, Michigan, USA - KBS Corn C7-2 (SPAdes) (version 2) | ecosystem: Host-associated > Plants > Roots > Rhizosphere > Soil ... | reverse complement strand
GGGAACTGGGGCTCGACGTTCTTGCTGTCGTAGTAGCGGTAGCCGACATAGATGCCTTCCGAGTATTCGGTACGGAGATCCTTGCCGGGGTAAGTCTTCGCGGCGGGTGAGTCTTCGAACTTTTTGGGCAGTGAGACGGGGAGTTTGCCGGACGGATTGGCGTCTCCGAAGAGAATTGCGGCGAGCGCGTTGCCGCCTTCCTGGCCGCCGTACCACATATCGAGGAGCGCGGGTGTTGTGTCGAGCCACTTGGACATCGTGACGGGGTCACCGGTGTTGAGGACAACGATGGTGCGCGGGTTCGCTTTTTCGACAGTCTGGATGAGTTCGTCCTGGCCGGCAGGCAGGTCCAAGGTTTTAACGTCGAAACCTTCCGACTCGTTCTTGTTATAGCGGCCGACGACCACAACCGCGACGTCGGCTTTGGAGGCGATGTCAGTGGCTTGCTTGAGATCGCTGGCGCGAGCCTCGGCAGTGTCGTGGGCGGGATCTTCGCCTTCCATACCGACGCCGAGAGCGGATGTGACTTTAATGGCGGAGCCGGCGCGCTTCGTGATCCCCTCAAGCGGAGATACGGCGTGGTCAGGACGAACAAGCGAACTGCCCCCGCCGCCGGTGCGAGCGACGAGCGCGTTAGGTCCGATGACGGCGATGGTGTGGATCTTTGCAGGATCGAGGGGCAGTAGCGCGTTCTGATTCTTGAGTAGAACGATGCCCTCGGTTGCGCCTTCGAGAGCGATCTTCTGGCGCTCCGGAGTGTCGACTTCGCCGCCGGGTGTGTGCGGATGCTCCATGAGACCGCTGAGCATGATGACGCGGAGGATACGGCTGACGTTGTCGTTCAGGGTGGCCTCTGAGATGTGGCCGGCTTTGATTTCGGCGAGGACCTTATCGGCCTCGAGCCATCCACCGCTGTTGCCGGACATGATGGATTGCGGGCGCTTCAGCATCGCGTGAAGCGGCGGGCCACCGGGCATCTCGAGGTCCATGCCCGCGTTGACGGTGGGCGCAGTGGAGTAGGTGCTGGCCCAGTCGGAGACGACGAAGTTCTTGAAGCCGAATTCTTTCTTGAGAATGTCGGTGAGGAGATAGTCGTTCTCCGCACAGTATTTGCCGTTGACCTTCTCGTAGGCAGACATGACGGTCCAGACGTCGGCCTCCTGTACGGCGGCTTTGAATGCGGGCAGGTAGATCTCGTGCAACGCGCGCTCGTCGATCTTTTCGTCGAGGCGATGGCGCTCAAACTCTTCGTTGTTCGCGGCGAAGTGCTTGACGGAGGGAATGACGCCTTCAGCCTGAACACCTTTGATGTAGGCGACGCCAAGGCGTGCGGCAAGATAGGGATCTTCGCCGTAGCCCTCGAAGTTGCGTCCCCAGAGCGGGACGCGATTGATGTTCACAGTGGGTCCGAGAATCATGTCGCGGCCGAGCGCTTTTGTCTCCTGCGCGATGGCCTGGCCTTCGCGCTGGACGAGCTCCGGATTCCAGGTTGCCGCCATGGCTACGCCCGACGGAAAGGATGTTGACGCGATCTTCGGAGCGTTCGCCGCGTTGGTGATGGCGGAGCTGCCCATCCAAGAGCGGACACCCAGGGGGCCATCGGCCATCTTGATTGCGGGGATGCCGAGGCGCGGAATGGGCGCGGATTCCATCCAACCGGAACCGGCGAGCATCGTCGCTTTCTCTTCGAGGGTCATGCGGTGGAGCAGATCGGCGACACGCTGGTCGACGCCGAGCGAGGTGTTTTTGTACGGCGCGTCGGCTATTGCAGGCGTCGATGGGGCTTGCGAAGGAAGATGTGCGATGAGGGCAGTCGAAAGGAGAATAAGAGCGATGGATGCGCGCAGGACGTTCGATTTCATGGTTCTCTCCGGGCGGAGCAATGGTAGCAAACAAAGCTGCCGGCGATTCCGGTTCGCTGACACCGAGTGTAGAGGTATGATGGCGGGGAATCCCCGTGCTGGAGGTCTGAACGATATGAGTCCAGTGACATCTCAAGTTTCTTCGCAGCGGCAATTGGGCCGCAGCATTCTGGCTGTGCTTGCGGGCATGGCGGCTGGAATCGCGATCACGCTGATCACCGATGTTTTGTTACGCAAAGCGGGTGTGCTGCCTCCGCTGGGCGAGCGCGTGCCGGACAAGGTGCTGGCATGGGTGACGGCGTATCGCGTGATTTATGGAGTTGCGGCGAGTTATTTGACTGCTTATCTTGCGCCGTATCGGCCCATTGAACACGCGATGGTTGGCGGGGCGTTCGGCTTCGTGGCGAGTCTCGCAGGAGCGATTGCGACATGGAATGCGGGGCCTGCATACGGGCCGCACTGGTATCCGGTGGCGCTGATTATTCTGGCGCTGCCGCAGTCGTGGCTTGGGGGATGGTTGCGGGCGCGGCAGGTCGAGTGAAGAGCATGCATTGCGGGTGTTTCGACGACGGCCGCAAGCGACCTCAGCTTAGGATGACAGTCTTGTTTGTGAGATGGAATCAGCGCGGCGACATTCTCAGGATGTGCACAGGCTAGCTTGAGATTCTCTTTGACACTGGTATTTTTTCCGGCGTAGGATTCGGCTCTTCCCGGGCCCTGCCATCTAGGAGGTCTGAATGGCAACTGCCACTGCTTCTGCTCCTGCGTTCGATCCGGCAAAACTGGACGCCTTCATGGGGAAGGCCGTCACCGACCTTGGCGCTGCTCTGCATGCTGCGTTGATCGTGATTGGAGACAAACTGGGACTGTTCAAGGCAATGGCCGGGGCTGGCCCGATGACTCCGACGGAACTCGCCGCGAAGACGAAAACGACGGAGCGCTATGTGCGCGAGTGGATGAATGCAAATGCCGCAAGCGGATACATCACCTATGACTCCGCGGCGAAGACATATGAGCTGCCGCCCGAGCAGGCAATGGCACTGACGGCCATCGATCTGCCGGGGGCGTTTCATATCGTGTCGGCGTGCTTCAAAGATGAGCCGAAGATTACGCAGGCGTTTCGGACGGGCGACGGGGTGGGCTGGCACGAGCATGACGCGAATCTGTTCTTCGGGACGGAGCGATTTTTCCGGCCGAATTACGAGCAGAACCTGATGAGCTCCTGGCTGCCGGCGCTGGATGGCGTGATGGACAAGCTGGCGAAAGGCGCGTCGGTTGCCGATGTGGGATGCGGACACGGTTCGTCGACGATGTTGATGGCGAAGGCATTTCCGAAATCGCGGATCGCAGGGTTCGACTATCACAGCGGATCGATCGAGTATGCTCGGCACGTCGCGGGGCGCGATGGGCTGCTGGACCAGATCAGCTTTGAAGTTGCGAGCGCGAAGAGCTATCCAGCGAATGGCGGATACGACCTGGTGACCTTCTTCGATTGCCTGCACGATATGGGCGATCCGGTAGGAGCGGCGAAACACGTGCTGTCGACGCTGGTGCCGGATGGAACGTGGATGATTGTAGAGCCGTTTGCAGGCGATATGCCGGAGCAGAATCACAACCCGGTGGGGAGGATCTTTTACTCCGCTTCGACTATGTTGTGCACGCCGGCGTCATTGGCGCAGGAAGTCGGCGCGGCACTGGGAGCGCAGGCTGGCGAAGAGCGGATTCGTGATGTGGTAATGACAGCGGGGTTCAAACGGTTCCGCAGGGCGGCGCAGACGCCTTTCAACCTCGTGTATGAAGCGAGACCGTAAGGATTGTTGAAAAAAAAGTTTGCTCGCGCGGGGCGAGGTGCCGCACAAACCGAAAGGCCCGGATCCAGAGAGATCCGGGCCTTCGTGCTTGTTTGTCGTTCCCGCCCAAGAAAAGCTTGGACGGGGCACCCACTCTTGATCGTGATTTCCGCCCAGCCGGAGACTGGATGGGCAGCCGATTATTCGACCAGAGCCTTATGGGACGAAGAGTTTCAGGCGGACGTGCCACTTGGTGCTGTCGCCGGGCTTCAGCGTGACCATGCCGGTGTCCATTCCGTTCCACTCTTTGCCGAAGGGATCAGCAAAGTTGAACTGGTGTTCGACTGCGACGAAGTTCTTGGATGGAGGGGCGTAAGCCTGGATGGTTTTGATTTCAGGCGAGAGGCCCTGGATGCGGACGCCATATTTGGCGGCTTCGTCGAGGATGTTGACTTCGACAACGCCGTTTTCCCAGTTGAGCTTGCTCCAGTTGTCGTCGTAGAAGTTCTTGTAAAGGGGCTGACCCTTGCGGAGGTCGAACTGGCCTGAAACGGGAACGAGCTGGCCGGTCGGGAAGACGTTGTCGTAGTTGTCGACCTTTGCGACCATGTCAGCCGGGATCTGAAGGCGTGCCTGGGTTCGATCGCCGGAAGGGAAGTTGAAGTATGGATGCCAGCCGATGGAAACAGGCTCGGCTTCTTTGCCGACGTTCTTCGCGGTGACTGTTGCATCAACCGCGTCTGCGGTGAGGCTGATGGTGATGACGAGGTCGGACTTGGAGAGCCAGTGACCGCCGAAGTCGCCGCCGTGAATGGTGCCGGAGATCTCTTTGCCGCCCGCGATTGTCTTTACTTTGACATCGTCGGTTTTCGATTTGAGAATCAGGCCGTGCATAGCGTGCCGCTCGGCGCCGGATTCCTTGCCGATGTTATTGGCGGGGAGGGTGATGGTTTTTCCCTGCCACGAGGTGGTGAGGGTTTTGCCGTCAGAGGAGAGGGTGCCGCGAATCCGATTTGGATACGGGAAGAGAAACGCGGAGCCTAGCCGATAGCCGAGATCGCCGTTGGGCGTGTCCTGTTCATCGAGCATCTTTTTGGCTTCAGCGAGGCTGGGGGACGCGAGCACGTCGACGTTGCCCTTGCCGGGAAAGTTTGCGGTGATCTGAAACACTTCCATGCCGCGGCCGGGCAAGATAGTGACGCTGGTGAATTCGGGTTTGGTTTTGCTGGCGGTAGCGCGGGTGAGGGTGACGATTTTCTGTCCACCGATTTCGGTAACGTTTTGACCCTGCATTTTCATCACTCCACAGCTTGCCACAACAGCCGGGAGGACTACGGAAAGAACGTAGGCGCGAGGAGAAAGCTTCATTGGCGAACCATCCCTGGATATGGCGTTCAGATTCCCGGAAGCGCTTCGCCTGACGGGATTTCGACCGCGTGGGAAAGCGTATTCCGGAAGCCCACTGATTCTACAACGGCGGGTCGGCAACGCAGGCGCTCGCCCGCGTCAGATCTCCGGGGCTTCCCTTTGAGACAACGACAAAGGAATGACAGAAATGGCGGAACGATCGCACAACTACGGTGCAGCTTGCGCGTCTATTCGTTCAGGAACTCTGGTTGAGTTTAGGCGATGAACCTTCGTCAGTCGTGTGGGGCAGTTGCCCTGTCCGGTATTGATGCAGAGCAACTTAGCCGACCATTTTCAGTCAACACAAGTAACTGTCCATGATGCGAATTGGTGATATTGCGGTATCGGCAACAAACGGTACAATTCGAGCCAAATCACCCGGTACAAGAGCGGCTGCAATCTGCTGCTCCCGACTAACGTTAACGATTCGCCTCTTCGGGGACCTTCCCCGAGAAAGGTTCCCGGTAAGGTAGATGCGCCCCCTGCATAAGCTCTTCCTTGGCCTTATTGCCTTGACATCATTGGCTGCGTCAGCGGCTGTAGCACAGCATCCTGTTTCTAAGGCACTGATTCGCGAAAAAGTGGATGACAACCAACTGACTCCGTTGAGGGGAAACACGCCTCCGGCAGCGAACGCCCAGAACGACGTGGGCCGTGTGAGCGGCAGCATGCCGATGACCGACCTGATCCTGGTGCTGCGTCGCAGCCCCGAGGTTCAGGCTGCATTCGATAATTTTGTCGAGAGCCAATACGACGCGAGCTCTCCCAATTTTCATCACTGGCTTACGCCAGAGCAGGTGGGTGAGAAGTTCGGCCCGGCGATGGCGGACATTGCAACTGTGAGTTCGTGGCTGTCGAGCCATGGCCTGTCGGTGGACGAGATCTCGAAGGACCGGATGACGATCCGGTTCAGCGGCAGCGCGCGCCAGGTGGAAGCGGCGTTCCATACGGAACTGCACAATCTTGCGGTGAAGGGCGAAGCCCACTTCTCGAACATGTCGGATCCGCAGATCCCAATAGCGCTGGAGCCAGTGGTGATGGGGCCTAAGGCGCTGCACAATTTCATTCCCAAGCCGCTGCATCGGACGGGCGGCAAGGCGGCGTTGAACCGGGAGACAGGGAAGTGGCAGCGGATGGCGGAGCCGAATGCTGCGACTGCGTCTGTACCGAAGGCCAATGCAGCGTTCACCGGAGCTCGTCCGGATATCGTCTTCACCTGCACCGGCACAGGCTGCCTTGAGGAAGATGTAACTCCGTATGACTTTGCAGCTATCTATAACCTTTCTCCGCTCTGGAGTGCGGGAATCGACGGAACCGGACAGACGATTGCGATTGCCGGCCGGAGCGATGTCAAGGCTTCAGACGTGGCCAGCTTTCGCAGCACGTTCGGGCTGACGGGCGGATCCTATACACAGATCAACAACGGATCGGATCCTGGGAACTGCACCAGCACAGCGGCCAACGCCCTTTGTACGCTGGACGATCAGATCGAGAACGCACTGGATGTGGAATGGGCTGGGGCGACAGCACCGAAAGCCGCAGTGAAACTGGTAGTGACGCAGCAGACAAGTTCGAATGATGCGATTTATCTGTCGGCAAAATATGCCATCGACAATAAAGTCGCAAAGATCATCAATGTCAGCTACGGCCTCTGCGAACTCGGCCTGGGGACGACAAATAACGCGTCTTACAACACTCTCTGGCAGACTGCCGAGTCAGCTGGTATCTCGGTGTTCGTGGCTTCGGGTGACTCCGGGTCGCCTGCATGCGATCAGGGAGCCGCATCGCAAGGACCCTATGGAGCCGAGTTTGGACTTGCCGTCAGCGGTATTGCTTCCACTCCGCACAACACCGCGGTGGGCGGAACAGATCTGAACTGGGATACGGCGTCTACGTACTGGAACACGAGCAGCGATTCGCATGGGGCGACCGCGAAGGGGTACATCCCCGAAGTTCCGTGGAACGATACCTGCACCAACCCCATCCTTGTGGATAGTTTCAACAAGAACAACAGTACCAATCTGACTGCGTCTCAGCTCTGCTATCAGATTGGAGCCGGGATTCTTCAGTTTCAGAATGAGCAAAGCGCGCTGAACCTGGTGAACACGGTGGGAGCTGGAGGTGGCAAGAGCAACTGCACAACCAATGACCGTACCAGCGTATCGAGCTGCACCGGCGGCTACGCGAAGCCGAGCTGGCAGGCCGGTGTCAGCGGCATTCCGAACGATTCAAAGCGTGACATACCAGACGTTTCGTTTTTCGCAGGCAATGGATTTCTAAGCAGCGCCTACCTGATCTGCGTTTCTGACTGGGGCACCTGCGTAACATCGACAGGCTCCGCGGCGGAGCCGGCCGTTGGTGAGATCGGCGGAACGTCCGCGGCATCTCCCGCAATGGCAGGCATCATGGCGCTGATCAACCAGAAGGCGGGATCGGCGCAGGGCAATCCAAACTCAGTGCTCTATACGCTGGCGGCTGCGCAGAATGGTGACTTCCACGACATCACAACCGGCACGATCAGCATGCCGTGCGCAGCGGGATCGCCGGACTGCACTTTGGCTGCCAGCGGAAATACATACGGGATACTGAACGGATACGATGCCGGAGCCGGTTACGATCTTGCAACCGGTCTCGGATCGATGAATGTTGCCAACGTGGTGAATCACTGGGCGGGCGCAGTTCCTACCGCCACATTTACCCTTTCTGCTGCACCGGCGGCGTCGATTTCAGCGGGTGGAACCACAACCTCGAATATCACCGTGAGCAGTGCGGATGGCTATGACGGGATCGTGACGCTGACTTGCGCACTGACCTCGTCACCGGCAAACGCAGTTGAGGCTCCCACATGCGCGGCGACGACAGGGCAATCAACGGTGACGTTGAGTTCAACCACGACAAGCGGCACAGGACAGGTCACGGTGAGTTCAACGGCGGCGCCGGCGGCAGCGGTGAAGCTGGCTTCGAATCGGACTGGCTGGTTCCGGGCTGCAGGCGGTACCGCATTGGCATCACTGGCGCTCTTCTTCCTGCCTGGCTGGTCGAAGCGGTCGCGCAACCTGTTCTGCACGATGCTGGTTGTTGTGGCTGCCAGCTTCTTCGCGGTCGGGTGCGGCGGTGGCGGTGGCAGCAGCGGTGGCGGCGGTGGCGGTGGAACAACCAAGACCACGCCAACTGTGACCGTAACCCCGGCCAAGACCTCGATCTCGGAAACCGACAGCGTGGCAGTCGCGATCGCGGTTGCCGGCACGTCGGGCACACCCACCGGCAGCGTGACGATGTCCAGTGTGTCGAACGGCAGCACCTACAACTCGGGCCCGATTACTCTGGACAGCACGGGTAAGGCGAGCATCACGATTCCAGGGGCAAAGCTCAAGCCAGGAACGGCAACGCTTGGCGTCACCTATGGCGGCGACACAAACTTCAATACGGCGTCGGGTTCAGCGAGCATCACAGTCGCCAAGGCCCCGACCACTTCGGGGACTTACACGTTCACGGTGACGGGAACGGGAAATGATTCTTTCCACTACTCGGCCTCAACGACGTTTACGGTAACTGTGAACTAGTGTTGCTTCATTCGGCATGATGGCCCTCCTTCGGGAGGGCCGTTTTGTTTCTGCCCTGTATCACGGCGGTGGATTCCGCAGGCCGGCGGGGCGCTAGAATCGTGAGGAAGCCAGTCAGGACCGGCTTAATTCTACGAACGAGCCTCTTTATCCATGAAATCACTTTTGCTGGAAGAGTACGGGAAACTTGCTATTGCCGACCTGCCGAGGCCCGAGCCCGGTGAACACGAGGTTCTGGTGCGCGTGGCGGCATGCGGCATCTGCGGAAGTGACGTCCATGGGTACGACGGATCTTCGGGCAGACGTATTCCACCGCTGGTAATGGGGCATGAGGCTTCCGGGATCGTCGAAGCTGTGGGCGCCGGCGTCAAAGAGTACCGACCTGGCGACAGAGTGACATTCGACTCCACGGTCTATTGCGGGCAATGCACCTATTGCCGTCGTGGCGAAGTGAACCTCTGCGATAACCGGCAGGTGATTGGCGTCTCCTGCGGCGACTACCGGAGGAACGGAGCTTTCGCCGAGTACATCGCCGTCCCGGAGCGCATCCTCTATCGGCTGCCTGCGCAAATGTCTTTTCCTGAGGCGGCGATGCTCGAGGCCACGTCTGTCGCGCTGCACGCGGTGAAGGTGAGCGAGGTGAAGAAGGGCGACACTGCGCTGGTTGTTGGCGCGGGGATGATCGGGTTGCTGACGATGCAGGCGCTGCGCGCGGCCGGAGTGGGACGCGTGATGATCGCAGACATCGATGAGACACGGCTGACGCTGGGCGAACTGCTGGGTGCTGACGAGGCACTGCGCGGCACCGGCGGCGATATTGCGCAGGCGATTCTAGAGCGGACGAACGGTGTTGGGGCCGATGCAGTTTTCGACGCAGTGGGACGCGCGAAGACGGTGCAGGAGTCGATCGACAGCGTGCGTAAGGGCGGCACCGTGACGCTGATCGGCAACATCACGCCGGAGGTTTCTCTGCCGCTGCAGAAGGTGGTTTCGCGGCAGATCCGGCTGCAGGGGACTGCGGCTTCATCGGGCGAGTATCCTGAGGCGATTCAGCTCATCTCGACAGGGCGGATTCACGTTCGACCGCTCATTACGGCGGTTGCTCCGCTGGCGGAGGGACCGCGATGGTTCGAGCGGCTGCATGCGCAGGAGCCAAATTTGATGAAAGTTGTTCTTGCGCCCGGAGAAGAATAATGAGCGATTCGCTTTTTGATCTGTCCGGGCAAGTCGCAATTGTTACGGGAACGAGCCGCGGTCTCGGTCAGTATTTTGCGCGCGCACTGGCGCGGGCAGGCGCAGACCTGGTGCTGACCAGCAGAGATCGCAAAGCACTGCGCGAGATGGAAGAGGAAGTGAAGGGCCTGGGACGGCGTAGCGTCTCGCTCGAACTGGATGTCCGCGACTATGACAGCATCCAGAAGATGGCCGAAGAGGCGCAGAAGGCATTTGGTCAAATCCACATTCTCGTAAACAACGCGGGTTGCAACGTTCGCAAGCCGGCGGTGGATGTGACGTGGGACGACTGGAATCTTGTGCTCGACACCAATCTGCGGGGAAGCTTCTTCGTGGCGCAGGCAGTCGCACGCGGCATGATCGAACACGACTACGGGCGCATCATCAACATCGGTTCTGTCACCAGCGTATTTGGCTTTGCGGGATTGGGCCCGTACTGCGCGAGCCGCGGCGGCATCCGCCAGCTTACGATGAGTCTTGCCGATGACTGGGGCAAGAATGGGGTCACGGTGAATTGCCTCGCGCCAGGCTGGTTCAAGACGGCGCAGAACAAGGTGCTCTATGACGATCCGGAGTGGGTGGCGTATCTGACGGATCGCATTCCCGTGAAGCGACCCGGATTGCCCAGCGATCTCGATGGAGCAGTGGTCTTTCTTGCCTCAGAAGCGAGCCGGTACATCACAGGGCAGACGCTACTCGTGGACGGCGGCATTTCAACGGGCGCGACGCGCGCCACGGTCGCGAAGCCGAAGTAAGTCTATTCTTACTGTCCCAGCGATTCGACCTGGCTGCTTTCAATGGCAGCGGATTCCCTCTGCATTGGGGCGATATCTGAATACTGGCCGAGGTGGCCAGTTGACTTGCGGACCACCAGCTTGGGGTAGACCGTGATCGCTTCGGGGCGCGGATGCGGGATGTCGTCGCGTATCAGCGAAAGCAGGGTGGTTGCCGCAACCTGTCCCATGCTGCGCAAAGGCTGATGAATGGTTGTCAGTGGCGGATGGTGTGTGGCTGCAGAAAGAATATCGTCGAAGCCGAGTACGGAAACATCCTTGGGGATGCGCAATCCTGCTTCGCGAATTGCGGAGATAGCGCCGATGGCAGTGACGTCGTTGAAGGCAAAGATCGCGGTGAACGGGCGCTTTGTCTGCAAGAGCAGCCGAGTGACCTCCTGTCCGGGAGCAGGTCCGGGCTCAGGGCTCTGCAACTGTACGACGAGATGATCATCGATCTGAAGGTCCAGATCGCTGGCGGCCTGAACGATCGCCTGCCAACGGAGCTTTGTATCTGAGCTGAATTCCTGGCCTTTGATAAATGCGATCTGGCGGTGCCCCAGCGATTTGAGGTGCGAGAGCGCCAGGTGCGCAGCCTGATCGTGGTCGAGCTCGATATTGATGACCCCGTCGCGGCGATCGTGTCCGGAAATGGAAACGACAGGGACGGGCATGTCCTCGCTCATCGGCGAGTCGACCGCGATGATTCCTTCGACAGAGCGAGCCAGCATCATGCGCGGATAGCCTTCCAGCAGGTCTGGACGATGGCGATGGCTCACGACGAAGTAGAAGAACCCATCCTTGAGCAGTTCGTCCTCGATTCCGCTGAGAACGGTGGTCGAGTAGCCTTCGCTAATCTCGGGAACGATGACGCCGATGGTGTAGGTGCGCTTCTGGCGCAGGCCGCGGGCCATGGTGTTGGCCACGTAACCATTCAGTGCGGCGGCGTGCAAGACGCGGCGCTGTGTCTCTTCGGCGATGCGGTGCGCTGTTGCTTCACCGTTGATGATGCGGGAGACGGTGGACTGCGAGAGCTCGAGCATAGCTGCGAGCTCTTTCAACGTGATCGGTTTGACGGGCGCCTTTGCCAAAAATCTCTGCTCCGAGTTATCGCGTATATCAGCTTGCGTGGAATCCGGCGCGCTGCATTGCGGTTGTCATTTCCGGATTGCGCATGAATGTATTCCAAACCAAACCCGATCTTAGATTTTCTGCCATCACCACCGAGATGCCCTGATCGATGCCAAGCACGTCGGCATCGTACCAGTTTGCCGCCGGGTGGAATGCATCAACAAAACCGTATCGACCCCAGGCCTGCTGGCCCCACTTGTCGCGCATGGCTCGAAGCACCGCAATGCAATCGACAGGAAGGAAGGCAAGCGACCCGGCCGGCGCGCAAGGCACAACTGTCCCATCCAGTGGACCTTGCGGTGGTGGACCTCCCCACGCCGTGTAGCCGCCCTGGTAATCCGATGCTGAAATGCCCCAGTAATCCTCGTTATACCACTTGGGATAAGAGAGACAGAACGCTCTGTGTGCTTTGGTCGCCGTGACGGAGTTGTCGAAGTAATTGGCCCAGGTGTCGCGCTTGTTGCGGAAGTCAAACCATGCCTGCGAGTACTGGTGGGTAAAGAGCGGATCGTTGCCGCTGATGAAGGAGAACTCCTTGTAGTGCACGACGGGGCGTTCCCAGGCTTTCCAGGTGTCGGGGTCGACGGGATGAGTCGGAGATCCGATGCCGAGCAGGTAGATCATCATCAGTTCGCAGTAGTGAGACCATCGGCCATCGAGGAAGCCAGATTCCGGCCTCCAGCCCATGGAGAACGCTTTGCCGCCGTTGAGCATCCAGGGCCAGTCGACGCGCTCGTAAATCTGCTTTGACAGCGACTTGATCTTGGGATCGTCGAAGTATGCGTGTGACATGAGCACACCGCAGAGGAGAAGGGAAGTATCGATGGAGGAGAGCTCGACATCTTTTACGCGTTCGCCGGTTTCAAGGTCGGAGAAGTGGTAGTAGAAGCCATGGACCTCGGGGAATTTGTTCAAGTGCCAATCGAGGGTGGTGCGAACCCGATCGACGATCTGGGCGTGAGGGAGGAATTTGCGTTTGTCGGCGATGCAAAGGGCGGTGAGACCGAAACCGGTGGCCGCGATGCTGGCCATGCGACGTGGATCGCGCTTGCCGTTCAGGTCATTGCGGGCGCGGTCGAGCACCTGGCCGGTCTTTTCGCTGGCCTGCTCCCAGAAGAAGAGGCAGCCCTGCCGTTGGAGATCGTCGAGGAAGGCTTCGTCACCGGGCTTGGGGCGCCACTGATTGTTTGCAGAGGCAGTTGAATGGGTGGGCAGGAGCGCACAACCGCCCGCCGCAGCGAGAGATTTAATGGCTTGCCGGCGAGTAAGAGCGGGCATATGAGGAATAGATCTCAAACTCGCGTTGGCGGCGGATTCAGGAGAAGTCATATCGTCCTAGCGCAATCGATTGCGCAGTGACATTTCTAGCATTCTGATAGACCTTCGTCAACTGAATTCGCACGGAGTTCGTGAGAGCTGTTCGCCAGAGAACAGAAGAATCACGAAATTTCACGATAGACGAAGCCCGGTGATGCCTCTACTTCCTGCGTGCATTCAGCGCGTTGAGTTTGTTCTTGAGCTGCTCCAGTTTTTGGCCGGCTTCGGCGAGCTTTCCCTGGGAAGTCAGGCGCTGGTAGTCATCAAAATCCCGCGCTGCCCCCTCGATGAGTCCATTCAGGTCCTGCGCGGGTTGCCATGCGTTCGCGGCATTAGGTGTGTTTGCGTGTTGCTGAGGAGGCGGCTGCTCTCCGCTGAGCGAGGGCGTTTCGTTACCGAAGAGAGAGCGAAGAGCTGCTTCGAAGGTCGATCCATATGCGAGGCGGTCTTGTACAGCAAGCACGACTAAGCGCAACTCCGGCATGGGACTGCGCTCAGCCTGGAGGTATATCGGTTCGGCGTAGATGAGCGCCTTGCCGCACGGAATGACGAGCAATGAGCCGCGACGTACGCGCGAGCCTTGCTGGTTCCAAAGCGAGAGCTGTCCGGAGAGTTGCGCGTTCTGATCGATGCGCGCTTCTACCTGCAGAGGCCCGTCGACCAGGCGCGTTTTGGGGAAGTCGTATACGACAGCTTTGCCGTAGTCCTCTCCGTCACTGCGCCCGGCGATCCAGCCGATCATGTTGTTGCGATTCGAGGGTGTGAACGGAAGGATTTCGACGAACTCAACGTTGGACTCGCCGGGGAGCTTCATCAACACGAAATTGGGATCCATGGGACGAGCGGCCTGATCGCCGGAAGACGACATACCAACTTCGGAAGCGACGGTCCATAGGTCCTCGCGGTTGTAGAACACGACTGGATCAGTCATGTGATAGAGCCCGTATGCGGCAGCCTGCATGCGCAGTAGGAGTTCTGGATAGCGCACGTGCTTGCGAAGGTCCTGAGGCATCTCCGCCGCGTCTCTAAAGAGCTGCGGAAAAACTTGCTGCCAGGCATTGATGATCGGATCCTGCGGATCGAAGACGTAGAAGGTAGTGTTCCCGTTGTACGCGTCGATGACGATCTTGACACTGTTCCGAAGGTAGTTGATGGAGCCATTTCCGATATCGAAGTGTGTCGAGTATGGATATTGATCCGTGGTGGTGAACGCATCGAGCATCCAGGAGAGCCTGCCGTCTTCTCCGATGACGATATATGGGTCCTGCTCAAAGGTAAGGAACGGAGCAATGGCTTTCACGCGCTCGAAAACGCTGCGCCTCATGAGCAGACGGCTCTCGGACGTGATGTCGTCGCTGAAGGGAACTTTGGCGAGGTCGCCGCGATCGAAGGCAATCAACGCGCGACGCAGAAAGGAGCCGAGCACGATTCCGCCGGTTCCCTGGTAGCTGGTCATGCTGTTGGTTTCGCCTTGAGGATAGTCAAATTCCTTCTGACGCGTCTTCACATAGACATCAGTGTTGGTCAACTCGCCGAAGTAAATCTCGGGCCGCGTCACCCGAATGGCAGGATCGGTGCTTTGTATCGGCATGTTGCTCAGGATCAATGTGGGAAGGCCTTCCGGTGTGAACCCGTTTACCCGGTTCATCGTGACGCCATAGCCATGCGTGTAGATCAGCTTTTCATTGATCCAGTTGCGGCTGCTCTCAGGCAGCTTCTCAACGTTGAGTTCACGCGCGGCGAGCATCACCTGCCTTTCCTCGCTGTTGATCTGATAGCGATCGATGTCGATGTCAGGGAAATCGTAGTAGGTGCGAATCTCCTGAAGCTGGCGAAGCGTATCTTGGAGAGCGCGCCAATCCCACAGGCGAATGTTCTGAAGGGTGGGCTGGTTGTTGGGCGCGTCGGCAGCCTCTACTGAGATTTCGGCTGGGAACTCGTGCTGGGTAATGCGGTCGAGGCCGAATGCATGTTGCGTGAACTGAATGTTGTTGGAGATGTAAGGTTGCTCCCTGACGAGCTGGTTCGGCTTGACGATAAAGCTGTCCACATACCATGCAGCAATCTGCACAAGAACAAAACATGCGACCGCCGGCACCGGTGCTGCGATCAGGCGTCCGACGCGCGGGCGCAGGAAGAGATTCATTGCGGCGATGCCGGCTCCGATGATGAGTGCAGCGCAGATGAGCAGGAGTCCGCCGAGAAGCACGTGAGCGTCTGTATACGTGACTCCATCGAAGATGGTGTGATCGCCGACGAGGCGATCGAAACGACCCAGAAATGTGCGCACCGCAATGACAATGAGTAGGAACGCGATTGCTCCCGAGAACCAGCGGAGCGGAATGGGAGACGACTCGTATCGGCGCTCGCGAATGAATTGCGAACTGGTGGTCATGAGCAGAAACAATCCTGCGACGGCGCAGCAGATGAGAGCAATGACAAGCAGCCATCCGACAAAGAACTGCACGGCAGGCAGAGTGAAAAGATAAAAACCGATCGTCTTGCCAAGGATCGGGTCGCGAGATTGAGCAGGATTGGCAGGAGCCATGAAGTACAGAGCGAACTGGCTCCACTCGCTCATGAACGCCGCGCCGGCGATGAGTGAAACTGTGACGGAGCCAAGCAGGCCTGCGACTCGCAGTACCGGCCCGACGGGAAGCTCATAGCTTTGGTTGCCGAACCGGACAGTGCCGGCACTGGCCAATTCTTCACGGCAACCATATCTCAGTGCTGAAAACCAGGCGTACAGAATTGCGAATGTAGCAGCAAAGGCGAGTGCGAAGGATAGCCACTCGTAGCCCAGGGTTCTCCAGAAGACGCTCGAGTATCCCAGAGAGGCGAACCAGAGCGAATCTACGTAGTAGGAAATGATTGTGCGCGTGCTGAAGAGAAGGACCGCAACAATAATGAGAACGAAAAGGAGAGTGCGGCGGGACCGAGAGGATCGATCGCGATGCCGAAAGACGTAAGGCTCCTGTGTCACATTGACCAGCTTTCACCGGCACTGTTCGCACTGTTAATCCGGCAAGCGCAATTGTACTGCGATAAAAGGCGTGGAATTGGTGCTGGAGGACAGGGGAAGTGGCAGGATGCGCTGTGGGCGTGAAGGGGACTCAATCACCAATCGTGGGCCAGTCGTTCTGCCACTTCAGAATCTTCAGCCATTGGTAGGGCGTGTTGCCCTTCTCCAGATTGTGCGCGTGGAAGACGATCAGACTCTCGGCGTTTTCTCCATCGAGGAACGCCGTCCCCCCACCGGGAGCGTTCCAGGTAGTGTTGCCTTTCAGGAGTACGGTCCCGCCTCCATTCATCATGCGCGTACCGTTTACGTCGACGAAAGGTCCATGCGGGCTCACTGAACGTCCGACGGCCTGCTTGTAGTTGTTTTGCGCTTTGTTCTGCTCGCAGCAGTAATCTACTGAGACGAAGAGGTAATAGTAATTTCCGTGGTGAATGAGAGATGCCCCTTCGATCGGGTTGTTGGGAATGCCCGGCCGGGTGGCGAGATCGTAACGAGTGCGGTTGGATGTAAGCAGCATCCCGGAGACGGCATCGATCTGCCTCTGTTTGATCCCTGACCAGTAGCTGCCATAGGTAAGCCAGACCTTCTTGTCGGAGTCGATCAGGATCGCGGGATCGAGCGCATTGAAGTCATCGCCTTGTTTCGATTGCAGAACAATCCCGCGATCGACCCATTTGTAGGCTGGATCGGCAGGGTCGAGTGTTTTGTTTGTGGCGAGACCGATGACAGTCTGCTGGGTGTGCAGCTTTGAACCGTTGTAATAGAGGTGATACTCCCCATTGAAGTAGGAGATATCGGGCGCCCAAAGGCCAATCACGCCCGGCACCCTCTGCTGTATCCATGCCGGCATGCCGTCAGGGAAAACACTTCCACACGCTGTCCAGTTCACCTTGTCCTGAGAACAGTGAATGGGAATGTTGCCGTTTCCGGGGAACCCAGCAACGTCGGTGCTGAAGGCATAGTAAGTAGAACCCTGGCGGATGATGCTGGGATCAAGGACGGGGTCGGTATCCCCGAGTTGCAGATAAGAAGCTAGAGGATCAGTACCTTCCGCGGCGTACGACAATTTGCCGGTCGGGAATATACCGCAGGAAGTGACAGCGACAAGGCACACGGAGAGCAGGCAAATCCCTGCAAGCCGCTTGAAGCACAGCATGGGAAAAGAGACCTTTCGCGAGCGAGGCAACCTTTTTGGTGGACCTGCATCCAGTTTACCCGAAATTGCTTGTACCTTGGTGATTGATTATTCCGGCCGGCTCGGGAACGGTATCTTTTGGTTGAAGTTCTTCTCTGCTGACGACGGGCCAACTTCATCCTCACAAACCGAATCCTAAAACCAACAAAAGTTTGCGGGATGCTAGTCTCCGCATTCATCGGCTCTCATAACTAGTTTTAGGTGTGGCGTCGCTTAGTAGATAAAGCCATTCGGATCAGTGTGTACCCTCTGCACGGCACCGCGCACGATCCTTCAAACCCTTGAGTGAATGTACGACAGAGCCGTTTTCTGACGACCATCGGATTAAAAGGCGAGGAGCGAGCGTGGGCCAAAAGAAACAGACCGCAGTGATCATCGGTGCAGGACCGGCGGGGCTCACCGCCGCCCTTGAACTATGTCGACAGTCGGATATCAAGCCTATAGTGCTTGAGGCAAGCGATCGTATTGGTGGAATCTCCTGCACGATCCAGTACAACGGGAACCGCATGGACATCGGCGGTCACCGGTTCTTTTCGAAATCGGACCGGGTGATGGACTGGTGGACAGAAATCATGCCCATTGCCGAGTCCGGACAGGGCGGCGGGGACCTGTCAATCCGATATCACAACCAGGAACGCCACGTTAAGAGCGCTAAGAACACCGGCAAAGAGGGACAGTCACGCGGCCCCGTCCCTGTTCCGGATCCGGACTGCGTCATGCTTGTGCGACCGCGGAAGAGCCGCATCTACTTCATGAGGTCGTTCTTCGATTACCCGCTATCGCTTTCGATGGGTACACTGGGTCGCCTCGGAATCGTGCGTACCGTACGCATTCTCTTCAGCTATCTCAAGGCGCAAATGCTCCCACGCAAGCCTGAGAACACGCTACAGGATTTTCTGATTAATCGATTCGGCCGCGAGCTGTACCTGACCTTCTTCAAGAGCTACACAGAAAAAGTGTGGGGTGTGCCCTGCGACCAGATCTCTGCAGCATGGGGAGCACAGCGCATCAAGGGACTCTCGCTGGTTTCGGCAGTCAAACACTTCGTGAAGAAGCTGTTTTCTTCCAGCAGAAGTAAGGGCGACATCCGCCAGAAAAACTCGGAGACTTCACTTATCGAGCAGTTTCTATATCCGAAGTATGGTCCAGGCCAATTGTGGGAGCATGTCGCCCGCCAGGTGCAGTCCAAAGGCGGGGAGGTGCGGCTGGGCTGGCGGGTCGAGGGCCTGAAAGTGGAACGCGCCCGCAATGGATCGATGCGGATCTCTTCGCTGGAAGCGCGTAGTCCAGAGGGAAATAGGGTGTGCATCGACGGGGACCACTTCTTCTCGACGATGCCGATTCGTGAACTGATCCGCGCGATCGATGCGCCGGTCCCTGAGGATGTGCGAGAGATCGCCGACGGGCTGATGTATCGAGACTTCATTACAGTTGGTCTGCTCGTGGATCGATTGCTGCTCACCGAGCCAGACGGCTCGATGATTAAAGATACCTGGATCTATGTGCAGGAACCCGACGTGCTCGTGGGACGCATCCAGATCTTCAACAACTGGAGTCCCTACCTGGTGAGCGATCCATCAAAGGTGTGGATTGGCCTGGAGTACTTCTGCTACGACACGGATGAACTCTGGAACAAGTCCAACGAGGAGATTGCGAAGTTCGCGATCGAGGAGGTTGCGCGCATCGGCATACTGCAGGCGGATGAAGTACGTGACTCCTGCGTTTTTCGCGTGCCAAAGACGTATCCGGCGTATTTCGGAACGTACGATCGCTTTGACGAAATAGTCCGCTATATGGAGCGGTACGAGAACCTGTTCCTGGTTGGCCGCAACGGCATGCACAAATACAACAACCAGGACCACTCGATGCTCACAGCCATGCTGGCGGTGGAGAACATCATTGGGGGTCGCAGAAGCAAAGACAATCTGTGGCAGGTGAACACCGAGCAGGAGTACCACGAGCAGAAGGGCAAGCCAGAGACCGAGCAGCAGCCTGCGGTTGCACAGCGGCCTGAGCGGGTAGCAGAACAGCAGCCTGAAGAAAAGAGCGAAGAGGTTGCATGAGAAGCATGGGCTCCGCAGCGATAAGCGACGAGTGCTCATACCAGACTTCGATTAACTTGAGATCCCGCGGGGAGGGGATCATAGCCTGGCTTGACGCCCACCCGGCCGGAGCCTTCGCGGCTCTGACCGCGCTCTACTTCGCTGTGGTGTTTCTGCAGTCGTCGTTCAAGCTGATGTGGCTTGATGAGTTCATCACTCTTCACCTGGCTCGATTGGGAAGTCTGCGCAAGCTTTGGTATGCGTTATCGCAAGGCGCAGATCCAAATCCTCCTGTCACTTACATCCTGGTCCACTGGTGCCGTCAGATCTTCGGCGATCACGAGTGGGCTTATCGCCTTCCAGCGGCATTGGGTTGCTGGGTAGGTCTGGCTTCGCTGTTCGCTTTTCTCAAGCGCCGCGTATGTGCTTCGTGGGCCGTCTTCGGCTGTCTGGTCTGGATGGCAATGGCGGCGTTTGACTATAGCTTTGAGAGCCGCTCGTATGGAATCTTCTACGGTTTGGCTATGCTGGCGTTCCTGTGCTGGACTCTGTCGATTGATGGGGCCAAATCATCGTCAGTTCGATGGGCAGCGTTGATCGGAATGGTGTTGGCCCTGGCTGCGGGAGTTTCAACGAACTATTTCGCTGTACTCGCGTTCTTGCCTCCGGCCGCGGGTGAACTGGTCAGGACCGCGGCACGCGTGAGACGGCCCTTACGTGGCTCTACTGTGGAGTTCAGGAGAAGCAAGCGAGATCGGCGCCCTGGCCTGATGAGTGCGATCGATTTCCGGATATGGATCGGGTTTGTTGTGGCTGCTGCGCCTCTGCTGGCGTATCGGCCGCTGATTGAGCATTCCATTGCCCAGTTCGCACCGCATGCATGGAACAAGGTATCGCTGGATCAGGTGTTTGATTCGTATACGGGAATGGTCGAAATCATTCTGTATCCCATCCTTGCGCTGCTCGCGGCGGCAGGCTTTGTGTTCTTTTCGAAGGAACGCGTTGCCGCGGCATCCCGTCAGTGTCGGAATGGATTACTGCCTCGCTGGCTCGATTCGATCTTTGCTCCACACCGCGGCAGAACTCCGATGACCCCGCACGAGGCTGCGGGCGTTTTCGTATTCATGACCTATCCGATCTGCGGATACATCATTGCTTCCATTCAAGGAGGAATGCTCTCGCCGCGTTTCGTAATACCGGTCTGCTACGGATTCGCGGTCGTAGCCGTAATTGCCGCTCGCTATTTGTTTCGAAACGTACGTCACGCTCCGATCATCTTGCTCGGCATCGCGTGTGCCTGGTTCCTAAGCAGAGAAGCGGTAGTGGGCTACTGGTACAAGCAGCAAAAAGATTCGTTCTACAAAATCGTCGACGGATTTCAGAATGCCGAAAGACGCGTGCCTGCCGGCGTGCCGATCGTCATTTCGGATCCGCTGCTGGCTCTGACATTTCAGCACTATGCGCCGGCAGAATTAGCGAGGCGCGTGGTCTTTCCGGTGGACTTCCCTGCGATACGGTATTTCCGGCACGACGACTCGCCGGAAGAAAACCTCTGGGCGGGGCGAAACGTGCTGTACTCGATGCGCATTGTTCCGCTTGCTGAGTTTCAGCATTCTGCCGGCTCTTACTTGATCGTTGCGAGCAAGAGCAACTGGCTGCTGAAAGACTTACTGAATCATCGGTACAATTTCGAACGACTGCCGATAGATTCGCACGCAACCGAGCTTGGCGGGTTTACGCCACTCGCACGGGGCGAACCTGAGTTCTATGAGGCTCAAGGCGATCGAGCTGCCGCGCGAGCATTCAGGTCGTACGGCCGTCCCCCCGCACCATTTCAGGTGTCGCAGAATCTGCCGGAGGCCAAATGGTACGTTCCGCCGGAGCTCCTGAATGATGAGTGACGTTTCGACTGTCGCGGTGAAGACCCACGATTTCGTGCTGACCCGCCGTCATCTGATTGTCGCGGTCGCCTTGCTGATCCTGTTCGCGGTGACTGTGCTTCTGTATCGACAACGGGCCATTGAAGTGCAACTGGTTTCCCCCGCATTCGAAGACATCGAAACCACCGTATCTGCAACGGGGAACGTGATACCAACGAACGATTTCGCGGCACGCGCAACGTTCGCGGGCATTGTCGACAACATTTACGTTCACCTAGGGCAGCAGGTCCGGCCGGGCGAAAAGCTGCTGCAACTGAGAGATCAATTCGCGGAGTCGCGACTCGACAACGCCCGCGCTGCCCTGGCGTCGGCGGAATTGAACGCGAAGAATGTGCAGATGAACGGGTCAAAAGAGGACCAGATTGCCCAGGCATCCGAACTGGCGCGAGCACAAAACGAGCAGAATGCGGCGTCGAAAGCGCTGGCTACGCTGCAGCAATTGCGGCAGGTTGGCAGCGCATCCGATGCGGAGGTCGCCGCAGCCACTCAACGGCTGAACACCGCGAATGCAGGCCTGCAGGCAGCGAAGGAGCGGTCTCAGGCGCGTTATCGGCCTGAGGATTTGAAGAGCACAGAAGCCAAGATCGCTGCGGACAAAGCGAACCTTGCGGGAGAAAAGGTCTCGTACAGAAACGCGAATGTGATATCTCCGATCCCAGGTACGGTCTACCTACTGCCGTTAAAGCGCTATGACTTCGTCCAGATGGGCGCAGAACTCGTGCATGTTGCGGACCTCAAGAAGCTCTCAGTGCGCGCAAGTGTCTATGAGCCTGATATTCGGCTACTCAAGACGGGAGAGCCCGTCAGAATCACGTGGGGAAATGGCGCGCCTGGGCGCACATGGATCGGCAAGCTTGAATCAAAACCGATGGCGGTCACGGGCGATGGAGTTCTTCGCACTGGAATGTGTACTGTCGAGATCACAAGCGATACGGACGGATTGCCAGTAAACACAAGCGTCACCATCACCGCGACCGTACAGAAGCACCCGCATGTGATGACGTTGCCGCGAGAAGCGGTTCGTGATGAAGGCCCCAATCACTTCGTCTATCGGGTTGATGACGGTCGCCTGAAGAAGACGCGTGTTCAGATCGGACTGGTAAACGCAATGAGGGCAGAGATCACAGACGGTTTAAAGAACGACGACCAGGTCGCCGTTCATGCGTCAGGTGGCGAAAGCCTCAGGAACAATCTTCGAGTCAAATAGAGTTCCAAGTAACTTGCAGTCGAGGTGTCATTACCCGGATTAATCACAGCCGATCACGATGGAAACGTATCGATCCAAAGACGCGAGGGTGCGAACCTGGCATGCCTCTCGGGGTTTCGTTGTGCTGTGCTGCATCTGCATCTTTGTTCTTCCCGCCCGGTGCGCCTCGCCGACAACCTTCGCGTCCCTGGTTCGGCTTGCGATTCAGAACAGCCCCCGGGTTCGCGGCGCCGAGTTGGATCTCAAGAAGGCGCAACAGAATCTCGCGATTGCGAAGGACATATTCATCCCCAGCGTTGTGACGGGCGGCGGTCTTGGTTGGACGTACGGCATCACTCTTACGGTGCCGACGATTTTCACTGTGAATGCGCAGTCGCTGGTCTATAGCAACCAGCAGCGATTTACTATTCGAGCTGCACATGCTGAGGTCGAGGCGGCACAATTTGCTCTGATCGAAGCGCGGCAAGAGACAGAAGAAGATGTGGCGATTACCTGTGTCGCTCTTGATGAGAATCAATCAGTGCTGGAAGCCTTGTCACAGCAGCAGGAATTTGCAGCCAAACTGGTATCCATTCTCGAAGATCGCGTGCATGCGGGACTTGATTCAGAACTGGACCTGAACAAAGCGCGTCGAGGTGCGTTGCAGATGGACTTGCAGCGTATGCAAGCCGAGGACGACAGAGCTTCGCTGCTTGCGCATCTGACAGAGCTAACCGGGTTGCCGCGCTCTGAAATGGATCTTGGGCATGATTCAATTCCGTCCATTCCGGATGCGGACGTTTCAGCGGATTTCTCGACACACGACACGTTCTCAACACCCGGCCTTCACGCGGCAGAAGCAACAGCTCAGGCAAAGATGGAGCGTGCGAAAGGAGAATCTGGCTATACGTGGAAGCCGATCATCAATTTCGCCGCACAGTATGGAAGAGTGAGTCCCATCAACGATGTCTCCTCTTTCTACAACCTGCATGGAAACTACAACACTGCGAACGTCGGAGTGGTGTTTTCGTTTCCCGTGTTCGACAGGATCAGAAAAGACGCGGGCAGAATTTCAATGATAGAAGCGACGCGTTCGCAGATGAACCTGGGAAGGCAGCGCGCCGAGGAAGATGCCAATCGCGCCAAAATGCAGCGGTCGGTTCGCCAGATCGCCACACGAGCGAAGGTCGCGGAGCTGGATTTTGCCATCGCTAAGGACGAATTGAAGTCGACTGAAATTCAGTTGCATGGGTCCTCCGCTTCGGCAGCCCTGACTCCCAAGGAGGAGCAGCAGGCCCAAATCCAGGAACGCCAGAAGTATGTAGATTTGCTTGAGACGCAGATGCAGCTGAGCAAAGCCAGAATCTCGCTCCTCCGCCAGACAGGCCAGCTTGATGCGTGGATTCACTCTGAAGCCGTGTCGTCCGTTGCGCCTTGAGCGCAAGGGGCAAGCCCCGGAAATTAAAGGAGATTGTGGCGGACGGGTGCGGGCCAACTGCTCTGTTGTTTTCAGAATCTTACAGAACGGGCCGCGGTAATTGGCTGGCAGGTCTTTAGCGGAGCGAGTAAACAAGCAGGACCAAATCTGAACTCGTAAGACCCTTCTGATGCCAAGCTGAATCGGATTTTGCGCACTTTTACAGGAGATCCTGAACTTGGCAGCGACACAAACCCTTGTAGCCGGGCGAATCGAAAACCAGCGGCCTCAGGAGCGCGCTGGTTCAATCTCCTTGCTGGCGACAGCGGCGCTCACTGTGCTGGCGGTTCTGATTCACGGCTATCACCCGTACGCGGAAGATGGTGGCATCTATCTACCTGGCATCCTCAGGCTGATTCATCCTGAGCTCTACCCGACGTGGACCGGATTCGTCACGGCGCAGACTCGCTTCTCGCTATTCGCACCGGCTATAGCATCGTTTGTGCGGTTCACGGGCATCAGCCTGATGTCTTGCATCTTCGGTGTGTACGTTCTCAGCATTTGGGGCACGCTGTATGCGGCCTGGCTGCTTGCTTTGCGCTGCATGGAGAGCCAGGAAGCCCGCTATGGAGCAATCTCGATCCTTGCTCTCTGCATCACGGCGCCCGCTGCGGGGACATCATTGTTGCTTATCGATCCGTACGTTACTGCTCGAAGCCTCTCAACGCCGCTGGGGATTCTGGCACTTGTGGGGACACTGGATTTCGTCTCGGATTTCAAGCGATCGGCTCGCATGCGGAAAAGTCCAGTTGCGTTGGCGGCGGTGAGTCTACTGATCGCGGCCGCGATGCACCCATTGATGGCTTCATACGCCGCAGCCTGTGTCGTTATGCTTTTGTGCGCTTCGATATCGACTGCTCTGCTGCGAAGCCTCGCGCTAGCGGGATTAGGCTTTTTCACCTTGCTGGTTGCGACGCTGATCAACCTGCTCGCACCGGTTCCACCTCGTGGGTATGCGGAGGTTGCGCTCTCTCGCAGCTATTGGTTCCTGAGCGGCTGGCAGTGGTATGAAATTGCCGGCATCATCGCACCGCTAATTCTGCTGTGGGCGATAGGCCGGAACACGACGATTCTGAATGAGCGGGGACGTTGGCTGGCAAGGATGGGGCTGTATGCCGGACTGATTGGTCTCGAGATATCTCTGATCTTTGCTCGCCAGTCCGCACACAACTATTCTGTAGCCATGCTCCAGCCATTGCGGATTTTCCACATGATCTACATTGTGATGTTCCTGCTCATAGGAGCGATGCTGGCTGCTGTATTTCTCGATAGGGATCGCCTGCGCTGGACCGCGACTTTCCTTGTATTTGGGGCCCTGATGTATTTTGTGCAGGTTGAGACGTTCCCACACTCGTCCCATATCGAGCTGCCTGGGCGCTCGCCGTCCAACGATTGGGAACAGGGCTTCTTCTGGATTCGAAATAGCACTCCATTGGACGCCACCTTTGCGCTGGATGCGAAGTACATCGAGAGTTTCGGGGAAGACGCGCAGAACTTCCGGGCGATTGCGGAGCGCAGTGCACTTCCTGATTACACAAAAGATGGGGGCATCGCCGCGGTTGATCCCGCGTTGACGCCAGAATGGTTGAAAGGGGAGGCGATTCAGATTGGCCTGGCGACCATGTCGGACGAGCAGCGGGTGGCGAAGCTAGCCCAGGCTCAGGTCCGGTGGCTGCTACTGCCTCGGTCATCTTCAACTGCCTTTGTCTGCCCTTATCAGAACCGGGTCCTGAGAGTTTGCCAGCTTCCGGCTCGCTAGATTTTAGATAAATCACAGTCAAATAGCGTTCCATACGGTTCGATACTGCGCATTGCGTGCCCCTCATTCGGGGGCTGGGTCTCTTTTAGAAGAAGCCGATTTCGGGGTGTGCGGAATTCTGAATACCTAGTTACGACTTCGAGATGCTCCCCGCGGGCAAGAATCTCCAGGGCAGTAACTTACGACACGAGTGCGTGCGGGTGCGCTGGTTTCTCGCTCCACTTTCGCGTAGGGATATCGTTTGCCCAGAGACAACAAATCCAGAAAACAAGATGCCCGTTTTCACACCTATCCCCGTTGGGCACTCAAGCGGCGTAAAGACCGGTATCCATGGACCGATCAGGCCTTTCTTTTCCTGTTGACAACGGTCTTCGAGCGACTCTAATATTCGCGCTGGTTACCACCTTAATCGGTTTACTTCAGGTTCGGGGATGAATGTGCTTCCCCACCGGACCAGTAAAGCGGTTTCGTCTGCTGTTAACTGCCTCAGTAGCTTCCCCGGTCTCCGGTAGCTGAGGGCAGACATGGTTTCCTTCATCACTTTCAGGGGCCCGTTTAGGTGCCTCTCTTGATGTCGCAATGTTCAGCGCGAACGTGGAGCGATCTGTCTTCCGCTCAAGTGTCGAACCTGACACTGGGGAGATACCGGCCCAAAAACAGCTGAAGAGAGGCTGTCCTGGGCACAACCAAAAGCGGGATAAACACCGCGACAGAGCTTTTGCAGTTTGGCAGATATGCGGACTTCAGAAGTAATGTGCAGCCAATTCATCGGAGAGTGACGCATGAAAGTGCAGTTAACCTCATTAGCGAGGTGCAGGATATTCCTGCTACCTCTCTTCCTGCTTCTAGTCAGCCTGACTGGAAGAGCGCAGCAAAACTCAACCATCACAGGAACAGTTGAGGACAAGGCCGGAGCGGTGATTCCGGGAGCGGAGGTTTCGCTTACCCAGCAGCAAACAGGCTTTGTCAGCAAGACGATCAGTAACGGCGCCGGCAACTTCACCTTCAACGGTCTGAACGTAGGAACGTATGACCTGAAGGTGACTGCGAAAGGCTTCAATGCCTTTCTGCAGACCGGCATCGTCGTCAACGTTTCACAGACAACACGCGTCGACGCGGCGATGGCAGTAGGCAGCGTTGACCAGACCGTGACTGTGCAATCGGATGTGCTGACCGTTCAGACCGACTCGAACGTGGTGAGCACGCTGGTCAGCGAAGAACAGATCACTGAAATCGCCACCGAGAACCGGAATTTCGCTTCTCTCGTGGCACTCGGACTCGGTGTCAGCTCCACGCTGCCCGATAACAATACGCCGACCTCGGTTGGTTCAAGCTCGAACATCAGCGTCAACGGTCTTCGTCAGAGCCACAATATCTGGTTGATCGATGGTGGCGAAGCGGATGACCGCGGCGGCGCCGGCGGCATCGACATTCTGCCTTCGCAGGATGCCATTGCCCAGATGGAGACTCTTTCCTCGAACTATCCGCCGGACTACGGCATCTCCTCGGGCGCAACCATCAGCCTCTCGCTGAAGAGCGGCACGCAGAACTACCACGGAGAACTGTGGGAGTTCAACCGCAATACGGCGTTCAACGCGAACAGCTATCAGAACAACAACAAGGCCGTACCAACGCCCCGTGCGAAGCTGAACTACAACATCTTCGGCGCCAACCTGGGCGGTCCGCTTTTCATTCCCGGTTTCTACAACACCGACAAGAAGAAGACGTTCTTCTTCTGGAACGAAGAGTGGCGCAAGCTGATCCAGGGCAATGCACCATCGCTCGTGAACGATTTGCCTGCGGCGGACTTCCCCACGGCGGGACAGAACCTGGCTTACGTTTCTCCAAAGTTTGCAGGTTCTCCGATCGTTCTGAAGGTGCCGACAGTCGGCGACCCAGCGTGGGCTGCCAAACTCGCTGCTGCGTGTCCGACCTGCGTGCAGGGTCAGCCGTTTCCTGGCGGCGTGATTCCGGCAGCACTGTTTGATGGCAACGCACTGTCGTATTTCGCGTCGGGCATCATTCCGAAGCCGAATACAGCCAACGACCAGTTCCTCGGTCAGGCAAGTTTGCCGATCAACGTGCGCGATGACGTTGTGCGCGGCGATCATCGCATCAACGACAAGATCCAACTCCTTGCTCACTACATGCACGACTCGGTTTCGCAGGCGTTCCCGGCACCGATGGTGGGCTGGTCAACGGGTAGCTGGCCGACGATCACCAGCACCCTTAACAACCCGGCGAATAGCGCGGCCATGAAGCTCACCGCGGCCATTTCGCCCCAACTGCTCGTCGAAGCCAGCATGAACTACGATGGCAACATCATTGACATCGTGAACAGCCCGACTGGCAACCTGCCGTCTGGCTTCGGTGTGAACAAGTTCTTTGCGAACGGTTCCGCGTCTGCTCCCAGCATGAACTGGGGCGGCGCTTACGGCGTGCAGGAAAACCCTGGTTCTGCTCCCTGGCACAACGCAGCCGAGGACCTCGAACCAAAGGTGGATATTTCGTACACCGTCGGAAAGCACGCCATGAAGTTCGGCGGAAGCTACAACCGCTATACCAAGAACCAGAAGCTCTTCCTGAACGCGGAAGGAAGCTACACGTGGGGTACGAACAGCGGCGATCCGTTCATGGACATGCTGCTGGGTCTGGCCTCGAGCTACTCTGAGTCTCAGGCTGCTCCGATCCGTCACTATGTCAACCAGACTCCATCGGCGTATGCGATGGATACGTGGAAGGTCACGCCGAATCTGAGTCTGCAAATCGGACTACGCTACGACGCGCTGCCGCAGGCGTGGGAGCGTTCGAACCAGGTGGCGACGTTTGACCCGGCTCTCTATCTGAGCGCTCAGGCTCCGACGTGGCTATCAAGCGGATCGATGGACCCGAATGGGGCTGGCTTCCAGACCGTCAATGGGGGCAAGTTCTACCTCAATGGCGTTCGCCTGGCAGGCCAGAACGGTACTCCAAGAGCGCTGGTGCACAACGATTACGCCACTCTGCAACCTCGCGTAGGATTTTCTGAAGATCTCTTCGGAAACGGTAAGCACGTGCTGCGCGGCGGTTTCGGAACGTTCTACGAAAGGATGCAGGGTAACGTCATCTATGATGCGGCGACCGCTGCTCCGTTCGCGAACACACCATCTGCCAATACTGTGTATCTGAGCGATCCGCACGTGAGCTACGTGACGGGCGCTGCCGCGGCAAATCCGTTCTTTGCTCAAGGCAGCACTTCGATCGCGCAGACTTTCAAACCACCTGCGGTTGCGCAGTTCAGCCTCGGGCTTCAGAATCAGGTTGCTCAGTCTGTCATATGGGTTGTTCAGTATGTTGGCAACATTGCGTGGCATCAGAACATTCGCCGCGCAATCAACACCTACTCTCTGAACACTCCGCTGCTGGTTGGCAACAACCCGGCGTTCAACGTGACCGGCGGCAGCCCCACAGACTACCTGAAGTATTCTCGCGCGAACGCTGGTGACCCGAACAACAACTCGGGAACCAACCCGAATCACGCGAATATTCCGATTGCCGACCAAATGCGTAACTTCAATGGGTTCGGCGGCATCACGGAACAGGAAGACAACACCAATGGCAACTACAACGGATTCCAGACCGGACTCCGCATCCAGGGCCGTTGGGGACTTAGCGGAGAAGTCGATTACACGTACTCGCATGAGATCGACATCACCAGCCAGGACGATGCCACAATCGATAACCCGCTCAACATCAAGTACAACAAGGGTTCCGGGCTCTTCGACCGGCGCCATATCCTCAGCATGAACTACATCTACAAGCTTCCAATCTTCAAGGCGGCGGGCATCACCCACTCGATCCTTGGCGGTTGGGAGGTTGCAGGTACGATCATCGATGAGACTGGTGTTCCCACGACTCCTCGCATGTCGATCAGCTACGATACGGTCGGCCTGGGCGGCGGTTATACGAACCGTCCGAATCAGTCCGGGAAATCAAACAGGCACGGGAAGATCACGGATGCCTTCGACACTTCCGTCTTCAGCGTTCCGACTCCGGTCTGGGCTGGCGGCGGCAATCAGGGCTTCGGAAACGCAGGCAAGGACGCCATCCCGGGTCCGAACCGCGTGAACTTCACGACGTCGCTCTACAAGTCGTTTGCGTTCACCGAAAAGGCTCGTTTCGAATTCCGTGCAGAGTCGTTCAACACCTTCAACCACACCGAACCAAACGGCGTGGGGAACTCGCTGAACAACTCGAACTTCGGAAAGGTGACCTCGTTCTACGATCCGCGTGCTCTCGAGTTCGGCGGAAAGTTCATCTTCTAAATTCAACTCAGCTAACCCGAAGCGCGGCAGCAAATACTGCCGCGCTTCGCTTTTGCGTACATTAGTGACATGAGCCCTTCTGCAAGCTTTTTGCGAGATCGAGGCGCATTTCTGCTCGTGTTGGCGTTCGCGTTCGCAGTGCCGCGTTTGGAAGCGCAGAGCGTTGACGCGGCCGGCATTCGCGCAAATGCTATCGCGCTCGAACAGCGTGGCGACAACGACAAGGCGGAGCAGGCGTGGCAGGCTCTTGCGAAGGCTGACCCTCGCAATGCCGAGGCGCTCGCGCACCTTGGGCTGCTGGAGGCACGGCAAGAGCGGCTGGAGAAGGCAATCGGGTTTTACCGGCAGGCAATCGCCATTGATCCAGACTTGCCCGGTCTGCAGATGAATCTCGGTCTGGCACTGTTCAAGGCTGCTCAGTTTCCCGGCGCCATCCAGATGTTCGCCTCAGAAATCAAGAAACACCCCGGCGATCAGCGCCTGACAATCCTGCTCGGCATGTCGCATTTCGGACTAAGAGACTACTTTGTCGCCATTCCATATCTGCGACGGGCTGCGGATCGCGATCCACAGAACCTGACATTGCGGATGGCCCTGGCGCGTAGCTGCCTCATGAGCAAGCAGTATCAGTGTGTAATCGATGTGCATCGAGAGATCGAAGCGGTCAATCAGAATGTGGCTGAAGCCGATGTGCTGGCGGCTGAGGCGCTGGATGCGCAGCAGGATCATGAAGGTGCAGTCTCACAACTTCGCGCTGCGATCCAGGCCAACGCAGAGGAAGCGAATGTACACTTCGCCCTGGGCTATCTACTTTGGACGAAGGGGCAATGGGCGGAAGCTGCTCGCGAACTGGAGGCAGAGCTTCAGCACTACCCGCAAAACATTCAGGCTCGGATCTTTCTCGCTGATGCCCAGGTGCAACAAGGTGATTTCGCAACGCCGCTTGCCGATCTAAAAAAACTCGTGGCCAGTAATCCTTCAGAGCCGCTGGTCCACATTGATCTGGGAACGATCGCGGCGAGGAACGGACACACGGAAGATGCGCTTCGAGAACTCAGGATAGCGGCTCAGGGCGCATCTGAGAATTCTGAGGTGCACATGCGGATCGCAGAGCAGTTTGAGTCGATGGAGCGAACCGAAGAAGCGCAACTCGAACGCGAGCGAGCTGGCGGGATACCGCAGAGGGGCTATGCCTCTCTCCTGGACGTCCTTGAATCGTCTGATTGATCGAGCCCCGATGTAAGTTGAGATCAACGTCATTGTTTGGCAGGTGACCTCTGGGCCTCGGGATAGATCTTGATCCAGTGGTTTCTCATTCTTGCGTGAACCACATTATTTGCCGTTTGCGAAACGATTACGTTTGTTTGCTCAACGGGCATGTGGCAATTGATGCAGTCGTTCACGATCTGATGGCCTAACTTGGCAGACACTTTGCAGCTTTGCCATGTATGACAGCCGAGGCATTTGGCAGAATAGGATTCCGCTGGTCTCTCCGCGGTATGTACATCGTGGCACGTCGTGCAGGTCATGGTCTTCGAAGCGACGTAGCACTTGCTCCGCTGCAGCAGGCCTACCTGATTGCCATGAACGTCAGGGTGCTCCACATCGGCCGGAGCAAGTTGCTTGTAGTAGTCGCTCAGAGGCTGGCCCGGAACATAGGAGAATGCTGGAGCCAGTGGCGTCCGCTGGATGCCGTTATGGCATTCTGCGCACAGGTCGACCTTGCGATCACGGGAGAATTTCGCTGGATTGAGGATACCGGTGACGGAGGAAGCACTCGATCCGGATCGATGCGCGGTTTCGATGCGCACGTGCTCGGCTCCGGGCCCATGGCAGGTCTCGCATGAGAGCCCCGGGACGAACGTCGACCTGTCGTAGCGATTGGTATTTGGATCGGTCGAGAGCGGGCGAATGTAGGTTGAGTGACACTCAAGGCACCCCGGATTCACCACGCGAGAGAATTCCGCTGTTCCATCGACATATCCGGGGCTGTTGATCCACTTGTGCCCCTCAGACCAGTAACTCACCGGCAATTCAAACAGCCGGTCGCCGCGCCAGTAGAGGTATGTCTGGCCGCGGGTGCCGGAGCCAGTGATCACGTCGATGCGTTCGCTGCGCTTTACGGACAGGGAATCCCATCCCGTTTCGGCTGTCTCGAAGAATCCGTCTTTCCGGGACTCCATCACGAACCGGAGTGCCGGTTGAGCGGTATTCGCTGAATCGACGATGGTCAGTACATTTTCGCCGTCCCGGAAGGGGCCAAGAACGGAGCGTGTCGTAGGCAGCTGAGAAGTAAGTCGATGAGCAGTGTGCTCGTATGTCTGACTCTGTTCTTTATGGCACGAGAAGCAGGTTGCATTACCGACGAAGCCGGAGCGGTTATTCGACAATTCAGGTTCCTGAACCGCAAGACCGGGTGCTGAACAGAACATTCCCAGAAGAGCGATTAGCAGGGAAACCCTGGCTGGGATCATTGGGCGGGAGTCTCTGGAATCAATGATACTGATTTCTAATCAGCCGCGGAACTATCGTTTCTTCGCGGTAGCTTCGTGGTCCATTTCGGACTTGAGGTTTTTAGCCAGCTTTTCAAGCTCTCCCGCCTTCTTCAGGACAGCGAGGGAAAGACTCTGCTTGTAGGTCTTGCCGACTTCGGTCCTCAATTCCAGCGCAAGCTGATAGAGCTTTTTGGTATCGGCTTCTATCCGCTGCTGTTGCGATTCTTCTGAGCCGGTCGGAGTCGCGGATGATGCTGCCGGATCGGGTTGCGCTTCCTGAGTTGCAGTCGCGGGAGTTTGACCGGCCTGCGATACAGCTTCGCTCTGCATCGGCTCCAAGGCTACGCCTCGCGTCGAAATCGCTCCTGCGACGACGAGCGGCGAGATCAGAATTGCCAGGAGAGACAGCCGGCTCTTGAGGAGCATATGCGTTCTGCAATGCAGCTTCATCGAGTCTTCATCTTCTCCTGTACGCTGCGAGCCAGCTTCTCGATCTGAGCTACTTTCGCCGCATTTTGCGACATGGGCGCCGGGTTCTTCTTGACTGAGTTGATCTCCTGCTGCAGTTGTTGAGCCAGCAACAGGATCTGGTTCGACTCCAGCCAAATCTCCCGCGCCCGAAGCTGTGCTTGAAGAGACAGGGCCTTCTGCTTCTGGTCTCTTGAGTCTGTTCCAAGCTCCTGCTGGAGGTCAGGCGGACGCGGGGTCGGGTTGGGGATCACCACGTGACTTGAACCCGGTGGCGGCTGCTGGTTCTGGGCGAGCGCAGGCGTAGGGCGGGGAATGGCCGAAAAAATTAAGAGAACTGCAAGGGCCGAGGAAGGGAAGCGCATAAATCCTCTCCGGACTGGCGAATTAATCTAATCAGACCTTTGTCTATCCGGTCCAGAGTTTTCAGCCGCTTCAGCCTTGTTTGCTGGAGGAAAGGCGGCCACCGGTGACACCTAATCTTGGGGGACTCTTCTCGGTTGGACTGTCAGCCTTGAATCCCTTGAAGGATTAGAATCATTGCTACGGAACCCGCATGAAAACGGTGCTGTCAGTCGTGATTTTTTCAGTCATAGCGATAAGCGCGGCGGCACAACAGCGCCCAGGGAGCGTGCCCGATTCCAATCGTCAGAAGGCCCTCGAACTGGAGCAGCAAGGGAAGATACCTGAAGCTGAGGCGGCGTGGACCCGCGCAGTCAAAATCAATCCGCGCAATCCCGAACCCTATGCGCATCTGGGTCTGCTCAAAGCGCGTAAAGAGGACTATAAAGGCGCGATTCCGCTGTATCGCAAGGCCCTGGCTCTGGATCCGAACAAGCCCGCCGTGCGCCTCAATCTTGCACTTGCACTGTTCAAGGCGGAGCAGCTCAGGGATGCGGTGGTCGAGTTCAAGGCTCTCAGGAAGCAGGCTAAACCTGATTCTCCCGACGCTCAGCGTCTGGATGTTCTGCTTGGAATGTCCTACTACGGTCTGGCTCAGTACGCGACCGCGGTGCCTTATCTGAAAGCAGCTGCACAACGGGATCAGCAGAACTCTCCCCTGCTGCTGTCGCTCGCGCATAGTTGTTTGTGGACGAAGCAGATGCAATGCGTGATGGACACCTATCACCAGATCCTCTCCTTGAATGCGGAATCGGCGGAAGCATATATGCTGGCCGGCGAAGCGCTGGACGAGATGAAGGATAACGAGGGGTCAACCAAGATGTTCAGGGCAGCCGTGGCTGCGAATCCGAAGGAACCGAATGTTCATTTCGGCCTCGGATACCTGCTTTGGACGCAGAAGCAGTATCCGGAAGCCCTGCAGCAGTTTCAGGCAGAACTGGACAACGATCCGAACCATGCGCAATCTCTGGTGTATCTCGGCGATTGCTACCTGCAATTGAACAATCCCACTGAGGCACGCCCGCGATTGCAGAAGGGCCTGGCGCTAGACCCGTCGCAATGGCTGGCCAGCCTGGATCTCGGCATTATCGACTCTGATGCGGGCAGGAACGAGGAAGCGCTGCGCGAGCTAAACCATGCGGCCAAACTCAAGCCGGATGATGTGAACGTCCATTGGCGACTGGGCAGGCTGCTTCGCACCATGGGGCGTAAGCAGGAAGCTCAGTTGGAACTCGATAAGGCTAAGAAGCTGAACAAAGCAGTAGACGAAGATCTCTATAGAAAAATCGCTAATGGCGCTAAGCGCGGTAGCTCGCATGCGCAGGAATCCCCGCCCGCTCAGTAGATGCCGTTCGTGGCTACTTGCTTGTCACCCGTGCGATCCGGTCTTGACCCGATCAAGATAATTGTGGTGAGTAGGCTGAGTTGTGCGAACCTGCGCTTCGACTTCTTTAATTCTCTGGACCAGCCGGCTTTTGATCTCCTCCACAGTCGCACTTTCGCCGAGGTGTCCAGTCTGGTCGAAGTGCTGGAGATAGGTTTGCAGCTCGAGCAGCAGCTCGTGGGGAAGTCGATGACCCATGACGGGTTAATTGTCCACTGCGAGCGGTAGAAATGCAAGATAACCCGCATTTGGACCCTGCTTGCAGCGTGTCCTTGACGGGCCCTGCCGGAAATCAATGTCCACGCAGGCCAGCTGCCGCAGACAAGGCGAGTCCCTCCGCTACCGACGTGAACTCGTGTCCGCCCTGGAGCCGTTCTCGCCCGAATCGGCTCGTGAAAATCCGCCGCACCGCAGGTACAAAGGAAGTGCCTCCGGTAAGGAAGACACGATCGATCTCATGGGGCTTGACTCCGCCGCTCTTCAGCAGGACATCTACACTGTGCTCGATCGCTGCAAGGTCTTCAACAATCCAACTCTCAAAGTCGCAGCGCGATACCGGAATGCGAAGCTCGATTGTCGAAGCACCGGCTCTACCGTCGCGGAAAGTGAACTCTGCGCTCTCCCCCTGCGAGAGCTTAAACTTGGCTGACTGCACAGACTGGTGCAGCTGATAGCCGAGATCTCCTTCGACGATCGCAATCAGTGCCTCGATCTTTTCGGGCTCAAGCGCTCGAATTCTCGCGCTCTTCAAAATTTCACGAACGTTGTTAGTTCGCAAGAAGGAGAGATGATGCCAGTGCTCGAGATGTGCGTAGATCCAGGCGGGGACCGCCGGAAGGATCTTGTTAAGCGAACGCGCCTCTGAGTTCGAGCCCAGAGCGGGTGATACCAGTTTGCGAACAATCCGAGCGTCGAAGGCATCTCCGGCCAACCCGATTCCGGTGTTGCCGAGAAGGTCGTCAGCTCTTCGGCCACGCTTACGCACTCCGGGTCCGACCCGCAGGAGCGAAAAGTCGCTTGTGCCCCCACCAAAATCACCGATCAGAATCATTTCGTCCCTGTCAAGGGTGGCCTCGTACGCATAAGCAGCGGCGACCGGCTCCAACTCGAAATCCACCTCTTCGAAGCCGGCTGAAAGGAAGGCTTCGCGCAGACGCGAGACGGCGAAATCGTCCTCCTCTTCCGATTCCGCTCCTACGAATCGCACGGGCCTTCCCACGGTCGCACGGCGAACGGGACGTCCGAACTGCTCTTCGGCTCGTTTGCGAAGATCGCTCACGATGCGAGCGATCAACTCTTCCAGCCGGTGCCGCCGGCCATAGATCTCCGTTCCTGTAAGCGCATGACTGGAGAGGTGAGACTTGAGAGACTGGATCAGACGACCCTTCTCTTCGGCTTCAAGATAGCGCTCGATGGCCTCCGGGCCAGAATAGCCGTGGACGCGGCGCTGGCCATTTGCTGTCTTCCATTGTTCGAAGTAGAGCACCGAGCGGCAGACGGGTATCGACTCGCCGCGGAAAGAGAAGTTGGCCAGTTTGATTTCTCGGCCTGGCTGCAGCATGGCAACGGCGCAGTTCGTAGTTCCGAAATCGATTCCGAAAGAGGTCTGCTCCTGGTGACTTGAGCCCATCTGGTCATTATTGATGCCTCGTCCGCCCTCGGTACACCAGCTGGTGTAGCGCTGTGCCACGGAGAGCGCGAAGCTCCGACGCCGTTCAGTCAGTAGACAGTCATGACCGCTGCGCGTTGTAATATTGAGTTGACAGGGCGGGAGTAGTTCAGTGGTAGAACGTCAGCTTCTATCGCACGTTTTTTTACCAAAGACTTACGGATTCGCAAAACTGGAATAAGTACCTTCATTGTATGCACATAACGCTCGTTAGCAGGCCTGTGCAAATTTATGCTAATTTTGCGCTTTTTAGCACTTTTCAAGCTCATGGATAGTAAATATGGATAGTAAAGTGTTAGTATGACGAGTTCTAACTTGCCTTGTCTCGAAGTGCATTGCGATGGATCGAACATTGCCCTTTCGAGCCGTACTCCTGCGCCCGGTACCCGAGAGAGAAGTCCAGGGTAAAAACAATCATCCGGAGTTCCTGAATGCCTTGAATCCGTGAATGCGCTCCTCCAATCTAGCCGACGTTGGCAATATCAATCCCAACGGACCATACATTCCGAATAGCCGACTCTCACGTGAATCATGCGCGGCTTCGTTGACAGGTATCGAACCCTCGCATCCAGCTCACGCCGGCTTGCGTTGATCTTGCCCCGTGCGCTCTTGATAGAGACTTATCGGCCTCACCGCTAAAGCAACCAGTCGCAGAGGTCTGACGATAACGGTCTGCAACTGCCTTCCGGAGATCAACGACTCCTGCAAGTGAGCTGTTATAAACCCGATAGAAACTCCAGTAGCTTCAAATCGTCACGCCATCGTGCATGTTTGGTTGCCGGGCTCAGCTTGTTCAGAGTGTTCTGAAAACGTGCCGGGGTCAATCGAAGGTAGCGTTCGGTTGAAGCCAGACCGGAATTGCCCATGTACGCTGCCAAAGCGGGCAGCATGACATCCAGGTTCTCCTTCTTTTTGATCCAAGCCGTAATTTGGTGCACGGCGAATGTCGATCTCAAATCGCGAACACAAGGCTTCCGACTGCTTCCTCGGAAGCCCGCGATTCCCGCTCTCCGGCAAAGGCGGGCGAAATGGCGATGGATCGCTGTGGAGTCAATCACTCCTCCATCAATCCTTGAGAAAAAGCGATCACTCTGGTTTCCCGCTCTTTCACGCCGTTGAATATATTGCCAAATCACTCGGTTGAGATCTTTCCCGATTGGGATTGATCGGCCTGCCTTGAGCTGACAGCCGGGCATCTTAAGAATGCCGTTCCGAAGGTCGACGCTCGCAACCCTGAGCCGTATCACCTCGCCGGTCGTTGCACCTGTGGCGTACAGCATCAGAAGAATAGTTCGGAGCGTTTTGGGGTGTATCTTGTCTCTGGACGTCCTGCAAGCAGGAGCCAGGCTTAGCAACCGATGCAGTTCCTCCTTCGTGAAGACGTAGGGCAAGAAGGTTGAGCGTTGCGGGGGCCGATTGGGAGGCATTGGCGGCTTTGTGATTTCGCCATGAGCGACCCAATATTCGAAGAAGTGAACAAAGAGGCTATGCTTGGCGCGAAAAGTGGTTGCAGAAGCTTGAGATTGATCCAGGAACTCTGCAACTTGCTTTACCGTGATCTGGCAGAGCTGTAGATTGCCCACAACCTTCAAGAAAGTCCGGAACAGACTGCACCCCTTGGAAAAGGATATGCCTGTAGCCTGTTTACGCCGGACGTAGCAGTTGATCGCATCTTCCAGCTTCATAGGACACCTCGAAGGCTGAATTGAGCCACACACATTAGGGATGCGGAATCAAATTTGGCATAGTTGCTGACTGACCGCAGATCACTGTGTCCTAAGAAATCCGCGATTTCCCTGAGCGATGTTCCAGTTCTCAGTAATTGAGTGGCGCAAGCGCGGCGTAGCATGTGGGGTCCGTATGTTCCAGCCCTGAGGCCGGCTCGTTTCATGCGCGGGTTGGTTATAGCAGACATCGTGTGGCCCCCGACTGGACGAAAGGGCCCCCTCAGAGTCACGAACAAAAAGCGACATGTACATCTGGGCCGCGCTTTCTCTAGGTATAGCGCGATTGCTTCCCCTACCTCGTTTTGTAACGGAAACTGCTGAGTCTTCCCCCCTTTGGCCCTTAGGACAGTGATCGATCCTGTGCGCCAGTCAATGTCCTCCAGCAATAAGCCCCTCACTTCGGCTGATCGTAAACCGTATATCGAAAACAGCATTATCATCGCTTTGGCACGTAGGTCCGCGGCACTTGAGCTTCCGATCGAAGCGATTAGTCGACGTACCTCCTCCCAGGGAGGCCCGACGAGGTTCTCTGCGATGCGTGGTATGCATGGAGCGCGAATGATTCCCCTCATTCCGTAAGAGCACCATCCTTTTCGCTCTGCCCAGCCAAAGAATGTCCTCAGAGTTCTGCAGTGAGCAGCAAGTGTGCGACGCCCCCATCTGTTTTGCTGCGCATCGATATATTCTTCGACATCCGAGGCACGCAACATCGAAAACTCAGCACATCGTGGATGCAGCCATTTGAGGAAAGTCGACAATTGCGCTTGATAGCTCTTCAGCGTTTCCACAGCTAAGCCGCGCTCAGTGAGCATTTCATGGAGAAACGCGGATAGGATGCCCGCGAAGGGAGGCGCTGGCGGAGGAACCACTATGAGCGAACCCTGAAAGCGAAGCCATTTCGTTGCTACCCGTCGCAGATCAAGCTGGGATGCTGTGCCCTTTCTGCGATATCGACGCGCTTCGGGCTCCTCGATCCAGCGATTGCAACCGCGGCTGATTTCATCTGTTCCGATGGGGCGGGGCGACTCAAGGTTTAGGAGCCGCACCACATGCAGGAGCATTGTGGCAACTTTCTGAAGTCGCATTCGGCGAACACCTATCTCAGTCAGATAAGTTAGGTACTTCTCCCGCTCTGCGAAAAGCGGAGCCCGTCGATGTTTGTCGCTGACGCGCAGATCAGCAAAAACAGAGTCAAATACGTGCACCATTTGCGACCCTCCCTTCCAGAACAAACTCCTAAACTTTCCAGGCATCATCAACCGTTCGTACTCCAAAAGGACGGCAGTATATTAGGCCGATATGGGGCCGAAGTCTATTGGCGGCACTCGCTTCGTTGCGTGAGGTGATGGGACAATGGGTCACTGGCTTATGTTGTTCCTCATGCAGCATGGAGGAGGGAGTCCCCCTGATGCCCGAGACTTTGAACCGCTCGCAGTTGAGCTGTTCCTTTCTGAATGCGTTGTCAGCGCGATGCGTTCTCAGCGCCGGAGCTAGGGCTATTGGCGGGCCATGACGAGGGAGGACTTTGATGCGGCAGAGCACTGAAAAGCAGATTGTAGGGATTCTGAAGGAGTCGGAAGCGGCCAGCCGACGGCGGAGTTGTTCCGCAAGAATGTCATCAGTGAGCAGGCCTTCTGCCGCTGGAAGGCCAAGTGCGGGGAGCTGGAAGTCAGCGAGGCGCAGCTCCTGAGGCAGTTGGAAGAAGAGAACCGCAAATTCAAGCAGCTGCTGGTTCAGCGGGCGCTAGAGAGGTCAGCTTCAATGCGGTGTTATCAAAAAGTGGTAGGCCTC